>Ga0210396_10005689_pt1 | contig 11997 bp, 6 predicted proteins | sample IncBWH17OmetaG_FD_155466 | JGI IMG/M metagenome (GOLD analysis project Ga0210396, IMG submission 155466) | Forest soil microbial communities from Barre Woods Harvard Forest LTER site, Petersham, Massachusetts, United States - Inc-BW-H-17-O ...
CTGAAGCGGAGCGCCGTCGCCTCCCTCACGGAAGCACATTCCCGGGGGGAACTGCACGTCGGCCAGCTGGCCTGGCTGGATCAGGTCATCTCCTTCAAGGGCATGAGCGCTGCGCTGGAGGCCATCGGACGCGGCGCAAGGGGAACGGCGACGTTCTCCGCGTCCCTGGCCACAGACAAGAGCGTCTGTGTCCGCGGCGAGTACAACGTGGCACGCCTGACGTCCAACACAGCGTCCGACGTGCTGTCCGGTATCAAGCGGCAGTTCATCCTCGGCTACGTGGACGGCATCGCAGCAGACGAGATTGAGCTTCGGCCGGTTGTGATCGCCACGCGTCGGCTGCGGCCCGTGCCCGAGATCCCAGTCTGGTACGGGGACGACCCGTCATGGGTGACGCCCGCCGCCATCGACCAGTTCGCGGGTGTGGATTTCCAACAGCGCCTTGAGCGACCTGACCTGGATATTCTCAAGGGCGTCCCGGAGGAGGCCGTCAAGATCGCGTTCGCCGGGATCTTCGGAGAGCCGGAGATACCGGACGACTGGGGCGGCGAGCAGTTCGACCTCTGGACAGCCAAGGTATCCGTCCGAGGGCGGCCACTGCGTGCCGCCATCGCGTTCAAGGGACCCGCCAAGTTCCGCCCGATGACGATCGCCACCCTCGGCAAGAACGGCGACCAGATCGACCGCCTCGCCCAGACAGCCGCCGACCTGATGATCGTCCAGCACTGCCACCACATCACCCCGCCGGTCGTCAACATGCTAAAGACCTATGCGAACAACCCGCGCAACCCGAAGCGCTACATGACCATAGACGGCTACGACACCATCAAGATACTCCGCCACTTCGGCAGGCTTAGGTTACGGCTGCTGGTGGAGCCGAGTTGTGGCGGAGCGCGGCTCGGGTGCTGTGCCGCCACGGGTCATAACAGATCGTTCTCAGTGGCCAGTGGCGCTGAGATACCAGACGGCATCCGCTGGGCGGGCGCGGTTCCACAGGCCGAGCTTCTCGATCACCTCCGCCGGGCGGGGCAGCGGCGTGGTCGCCCGGTCGACGAGAGCACCGGCGGACACGGGCACCTGGTGGTTCATGCGGATCATGTCCCGCCAACTGAGCACCTGCTGCCAGGCGCTGGTGATCGCGTCGCCCTTCCGGCCCGTCAGCCGCCCAGAGGAGGGCAGGCCCTCCAGGGTGAGACCGCCGTCCAGGAGGGCGGCTGCGGTCTTCGCGCCGATGCCGCGGACGCCGGGGATGTTGTCGCTTGCGTCCCCGGACAGCGCCCGATAGTCAGCGAAAGCAGCTGGGTTGACGCCGTGCCGTGCCCGCACCTCGGCGGGACCGATCAGCCTGCTGCCCGCGCGCCGGGCGGTGTTCAGTACCCGCACCGACCCGTGCCCTGGCCCTCGATCGCGCAGGAGCTGGTAGTAGTCCTGGTCCATAGACAAGATCAGCACGTCGCGCCCTGGGCAGCTCGCGGCGAGGGTGGCGATCACGTCGTCGGCCTCGGCGTCGCTGACCTCAACCCATCTGACGCCGAACAGGTCAAGACCCGCCTTGACCGCGGGCAGGGCACGGATCGGCTTCAGCGCCTCGCCGCCGACGGGCCGGTTGGCCTTGTAGCCTGCATCGGTCTGCTTGCGCTGCGCGGAGCCGTCTTCCCCGTCGAACACCACGACGACCTCGGGCCAGCCGGGCAGTTCCTCGTTGATGCCCTTGCGCAGCAGGGCGAAGAACATGAACTCGGTCGTTAGGTCGCGCTTGTCTTCCTTGTCGCGTGAGAAAATCTGGGCCGGGGTGCCGAAGCAGGCCCGGAACAGCAGGTTGTGCCCGTCGATGAGCAATAGGGGTAATGCGGACATATCGACTCCCCAGTGGATGATCTAATGAGTCGCCGCTGTCCGGGGCGGGCGGGTACCTGCGGCCATACGCCAGACCTTCGTGCAGGTGGTTCCGAGCTTAGCGCTCCCCGGGATCGCCTGCCTGCGCCCAGGACCATGTGACGTCGCAGGTCGGAACGGCATGGCCAAGTGGTGCACCGTCGGCATCCAGATTGCTGGCTGCTCAGCAACCTCGCTGTTCCGAAGCTTGGCCACAGGCCCAACGGGCCACCTCGCCGCAATGACAATCTGAGACGTCGCCTGGCGGGACCGGGCCATCCCTCATTGGGAATACAAGCTCGTCTGACCTTTGTCATGGTGCGGAATGAGATCCCGCACCGACTATGCGCCTGTAGGGAGTCGCGCTGCGAGCAGTGCCGCCGCCGCAGAGGTGGACGCGGTCAACTGCTTTTCCTGTACTGCCGTCAGCGGCTGGCCGAGACCGGACTGGAAGACCATGCCGTTCAGGTCGGTGAGCGTCCCCCGCGTGACGGTCCATGCAACCGGGCTTGTGAGAATTTCCGCCGCGATGTAGGCGTCGCGTGATTCGGTAGCGATGGAGGCGGCTTTGCCGATCGCGGCGTGTCTGCCGCCGTCGGGGGCGGCGAGTTCGGCTACGGTCAAGCCGAGGCACGCGGTGAACCAGGGATGCCCGGGGTCGCTGAAGGCCAGGTAGGCGCCAGTCATGGTCGTGGTCGGCTCCGTGCCGCCTTTCGCGGTCGGCTCCGTGCCGCCTTCTCCTGTGAGTGCCCGAAGGCACAGGTTCACCGCGTGTTCCCATGGTTCCGAGTCGCTGGTTTCCCGAAGGATCTTCCAGGCTTCTTCTTGCTCGCCGGCGGACGCGTGCGCCAGGATTGCGACCTGGCGCCCGTCGAGGAGCCGCTGTCCGATGCCGTCGTGCTGTTGTGCCTGGCGTAGTGCGTCGGTCCAGCGGCCTGCTTTACACAGGGCGCGGAGACTGTCGGTGAGCAGGACGGCCCACACCCATTCCGTGAGTGCTTCGCGGGCGGGGGCGGTGAGCGCGGGGAGGCTGACGGCCCGGCCGTCGATTACCGCCTGGCTGCTGGAGGACCGTGCGGCGTCGTAGAGAGACTGGAGGATCTGGCGGCCGGCGTCGGCGTCACCCGCGCGGATGCGAAGGCGGGCGAGGTTGACTAGCGGCTGGAGGATCAGCTTCGCGGTGGTCTCGCCGCAGGGCGCTGGTCGCGCCGCCTGGTAGGCGTCGAACTGCGACCAGCACAGTACTCGGGCCAGGTCCGGCATCGCGCAGTCGCTGGCGATGAGCGCGGCGAGATTGCAGGCCCCGGCCGCGCGCAACGGCGCATCGGCGTCGTCCGCGACCTGGTCCGCAAGCCTGGCAACGCGGGCCAGGCGCTCGGTGAGGGGCCGGCAGGGTGGTTTCGGGCGCGGTGCGAGCGGGAACCGCCGGGCGGCCAGGCCGCCAGGCGCGTACCTGTTTCCCGCCGTGGGGGGCGCGGCCATGACGGCTACCAGGCGATGGTGAACGTCGTGGCGGGCCGCGCCACCTGGACCGCGCCGGGTGCAGTTCCGGGTTCGGCGGGCACACGGGTGGCGGTGATGACCGGCTCGGAAGGGCGGCGGGCATCCCATTCGGCGAGGAGGCCGAGCGCGGTCTCGGCGAGCGCGGGGGCGCCCGGCCCGCGGGCATCGATTCCTAGTTCCCTGGTGCCGTCGCCGGCCTGCCGGGCGGTAATCCAGGCGAGGGCGCCGCCGTGGTACAGCCCGGCTCCGGCCCAGCGCAGGGCCGGGTCGGCGAGCCCGCTGCTGCGGGCGTCCGGGGTGACCGACAGTCGGCCGAAGCAGGCGCCTGAGCCGTGGCCCTGGGCGATCATGGTGAGGAGCCACAGGTCGAGGTGCGCCGCGGGCTCGTCGTCGCGCACGCAGATCCCCGTCCAGCGCTGGTCCGGCTGGCCGTGGAGGACGCGGGACAGGGCAGCGGCGTCGGGCTGGTCGGTGGCGTCCACCTTGAGCGCGGCTCCGGTGTCCAGCCTGATCTGCTGCTCGGCCTGCTCGCCGCTACCGCGCATGGCGACGAAGCCGCACACGTACGCTGAGTCGGCGACCATGGTGTGGGGGCCGGTGCGGCGGAGCCCGAGGGACCGGGTCAGGCCGCTGCCGTGCAGGCGGACGGGGACGACGATGCGGCCGTCCACGGGGTTGAGCTGGTCCCACCAGGCGGCGGTGATGTCGGTTGCCTCGGCGGTGACGATGATGCGGTCGTAGGGGCCTTGTGCCTGGTGGCCGAGCGCGCCGTCGCCCGCGATGACCTGGACCCCGGGGTAGCCGGCGCGGCAGAGGTTCGCGGCGGCCTGCCCGGCGAGGCCGGGATCGTACTCGATGGTGACGACCTTCCCGCCGGGGCCGGTGAGGGAGGCCAGCAGCGCGGCGTTGAACCCGGTCGCTGCGCCGATCTCCAGCACCGTGTTCCCGGGTTCCGCCTGGAGCTGTTCGAGCATCTGGGCGACGAGGTTCGGCGAGGACGCGGAGCTTGTCGAGCTGCCGTCGGGGGCGCGCTGGGTGACCACGGGCTCGCGGCTGTAGGCGTCCTCCAGCGGGTGCCCCGGGAGGAACTCGTGGCGGGACACGGTGCGGAACGCCTGCTCGACGCCGGGGGTCTGGAACGTCCCCCTGCCGCTGATCCAGTCGGCGAGCTGATTGCGCAGCTGCGCGGCCCGGTTCTCGTCTGTTCTGTCGGTGGTGGTTGTCACGGCACTGACTGTAGCGGCGCTCCGGGGCGGCCCGCCGGGGTTGAGCGGCGTGCCCGCGGTCGGCTGGCTGCCGAAGACGGCCTGGCAGGCGGCGGCGGCCAGGAGGTGCTGGTCGGAGGCGGGGATGCCGTGGCGGTTGAAGAGGAAGAGCAGGTGCTGGGCGAGCACCGCGCGCTGGCCTCGGGCGAGGGCGCCCCGCCCGGCGAGGGCGGCGATCCGCCGTCCGGCGTCCTCGAAGGCGCTGGCCCATTCCGGGTGGTCGTGCAGTGGGCTGCCGGGCGTGTCGCCGCCGGCGGACAGGAGGGCCAGCATCGCGCTGACGGTTCCGGTGCCAGGTTCCGGGGCCGGGCCGTGGCCGTCGTGGCGGTGCGCGGCCATCTGCTCCCAGCAGTCGCCTTGCTCGTACCAGTCCTGGCGGGCGGCGCGCAGCAGGCGGGCGGCGAGGATGACGGGGATCTCGCGGAGCAGCCGGGGGCTGTTGCCGGCGAGGTGGTCCAGCAGTCGCCGGCTGTCGGCGGCGAAGAGGCGGTGCGCCGCGTCCATGGCGTCAGGGCCGCCGAACCGTGTGGTCTCGGGTTCGTAGGTGCCTTCGGTGACCGCGCGGGCGTCCCCGTTCCCGGCTAGGGCCTCGGCGAGGCGGCAGGTGAGGCTGTCGGCGGGTGATTCGAGCCGGACGCGCCATTCGGGTCCCTTGCGGATGAACCACCAGCTGGCGATGTCGCCCTTGTCCTGCCCGGTGGTGAGCAGGGGGCCGAGGACGGCGACGGCGGTGTTCTCGGCTGCGCGCCAGTCGTCGCAGGTATAGGTGAGCTGCTGCCACGGGCTGCGGGGGTTGTCGGTCACGGTTGGGCCTCCGTCGGTTGGGTGATCAGGTCAGGAGCAGGCAGCGGGTCCAGGTACCCGCCGCCTGGGTGGCGAGGTCGTGCAGGGTGAGGGCGGCGCCGGCGTAGCCGTCGATCAGCCCGTACGGGTGGTCGCCGCCGACGGACGACGCGAGGGGGCCGGCGAGGGCGCCCGCTGCGGCGCTGAGGGTGGCGTCGCCGGAGTCGCGGGCGGCGTGCCAGGTGGCGGCGGTCGTGCCAGCCCAGCCGTGGCACAGCCCGGGGCCGGTCAGAAGGGCGGTCTGTGCCGGGTCGGTGACGCATCGGGCGAGGGCGTCCTCGGCCTCGGCCTGGCGCGGCTTGTCGCCCTGGGCGAGGGCAGCGAGTTGCAGGGCGCGGGCGATGCCGGGGGTGCCGTAGCACCATGAGGGGCGCCCCGGCCCTGGGCGGGAGGGGCGGCCCTCGCGCAGTTCGGCGATGGTAATCCAGGTCGGCCACCAGGGTCCGGCCGGGCCGTCCTGGCGCCAGGCGTCGAGCCAGTCGCAGATCCGGTTGATGGCGTCCGCTTGGCCCGGCACGGTGATCCCGTGGCGGGCGGACAGGGCAAGCAGTGCGAGAACACCCGAAATGCCATGTGCCATGCCGAAGTTGCTGTGACCGCCGGGGGTGCTGGTCGTGAGGTTGGGGTTGCTGCTGCTCCACCAGCCCGGCGCCGAAGGCCCGGCCGCGTCGGCGGCATGTACGGGCGCGGTGAGGCGGACCAGGTACCGCAGCACCTGCGTCAGCAGCCCGGGGTCTGGGTCGCTGTGCAGGAGACAGGCGCCGAGCCCGGTCAGACCGCGGACGAGGTCGTATTCCTCAAGCGGCGGGCGGGCGGCGGCATCGATGCGAGCGTGTGCAGCGTGCAGGCGTGCCATAGTCATGTCGCCGATGAGGGATTTCAGTGCCAGGCTGGCCCCGGGGTAGTGGCCGGGGGCGCTGACGGCGATGGCGAACGCGACGGCCGGCGCGCCGAACCACAGGCCGGCGCGCGATCCGTCGGTGACACCGCCGGCAGCGGCACGGCGCAGCCATGCGTGGGCTAGGGCGAGGTTGCCCTGGCCGGCCTGTGCGCGGGCGCCGTGCAGGATCGCCACGCCTGCGGCTCCCTTGGACAGCGACTGGCGCCGCCAGCCCTCGTCTGCGGGCGGCGGCACCGAGAGCTTGCCGGCCAGGTTGTCGGCTGCGGCAGCCAGGGCGCGGGCTGCGTTCACCGGGGCGGGGTGCATGGCGGTGGTGTCTGGCCGTTGGCGGCGGCAGGGTGGAGCGCGCAGGCGCGGGCGAGGCGGTAGGTGAGGGATTCGGTCTCGCGGCCGGGTCCGTGGACCCGGTTGTGGTGCAGGTGCAGCAACGTCTCAAGGACTCCGGCGGGGTCGCGGCCGGTTCCGGCGAGCAGTTCCGCGTACGCTCCGGCCGCGTCGGCGCGTGCCCGCCATGCCTGGCGGACCTCGGCGGGCACGGCGTCGCCGGGACCGGTGAGCGCGAGGGCTCGCAGGCGTACGTCGCGGGCGAGGGGTTGCCGGGCGGCGGGGGCGGGGTGGTCGCGGAGCCATTGCATGCCGGCCTGTCCGCCGAGGAGCGCGGCGGACAGTTCGGCCAGGCTCGCGGCGGTCAGCGCACGGGGGTCGGCGCTGACGGTCGCGGCGAGCTGCGCGGTGGCGGCGGCGGAGTCGGCGGCGAACAAGGCCTCGGCGGCGTTGAGGGCCGGGCCGGTGCCGAATCGCCCGGTCTCGGGCCGGTAGGTGTCCAGTACCAGGTCGCTGGCTAGTCCCTGGCGGCGGAGTTCCGCGGCCCACTGGCCGGTCCGGGCGGCGGCCTGCCCGTAGTCGGCGGTGTGCAGCCGAAGACGCAGGTGGTGACAGGGGTCGCGGTAGCGGATGAACCACCACAGGGCCAGTTCGTCCCATCCGCTGACAAGGGCGGGAAGGCACTCGGTCAGGATCTGGTCGAACAGGGCGGGATCGCTGTAGAGGCGGGCCGATAGGACACCTCCCGACCCGGGAAGGTGCCAGTGGTCGCGGTCGGCGGACGGAAGGGGGCCGTTGCGGGCGAGGAGTTTCGGCGGCGGGCCGGGCGCTACGGTGGCCGCGAGCGGGACGGTGACCTCGTGCGCCCGCCCGCCGCACCAGGCATGGTCTTCTGGGGACCAGGATTCGGCAAGGACCGCAGGCCCGTCGCGGTTGTCCAGGTGGGCGCGCAGTACGGCCAGGTCCATCGGCTGGTCAAGGTTCAGCCGCAGTTGCCGGTCACCGGACCCGGCCGATACCCAGGCGGGCAGGCGTAGCCTGTCCCGCAGCCGCGCCAGTGCCGATGCCCACTCGTCATGGCTGGCCTGCGGGCCGGGGAGGGCGCTGGCCGGGATGCGCCAGCGGGCCGGGGCCAGGACAGCCCGGCCCAGGCGGAGCCGGGGCAGGAACGGCATGCTGGCAGCGGCGCCCCAGTCGAAGACCGCCGCGGGCGGGCAGTGCGCGCGGGGCAGCTCGAACAGCAGCCGTGCGACGGGCGGGACAGCATGCCACGCGGGCGCGCACGCGATCACGGGTTCGACGGGAACCCGCCGCGAAAGCGAGATCAGGTAAAACTGGCCCGCGCTGGCGGTCACGGCGAGGTCGTCGAGCGGAATCCGGGCGGGATCGTCCTGGCCGTGGTACTCGCCGAGGCTGAGCAGGTACGGCAGCATCCGGGGAACCCTGGTGACGTTTTCGGCCCGGGGGTGGCGGGGCGGAAACGACAGCTGCGCCGCGAGCGCGCCGCGGGTGACGACCGGGAGACCCGCGTAGAGCCCGGCCAGCCGCTCGCGCTGGCCGTCGGCCAGCAGGTGCAGGAACCGGCCGGAGGCGGCCATCGCGGTGCGGCCAGTGCCGCAGACGGCGATCGTGAACGCGCCTTCGCTGATGGCCCCGGGACCGGCGGCACGGATGTCGACCGTGATGTCCATGTGCGGGACCGGCCGGGCTTCGGCGGGCTCTGGCCCGGCGATCTCCCCGATGAGCGCGCCGTCGAGGATGACCTCGGCGGCCCCGTCGAGGACCGCCTGCTGGGCCAGCGCGGCCAGTCGCTCGTCCCGGGCGCAGCGGCCGGCGGCCGGCGGGGCGTTGTAGTGGGCCGGCAGTCCCAGCCCCGTTACCAGGTTGAGGAGGTCCGTGACCGGGACGGCGGTGCCCGTGCCGTAGCGGTCCAGGAACCGGGCGCGGTAGTCCTTCCACCCGCTGGCGCCGTGCGGATGCGGACTCAGCCGTGCCAGGGCGGACGCCGCCGCCGCTGCCTCGTCCGCCACGCGCGACGAGATCGTGACGTGGCAGCCGGCGTGCAGGTCGACGGCGACCGGATGCGCCGGGGCACCGGCCAGTTCCCTCATGCGCGCGGCGATCGCGCCAAGCCTGGCGGGAGCCGCGCCGCATAGCCTGGAGTGCGCTTCTCGCAGCGCGGCGGTCCCTTCGCAGCCGGGCTGCCCGCCGACGCCGACGGCACTGAGGGCGTCCAGGACCCAGCCGAGGCCGTCAGGCGCTGTGGAGGGAGGCCGTACGCTGGAGACCAGCGCGCCGCACACCATGAGCTGGCTGATCATCTCCTCGGCCTGCCCAGCGGTGGCCGGCGCGAACTCGGCGGCGATACGCTCGGCAAGCTCGCCGACCGCGATGGGCGCACGGGCAAGCCGCAGCGCGGCCTCCGCTGCGGGCGTGCGGCGCAGCGAGATCTCGGCGGGCTGGTCCTGCGCGAGGGCGCTAGCCTGCGGCAGCCAGCCGACGATGATCCGGTTGCCCCGGACGGTGAGTAGGTCGCTGGCGGTGACCCGCAGCCGGCGGCGCAGCTGGCCGTCAGCCTCAAGGGCAGTGACCAGGGACGCTAGCCACCGGGCGTCCGCGCGGGCGCCCAGCCGGTGCTCCTCGCCCCAGGTAGCCGCCGCCGGGTCCCCGGCCGGGGCGGGCGCCACGCCGGCGAACAGCCCGAAGGGGGTCGCCCGGCCGCGCAGACGCACCAGGTAGCGGGCCAGCGCCATCCCGGCGCGCGTGGCCTTCTTCCGGTCAGGCACCCCGCCGGACAGGATCTCCCCGATCGTCGCCGCCAGGCTGGGGCTAGCCAGCTCAACCGCGCTTGCGAGGGTGGCCGATGCCCACGCCTTCGCGATGAACCCGTGCCACGCGGCCGGGTCATCAGGGGCGGCGCCCCCGGGCCACGGCGCTGCCACGGGGTCATGCAGGTCGACGGCGCTGATGCGGATCATCGCCCCGTCGACGGCCCTGAACAGCTGCTGCACGGTACCGGTCCTCCGTCCGGGAGACAGGCGGCCCGCCCGCAGGGTGCGGGCGGGCCGTGGGTGATGCTGCCTGTCAGCAGTCCCCGTTGGCGAGGGTGTCGCAGCCGTCGTCGGTGCTGCCCAGCAGCAGCGCCGCCTTGGCATCCGGACCAGCGGTCACGACGCTGATGTCGAGGTCGAACGTGCTTCTAGTTACGGACGGGGTAGCGGGCATAACGGGTTGGTCCCTTCGTGAAGAGGTATGCCGTGCGGCGTCCGCGTTGTGGCCGGCGCCGCCCGGCTGCTCGCGATATGGAGTCAACCCGCTGCCGACCGTGCCTGAAAGAGTTTCGTGTTTCGCAGCCGGAGGCCGCGAAACACGAAACGGCTGTTGGCGTCGGCCAGGGCCGGGCGGGCTCAGCTGCGGTTCAGCAGCTCCAGGACCCGGGCAAAGCTCCCGGTGAGCGATTCCAGCAGGGCTTTGCCTTTCTCGGCGGAAGCGCGGGACGGCTTCCCGATGACCCCGCTGGCGGTGTAGGCGCTCATCCCTGTCGTTAGCAGGTCGCGGCGGTCGTCAGCCACGTGGTCGGCAGACTGGTAGCCCGCGCGGACCAGGTCCGGCGCGGCGTGCAGCAGGATGCTGGTCTCAAGTTCCCCCGCGTGCATGTCCTCGTGATCGCTGGTGTCCAGGCCGGCGTCGAGCCGCGCCTTCCGCCAGTCTTCCCTCGCGGGGAACAGCGCCATCCGCCTGCCTGATGCGCTCGCTTCCTGGACGACGTTGGCCAGCACGTAATTGCCGCCGTGCCCGTTGACGAGAATCAGCGAACGGAATCCCGAGCCGACGACGGAATCGCGGATGCTGCTGACGTAGGCGGCCAGCACCGCCGACGGCACGCTCACGGTCGCGCGCCAGGCGTGGTGCTCATGGGAGCACGACACGGGGACAGGCGGAAGGGCGAACAGCCCGTACGTTTCCGCGAGTTCGCCAGTGATCAGGGAAGCGACCACGGTGTCGGTGATGAGCGGCAGGTAGGGTCCGTGCTGCTCGAAGCTGCCGACGGGCAGGACCGCATGGGCCGGGTTCCCGGCGTCGACCTCCGGCGCTGTCTGGCGCGGCAGCACGTGGCTCATCCTCTTCCTCTCCGGCCTCCCCGGATCATCGGCTGGCACCCGGTTTCCGGCCCCACGCGGAAAGCTCACGTTCCAGGCGACTCAGCTGCGCGGACACGCGGCCGGACGACATGCCCTCGGCTGCGGCCCGTGCACTGGCGGCGGCTGCCGCGGCGCGGTCACGGTCTCCGGCCGCGGCGCACGCAGCGGCGAAGCGGGTCAGGCACAGAGCACGGTCACGCGCCTGGCCGTCGCCAGGCCATGCCAGTCGGCTCTTCTCAAGAACGGCCAGCGCCTGCGCGGGCTGGCCGAGACGGAGCCGAACGGCACCCGCCTCCATCTCGGCGTACTGAGGGCTGCAATACGGTGCCCGGTCGGTCTCGCCCTGGCTGGTTCCGGCGACCGCTTCCGCGATCGCGGCATCCGCGGCGCGGAGCGCGTCACGGCTGTCCTTCTGGGACGCCGCAGCGTACGCGCGCTGACGCAGCAGGACGGCTCTCAGGCGCGGGGTCAACGGGCCGCGCTGAGCGAGAGCCGCGTCTGCCAGGCCGGCGCCGTAGCCCGCCATGCCGGCTTCCGTCGCAATCGCCGACTTGCGCATTAAGGTGTACGCGATCGTCGGCGAGTCCCCGAGTTCGAGCGCGTAGTCAAGGGCCTTGCTCGTCCAGCGCATCGCGCACTCCAGGTTCCCGGCGTCCTGGTAGGCCCACCCGCAAAATTCCAGGAACAGCGCTGCGAACGGCAGGATCGTCTTGCGGTCCTGGCCCCTGGCGACCTCGCACGCCTGTTCCACCACCGGGATGTGCCGACTCAGCGGCGAGACCAGCGTCATGGAGCCGACCAGGCTGTCTGCCTTGATGTAGCCGGGCAGGACGGTACCGAGAGCGGCGATGACGGGCACGACGTTCGACCGTGACACGTCTCCGGGACGCGCCCGCGCTCCGCCCTTGCCCCGGCCGTCGCCATCAGCTGGCTGCGACACGTAGGCTGCGAAGGTACCCACTCCGAGGGTCTTGTCGAGCTGCCCGGCTATGCGCGGGGTCAAGTCCGCCCGTCCGTAAGACACGTTCGACAGGTACGAGGTGCTACAGGAGACCCGCCGCGCCACTTCTCCGAGCGTCAGCTTCCGCTCGGTGCGCAGGCGGAGCAGCTCACGGCCGCATGCCGTCATCTTCCCCTCGTCGCT
>Ga0210396_10005690_pt1 | contig 11997 bp, 8 predicted proteins | sample IncBWH17OmetaG_FD_155466 | JGI IMG/M metagenome (GOLD analysis project Ga0210396, IMG submission 155466) | Forest soil microbial communities from Barre Woods Harvard Forest LTER site, Petersham, Massachusetts, United States - Inc-BW-H-17-O ...
CGCTCATGTCGTGAGCCTATGACCTCTCCTCGCGCCGTGCTGTGCGCGCCAGCAGGCGCGCGCGCCGTGGCAGCGCTCGATCCGCGCGAGCGTTCGGTGCAGCCTGCGCGCGAGCGCCGGTGAGAGCTGTTCGCCGAGATTGTCCAGCTCGAACGGATCGCGCGACAGGTTGTAGTACTCGCGTTCGCCTGTCGCGTACTCCACGTACAGGCTGTGAGCCGACCTGATCGCCTCGTAGCTGGGTGGGTTGCCGGAGCCCTGCGTGGGCAGGTCGGGGTCGCCGCTGTCGCTCACGCGGCCGTGGTGCTCGACGAGGATCACCTTGCGCCACCCAGATGCGCGCTGTCCGTGCCACAGCCCGACGAGGCTGTGCCCGTCGACGCTCGGCGGGATCGGCGCGCCGGCCAGTTGCTCGAAGCTCGGGCAGAGGTCGATGTTCTCGCTCATCGCGCTCACGCGACGGCCGGCCGGGACCCCTGGGCCGACGACGACGAGTGGCACTTTGATGTCGCTGTCGAACGCCGTCAGCTTCCCCGGGCGGAGCCGGTGCTCGCCCATGTGCAGGCCGTTGTCGGAGCTGAACACGATGTAGGTGTTGCGCGCGAGCCCCTTCGCTGCAAGCTCCTGCTCGATCTCGCCGATCATCCGATCGACCGCCTGCACAGCCTGCGCGCGCATGCGGAACTTGCTGTCGATCGAGGCGATCTGCCGTGGCCCGAGCGGTTCGAAGTAGCGCAGCCATGCAGGCTCGTTGCTGCCGATCGCGTCGAACGCAGGCGTGCGCGGCGCGCGCAGGCCGGGGAACTCGCCGTAGTCGCGTGGCGCAGGCGTATACGGCGAGTGCGGCGCGAACGTTGCCAGCTCGAGGAGGAATGGCCGCCGCCTGCCGGCGGCGGCTGAGATGAAAGAAAGACCCTTGCGCGCGAGCACGTCTGTGAGGTAGTCCTGCGGGCGATAGCCATAGCCACGCACGTGCCCGTTGCTGTTCATGTGGTAGCCGTACTCGGGATAGCCGTCGCCGGCGACGTCCCACTCGCTCCAGCCGGGCGGCACCGGCGCACGGCCCTGCGCTGCAACCGCTGGGCTCGAGCCGTCGCCGGCCGTCGCGCCCACCCCCAGGCCGGCAACGGCGCCGTTCGGCTTGTAGCCGTTCAGGTACTTGCCCATCAGCGCCGTGCTGTAGCCCTCGTGCTGCAGCGCCACAGCGAACGTTTCCTGCTCCTCGCCGCGTTCCGAGAACGTGGCGTAGCCGCCTTCGGGCGGGCTGTTGTCGAACACGTGCGTGTTATGCGGGAAGCGACCGGTGAGGATCGATGCGCGCGACGGGCAGCACAGCGAGTCGGTGACGAAGTAGTTCTGGAAGCTGACGCCTTCGCGCTGCATCTGCAGCACGTGCGGCATGAAGCGGACGAGGTTCTGCGAGAGGTCGTCGGTCAAGACGAAGACGATGTTCGGGCGCCGCGTGCCAGCGCCGCCGCCGGGGGCCGGGGTGCCGCCATTCGCCGGGGTCGTGGCCGCGCCGCCGCCGTGCGCCGCACGATGCGCCCCCACGCGCGCGCTAGACGAGCCCGAGCCGCCGCCGCAGCCGCCCAGTGCAACGATCGCAGCGGCTGACAGCAGCGACGCCCATGCGATCGGCACGGCGCGTGCGCCCGAACCTCGCAATCGATTAGCTCCGCAGGACCACATCGGCGCGCACACGCTAGCGGTCGCCTCCGAGGCATATGCCGCACGCATCGGAGAGTCGATATACACCGTCTGTCCCAAAAGCCGGCCAGCATCGCGGACCGATCGAGGTCCGCCAATCAAAGGAGACGAGATGGACTTCCAGCCGAGCGAGCGTTGCTCAGAGTTCAAAGAGCGCCTGAGCACGTTCATGGACGAGCACGTCTACCCGGCCGAGGAGGTCTACGCACAGCAGTTGCACGACTCGGGCAACCCGCACTTCCAACCGCCGATCATGGAGCAGCTGAAGCAGCGCGCCCGCGAGGCCGGCCTGTGGAACATGTTCCTGCCCGACGAGGAGCACGGAGCGGGGCTCTCCAACAGCGACTATGCCCCGCTCGCAGAGATGCTCGGCCGCTCGCCGATCGCTTCGGAGGTGTTCAACTGCTCCGCCCCTGACACGGGCAACATGGAGGTGCTGCACCAGTTCGGCACGCCCGAGCAGAAGCAGCAATGGCTGACGCCGCTGCTCGAGGGCGAGATCCGCTCGGCGTTCGCGATGACCGAGCCCGACGTCGCCAGCTCCGATGCGAGGAACATCGAGCTGCGGATCGAGCGCGACGGCGACAGCTACGTGCTCAACGGACGCAAGTGGTGGACGACGAACGCGCTGCACCCCCACTGCCGAATCATGATCGTGATGGGCAAGACCGACCCGGACGGTCCGACCTACAAACAGCAGAGCCAGATCCTCGTGCCGATGGACACGCCTGGCGTGACGATCCTGCGCGGGCTGAAAGTGTTCGGCTACGAGGATCAGGACGGCCACGGAGAAGTCGACTTCTCCGACGTGCGCGTGCCGGCCACGAACTTGATCGCGGGCGAGGGCGACGGCTTCATGATCGCCCAAGCCCGACTCGGCCCAGGGCGCATCCACCACTGCATGCGCGCGATCGGCGCCGCCGAGCGTGCGCTCGAAGCGATGTGCAAGCGCGCCGTCTCGCGCGTGACGTTCGGCCAGCCGATCGCGACACGCGGCAACATCCTCGACTGGATCGCAGAGTCGCGGATCGAGATCGAAATGGCGCGCCTGCTCACGCTGAAGGCCGCCTGGTTGATGGACACGGTCGGCAACAAGCACGCGCGCACCGAGATTGCAGCGATCAAGGTTGCCGCGCCGAACGTCGCGCTGAAGGTGCTCGACCGCGCGATCCAGGTGCATGGCGGTGGTGGTGTCTCCGAGGACTTCGGCCTGGCATCCGCCTACGCCCACCTGCGCACCTTGCGCCTGGCCGATGGCCCGGACGAGGTGCACAAGCTGTCGATCGCCCGCCGCGAGCTGACGCCTTACATCCCGCGCGAGCAGTAGCCCCGCAGGCCTGCGGGGCGCCCCGCAGGCACACACCTCTGCGTAGAGCCAGGCAAACGGGGTAACCCCTCTGTGTCGGGAGCAGCGCCATACCGCCCGGCATGGTGAAGTCTAAGTCTCAATGGGAGGTACAGGGTGAGGGATCAGAGCACGACGAGGCCGCTGCATGTCCATGTCATCGCCGAGGCACCGTCGCAACGCGGCCGGCGCCACTGCGGCCGAGGGCGACTGGGCGTCGTGGCGCTGCTGGCCTCGCTGCTGATCCTGCCCGTCGCGGGCGCGCACGCTGCCGGTAGCTTGGGCGTGGCCAAGTGGGAAGCAGGAACCTGCACCGGCAACGAAACCCAGGTCAAATCGTGCGAATACACGAGCCCTCACAGCGCCTTCTACACCCAGGCGGCAGGCCACCCGCCGTGGGGTCTGACCGGATTCGAACTGACGACCTCCGGCGCAGCCCCCACGGGCTCGCCGCTCAAGCGCCTGCGCGTCGACGTGCCGCCGGGGCTCGCTGCCGACCCACAGGCGCTCGCCGTGTGCGCCCCCTCCCAGTTCGAAGCCAACACCTGCCCGGCCGACACGAAAGCCGGCTTCGTCCAGCTGAAGGCCTACGTCGAAATCCCGCTGGCCGCGCAAGCGCTGACGCTCGAAGGCAACGTCTACAACCTGCCGCAGGAAGCCGGTCATCCGCTCATGTTCGGGATCGACGTCAAAGGCATTCCGCCGCTCGTGAAAGACGTGCATCTGGTGCTCGAAGGGCACGTCAGCTACGCCCACGAAGACGTGCTCGCCGCGCGCGGCGTCCCCTCGGGTGACTTCCACGAGTGGTTCGAAATCAACAACATCCCCACCACGGTCGCGGTGGAAGCTCTCGGGATCCCGCTCACGGATGCTCCGCTGAAGACGATCGAATCGAAGCTGTTCTTCAACGGCCACGCCGGCAAGGAAGGCAAAGAAAACTTCCTCACGATGCCGAGCAACTGCAAAGCGCCTTCGACGTCCTACCTCGAACTCGAAACGTACCCGCCGGTCGAAAAGGCGAGTCAGCCGACGACGCCGCCGGTCAGCGTCGACGGCTGCGAAAACCCCAACCTGCCGTTCAAGCCCACAGCGACGATCGCCCCGGAAACGTCGCAGTACGACAGCCCGGACGGGATCACGACCGACGTGCACGTGCCGCAGTTCGAAAAATCGAACCAGCTCAACACGGCCGACATCGCCGATGCCCATGTGACGCTGCCAGAAGGCCTGACGCTGAATCCGTCGGCGGTCAACGGCTTGCAGGCGTGCACGCAGAGCCAGCTGCACAAAGGCTCTGCGGCGCCGGTCGAATGTCCAGCCGCGTCGAAGATCGGGACCGTCAACATCGAAACCGACCTGCCGCCGCGCAGCCTTTCCGGCAACGTCTACCTCGGTCAGGAAGACGGGACAGCGGCAATCGAAGGCCTGCCCCACCCGTTCCTGATCTTCATCGATGCCGAGAGCGTCTACGACGTCTCGGTGCGCCTCGAAGGACAGGCTTTCCCCAACGCGGCGACCGGACAGCTCGAAGTGAGCTTCCTCGGCAACCCGCAGCTGCCGTTCAGCGATCTCACGCTGACACTCAACGGCGGACCGCGCGCACCGCTAGCCAACCCGTTGTCGTGCGGCGCTGCGAGCACGAGCTTCGCGTTCAGCGCCTACACCGGCGCGAGCTTCGGTGGCGCGACGCCGTTCACCGTCAGCGGCTGCCCCGAAACGACGCCGTTCGCGCTCTCGCAGGCGACGACGAACAGCGCGCCGAACGCCGGCGCGTACACGGACTACACGTTCAACCTCGAACGTGGCGACGGCAACCAGTACCTCGGCAAGGTCTCGACCGTGCTGCCGGCGGGACTGGTGGGCGAAATCCCGAAGGTCACGCTGTGTGGCGCAGCGCAAGCGCAGGCCGGGTCTTGCACAGCGGCGAGCCAGATCGGCACCGCGACGGCCTACGTCGGCGCGGGCAGCGAACCGTATCCCTTCTCCGGGCCCGTATTCCTCACCGGTCCCTACCAGGGCGCTCCCTACGGCCTGTCGATCCCGATCCACGCAGCCGCAGGTCCGTTCGACCTCGGCAACGTGGTCACGCACGCGACAATCGGCGTCGATCCGCATAGCGGGCGCGTGATCGTCACGACGACCGACCTGCCGTCGATCTTCAAGGGCGTGCCATTGCGCCTGCGCAAGGTCACGGTCACCGTGCACCGCAGCGGCAACTTCCTCTTCAACCCGACGAACTGCGGCCCGCTGGCGACGAACACGACGCTGACCTCGACGGCCGGCGCGACGCAGAGCCTGGCGAGCCCGTTCGCGGTCGCCAACTGCAACGCGCTGCCGTTCAAACCGAACTTCTCGGCGGCGACGAGCGCTTCGACCGACCCGAAAACGCTGAAAGCGAACGGCGCGGCGCTGCGTGTGAACCTGCTGCAGAACGCGCACGAGGCGAACATCCACTCGGTCGTCGCAGAACTGCCGAAATCGCTGCCGTCGCGCTTGACGACGCTGCAGAAAGCGTGCCCCGAAGCGACGTACGCGGCAAGCCCGTCCAGCTGCCCAGAGGGCTCGAAAGTCGGCAGTGCCACAGTCACAACCCCTGTGCTGCCGCAACCGCTGAAGGGTCCTGCCTACCTCGTCTCACACGGCGGTGCCGCGTTCCCAGACCTCGACCTGCTGCTCGAAGGCGACAACGGCGTGCGTGTGATCCTCGAAAGCAACACCGACATCAAAGGCGGCATCACGAAGTCGACGTTCGCTTCGATCCCTGACGTCCCCGTCTCGAGCTTCGTGCTCGAACTGCCGAGCGGCCCGAACTCGGCGCTGACAGCGGTCGGCGCGCTCTGCACGCAGACGCTGACGATGCCGACGACGATCACGGCACAGAGCGGGACGGTCGTCAAAGTGGCCACGCCGATCGCGGTCTCCGGCTGCACGGGCAAAGGCAAAGGCAAGACGCGGATCAAGATCCTCAGCAAAAAAATCAAGAACAACAAGCTCGTGCTGCGCGTGCAGACGTTCGCCGCGGGACGCGTGAGCGTGAAAAACCGCAACCTCAAGACGACGTTCAAGAAATTCGCGAAGGCCGGCAAGTTCACGATCAAGGTGCCGCTCTCGCGCAAAGGCGTCAAAGGGCAGCGCGCGCACAAACTGAGCTTCAAGGCACGCGTCGGCTTCCTGCCGAAGTCGAAGGCCGAATCGGTCTCGGTCGCGTTCACGAACGTCGGCTTCAAGCACAAGGCGAAGAAGAAGGGCAAGAAGAAGCGCTGAGGCCTCGGCGTTGCGCGGGCGTGGCCCTGCGCAACGCTCCCCGCGCGGCCGCTTTGTGAGGAGCCGGCGGTGCGAGGAGCTGGGATGACGCCGGACGTGGCCGCTAGCCTCCCAGCCGGTGCCCGCGAGGAAACGCTCCCTTCCACTCGTCGTCGCGCTCGTGGTCGTCGCCGGTGTCGTCGCGGCGGCGCTGGCGATCGGCGCCGGCGCAGTGGGCAGCACGACGACGTCCACGGCCACTTCACCTCCTGCGCCCGTCAAGCCTCGTCCCAAGCCGCGCCCGCCGGCCTATCCGTCGCAGGCGTCGATCGCGTCGGCCGTCGCGTACCTGAACGGTCGCGCCGGGCGCACCTCGCTGGCGGTGCTCGACAGCCAGGGACGCCTGAGCGGCACGCGTCTGCGCTCGCACTTCCAGAGCGCAAGCGTCATCAAGGTCATGTTCCTCACGGCTTTCCTGCAGTTGCTGAACGCGGATCACGTCGGGCTCAGCGCGCTCGACCGCTCGCTGCTGTATCCGATGATCCACGAATCCAACAACGAAGACGCCTCGGCCGTGCTCGATCGCGTCGGGCTGTCGGCAATCGCGCGCGTGGCGCGTGAAGCGGGCATGCAGGACTATGCGCCAGGGGTCGGCTGGTGGGCGTACACGCATACTTCCGCGGCCGACCAGGCGCGCTTCTTCATCGCGATCGAAAAGCTGATCCCGCGTCAGTTCTGGCCATACGCCCGCGGGCTGATGGCGGGCATCGAGCCAGAGCAGAGCTGGGGCTTTCCTGAAGTGGCGCGACCTCGCTGGCAGGTGTTCTTCAAGACCGGCGCGCTGCCGTCAGAGGGCCTGTTCAACGAGACGGCGCGCTTGGAGCGCCCGGGAGTCACGTTCACGGCGTCGGTCTTCAGCACGGGCGACCCCTCGCAGGCTTACGGCGAAGAAACGATGCGCGGCGTCGCCGCGCGGCTGCTCGCACACGAACCGCCCCACAACTGAAGGCGACGGCTGCGGCCGCTTTTGGCACCCTTCGCAGCTGAGCCTCGAGGAGTAGGCTGGCCGCATGGCCAGGAGGGAGGATGGCATCGCGGCGAGGCGCAAGCCTTCGGTGCTGATCGTCGGCGCCGGTTTTGGCGGCGTCGCAGCAGCGATCGAGCTGAAGCGCCACGGCTTCGAGCAGATCGCGATGCTCGAGCGGGCACCGGAACCGGGCGGGACCTGGTACTTCAACAGCTATCCGGGGGCAGCGTGCGACGTGCCGAGCCACCTGTACTCGTTCTCGTTCGCCCAGCGACGCGACTGGTCGCGGCTGTGCTCGCCGCAGGCCGAGATCCACGACTATTTGCGCGACGTCATGCGCAAATACGACGTCGAGCGCCACGTGCATTGCGGGCGCACGGTCACGTCTTGCCGCTGGGACGAGCAGAGCTCGCAGTGGCTCGTCCAGACGGCCGAGGGCGAGCGCTTCGAAGGGGACGCGCTCGTGCTTGCGACCGGTCAGCTGCACCAACCGGCATACCCACGGATCGAAGGGATCGAGAGCTTCGCCGGGTGCAGCTTCCACTCGGCCCATTGGGACCACGACTATCCGCTCACAGGCAAGCGCGTCGCGGTCGTCGGCACTGGCGCGAGCGCGGTGCAGTTCGTGCCGGAGATCGTCGGGCAGGTTGCGCAGCTGACCGTCTTCCAGCGCACAGGTAACTGGTTCCTGCCACGCCGCAACCGGCGCTACCCGCGCGTCGTGCGCGCCACGTTCGAACACGTCCCTGGACTGCAGCGATTCCGCCGCAGGTTCATGTTCGAGTACGGCGAGACGCTGACCGCTGCGATCCGCAACCCACGCACGCTCGGACGGGTCGGCGCAGCGCGCTCGGCTGCGTTCATGCGCTGGCAGCTCAAGGACCTGCCCGTGCGCCGCAAGGTCTGGCCGGACTACACGTTCGGCTGCAAGCGCGTGTTGTTCAGCTCGCACTTCCTGCCGGCGCTGCAGCGGGCAAACGTCGATGTCGTCACCGAGCCGATCACGCGCGTCGTACCCGAAGGACTCGTCACGGCCGACGGCGTGCTGCATGCAGTCGACTGCATCATCTGGGGCACTGGCTTCAAGACGAACGACTTCATGTTCCCGATGAACGTCGCCGGTTCCAACGGAGCGGACCTGAGCGAGGCCTGGCAACACGGCGCGCGCGCCCACCTCGGGATTACCGTGCCTGGCTACCCGAACATGTTCGTGATGTACGGCCCGAACACGAACACCTCGGGTGGCTCGATCATCTTCTACCTCGAGGCGCAGGCCGCCTACATCCGCCAAGCGCTGCAGCAGATGCTCGCGCGCGGTGCGAGCGCGATCGAGGTCAGGCCAGAGGTCGAGGACGCGAGCGACCGGGCGCTGCAAGCGCGCTTTGCAGGCACCGCGTGGATGGAGTGCGACTCGTGGTACCGCGACGAGCGCGGGCGGATCGTCGCCAACTGGCCGGGGTACATGCGCGAGTACTTCGATCAGACACAGACGCTCGACGCGAGCGAGTACGCGTTCAAGTCCGACTGAGGAGGCAGCGATGTACGACTACGTGATCGTCGGGGCCGGATCGGCCGGTTGTGTGCTGGCCAACCGCCTGTCTGAGGACCCGAGCGTGCGCGTGCTGCTACTCGAGGCGGGCAAGCGCGACCGCTCGCCGAACATCAAGATCCCGGCGGCGTTCGCAAACCAGTTCCACTCGAAGCTCGACTGGGACTACGCGACCGAGCCGGAGCCGCACGTCGACGGGCGCGAGCTGTACGTCCCGCGCGGCAAGAGCCTCGGCGGATCGAGCTCGATGAACGCGATGCTCTACGTGCGCGGCCGCCCGCTCGACTACGACTCGTGGGAGGCTCAGGGCGCCCCCGGTTGGGGCTACCGCGACGTGCTGCCTTACTTCCTGAAGTCCGAGGACAACGTGCGCGGCGCCTCCGAGTTCCATGGCGCCGGCGGCGAGCTGCGCGTCTCCGAGCAGCGCTCGCCACGGGCGATGAACGGGCGCCTGCTGGCGGCGAGCGCGGCCGCCGGCATCCCACAGATCGCCGACTACAACGGCCCAGAGCAGGACGGCGTCTCGATGTTCCAAGTGACGCAGCGCAACGGTCAGCGCTTCAGCGCTGCCGACGCGTTCTTGCGCCCAGCGATCGGCCGCCCCAACCTCGAGGTGCGCACGGGTGTGAGCGTCCTGCGCGTCGAGCTCGAGGGTGAGCGCGCCGTCGGCGTGCGCCTGCGCAAGGGTCGTAGCGGCGAAGAGCTCGTGCGTGCCGAGCGCGAGGTGCTGCTCTCAGCGGGTGCGATCAACTCGCCGCAGCTACTGCTGCTCTCGGGTATTGGGCCCGCCGACGAGCTGCGTGCGGCGGGCGTCGACGTCAGGCACGACCTTCGTGGCGTCGGGCGCAACCTGCAGGATCACCCCTTCGTCTCGATGATCTGGGAGGTCACAGACCAGAGCACGCTGTACGGCGCAGACAAGCCGAAGTCGCTCGCCGAGTGGCTGCTACGTCGCTCGGGCAAGCTGACCTCGACGGTCGCCGAGGTCGTCGCGTTCGTGCGTACGCGCGGCGGCCTGCCTGCTGCCGACATCCAGTTCCACATGGGCGCCGCCTACTACGAAGACCATGGCGCCGAGGAATACGACGGGCACTGCGCGGTGATCGCCCCCGTGCTCGTATCACCGAAGGCACGCGGTCAGGTGTGGCTGCGCTCGGCCGATCCTGCGGCGAAGCCGCACATCATCACGAACAGCCTCTCTGAGCCGGACGACGTCGAGTCGCTGCTCGCGGGCATGGCGCTGGCGCGCGAGATCGCTGCTCAGGCACCGATGACTGAGACGATCCTCGAGGAGCTCAAGCCAGGGCCCGGGGTCGTCGATCGCAGCGAGCTCGAAGCCGATCTACGTCGTCGCCTGATGCTGATCTACCACCCCGTCGGCACGGCGCGGATGAGCGACACGCACGAGCTCGCCGTCGTCGACGCGCAGCTGCGCGTGCACGGCCTGCAGGGCCTGCGCGTGATCGACGCTTCGGTCATGCCGCTGATCACCGGTGGCAACACGAACGCGCCGACGATGATGATCGCCGAGCGTGGCGCCGACCTGATCCGCGGGCGTGTGGCAACGCCCGCCGGCGTCGCCTGAGCGCAATGATCAACTTCCACCGCGAGGGCTCGGGGCCGCCGCTCGTGCTGTTGCACGGCATCGGCCTGAGCTGGCAGATCTGGCGGCCGATGATCGCCCTGCTGCGCGAGCGCTTCGACGTGATCGCATGCGACTCGCCGGGCTTCGGCGAGTCGCCGCCGCTGCCGGAGGCAGTCAAGCCGACGATCCCTGCATACGCTGACGCTTTTGCAGCCTTCTTCGCCGAGCTCGGCGTCGATCGTCCGCACGTCTCGGGCAACTCGATGGGCGGCGCGATCGGCCTCGAGCTCGCCAGGCGCGGCGCCGTTGCGTCGGTCAGCGCGATCTCGCCTGCCGGCTTCTGGACGCAGCGCGAACGGCGTTTCTGCCAGCTCTCGCTGCAAGCGCTGGCCGATCCCCCCAACGCCTTGCGTCCTGCGACCCTCGCAGTGGCGGGCACGCGCGCAGGACGCCTGGCGATGTACTGGCAGACGTTCGGCAGCCCCACGCGAATGCCCGCGACGGAAGGTCCGCGGATCCTGCGAGCCGCATGGGCTGCCCCTGCGTTCGAGTCGGCGCTCGCCGCATTCAGCGACTACGCCTTCGCCGATGGACACGAGCTCGACAGCTCGATCCCGGTCACGGTCGCGTGGGGGATCCACGATCGGCTGCTGCCCTACAGAACGCAGTCCAAACGCGCACGCGCGCTGCTCCCCACTGCCAGGCACCTCTCGCTCGGCGCAGGCCACGTGCCGTTCTTCGACGACCCGCTCGCCGTCGCCGAGACGATCCGCTCGAGCGCCGCCTGAGCGCATCCGACGGGGTTCGCGTTCATACTGCGAGGCGTGGACCCGACGCAGGCACGCGATCTACTGGCGCGCGAGCGCGCTCGCATCGAAGCGGCGCTCGCCGAGCTGGCCAAGCCGGAGGGCGACGACGAAGCGGCTGTGCACGACAGCGGCGACGTCGCCCCAGAGCTGCTCGAGACGGAGATCGACGAGGGTCTTGCGGCGCCGCTGCGCGAGGAGCTGGCAGCGGTCGAACGGGCTGAAGCACGTGTCGCCGAAGGCACATATGGCCTGTCTATCGAGAGCGGCGAGCCAATCCCTGACGGCCGCTTGCAGAGCATCCCCTGGGCCGAGCGCACCGCCGAGGAGCAGGCGCGCCTCGAGTCGGGCCGCTAGCCAAGTCGCGCGATCCTCTCGCCGGATGACTGTCCATCGTGGGCGATCCCGTTCGTCGTCTTGACGAGCGTTCATATCATCGTGCCCGAACCGACAGGAAGGCCTTGCCATGACCCCCGGCGCCGAGATCGCCTCCGAGCCAGACGTGCTCGTCGATGAAAGCCCAAAGCTGCTGACGCCGCGCGCGAAGAACTTTGCCCTCGCGCTGCTCGCGATGACCCAGTTCGTCGTCGTGATCGACGCCTCGATCGTCAACGTCGCGCTGCCCTCGATCGGCCGCGCGCTGAAGTTCTCCCAGGACGACCTAACGTGGGTCGTCAACGCCTACACGCTCACGTTCGGCGGCTTCCTCCTGCTCGGCGGGCGACTCGCCGACCT
>Ga0210396_10005692_pt1 | contig 11992 bp, 9 predicted proteins | sample IncBWH17OmetaG_FD_155466 | JGI IMG/M metagenome (GOLD analysis project Ga0210396, IMG submission 155466) | Forest soil microbial communities from Barre Woods Harvard Forest LTER site, Petersham, Massachusetts, United States - Inc-BW-H-17-O ...
GCCCTACGACAAAACGATCGGCCTGTTCATGGGTCCAACCATCCTGGCGATGGAAGGAAAGAAGCATCGCGACCATCGCAACCTGGTTTCGGCGGCATTCAAGTCCAAGGCGTTGGCCCGGTGGGAGAACACGATCATCCGGCCGATCTGCAACGCGTTGATCGACGAGTTCATCGAGACCGGTGAAGCCGACCTGATCCGGAATTTCACCCTCGAATTTCCCACCCGCGTCATAGCCGAACTACTTGGACTGCCGGCCGAAGACCTGCCGACGTTCCGCACCCGCGCCGTCCAATTGATCAGCTACCACGTCAACTACGAACGCGCCCTCGAGGCGTCGACGGCGCTCAAGGAATACTTCGTCGAGCACATCGAACAGCGCAAATCCAAGCCCACCGAAGACATCATCGGCGACTTGGTCACCGCCGAGATCGATGGCGAAAAGCTCAGCGACGAAGCCATTTACTCGTTCCTGCGACTGCTGCTGCCGGCGGGCCTGGAGACCACCTACCGGTCCTCGGGAAATCTGCTGTACCTGCTCCTCACAAATCCGGACCAGTTCGCCGCGGTGAAGGCCGACCGCGAGCTGCTGCCCCAGGCGATCGAGGAGGGGCTGCGGTTCGAGACCCCGCTGACCACGGTGCAACGGTTCACGACGGAGGACACCGAGGTGGAGGGTGTCGAGATACCGGCGCGTTCGGTGGTCGGCGTGTGCATCGGCTCGGCGAATCGAGACGAGCGGCGCTGGGAACGTGCGGAAGAATTCGACATCTTCCGTAAGCACATGCCGCACATCTCCTTCGCTGCCGGCGAGCACACCTGTCTGGGTCTGCACCTGGCGCGGCTGGAAACTCGGGTCGCGCTGGAGTGCCTGCTGAATCGGTTGACCGACGTCAAGCTGGCGACCGCGGACGACCCCCATATCCACGGCCAACCCTTCCGTTCGCCGAATGCGCTTCCGGTGACGTTCGGCGCCAAGTAGGGTCCGGGAAATGGTGAAGGTAATGGAGGGCTTTCGGGTCCTGGAGCTCGCACAGTTCACGTTCGTCCCGGCAGCCGGAGCCATCCTCGCCGACTGGGGAGCCGACGTCCTCAAGATTGAGCACCCGGTTCGTGGTGATACCCAGCGCGGCTTTCTGAACATGGGTGGCATCCAGGTCAACCCGGACCGGCATCCGTTGATGGAGCACCCCAACCGCGGCAAGCGCAGCGTCGGGGTGGACGTTTCGACACCGGGCGGCCAGGAAGTGATCTACGAACTGGCCAAGACCTCCGACGTGTTCCTGACCAACTACATGCCCGCGCAGCGGCAAAAACACAAGTTCGACGTCGAGCACATTCGTGCGGCGAACCCGAACATCATCTATGCCCGCGGGTCGGCGTACGGCGACAAGGGGGCCGAGCGCGACGTCGGCGGCTATGACGGGACGGCGTTCTGGACGCGCAGCGGCGTAGGGTACGCACTCACCCCGGAGGAGTTGGGCGGCGCACTGGGACAGGGCATTCCGGCGTTCGGCGATTCCATCGGCGGGATGTTCATCGCCGGCGGAATCTCGGCCGCGTTACTGCATCGCGAGCGGACCGGCGAAGCCGTCGAACTGGACGTGTCGTTGCTCAGCACGGCCTGGTGGGCGGCGGGAGCGAGCGTCACGCAGGGCATGGAGACCGGGGAGGTGATGCGCACCTTCATGCCGGGATCCCTTGCCCCGTCGGTGAATCCCTTCATGGGCAACTATCAGACCTCGGACGGCGGCACGATAAACCTGTGCATCATCAGCCCGACGGGTATCATTCGGGACACTTTCGAGCATCTCGGCATCCCGGAGGCCGCCGACGATCCGCGTTTCTCCGAGGTACTCCCGCTGATACAGAACGCCGACGCGGCCGCCGAGTTGATTGCGAAGGCGTTCGCCGGCAAGCCCTTTGACTACTGGCGCCAGCACCTGAAGACGATGAAGGGGCAATGGGCGCCGTTCCAAAGCCTGCTCGACCTGGCCAACGACGAGCAGGCCATCGCGAACGACATGATCGCCGAAGTCGAAGTGGCGAGCGGCGGGGCGCCGTTCAAAGTCGTGCGCGGGCCGGTCCAGTTCAACCACGAACCCCTAGAGACGACCCGGGCTCCGCAGGCGTCGGAGCACACCGAGCTCGTGCTCATGGAGATCGGCATGGACTGGGACCGCATCGAAGCACTCAAGGAAGCAGGAGCCATCGCGTGAACCCCGGCACTAACCGCGCCGACGACGCAGAGCGAAGCGATGAAGAAGGGTGGCGCTGATGAACGATGTTGCCATCATCGGGGTGGGCCTGCACCCGTTCGGTCGCTTCGAGGGCAAGTCCGCCATGGAGATGGCCACCGACGCGATTGGACTCGCGCTCGCCGACGCCGGCATCGAATGGAAGGACATCCAATTCGCGGTAGGTGGCAGCTGGACGGTGGCCAACCCGGACGCGATCGTCGGCATGGTGGGTCTCACCGGAATTCCGTTCACCGATGTGTTCAACGCCTGCGCGACGGCGGCCAGCGCCACTAAGGCGTGCGCCGACGGAATCCGGTTGGGCGACTACGACATCGGTATCGCGGTAGGAATGGACAAGCACCCGCGCGGTGCGTTCACCGAAGACCCGGCGCTGGTCGGGATGCCCAGCTGGTATGCCGAGAATGGGCAATACCTCACCACCCAATTCTTCGGCATGAAGGCCAACCGCTACCTGCATGACCACGGCGTCTCCGTCGGCACGCTGGCCAAGGTCGCCGCCAAGAACTTCCGCAACGGGGCGTTGAACCCCAACGCGTTTCGCCGCAAGCCGATGTCCGAGGAAGCCATCCTCAATTCGCCGATACTGAACTATCCGCTGACGCAGTACATGTTCTGCGCCCCCGACGAGGGGGCCGCCGCGGCCATCATGTGCCGCGCCGACATCGCCAAGCGGTTCACCGACCAACCGGTGTACGTTCGCGCGGTCGAGGTCCGCACCCGCCGCTACGGCGCCTACGAGGTGAACACCACGTACGCACCGGTCGACGAGGACGTGTCGCCGACGGTCTACGCCGCCAAGGCCGCGTTCGAAAAGGCGGGTGTGACACCGGAAGACGTTGACGTCATTCAGCTGCAGGACACCGACGCGGGCGCCGAGGTGATCCACATGGCCGAGTGCGGCTTCTGCGCCGACGGCGACCAGGAAAAGCTACTGGCCGACGGCGCCACCGAGATCACCGGCGCGATGCCGGTCAACACCGACGGCGGGCTGATCGCCAACGGCGAACCGATAGGGGCGTCCGGGCTGCGGCAGGTGCACGAACTGGTGCGCCAGTTGCGCGGCCAGTCCGGTGACCGCCAAGTCCCCGGCAGCCCTCAGGTCGGGTTCGCGCAGGTTTACGGCGCCCCCGGCACCGCCGCCGCGACGATCCTGACGACCTGAATTCTCAAGAGGTTTCGGCTCGACGGAAGGTGACGACGTCCGCCCAGCGGCTGCCCGCCTCTTCCACGAAGTCGAAACCCTCCGACTCCGCGAGGTCCCGCAACTGCTGCGCGGTGAGCCGGTCCGGATCGGGGAACATCTCGACGAAGACGAGACGACCGCCCGGCTTCAGCACCCGGCTAAGCGATCGTACGCACGCCTGTTGGTCGGGAACTTCGCCGATCACAGCCGCCAGGTAGGCGACGTCAAAGGACTTGTCGGGGTACGGAAATCCCTCCGCCGCCTGCCCGGCGGTGAAGCCGACGTCGCGGAAGCCGGCCCGCTCGAGTTGGCGCTGGGCCTTCTCGAGCATTTCGGGCTGAATGTCGAACAGGTCGAGTCGCCCGTGGGTAAGCCGACGCGCGATCTCCACACTGAAAAAGCCTGGGCCAGGCCCGATTTCCAGCACGTGCTCAGAGCCGATCAGGCCGACCTTGTCGATGATGCGCGCCGGTTTCATCAGCGCCTTTCGGACGGGGTTGTTCAGTATGAAGGTCGCTTGATGCGGAAAGGGGGTTACCCCTGACTCACGCCTCTTCTGGAGCAGCGCGTCCACCCACGATGTCGCCATCAGATCTCCTCGCTCGGGATAGAGTTAGGGTACCCTAAGTTCAGCTGGTTGTCAGGGGGACTCCTCAAGCTGACAACAGATGGCCGCCAGGTGCATGGGTGGCTACGTCACGGTTAATTTCATTTGCGGGGCGCACACCACACTTCGGCTTTCGTCGCGTCTACTCGTAGGCTATCGCCGAAACCCGAAAGCCTGCTCAAAGTCGAGGTCAGGAGTCACGTTGTCCACAACCGAATATTCGCAGGGTCAAACCCCGGTACCCAGCGGCGAACAGTTCGTGACCATCCAAGACAGCCCCGAGTTCGCCGACCTGCGGCGGCGACTACGCCGTTTCGTCTTCCCGATGACCGCGCTTTTCCTGGCCTGGTACGCCACTTACGTGTTGTTGGGTGCCTTCGCCCACGATTTCATGGCAATAAAGGTCTTTGGGAATGTCAACGTCGGATTGCTGATCGGATTAGGACAATTCCTGACGACATTCGCGATCACCGGACTCTACGTGCGGTTCGCCAACCGAGAGCTTGATCCGCGAGCCGCGGCCATTCGCTCGATGTTGGAAGGCCAGGCGTCATGAGGCTGCTGGCCGCCGGGCACACGCTCGGCAATCCCGTTGCCAACATTGCTATCTTCGCCGTCTTCGTCCTGATCACCCTGTACGTGGTGATTCGGGCCAGCCGACGCAACGCCACCGCGACCGAGTTCTTCACCGCTGACCGCGCCTTCTCCGGGCCGCAGAACGGCATCGCCCTCGCCGGCGACTATCTTTCGGCAGCAAGCTTCCTCGGTATCGCCGGCGCCATCGCCGTCTACGGCTACGACGGATTCCTGTATTCCATCGGATTCCTTGTCGCCTGGTTGGTCGCCCTGCTCTTGGTGGCTGAACTGCTGCGCAACACGGGGAAATTCACAATGGCGGACGTGCTGAGTTTCCGGCTCAACCAGCGCCCGGTGCGGCTGGTAGCGGCAATGTCGACACTGACCGTATCCCTGTTCTACCTCCTCGCCCAGATGGCGGGTGCGGGTGGTTTGGTTGCCCTGCTGCTGAATGTCAAAGGGCGCGTTGGTGAGTCAATCGTCATCGCGGTGGTCGGGGTCCTGATGATGGTCTACGTCCTGGTCGGCGGCATGAAGGGCACGACGTGGGTGCAGATCATCAAGGCCGTGCTGCTGATCGTTGGTGCCGCAGCGATGACGGTGATGGTGCTGGCCAGATTCGGCATGAACTTCTCCGAGATCTTGGGGTCCGCGCAGTCGGCGGTTTCGCACGCCTCCACGAAGGGCGTTGCCAGCCGAAACGTGCTGGCCCCTGGCGCGCAATACGGCGGATCGACTATCTCGAAGATCAACCTGCTGTCGCTGGGCGTTGCCCTGGTTCTCGGCACCGCCGGCCTGCCCCATGTCTTGATGCGCTTCTACACGGTGCCCACGGCGAAAGAGGCACGCCGGTCGGTGGTGTGGGCCATCGGCCTCATTGGCGCCTTCTACTTGTTCACGCTGGCACTGGGCTACGGCGCTGCCGCCATCGTCGGCCCCGACCGGATCCTCAAGGCCGCCGGCGGACAGAATTCGGCGGCGCCGCTGTTGGCGTTCGAACTCGGCGGTGTGGCCCTGCTGGGCGTCATCTCCGCCGTGGCGTTCGCGACGATCCTCGCGGTCGTCGCGGGCCTGACCATCACCGCATCAACGTCGTTCGCCCACGACATCTATGCCAGTCTTATCAGGCGCGGCAAAATTACCGAGCGCGAACAGGTCCGGGTGTCCCGCATCACCGCCGTCGTGCTCGGTGTCTTCGGCATTGCGCTGGGGATCCTGGCCAACGGCCAGAACGTCGCTTTCCTGGTGGCGCTGGCCTTCGCGATCGCGGCCTCAGCCAACCTGCCGACAATCCTGTATTCGCTTTACTGGCGGCGGTTCAACACCCGCGGCGCGTTGTGGAGCATGTACGGCGGCCTGATATCGGCCATCGTTTTGATCGTCTTCTCGCCTGCGGTGTCGGGCTCGAAGACGGCGATGATTCCCGGCGCGGACTTCGCCTGGTTTCCACTTTCCAACCCCGGCATCGTGTCGATCCCACTGGCGTTCATCCTCGGCATCGTCGGCACGCTGTCGTCGCCTGACCGCGGCGATCCGGTGCGCAACGCCGAGATGGAGGTCCGTTCACTTACCGGCATCGGCGCCGAGCAGGCCACTATCACGCACTAATCACGGAATAGAACAGCCGTTGCTATTTCGACGTTTTCTGAAGTGGCGGCGAGTAGTTGGGCTTGCCCAGGCCGAGGGCGTACTGGCCGATCATGTTGCGGAAGACTTCCAGCGTGCCGCCGTAGATTCCCACCAACGGGGCGAAGCGGTAGACGTATTCGGCGCAGCCATCATCGGCGGCCCCGTCGGTCCCGTAGGGCAGCGTTGACGCCGCACCGAGTATGTCCATCAGCTCCGGCGAGATGTCTCGCATCGTCTGGGCGATGGCCACCCGGCCGAAGATGCTGGGCGAGCTGAGGGCCACCTCCAGCCGGGCAGCGCTGCGGCCCAGCCGATAGGCGACCGATTGGTCGTCGAGCAGGCGTCGTCCGTTGGGATCCGGCCGTGTCACCCGCGCGGCGGCCGCATCCACGGCCGCCGCCATGAATCCGGCCTGGTGCATCATGATCGAGGTGTCCTGTAAGCCGTCGGGCGCGGTCGCGACCGCGCCATGCTCGGCGTTGAGTGGCTCGCGCAGCACCGTCCAGCCCGCGTTCACCTCGCCGAGCCGGTACTTGTCGTCGACGCGGACGTCGCTGTAGAAGACGATGTTGGTCCGATCGCCGTCCACGGTGCGGATGCCCTGGATTTCGACGCCCGGCGAGTTCAGCGGAACCAGAAACATGGTCAGGCTCTTGTGCTTTGGCGCGTCGGGTGCGGTGTTGGTGATGAGGAAGACGTATTGGCAGTTGTGCGCACCGGTGGTGAACATCTTGGAGCCGTTAATGACCCAGCTCGATCCATCCGCCTCCCGTACCGCGCGGGTCTTGCAGGTTGCGATGTCGGAGCCACCCTCGGGTTCGGTGTAGCCGAGACACAGCCGGATATGCCCGCTGAAGACTCCGGGCATCACCTCGTCCTGCAGTTCGGGCGAGCCGAACTTCACCACCGACCGCGCCACCATCGCGGTGGTCCCCCAGGTCACCCACGGCACATGCACCCGCCGCTTCTCCTGCTCCCAAATCCGACGCCGCACCCGGCTGAAGCCACCTTCCGAAGCCGGTTTCCATTCCCCGGCCAGATAGCCTGCGGCACCGAACTCGAGGTGCAGGCCCTCGTCGAAGTTGTCGCCCGTCTCGCGGTCGCGACGCCTGACCTCTTCAGTCATGTGGGTGGCCAAAAAGCTTCGTGCCTCGTCGTAGAATGCCTGGTCCTGGTCGGACAGTTCGACTCGGGAGAAATCCATCGTCTCGTTCCCGCCCTAAACTCGCACGGCTTCGCGGTCGGCCACAATGTTGGCGACGCGCTGAGCGGTGGCGCCCGGGTCGCCGGCCGCCAATGGCCAGCCCCTGGCTCGCACGAGATACGCCGTCGCGGCGGCCTCCGCCGAAACCCCAAGGCCGCCCTGGATATGCACCGCCATGGTCGCCGCCTTTGCGGCTTCCTCGGCCATGAAGACAAATGCCGACGGTGCCAATTCGGGGCGCTCGTCGGGCTCGTTGTCCAGGAACCAGGCGGCCCGCCGCGCGAGGTTGCGTCCGCCCTGGACGGTGATGGCCATATTGGCTAGCGGATGCGAAATGCCCTGCAATGTCGAGATGGGCACACCCAGCGTGTAGCGGGTCTTGGCGAATTCGGCCGCGATGGTCGTCGTCTCTTCGACCAGGCCGACCAGCGCCGCGGCGGTCAGCAGTCGCCACTCGTCTAGCGCCAGTTGGTAACTCGCCAGCGCGTCGCGGCCCTGCGCCACGACCGTACGGGTGTCGGCGGCGCCCGGGTCCACCCAGGCCATCGGAAGCCGACCGATGTTGTCCACCTTCGCCGGCCGCGTGCCGAAGGTCAGGCGCACAATCTCGTCTCCGTCCCGGACGATGATGTGATCGGCGATGGACCCGATCGGAATCAGCCGAGCCCCCTGCACGCTGTCGAGTCGCGCATCCAATGCGGCCAGTTGTTCTCCGTCAGCCACCCCGGCCGTTTCGGAGGCCTTTTCGGCGCCCAGTGCCCCCAGGCGCGCCAGGAGTCGCGCGGCGCAGACGTGGTCGATCCACGGAACGGGCGCCAGCACTCGACCGATCTCCTCGGCCACCAGGGTCAGGTCGACCAGCGTCGCACCGTCGCCACCACTCGACTCGGGCAGTGCCATCGTCGACGCGCCCATCGCGCACAGCCGCTCCCAGAGGTTCTTGTCGAAGCCGGAAGGCTCTGCGGCACGCACGGTTTCGATCGAGCAGTGGGTCTTGAAGAACTGTTTGTAGGCGGTCTGCAGGTCCACGTGATGTTCGGACAGGCTGTAGTCCTGTCTGCGCAGTTCGAAGCGGTCCATCGTCAGTGCTCCTGTCCGAAGAAGAATTCCTGGGCGTTGTTGTAGAGATAGTTGTGGAGCACGTCGGCGGGCAGGTCCAGCGCACGCGCTTCGGGGATTACTCGGCGCATCCGCAATACCGGCCAGTCCGATGCATAGATCACCTTGTTCGGGCCGCGGGTGCGCATGTAATGCAGCAGACTTTCCGGCAGCCGCTTGGGCGACCACGCCGAGGTCATCAGCCGCAAGTTGGCGTATTTGAGCAGCAATCGGATCGCGACGTCCCACCACGGATCGGCTCCGTGGATCATGCACAGCCGCAATTCAGGAAACCGGACACACACCCGGTCCAGGTGCAAGGGATGCTGCACCTCTCCGGGGATCGGCGGCCCGGGGATGCCGGTGTTCACGCACAGCGGGAGTTCGATTTCCGCGCACTTGGCGTAGAGCGGATAGTAAACCGCATCGCTGGGCGGGTACTGGCCGTCGCCCCAAAAGCTCGGTCCCACAACGGCGTATGCGACCGGCAGCTCGCTCGCTATCGCGGTCAACTCACGCAGCGACCGGACCGGGCGCAGCAGGTTGACGCCGCCCATGGCCAGTGCGAAGCGATCGGGCTTCGCTTCGACGAACTTGCGCGCGGTGGTCGACGGGTTGGCGAAGTTGTCCATCAGGATCGCCTTCTGCACGCCCTGCTCGTCCATCTCGTCGAGCAGTTCGGACAGATCGACCGGCGCGAACATCGACTCCGGGCCCTTGAAGTAGTCGTCGCGGACCTTGAGCATCCAGTTGGGTTGGGAATCGGCCTCGCCAAAATGCACATTGATTAGGCAGTCGATCGCTTTTCCGGTCATGCGGGCCCTTCTGCATCCACACCAGCAAGCGCCGCGGTCGGAAGTTGTTCCGCGGCGGTTTGTTTAGCCCATCGGTAGTTCGGCTTGCCATTGCCAAGTCGCTGAATCTGCTCGACAAACAGAATCGCCTTGGGTGCTTTGAAATGGGCCAGCTGCGACTTGCAGAGGGTGGTCAGTTCGGCTTCCCCGACGACGCACGAGTCCGGCTGCAGCGCCACCAGCGCGACGACTTCTTCGCCCCACCGCTCGCTGGGCCGCCCCACCACCAACGCGTCGGCGACGCCGGGGTGCGTGCGCAGCACCTCTTCGACCTCCTCGACGAAAACCTTCTCACCGCCGGTGTTCACCACCAACGAATCGCGACCGTACAGGCGCAGGGTGCCGTCGGATTCGATACTCGCCCGGTCGCCCGGGATCACCACCCGCTTGCCGTCGATTTCGGGAAAGGTGCGCTCGGTGGCGTCGGCGTCGTTGAAGTAGCCCAGCGGAATCCGGCCGCTGCGGGCCACCCAGCCGATCTCGGGATCGCCGGGCTGCAGGAACCTGCTGCGATCCTCCGACAACACCGCTCCACCTTCGCGGAGGTGGAAGGTCTCGCTCTGCGTGCCGCGTTGGCTGTGCCCGAACCCCATGTTCCCGGACTCCGACGAGCCGTACCCGTCGATGATGGTGACCTGCGGCAGCTTTTCCATCAGCGCGTGCTTGAATTTCGGATTGGTGGCGGCCCCGCCGGTGCCGATCGCGTTCAGCGACGACAGATCGTAGGAACCTCGTTGCAGCTCGGCGACCAGAGGGCCGGCATAGGCGTCGCCCACCATGGTCATCATGGCGACCCCTTCGCGCTCGGCGGTCTCCCAGACCGAGCGCACGTCCAGTTTGCCCCGTCCGTCATAGAGCACCACCGTCAACCCGTGCATGATCGCCGAGAAGGCGGTCCACATGCCGGCGGCGTGCATCAGCGGAGAGACGGCAAACCACGGCTGTCCGCCGCCGCGTACCTTAGCGTGGATCTCGTCGACGCTGGCGTGGTCGGCGCCGACCATCGACGCCACGTACATGTCGCTTTGCCGCCACAGCACGCCCTTGGGACGGCCGGTCGTCCCGCCGGTGCACATCATGATCAAGTCGTCGGGCGATCCCGGCGCCGGGTCACTCGAACCACCTTGTGCCAGCGCATCATCCAGCGATACCGCGCCCGGCAGTTCGGCGGCGTCGCTTCCGTCGTCGATCGAAATCAGCAGCTCGGCACCGTCCGTCGGCAACACCTCGGCGCACCGCGCACCGATCGACCGGTGATAGATGATGCCGCGCGGCCGGACGTAGGCGAGTAGCTCGGCGATCTCCCGCGGCGAGTAGCTGTAGTTCACGTTGACCGGCACGGTTCGCGCCTTGAGGCACCCAATCACCGCGTCGGGGTAGAGGTCGTTGTACATCATGAGCGCCACCCGGTCCTGACCACACTCCCAGCGGTTCAGTGTGTCCCGCTCTCGGTGCGCACCGAAGCCGTTGGCGTTCAGAAAGTTTGCCAATTGGGTGGTTCGCCGTGCCGATACGGCGAAGGTGCTCCGGCGCTCGCCGCATACCGTCATCGGCCGGTCGGGGATGACGTCCGCGATGGCGTCCAACACCGCCCCGACGGTCCATTCGCTCACGGGCCGGGCCGCCTAGGCCGCCACGGCGGCTTTGACGCCAAGAAGATCTAACGCGTTGTCGCGCATGATCTTTCGGATGTCCGATTCGCTGAAATTCGTGAGTTCCTCGGTGAACGACACCGGCGACTCGAGGCCTTCTCCGTGCGGCCAGTCGGAACCGAACAAGATCTTGTCGACTCCGATCACCTCGGCCAGCTCTGGCAGATCGTCCTCGTAGTAGGGAGCGATCCACACGTTGTTGCGCAACTGCTCCACTGGGTCCTCGGGGAAATCACGCGGCTGGATGTTGGCCGCCTTCTTCAGGCGCTTGACCAACCGGTGGACGAAGTATGAACCGTTTTCGATGCTGACCGCCTTGAGTTTCGGATGGCGGGTGAACACCCCGTGCACGATCATCGAGGCCATGGTGTCGTGGATCGCACGGTCGTCGAGGAGCACCTGATCCAGCGGATCCTTGGCTCCGAACCCCTCGAATGTCGCCTTGCCGCCCCACGCCGCCGAGATGAGTAGATAGCCGCTGTCGCTGAGATGGAATCCCACCGGCACCCCCGCCTCGGCGAGCCGGGCCCAGACCGGGTCGTGGCTGCGATCGCCGAGCGACCGCGGCTTGACCAACCCGGGCACCGGCGCCGGCCGCACCAACACCAGCTTGGCGCCGCGTCCCAGCACAAACTCCACCTCGTCGAGCGCCCCGACCGGATCGGCGAGCGAGATGATCGGCGCGCCGATGATCCGGTGGTCGGGCCGGTCGAAACCCCAGTCCTCGTCCAGCCACAGGTTGAAGGCGTGCACGGATGCCATCGTCGCGTCGATGTCGTGCTTGAGCCCCTCCTCGACCCCGCACGCGAATGTCGGCAGCATGAAAGCGGTCTCGATGTCCTGGGTGTCCATCACCGCGATACGGGCATCGCGGTTTTGGTACTCGGGATGCTCCCCCAACCGCTCGACCTTCATCAGCGACGCGGGG
>Ga0210396_10005693_pt1 | contig 11992 bp, 8 predicted proteins | sample IncBWH17OmetaG_FD_155466 | JGI IMG/M metagenome (GOLD analysis project Ga0210396, IMG submission 155466) | Forest soil microbial communities from Barre Woods Harvard Forest LTER site, Petersham, Massachusetts, United States - Inc-BW-H-17-O ...
CGAGCTGGGCAATCCGCAGTGGCTCGAGCGGATCGAGCGGATCACCGATGCGCCGGTGACGAGGGACGGCGGCGAATTGCTGCTGGTCCGCCGGCTCTATGCCAGCGGCCGCAGCTCGGTCACGCTCAACGGAAATCCCATCACGCTGGGCATGCTCAAGCAGGTCGGCGAGACGCTGGTGGACGTGCATGGCCAGCACGATCATCAGTACCTGCTCAAGCCGTCGAACCAGCTCGACGTGCTAGATCAGTTCGGCGGCCTGGGCGAGCTGCGGGAGAAGTATCACGAGGTTTACCTGAAAGTATTGGAGGCCAAACGTCGGATCGGCGAGCTGTCGGCCGACCGCGCGCTCCGCCGCCAGCAACTGGAGCTGTATCGCTTTCAGGCCGACGAGATCGATGCTGCACAGCTCGACGCCGCGGAGTTTGCCGAGCTTGGCGCGCGGGCTTCGGTGCTGGCGAACCTGGAAAAGCTGAAGAAGGACGCCGGGGCCACCCACTCGGCCCTGTACGAAGCGGACGGCTCGGTGCTCGAACGCCTCAAAATGATGGGCGCGGTTCTTGCCGAGCTGGCGCTGCTGGATGCGAACCTCAAGGGCGTCGCCGATGCGCTCCGCGACAGTTCCATTCAACTGGAGGAAGTCGCCTTCGACTTGTCGCGTTATCTCGACAAGCTCGATCTGGACCCGGCGGAGCTGCTCGAGGTGAACGATCGGCTGAACGTGATCAACCGCCTGCTGAGCAAGTACGGCGATCCGCTGGAGGCGACGCTGGCGTACCGCCAGGAAATCGGTCAGAAGATCGCGCAGCTCGAGCAAACGACCGACGAATTCTCTGCACTTCAGGCAGAGTTGACGCCGCTGCTGGCGGAGCTGAAAGATCGCGGCGCGGAGCTTTCAGTGAAGCGACGGGCCGTAGCAAAAAAGTTTTCGCCGCTGGTGGAGAGCCAGCTTTCGGAGCTGGGGATGGAGAAGGCGAAGTTCAGGATCGATTTCTCCGCCGTCCCCGGTGCGATTGCCGGCGAGGACGTGGCCGCGTCACCGAGCGGATTCGATCAAGTGGAATTCATCGCCCAGACCAATCCCGGCCAGCTTCCCCAGCCGCTGCGCAAGATCGCATCCGGCGGAGAATTGAGCCGGATCATGCTCGCCCTCAAGGGCATCCTCGCCCAGAGCGACCGCATCAGCGTGCTGGTGTTCGACGAAATCGACGCCAACGTGGGCGGGCGACTGGGCTCGACGATCGGCCAGAAGCTGCGCCAGCTCGCATCCCATCACCAGGTGCTCTGCATCACGCACCTGCCGCAGATCGCCAGTTATGCGGACCGTCATTTCACCGTCCGCAAGGAAGTAGTCGACGATGAGACGTCGACAACCGTCCGCATCGTCATCGGCCCCGATCGCATCGAGGAGCTGGCCGAGATGATCGGCGGCCACCGCGTCACGCCTACCACTCGCGCGCAGGCCCAGGAACTTCTCGACGCCGCCACGAGCGCGCCCCACGCCACGGTCGGTGGAAAGAATGGCAAGCCGGCAAAGAAACTCGTGAAGCGGTGAATTCGGGAACAGGGCAATTGCCTGGGAGGGCGAGGCTCCGGCCGAGCCGCAGTTTTGTGGTGCGGGCTTTCCAGCCTGCACATGGGTTCCCATGCCGGAAGACCCGGCTCGGCAGGAGCCTCGCCCTCCCAGGTTCTCTGTGCTAAATTGGCGGAAAGATCCGGAGGCACACGTTGAAGCTGATCATCGCCTACATCCAGCCCGACAAACTCAATTCGGTGAAGGAAGAGTTGTTCAAATCGGAAGTCTTCAAGGTCTCGGTCATCCCCAACGCCCTGGGCTGCGGGCAGCAGAAGGGCTACACCGAAGCCTATCGCGGCCACATCACGGAAGTGAACCTCCGCATGAAGACCCGGCTGGAGATCGCCGTCAACGACGCCTTCGTCAAGCCCACCATCGACGCCATCATCAAAGGCGCCCGCTCGGGAAAGATCGGCGACGGCAAAATCTTCGTCGTCCCCCTCGAGGAATGCATCCGCATCCGCACTGGTGAAACCGGGGGCGATGCGATCGGCTAAAATACAGCAAATTGATCTTCCCAGTCATTAGAGCCGGGTCGTGTCGACCCGGTCGGGCCATAAGGCCCGAGCTTTCGGACCTTCGGTCCGACCCGGGCTGACACAGCCCGGCTCTAAGTTGGCGATTCGCCCAGGCGGCATGGCCCCGAGACCGGAATCAGACTCAGAACCCGCCGTCTCTCCGCGAATCCAGCGACGAAGCGAACGGATACCGTGCGAATACGCCCGTCGGCGCCGCACGCCATAGGGCGGGGGAGGGATAGACGTCGCCGCTGTAGCCTGCTTCGTACATCGTCTTGAGTACGGCCTCGAATGAGGGTGTGCGGCCCTGGTCGTTGACCAGCACATTGGCCCGTGCCTCCAGAAAGCTGACCGAAGCGGACGGCAGGCGCTGCGGCTTGGCCCGAAGCATTTCGACGGCGATCCGCATTGCCGACAACAGGTCGGACAGCGTGAGCCGGTCCTTGCCCGGCGGACGCAGCACCGCCAGCACCTCCACCGCGTCCATGTCGTACTTCAACACCTTCGCCTTCCCGTTGTCGACGTCGAACAGGCGGGCATACGACGTGATCGAGTTCGCGTCCCACTGGCTGGTCGGCAAAAACGCGGCGAGCTGCGCGATGATCCCGTGCGAATTGTCGCGGGCGTTGACGGCACAGATGAACGACCTGTACCGGCCGGCCACCAGATCGTCCAGCAGGTGCTGGCCCCACATGATGCGGATTCGCGGGGTCTTGTTGGGAATCTTGGACGGCGCGGCGTCAGGGACCAGGATCAGGCGATCCGCCTGCTCCGAGGTTTCCTGCATGAGCATGTCGCCGTCGCGATCGTAAATGACAGGTCGAGTTGCAGTCTGCGTTTGCATGCGTCCTCCCGGACAGCATGCATTATACGGTACGTGCGCTCGAGCGGTTAGCCTGACTTGAAGAAACACCATCGTCCCAGGGTTTCTGGCACTTTTTGTGGCACGGATTCTTAACTCAAACGGAGGCTTTCGTCTGGCGCGTATTTTTTCGTGGCACGGGTTTCCAACCCGTGCGTCGGTGGAGTCTTTCAACAGGCAGCGGTTTTGGTGTGGGAAAATCAAGTTTCATTAGCGAGCGCAACGCGGCTTCAGCACAAAAGCACGCGGCGAGGCAAGGTGGTTTTCCCACACCAAGACCGCCGTCAGTTCAATGACTTCCGCGACATCACGCGCGGCAAAAATCGCGGAAGGCGTCGGGCTCGACCTGATAATGGGGCAGGACGTTGCCCATCGCGCTGGCGGGCACGCCGATGTGGCGCACGCAGGCTTCGGCAAAGACGGCGCGGAAGTCGGTGGTGACGGCCAGATCGCGGCCTTCAAAAAGTTTCTCGGGCGCGAGTCCCGGCCACGCGCCCAGCACCTTGCCGCCGCGGACGTTCCCGCCCAGGGCGAAGAAGCAGCCGGCGTGGCCGTGGTCGGTGCCGCGGTTTCCGTTCTGCCGCACGGCCCGGCCGAATTCGGTCATCGTCAGGAGCAGCACGTCCTCCATCTGGTCGCCCAGGTCGCGATAGAACGCGGCGATGGCGCCGGAGAAATCGTGCAGTCGCCCTGCGAGCTGTCCGCCGGCCCCGCCCTGGTTGACGTGCGTGTCCCATCCGTCGATTTCGACAAACGCGGTTTCGAGGCCCACGTCCGCCTTGATGAGCTGAGCCACCTGCGTCATCGCCCGGGCGAAATCGCCCTGCGGATAATGGGCGGAATTTGGCGGGATCTGCTTTCTTCAGCATGGAGATTGCGTCGAAGGATTCCTTTCCCGCTCCGCCCAGAACGTCGCCGACCGCGCTGTCGTACATGCCCTCGAATCCGCTGGCCACGTTCCCCGGCCCGGACGCGCTCCCCTGCACTCCGAAGGTGGAGAGGTCGCGGATTGCCAGCACATCGGCCTCTCCCTGAAGCGACCGCGGAAGCACGGAGGCCATGGCCACGGCCCGGAAGGGGCTGGTCTTGCCGGCGTGGCCCTGGGCAACGAGCATCCGGTTCATCCACCCGCCGGCCGCGCTCTTGTCGTCGGCAACGCCGGACTCCATGAAATCCTGCATGTCAAAATGCGAGCGCGAGGGATTGGGCGAGCCGCAGGCGTGGATCACCGCCAGATGCTCGGCGCGGTAGAGCGGGGCGAAGGCGTCCATCGCCGGGTGCAGGCCGAAGAATCCGTCGAGGTCGATCGCGGTTGCGTCGTCGCGCGTCGACGACGGCCGCGGAATCGCGATGTCGTCGCGATGTTGGTAATAGAACGGATCGCCATGCGGGACGACCATCGACAGCCCGTCCGCGGCGCCGCGCTGAAAGACGCACACCAGCACCTTTTTGCCGCGACGGCTGGAGTCGGCGCCGCTTGCCAGCGCCGCCCGCCCCAGGAAACCCGGCGCCCAGAACGCGCCCGCGCCCCACACCGCCATCGCGATCCCTCCGCGCTTCAAGAATATCCGGCGATTCATGCTCATGGGTGTCTCCTGTGAGTAGCAGGCACGCTCCGCGTGCCTGCTGCAAATTACCTCCGCTGGAACTCCGGCGAACCCAGGATCAATGCTGTGAGCTTTGGCACATCCACCGTTTTTCCTTCGCCGGTGGGCAGGGCGTTGTGGACCAGTGACTTTCGCGTCGAGTCGCTGAGCGGCCCGTGCACGATCGACTCGGCCAGCCGATCGAGCACGCGCTGCGGCTGATCGGTGTCCACCTCACCCACCAGTTTCCCCGGATCGATCCGCACGTCGCCCACGTTCTCCTGCGTGAGGGCCAGGGCGAAATTGAGCCGCTCGATCAGCGCGCCGGGATTGACCCACCGGGACGACCGCTCTGGGTATCCCGTCGGCGCGGTGAAAGCGAACAGCGGCTCGCCCATGTCGTGGATCCACCAGTTGACGCTCTTGTGCTTGTCCGCCGAGAGCTTGTTTCCCTCGTACCCCATCGTTCCGACGCCCTCGATCGTTCCCTTGAGTTTTCGCATCAGCGGGGTCGGCGGATCGACGAATGTGCCGCTGGTCGCGCGAACGGCCGACACCGCATACTCGAACGGCGACTTGATCTTTGCCCGAAACGCCGCCGGGGAGAAGAACTCGTCGCTGGTGACGATGGCCTCGACCACCCGCCGAAGGTCGCCGTCCGTGTCCCGGAACACCCCGGCCACCCGCTCGACCAGCTCGGCGGGCGGATCGTCGGACACAAACCGCTGGCAGAGCTTGCGCGCGATGAAGTGCGACGTCGCGGGGTGCGACGCGAGAATGTCCAGGACCTTCTGGCCGTCCTCGATGCCGCCACCGGCCGGAATCACGTGGCCGAGCACGAGCTTCTCGCCCCGGTCGTGCCGGTTGGACTCGAAGTTGAAGTTGCCGGTGAGGAAGTTGAAGGTCCAGCCGGTGAAGCAGCGGGCCACCTCCTGCACGTCCTTCTGCGTGTAACCGCCATCGACGCCAAGCGTGTGCAGCTCGAGAATTTCACGGCCATAGTTTTCGTTGGGGCCCTCGGTGGCCGGGATCATGCCCCGGGCGTTCATGCCGAATTTGTAGCTGACGAAGGTTTCCGCGACGAACGTCTCGAACTTGCCGCGCTGGCGCACCGCCGCATTTTCATTGTTGTCCAGGTACGCCAGCATCGCCGGGCTGTGGGCCGAGGCGCCCAGCAGATCGCGAAACTTTCCCAGCACGTGCGGGCGAATCGCATCGCGATCGTCGGCAGTCTTCAGTGCCCTGCAGGCGTTCTTGCGAATGTCGATGTTAAAGTGATTCGACCAGAAATCGACCAGCACCTCGTCGAGCTGCCGCTCCGACAAGACCGCCCGCACGATCTTGCCTTTCTGAAGCTCGCCGATGCATCGCAGGGCGTCGCGCTGGGCCAGGTCCTGGGGCGTCGGCGGGGCGGGTTTGGTGGCCGGTCCGCCCTTGTTGTATCGCGAGGCGTCGATGCCATACCGCATCTTCATGTCCTGCGCGTTCCCCTCGGCCATCTGCTGCTGGAGGAACCGGCGGATGTCGTCGTAATACCCGTCCATCAGGTGTGATGAACTCATCTGAAGCGTGTCCAGCCCGGCCAGGGCCTTGTCGGCTTTGGCATCCTCGATCGATTCGGGATGAAGCTGCTGGTGGATGTATGCCTCCAGCCCCATCGCCTCGACGCGCTCGACATCTCCGGGCCGCGGCCCAAACGCGAGGCGATTGAGCACGTGCACGACCTTCTGATGATCGGTGAGTTGCGCCGCGTCCGCCGCCCGCGCCTCCCGCTGCCATGCCGACGCGAGCAGCGCCGTACACGCCGCGGCTGCGATGATACGTGTCCCTGGAAATCTCATGATGCCTCCGAAGGCTGGATTGTATCGTTGTAGTCGAGGCAAACGCGTTTTGATTCTCAGAATCTTGGGAGGGCGAGGCCACTCCTTTCGCGTTCTCGCAAAAGACGTGACTGGCGATGTATTTTGGTGGGACAGGCATTCTTGCCTGCCTCGGGTCGACGTACTCGTCGACCCGAAACATTCGGTCGGATGCCGGAGTACCGGCATCCGAGGCAGACAAGAATGCAAGAATGTCTGCCCCACCAAATGCCCTGCTTTTGAGGCCTTTTTGTACTCGAGAACGCGAAAGGAGTGGGGTGAGGCTCCTGCCGAGCCGGATCGCTCCGGTGTTGAAGCGTGCGCTCGGCCGGAGCCCGGAAGTTGCGAAGAATTGCAACACGGCCCTGCATCCGCCCTGTGCGCGATCCCGCTCGCCGAGCCACGGTTTCTTAACGGCGCGAGCCCGTCCGAGCCCAATGCATCCATTGCCAGTCCAGGGCGGCGCCATCATGTCCGAAACGCTCCGCTGGCTCTGGCGTGACTGCCCGCGTCCCGACGACCCGAAGAAGAACAGCAATCGCACGCTGTTCGTGCCGGCGAGACCAGATGATCAGCTAGTGGCGGCAAACGATCAGGGCTGTGATCGCCTGCGGTGTCGCAACCAGCGGATCGTCTTCCTTCCCGTCCGTGAAAGAACTGTGCCAGGAGCCGTTGACGGCCTGCCGATGGATCAGCGCATCGCAGATCGGGGAACGCCACTCGATTGCGATTGGGATCCGGGAAAACGCCTGGGCAAGTGAGCAAAGGTAATAGTAATAGGTTGCGTTCCGCAGCACCTGACGATCGGGCGGAAATACGCCTGGATTCGATTCCGGATCGAAATGTGTTTCGAGCCAACGACGGGACGCTACCACTCTCGGATGACCGGGAGGCAGACCCGCGTCGAGCAGTGCGCGCAGACCGTCGGCGGTTGCGCTGCCATAGGAGTTGAATCGGACCCGACACAACCGGTCCGTGCCCGCCAGGCCGGCCTTGTTCCACGCGGCATCCTTCGGCATGAAGAAAAACCCGCCGTCGTCGAACACGGGATCCGGAGCGTTCGCGAAATTCTGGCAACGTTGCACGAACACCAGTGCGTTGGAGATCGCCGGATCATCCGGCGTCACGCTGGCATCGCGCAGGGCTTCAAGCGATGCCAGCGTCGCCGAGAGGTTCGCGGTCGCCGTCGGATCGTGCAACCCCGGTCCTGGCTTGCGCGGGAGCGAAGCCGCGTATCCCCAGCCTCCAAACTCAGGGTCGCCGGGCTGCCAGCCAAGATCGCCTGCAAGCTGGCGGAAGCGCACTGATTCAATCCACGCCGATCGGTGATGAGGTTGGAGCCGGCTGATGATCGCGGCGTTGTAAGCCGGGAACATCAGGCTTTGGCGAACCGGCCCTGCGTCGTCCGTAAGGCTCGAGAGGTACTTCCGGGCCCGTTTGATCGCTCCATCTGTGTCCGGGTCATGCGGCATCGACTGAAGGCACAGCACAATCTGGGGCGTCAGCGCCGTGCCGTCCTTGAGCACGCCGTACACGTGCGACCTCCACGCGCCGTCCGCGGACTGCTGGTCGATCAGGAACTTGGCCGCGCGGGAAATCGCCCGGTCGGCCGCGATACTGGTGTCGGCTCTCGACTGGGCCGACGCGGCCGCGTGAAGCGCCAGCACCAGCAAAATGGCGGCTCTCAACGGGTCAGTCATTTCGACCCCTTCAACGGCTGCGACAGCACCTCGGCCGGCGAGCGATCGACTGTGAGCACCATCAATGCCGCCGCGGTGCAGAACGTACGGCCGGTGATGCAATGCTGGCCCGACCAGCTTCCGTCGTCGTTCTGAATGCGGTTGAGATTCCCGGTCATCGCCTTGTCCCACTTGGTGAACGGTTCGCCACCTTTGAGGGCGAGGCTTTCGCCGATGTTCATGTAGCTGAGGAACTCTTCGCCGCCGTTGGAACCGAAGCCTGCTACAAAATCCTTGTCGTTCATGCGATCGATGACCTCGGACTGCGCGGACTTGAGTGCGGCCTCATTCCTGCGGATGGACGCGAACTGGCCGTCAATCTCCGAGAGCTGCCGGTTGGCCTGATCGACGTCGTGCTTCAAAGCGGCCAGTTGCTTGGGCTGAGTCGTCGGCTGCGTGGCGGCTACGGCGTACTGCTTCTGAGCCTTCTGTGCGTTATCCCGCGCATCGTCATGCTGTTTCGTGAGATCCTTGATCCGGTTGGCGTCGGTGTTGGCAGAGCTCTGAAACGCCCCGAGGCTTGCCGAGCGGGCGTAAAGCTCGACGCCGGCGGCGCCGCCACCGAACGAGCCGCCGCCACCACCGAACCCGCCGCCACGCGCGGCAAACCCGCCCGACGCCGGCGTTGCCGCCGGCGGGGCGTCAATCGCGGTTTGGCTTCGCGACGCAAATTCCTGCGCTCGCGCCACAACGACGCGGTCGACGGCGGCCCCGCGCTGGGCCGCCATGTTCACCGCCTTGGTCGCCACCGACTGACAGAGGACACTGGCCCACCCATCGTGCTCGTCGGCCCAGCGGCCGTCTTCCTTCTGGTTTTTCTGAATTTTGGCTAACGTCTTGTCGAGGGCGGCGGCGACACGTTGGCAGCCAGCAACGTCCGGCATGCGGTCCTTCACTTGCGCCAGCAGCAGCGCCGCCGCGAACGTATCGACGTACTGGCCGAGTTTGGTTTGGACGCGAGTGCCGTGAATATCCGTGATGAACAGGCCGTCCTGCGAGGCCTTTTCAATCTGTCCGCAGACGAAACCGACGGCCTTGGTGATGTTCGACGCATAATCGCCGGTGCTGGGAGTGCTGCCGGCGCGAAGCAGGGCCAATGCGGCCATGCACGTGTCGGCGACATTCGACTTATCGCCGACCTCGCCCTCACGATACTCCGCCTGCGAGCTTTCCCCCTGGCTCCAACCGCCGTCGGGTTGCTGGTGCTTTGCCAGCCAGGCAAGGCCCTTGTTCAACGGGGCAGACAGGGGCTTGGGGATGACCGGCTGCGTCGAGGGGGCGGATTCGTTCGCACTCGGCGAGTGCTCGGCAGCCGGCAGGGGTCCGCCCGGGACCACTAGGATTGCCATACCGACGGCGGTTGTCATGAGTCGGCGGGATCGATGGAAAACTCCAGGCATGGGCTCTCCTTTCGCGCGGTGCCCGCGCGAGTTCGACTGACTTACGATCAGATTTCGGTGACTTGTGGAATTAGACGCCGGGCGGGCGCAAAAGATTCCCAGAATCAGAAGCTTCAGGGGCGTTGATCAATCGGGGGCGTTGATCAATCCAACGTGACCGGCGACGGACAGTAGGCGAGGGTATGGAGAACTATCACTGGAAGTTGTTGGGCGTGGCGATGGCGGTTGTCTGTTCAGCATTGGTCCATGCCGCCGACGTCTTTCCGCGGCTCTCCGATCGGGATGCAGAACAGGAGCGGCTGACGTTTCAATCCGGCGGACCATGGTCGCCACGGGTGAATCTGAATGCGGACGCGGCGCTGGTTTATGGCATCGGGCGCATCATGCCGCAGCGGATGGAGAATTGGCGAAGCCACGGATATCGGGTTCATCTGATGACCGGCGTCGCCTGGGGAAGCTATCAGGATTACGTGCACGGACAGTGGAACGGCAGGAAGCACGAAGACGAGGAGCAGACCAACTCTGCCGGCGCCCCCAGGGCGCATGGCCGCGACGTGTATTACATGTCGCCGGGAGACGATTACGGGAAGTATCTGTGCGAGGGAGTGAAGCGGGCGCTGGACACGGGGGCGCTGGCGGTCGTGCTCGAGGAGCCGGAATTCTGGGTGGAAACCGGGTGGGAGGAGAATTTCAAGCGGCAATGGAAGGCGTATTACCACGACGACTGGCAAGCGCCGGATTCGTCGCCGGATGCGCAGTATCGGGCGTCGAAGCTGAAGTATTTTCTGTACCGCCGGGCGTTGTCGGTGGTGTTCGATTTCGTTCACCAATACGCCAAAGAGCACGGGCGCGAGATTCGCTGCTACGTGGCGACGCATTCGCTCATCAACTACGCGCAGTGGCGGATTGTCAGCCCGGAATCGTCGCTGCTTCAGGTGGGCTGCGACGGATACATTGCCCAGGTGTGGACCGGCACGGCCCGCACGCCCAACGCCTATGAGGGCGAGCGGCGCGAGCGGACGTTCGACACGGCGTTTCTCGAATACGGCGCGATGCAGAACCTGGTCCGCGCCAGTGGCCGGCGGGTCTGGTATCTCAACGACCCGGTCGAAGACAACCCGCGCCACACCTGGACGGATTACCGCCAGAACTGGGAAAGCACGCTGACGGCGTCGCTGCTTCAGCCGGAGGTCTGGCGGTACGAGATCATGCCCTGGCCGCAGCGGATTTTCATGGGGCGCTATGCATCGGCGACGCAGCCCAGCCGCCGCGTGCCGATGCCGAAGGATTACGAGACCGAGCTCCAGGCGGTCATCAGTGCGATGGGCGACATGGACCAGCCGCCGGAGGCGACGCGCTGGCAGGCGTGCGGAACGCAGGGCGTTGGCGTGCTGGTTTCGGACACGCTGATGTTTCAGCGCGCCGGGCCCGGCGCGTCCGACCTGCACATGGGTCATTTTTTCGGGCTGGCGATGCCGCTGCTGAAGGCCGGCGTTCCGGTCGAACCGGTGCAGATGGAGAACATCGCCAGCGCCGGGTTTCTGGATCGCTACAAGCTGCTTTTGCTGACCTATCAGGGACAGAAGCCGCCGGCGCCGCGGGTTCATGAGGCGCTGGCCGCGTGGGTGAAACGGGGCGGTGCGCTGCTGGTGATTGACGATGACCAGGACCCGTTCAATGCGGTGCAGGAATGGTGGAACGCGGCGCCGATGGCCTACAAGACGCCGCGGGAGCATCTGTTCGAGAAGCTTGGATTGGCGGCCGAGGCCCGCGGCGTCAATCGCGTCGGCAAGGGGGTCGTCTTGTTCGAAACGGATTCGCCGACGGCGATGGCGAATCGGAAGGGCGGGGCGGATCGCGTTCGGGCGCTGGCACATCAGGCGGCCGACGCGGTCGGGCTGGAATGGAAACAGTCGGCGGCGCTGGTGCTGCGACGAGGGCCGTACGTGGTGGCGGCGGGAATCGAGCAGGCCGCGGACGCCACGCTGGCCTCGCTCCGCGGGAGGTTTATTCCGCTGTTCGACGCCAGTCTGCCGGTGGTGACGGATTATGAGCTGTTGCCTGGGAAACGGGCGCTGCTGGTCGACCTGGATGCGATGCCGAAGGACCACGAAGGCGTTGTCGCCGCGGCGTGCAGGGTTCGGGGGGAAAACTTTTCGTCCGGCGCGGTGCGATTCAAGGCCGACGGCGTCGATGGGAGCGACGCGGTGGTTTGCGTGGCCCTGAATGCCAAGCCAAGACAGGTGCTGATCGACGGCAAGCCCGTTGATTCAGATTACGCGAGCGGGATTCTGCGATTGCGATTTGTCAATTCGGTCGAACCGAGGAACGTTGAAATCGACCGCTGAGAAATTGGAATACGCCGCCCGCGCATCGGGTTTATAATTGCGTGGTGATGCGAAACCGAGGACTCGCCAAAGCCTTCACGCTTGTCGAATTGCTGGTGGTGATC
>Ga0210396_10005694_pt1 | contig 11990 bp, 9 predicted proteins | sample IncBWH17OmetaG_FD_155466 | JGI IMG/M metagenome (GOLD analysis project Ga0210396, IMG submission 155466) | Forest soil microbial communities from Barre Woods Harvard Forest LTER site, Petersham, Massachusetts, United States - Inc-BW-H-17-O ...
TGGCCAACGAAGTGCCGCACGGCTACGAGTTTTTCATGATCGTCTGCGGCCCCGTACCCTTGCGCGAACGGATGGCGCATCCGGACGCGGCGCTCACGGTCGCAACCGGCGACGCGGCAGCACGCGAGCGCGCCTGGAAAGAGCTCGAATCGACCCCCAGCTGCGGCTCCGGCGCCATCGAGACAGGCGAATGGGAACCCTCCGCACGCGCCGGAGGTTAACTCAAACTGCCGTCACATAGCCGCGCCGCGCCCTCGCGGGTTGGCTTTGGTGGAAAGTTTGGTGTAAAGCTTGGGGGACTTTGGGCTTTTAAAGGCGGCCTGCCGGCATTTTTTGACGGCGCTAAGTCCCTGTGAAAGCTTTGGAAAGTGGCTGGGACGGATAAAAGCCGCGAAAGTGACTGACATCACACTGAGCGATCAGGAGCGCCTTTAAGCTTTGAAACCGGGCTTCGGCCCGCGCGACTAACCCGAGAGCCAAGGGAAAAGCTCCAGGGGAGCCAAGGGGAAACCAAGGGGAACCTTAAGGGACAACCAAGGCAGTCGCTGCGCCGGACCTGTGCAACCATCGCGCCGAACGAAAGTTCCGGCCCGCAAAAACTGGAATCATGCCGTGACCACATTCAGCAACACCCCGCTTCTCGACACCATCAAGACGCCGGAGGATTTGCGCCGGCTGAAGATCGATCAGGTCCGGCAGGTCGCCGATGAGCTCCGCCAGGAGACCATCGACGCTGTCTCGGTCACCGGCGGCCATTTCGGCGCCGGCCTCGGCGTCGTGGAACTCACCACGGCCATCCATTACATCTTCGACACCCCGCGCGACCGCCTGATCTGGGACGTCGGCCACCAGGCCTATCCGCACAAGATCCTGACCGGCCGGCGCGACCGCATTCGCACCTTGCGCACCGGCGGCGGCCTCTCCGGTTTCACCAAGCGCAGCGAGAGCGATTACGATCCGTTCGGCGCCGCGCACTCCTCGACCTCGATCTCGGCCGGCCTCGGCATGGCGGTGGCCCGCGACCTCTCCGGCGGCAAGAACAACGTGATTGCCGTGATCGGCGACGGCGCGATGTCGGCGGGCATGGCCTATGAGGCCATGAACAATGCCGGCGCGATGAACTCGCGCCTCATCGTGATCCTCAACGACAACGACATGTCGATTGCCCCGCCGGTCGGCGCCATGAGCGCGTACCTCTCGCGGCTCTATTCCGGCAAGACCTACCGAACGCTGCGCGAGGCGGCCAAGCAGATCAACAAGCGCCTGCCGAAGATTCTCGCCAACCGCGCCAACCGCGTCGAAGAATATTCCCGCGGCTTCATGATGGACGGCGGCACGCTGTTCGAAGAGCTCGGCTTCTACTATGTCGGCCCGATCGACGGCCATAACCTCGACCATCTCCTCCCCGTCCTGAAGAACGTCCGCGACATGGAGGAAGGACCGATCCTGGTCCATGTCGTGACCCAGAAGGGCAAGGGCTACGGCCCAGCCGAAGCCTCCGCCGACAAATATCACGCCGTGGTCAAGTTCGATGTTGCCACCGGCACCCAGGCCAAGGCCAAGCCGAATGCGCCGGCCTATCAGAACGTGTTCGGCCAGAGCCTCGTCAAGGAAGCCGAGAAGGACGACAAGATCGTCGCCATCACCGCGGCGATGCCGTCGGGCACGGGCGTCGACATCTTCAACAAGGCCTTCCCCGCCCGCACCTTCGACGTCGGCATTGCCGAGCAGCACGCCGTGACGTTTGCAGCGGGTCTGGCCAGCGAAGGCTACAAGCCGTTCTGCGCGATCTACTCGACCTTCCTGCAGCGCGGCTACGACCAGGTGGTGCATGACGTCGCGATCCAGAGCCTGCCGGTCCGTTTCGCCATCGACCGCGCCGGCCTCGTCGGTGCCGACGGCGCGACCCACGCCGGCTCGTTCGACAACGCCTATCTCGGTTGCCTGCCGAATTTCGTGATCATGGCGGCCTCCGACGAGGCCGAGATGGTGCACATGGTGGCAACGCAGGTTGCGATCAACGACCGTCCGAGCGCGCTGCGTTATCCGCGCGGTGAAGGCCGCGGCGTGGAAATGCCGGAAGTCGGCGTTCCCTTGCCGATCGGCAAGGGCCGCATCGTCCGCGAGGGCAAGAACGTCGCGCTGCTGTCGTTCGGTACGCGTCTCGCCGAATGCGAGAAGGCGGCCGACGAGCTCGCCGCCCACGGCCTCTCCGCCACCATCGCCGATGCGCGCTTCATGAAGCCGCTCGACGAGGAGATGATCCTCAAGCTCGCGCGCGACCACGAAATCCTGATCACGGTCGAGGAAGGCTCGATCGGCGGCTTCGGCTCGCATGTGATGCAGTTGGTCTCCGACCAGGGCATGCTCGACAGCGGCGCGCTGAAATTCCGCTCGATGATCCTGCCCGACGTGTTCCTCGACCACGACTCGCCGGCCGCGATGTATGCCCGCGCCGGCCTCGACTCCAAGAGCATCGTCAAGAAGGTGTTCGAGACGCTCGGCAAGGACTTCAAGGCCGAGACGGTGAAGCTGGCGTAGCGCTGTTTCCGCGGGCTCGCCTCCACCTCTCCCGCTTGCGGGGGAGGTCGCGCCGAAGGCGGGTGGGGGCTCTCTCCACATGAACGCTCTCGCTCGCGGCGACACCCCCACCCCAACCCTCCCCCGCTACGCGGGAGAGGGAGCACAGCGTGCCCCACGGTCGCACTTTGCGTGTTGATCCTTTCCCCATGAACATCTATCTGGCAGGTCCCGACGTGTTCCTGCCGGATGCGGTTCAGATCGGGCGGCGCAAGGTCGAGATTTGCGCCCGCCACGGCCTCATCGGGCGCTATCCGCTCGACAATCCCGTCGATCTCACCGCGGCCGACGCTTCGCTTCGGATCTACCAGGGCCTGGAAGCGATGATGGACGAATGCAGCGCCATCATCGCCAATCTCACGCCCTTTCGCGGCCCCGGCGCCGATCCCGGAACCGTCTACGAGCTGGGCTACATGGCCGCGCGCGGAAAATTCTGCCTCGGCTACTCCAACGATCCCGCCGCCTACGCCGACCGCGTACGGCGCTTCACGACGGTCACCTCGCGCGACGGGCATCTGGTCGATGCCGACGGTCTCTCGGTTGAGGATTTCGGCCTCAACGACAATCTGATGATGATGCACGGGCTCGACCTGCACGGCGCGCCGCTGGTGTTGCCACGCGAGAGGCCAAAGGACATCTGGCACGACCTGACCGCGTTCGAGCTTTGCGTTGCCATGGCCGCCAAAAGGTCTGCCGCGCGCTAGGCCTCATGAACCTCCCGGACACTGAGCTTCCGCCTGCCGAACCGATCGGGCGTTGAAAATGGCGAAGCTGATGGCGGCCATGATCCACACGCCGAACCCGCCATAGAGCATCACCCAGCCAAAGCCGTTCACCAGCGCCTCATGGATGATGGACTGGTCGAGCTCGGGAACCGGTCCTGCGCTTCCGGCAGCGATCCGCTCGGCAAGCAGCCGCAGCTCGGCAACGCCGACGTTCGAGACCGCTCCCTTGAGATGTGCGAACACGCCGCTCGCCAGGATGAAACCCATCATCGCGATATTGATCGCGAGCGAAACCATCCGGGCACTCATATCGATGCCGGAGGCCATGCCCGCGCGGTCACTCGAGACCGAGCCCGTCGTCGTATTGGTGACGGGCGTGTTGGTGAACCCGAGGCCGATCCCGGCGATCAGGCAGCCGGGCAGCATCGTGAGCCAACTGGCCCCTGCCGCGGCGCTACCGAGCTTCATCAGCATGAACCCGGCGCCGATCGTGAACAGTCCCGCCGGAATGATGATGCCGGGCTGATAACGCAGCGAAAGCCGTTCCGCCAAAGGCGGCATCACCAGCGTCGGCAGCGTATAGGCGAGCAGCGCAAGCCCTGCGGTGACGCTGTCATAGCCGAGGCCTGCATGAAACCAGATCGGCAGATAGATCATGAAGGGCCAGTAGCTGATGTTCATCGCGGCCGAACCGATGATGGCGCCGGAAAAGTCGCGGACCCGAAACACGGAGAAGTCGAACATCGGCCGCGGGCTGACGTTCTCGGCAATGAGGAAGGCGATGAAGCTCGCGACGGATACACCGAAGATCGCAAGCGCCGTCGGGCTGGCAAAGCCGAAATCCGGTCCCTGCGTGATGTAGAAGGCGAGACAAAACACCGACAGCGAAAGCGTCACGATCCCCGCGATGTCGAGTTGGCCCGCCTTCGGGTCCTTTGACTCATGAATCCCGCCGAGCGCAAGCCCGAGCGCGACAGAAGCGAGCACCACATGGACGAGAAACACCCATTTCCAGCTCAGCACCGCGACGATCGCGCCGCCAATGAGCGGACCAAATCCGAGACCGATGCCGAAGATGACACCCCACCAGCCAAAGGCGCTCGCGCGCTCTTTGCCGCCGCGGAATTCATGCGAAAGCACGGCGACCTGACAGATCAGCATCGCACCGCCGCTTGCTCCTTGCAGGAGACGCGCGACGATCAGCGTCACCACGTTCTCGGCCAGGCCGCATACCAGCGACGTGAAACCGAATGCAGCGATGAAGATCGCGAACATGCGCTTGCGTCCATAGCGATCCGCCAGCGTTCCCGTCGCCATCAGCACGGTGGTGACAGCGATCGTATAGGCGTTCATGATCCACTGGAGCTGCTTGAAGTCGGCATGCAGCACCTGCTCCAGCGTCGGCAGGATGGCAGGGATGCTCGAAATCTCCAGCCCGAACATCAGGCATGAAAGGCAGACGGCGGACAGGACGATCACGCCTCTGCGTGTCAAGGTCTGGCGTGTCAAGGTCTGGCGTGTCAAGGCAGCGGACATCGTTCGCTCTTTCGTTATGACGCCGACGGCATAAGCCATGCTCCTGCCAGGCACCTGGCAGAGCACCTCGCAGCAGCGACGTCCTGATTGCACACAAACAATTGAGGCGGTGGGAGTGAACCCGTCCGCCGCATTGCGTTGCCGTGCAAGCTAGTCGCCGCTACATCATTTTAGAATTGGATGGCTGGATATTTCAGAGACAACAAATCCGGATCACTCGCATGACTTCGCTGGATGTCGACGCCGTCAAGGCTTTCGTCGCAATCGCCGATCTCAAGAGTTTTACGCGCGCCGCGGATGCGCTTGGCACCACGCAGGGTGCGATCAGCGTGAAGCTGAGGCGGCTGGAAGACCGCCTCGGCAAGAAGCTGATCGAGCGGACGCCGCGGCTGGTGCGCCTGTCGGCCGAAGGCGCGGCGTTCCTGGAGCCCGCGCGTGATTTCCTCGCCGCACATGATCGCGCGATCGCCGGGCTCATGCCGGTTCGCCGGCGCTTTTCGCTCGGGATTGCCACCCATGTCGGCGGGCCGGAAGTCCCGACCTTGCTGGCGCGGCTCAATGCCCATGACCCGGCGCTCACCATCGAAGTGCGGCTCAACGACTCCCGCGAGCTGCTCGATGCTTTCGACGACGGGAAGATCGATGCGGCGATCATCCTGCGCGAGGACGACCGGCGCGATGGCGAAGTGCTTGCGCCCGAGCATTTTGGCTGGTTCGCCGCCCCCGGCTTTGTGCATCGAGCCGGCGAGCCGCTGCGGTTGGCGGCGTCCTCGCCAGCCTGCGGCATCCTTAACATCGCCCGCCGCGCACTCGATGCGGCTGGAATAGCGGCGACGGAAGTTTTCCTGGGCTGCGGTTCCTTTGCCGTTGCCGATGCGGTTGCGGCGGGCCTTGCCGTTTCGGTGTTCTCTCACCGGCTCACACCGCCAGGCACGGTCGAGGTCAGCCGGCGGTTCGGCCTGCCGGCAATCCCGCCTTCCGAAATCGTGTTGCTTTCAACGCTTTCCGATGCGAGATCTCGCGGGACGCTGAAGACGCTGGCCGCCGCGTTTCGGGAGCACCGCTCTTCCCCACTCGCGGCAAGTGTCGCGTGAAGGCGGGGCGCGACTTCGCCGTCAAAACGGAGGAAAAGAATTGAAGGTCCATCCGGGCTCCTGCCATTGCGGGGGTGTCAAATTCCGCGTGACGTCGGAGATCGTTGAGCTCACCACTTGCGATTGCTCGCTGTGCGTGAAGAAGAACGCCGTGATGACGAAAGTCCCCGAGGCCTCGCTCGAGATCGTCGAAGGCTCCGACCTGCTGTCGCTCTACGAATGGAACACCCGCCGGGCCCAACACTATTTCTGCAAGCGATGCGGCATTTACGTCTTCCATCGCAAGCGCGCGGCGCCGGATCATTTTGGCGTCAACGTCTTCTGCCTGGACGGATTCGACCCGGCGTCGGTTTCGGTGCGGCCGACCGAAGGCGCCAACATGACGGTGGTCGATCCGCAAGGTCGTCCGGAATGGCCGGGGCCACGCGTGACCGTCGGCTGATCCGGCGATTTGCTCGGATTACAGGGAAAAGCCCTCAAAGGTCGCTCGCTCCCGACGCGCGCAAACGAAGGCGCCAAGTCCGCTTAGGAGGCAAAGCGGCCTTGGGACGCCATAACGTCGAGGCCTGACGGGCGTCGCAATCGATATGGCGCAGTGAGGAGCAGCAGGAAGAGTGCTCGATCGGCTTGGTATTTGGCCGCAGCTCGGTTGGCTTCGGAGCCCTGCATGATGGCCATCCCTTCGGTCGTGCGCACGCACCACGTCCATTTTCGACTACGCTTCTTCAAGACCATTTCGAAGATCGAAAATCGATCAGTCATGGCGAGGGGCTCGCGAAGGCATCATCCTGCATGACAACGCCTATAAAGGTTAATTCCCGTTTTGAATTACACCGCCTTTAAAAACTATCAACGAAGTCATTTGAAACCTGAAGCATTCTGGAATTAACTATGTAGTTGAATATGCGCCATCACAATTGGTGTATTCCCCAATCCGAGCACAGTGTGACTTCATTGCCTTGATTCAGAGGGCGATAGCGCAATGTCAGCTTCCAAGAGGATCGGGCTCTTTATCGACGGCGCCAATCTCTACGCGACGGCGAAAGCGCTCGGCTTCGACATCGATTACAGGCGGCTGCTCGCCGATTTCCAAAACCGGGGCACGCTGGTGCGTGCGTACTACTACACCGCGATCATCGAGGATCAGGAATATTCCTCCATCCGCCCGTTGATCGATTGGCTCAACTACAACGGCTATACCGTCGTTACCAAGGCGACCAAGGAATTCATTGACGCAAGCGGTCGTCGCAAGGTGAAGGGCAGTATGGACATCGAGCTTGCGGTCGATGCGATGGAGCTGACGGAGCACTTCGATCAGATAGTTCTATTTTCCGGCGACGGTGACTTTCGCTCGCTTGTGGCGGCGGTGCAGCGCCGCGGGGTCCGCGTTACGGTGGTCTCGACCATTGCCACCCAGCCCCCCATGATTGCCGATGACCTTCGGCGCCAGGCCGACGTCTTCATCGACCTCCGCGAACTTCAGCCTAAAATCAGCCGTGATCCGCCAGAGCGTCTGCCCGAATGAGCCCCGGGGGTACGCTGCTGAAAACGAGCTAACGGGAATGACCGCTCTTGGCCCGCAGGTGAAGTCCCGCTAGTTCCGCTTTCGCGCCGCGGTTGGGAGACGAGCGGACATCAGCCGATCTACGAGTGCACGGCCTAGCTTATCAATATCTGGCTTATCAAGTTCTGGATCGCTTCCCTTCCAGCAGCGGGCGTTCCGATGCGAGTGCCTTGGCCAAAAAGTCCAGCGTAGCGCGGATGCGGATGGTGCGTTTGAGATCATCATGCGTGAGCAGCCAGAGCGCCGATCGGGGCTGCGCGAGCGCCTTCGGCGTGAGGCGGCGCAGACCCGGCGCAAGATCGCCGACGTAGCAGGGCAGCAAGGCAAGGCCGAGGCCAGCCTCGGCCGCGTCGCGGAGTGCGGGAAGTGCGTCGACGCGGCAGGTGACGCGCGCCCCGCGCATGTGTTGGTGGATGTTTTCCCGCATCCATTGCCCGATGACGGTGGTTGCCAGCGCGTCGTCAATTCCGATCCAATCATGCGCGGACAGGTCCTTGGCGTCGCGCCGTGAAAGATAGGCGCGTGAGCCGTAGATGGCGTGTGCAATGTCGGCCACGCGCCGGCCCACCAGGATCTCCGGAGGCGCCGGCGTCGGGCGGATCGCGATCTCCGCCTCTCGCCGCGTGAGATTTGCCATCGCGTTCGATATGACGATCTCGAGCTGGATTTCCGGATGCAGGTCGCGCATCGCCGGCAGGTGCCGCATCACCATCGCACTGAGCGTATCGGTCGTCGTGATCCGCACAACGCCTGACGGCCTCAGGTCCTGACCGGAAAGCTTGCGCTCCAGCGTGAGCACCTCGTCTTCAAGGCGGGCCGCCGATGCCGCTGCGGTCTCGCCGGCCGGTGTCGGAGCATAGCCGTCGCGAAAGCGCTCGAACAGGCGCGCGCCGATCTTCTCCTCGATGACGCCGAGCCGGCGAAACACCGTCGAATGCGTCACGCCCAGCCTGCGTGCCGCGCCGGAGAGCGTGCCTTCGCGAAACACCGCGAGCACGAGATGGAGATCGTCCCAGTCCATCGACCTGTGCATTTTTGCAAACTCCATTCGTGATTTCAGAGAATAGCTAATCACAAACGAACAGGCCACATCCGCCTCTTCCAGGACGACCGGCGCCGCGTGCCCTCGACCCGGCGCCGACCCTGGCGAGAGGTGAAACGTGACAACCGAAACTGCCGAAACAACGCAAATCCTGCCTGCAGATCCATCGGCCGGCGCGCCCCGGCGCTGGCTCGCTTTGCCGGTGCTGCTCACCGGTGCGTTCCTTCCGATCCTCGACTTCAATGTCGTCAACCTCGCGCTGCCCGCGATCCGCACCGATCTCGGCGCCAGCTCGAGCGAGGTGCAGTTCGTCATATCGGCCTATGCAGCGACCTACGCGGTGTTCCTGATCACCGGCGGCCGGCTCGGCGATCTCTACGGACGGCGGCGGATGTTCCTGTACGGCGTCGCGGGATTCACGATCGCTTCCGTGCTGTGCGGCGTCGCCTGGTCGCCTTCCGTCCTCGTCTCGGGGCGGATCCTCCAGGGCCTGACCGCAACCGCGATGGCGCCGCAAGTGCTGGCCTCGATCCGCGTGCTGTTTCCACCGGACGAGCAGGGACGGGCGCTGGCGCTCTACGGCGCGACCTTCGGCCTCGCCAATATCTGCGGCCAGGTGCTGGGCGGCGTCCTCGTCTCCTCGCGTCCCCTTGGACTGGCCTGGCAGGCGATCTTCCTCGTCAACGTGCCGATCGGCCTTGCCGCCTTTATCGGCGGACTGCTGTTCCTGTCGGACTCGCGTTCAGAGCAGGCACAGCGGCTCGATGCCGGCGGCGTCGTGCTGCTGTCGCTCACCCTCGCGCTCCTGGTCTATCCGCTGGTCGAAGGCCGCGAAACCGGATGGCCGGCATGGATCGTCGCGACGCTGATCGCCGTGCCCTTTGCGCTGACGGCTTTCGTTCGTTTCGAGGCGCGCCTGGCTGCCCGCGGCGGCGACCCGCTGGTCGCTCTCCATCTGCTGCGCAATGGTCCGTTCGTGATCGGACTCGTGATGGCGCTGGCGTTCTACATGCTCTCTTCGTTCTACCTGACCTTTGCGGTCTATCTGCAAAGCGGGCTGCACGAAACGCCCATGGCGGCGGGCTTTGCCACCCTGCCCTTTGCCATCGGCTTCTTTGTCGCCTCGCTCGCTTCATCCTGGATCATGCAGTGGCTTGGCGTGCGCACGCTGACGCTGGGCTTTGCGCTTCAGGTCCTCGGCTTCGGCGCGGTGATGCTCTCGGTCGCGAAAATCTCACCGCAGAGCGTGACGCCGGGTCTCATCTGCGGCGGATTGGGCTTTGGAACCGTGATGCCGTCGGTCATCAAGGCCGTCATCGGCAGCATCGAGGCGCGCCATGCCGGGCTCGCCTCGGGGATCATGATCTCCACCTTCCAGATCGGCGCAGCACTCGGCGTCGCCATCATTGGTGGCGTTTTCTACGGCGCGCTGGGCGCACGGCAAGATGCCGAAGCCTATGCGCACGCCTTCACCCTCGCGCTCGGCTGCAACGTGGCGCTGCTGGCGCTGGGCGGCGTGCTGTCGCTGTGGCTGCCGGGCGAGCGCAAGCCGGTCGCCTGAAATCATGACGGTGTCCGAATGCTGCGTTTTGACCACATTCGTGGCAAATGGGTTGACTTGCAGGTGAGTGGCTTGCGAAAAGCCCGCCAACGCATCACGACTTGACCGTGTGCGAGGTTTGCGTTGCCATGGCGGCTGAAGCACCTCGCTTCAGCCCGCTAAGATGAAGAGCCCCGCATGTCCTCTCCCCGCAAACGGATCGATCTGCTGTTGGTCGAGCGCGGGCTGTTCGAGAGCCGGGCGCGGGCGCGCGCCGCGATCGAGGCGGGACTGGTCGTCGCCAATGACAAGCCGGTCGTAAAACCGTCGGAGACCATCCCCGCGGACGCCCTACTGCAGGCCGAGCCGGCGCATCCCTATGTCTCGCGCGGAGGCGTCAAGCTGGCTGATGCGCTGGAGCAATACAGAATCGATGTCGAAGGCCATGTCTGCCTCGATGTCGGGGCTTCCACCGGCGGCTTTACCGAGGTGCTGCTGGCGAACGGTGCGGCCATGGTGTTCGCCATCGATGTCGGGCACGGCCAGTTGCATGCCTCGCTGCAGGGCCATCCGAACATCGTCTCGATGGAGGCAACCGACATCCGCAAATATGAGGGCAAGCGCCTCCCCGCCCGGCCCGACATCGTCGTGATCGATGTCAGCTTCATCTCGCTGAAGGCCGTGCTGCCGGTGGCGCTGTCGCTGGCGGCAGCCCCCATGCACCTGCTCGCGCTGATCAAGCCGCAATTCGAGGCGCAGGGCAAACACGGCAAGGGCGGCATCATCCGCGATACGGCGGTGCACAACCGAGTTTGCGACGACATCGCGGCTTTTGCCGCTTCGCTCGGCTGCACCGACATCAAGGTGTTTCCGTCCGCGATCAAGGGCGGCGACGGCAACAGCGAGTTTTTCCTCGGCGCGCGACGTGGTTGAGCGCATCACGATCGATCATGTCGGCCATCGCGGCGACGGCGTTGCGCTTAGGCCGCTCGAAGCGGTCTATGTGCCCTATACGCTTGGCGGCGAAACCGTCGAGGTCGAGGATGTGCACGGCCATCCCGACCGCCGGCGCCTGCTTGCGGTCGAAGTCGCAAGCCCCGAGCGCATCACGCCGTTCTGCCCGCATTTTTCCATCTGCGGCGGCTGCGCGATCCAGCATTGGCAGCCGGACCGTTATCGCGCCTGGAAGCATGGCCTCGTCGTCGAGACGCTGAGACAGGCGAAGCTCGATTGCGAAGTGGCGCCGCTGGTCGATGCGCATGGCGCCGGCCGCCGCCGCATGACCTTGCACGCGCGGATGGGCACGCATGACGTGCTCAAGGTCGGCTTCGCCGCCGCTAACTCACACGATGTGATTCCGGTTGACCGCTGCCCGATCCTCGATCCCGCTTTGGCCGGCGCGCTTGATGCGGCCTGGGCGCTGGCCGAGCCCTTGATCAAGGCCGGCAAGCCCCTCGACATCCAGATCACCGCCACCAATAGCGGCCTCGATGTCGATGTGCGCGGCTCCGGACCGCTGCAGACGGCCATGATCACGACGCTGTCGAAGATCGCGGAAAAGCATCGCCTCGCCCGGCTGACCCGGCACGGCGAACTGGTGCTGATGCGGAGCGCGCCCGTCATCAGCATGGGCGCCGCGCAGGTGACCCTGCCGCCCGGCTCATTCTTGCAGGCGACCGGCGCCGGCGAAGAGACCTTGGCCGCGCTGGTCGACAAACATGCGGGGCGCGCCAAGCACATCGCCGATCTCTTCTGCGGCGTCGGCCCGTTCGCGCTGAGGCTCGCGAAAAAAGCGCGGATCGATGCGTTCGACAGCGATGCCGGCGCGGTCACCTCCTTGCTGAAGGCTGCGACCGCGACCTCGGGCCTGAAACCGGTGAAAGCCGAAGCGCGCGACCTCTTTCGCCGC
>Ga0210396_10005695_pt1 | contig 11989 bp, 9 predicted proteins | sample IncBWH17OmetaG_FD_155466 | JGI IMG/M metagenome (GOLD analysis project Ga0210396, IMG submission 155466) | Forest soil microbial communities from Barre Woods Harvard Forest LTER site, Petersham, Massachusetts, United States - Inc-BW-H-17-O ...
GATGGTGGATGTGCATCGCAAGATTGCCACTGGAACAGTTACAGACAGGCGGCCGGCATGAGCCATGCGCCGGGCAAGCGCCGCAAGTCGCGCGAGCTTGCCATGCAGATGCTCTTCCAGGCAGATGTGGGCAAGCAGACCCCGGACCAGGTGCGCCAGAGCTTCTGGAAGGCGCGCGAAGAGACCATCGACAACGATACGCGCGGCTTTGCGGAAGACCTCTTCCGCGTCGCCACCGCGCGCGAGGAGGAGATCGATGGGCTCATCGAGGAGCATTCCGCGAACTGGCGCATCCCGCGCATGCCCGCAGTCGATCGCAATGTGCTGCGCCTCGCCGTTGCCGAGCTGGTGGGCTTTCCCGGGACGCCCATCCCTATCGTGATCAACGAATCGCTAGAGATTGCCAAGCGCTACTCGGCGCCCGAGTCGCTCAGCTTCCTGAACGGGATACTGGACGCGATTGCGAAAAGCCGCAAGTAACTCACGGCTCCGCATAGAAAACTGCAGACGACAACAGACAAAACCAGACCAACGCAGAAGGCAACCCGATACTGAAGTTGTCTGCGGTGGTCTGGTTCGTCTGCTGTTGACTCTTTACGGGAAACCCAGACCACGCAGAAAACGCTCCTGAACTGGTGTTGTCTGCCCTCGTCTGAGGTTGTCTGTAATTATCTTCCTTACGGAATCGCCCGAGGCTTCACGGCCAGGAACTGTGCCGGTGTCACGCCGCCGTTGCCATCCGGCAGATTCGGGTTGAACTGCTCCGTATCCGTCAGGCTGCTGGTAGAGACGATGTGCATGTTGCTGTCCCCCGCAGTTGAGACGAAGATCTCCGACTGATCCGAGCTGAAGATCGCCGCCACCGGCGTTGTGGCCTGCGCTCCGGTCAGACTCACGGGAGTCAAAGTTCCCTGCGCGCCCGCTGCCGGAACCTTGTATACCGGCAGCTGCGCGGTGCCGGGAGTAGCGCTGGCCGATTCATAGGTGACGACGGCAAGCGACGAGTTTGGCGAGGTCACCACCTGGTGGATCAGCGATGGCGCGTACGCCGCCAGCGACAGCGTGAAGTTGACGGGATTGGTGATCTCGAGCGGGATCGTATCCGTGACCGCGACGCCACCGGTGGTCACCTGGGTGGTGGGGCATGCGCCATCCGCATTGGCGCCGTTGGTGGGCACAACGACGTTCGAGTCGATGAGTTGTGGCGTCGGGCTTGCCGTGGCGCTGATCACATGCTTGCCATCAGTGGTGCTGGCCAGGTGGTCCGCGGTGAAGTTATAACCCACGGCACCGGCCGGCACCGCCGAAGGATAGTTGTCGATCGGGGTCAGGCGTGTATCTGGGCAGTAGCCCCGCGACGTGGTGTTCTGGCCGGAGACGAAGGCGCCGAACTGCGGCACCGCCAGCGAGAGATCGGGCGAGCAGAAGACGTTGTAGGCAGTGTTCGCATCGCTGCCCGTTGCTCCATTGGCGGGGCAGGCAGCGGCGGATGGTGTTCCATTGGTCGCATCGAGCGTCTCGGTGCTCCATCCGGTGAAGGTGTTGTAGACGAACAGCCTGTTCGTTCCCACGATGTAGATGGTGCTGCCATCCGGGGAGAAGGACGCGCGCTGTGCGACACCACCATATTGCGTTACGATGCTTGCCGGTGTTCCCGTGCTCCCGGCGCTTCCTTGGCCACCGGTCGTGGTCGTAGGCGCAACTGCCGGCTGATAGACATAAATGATCTGCCGGTCGCGATCGTTGATCACCACCTGGTTGTTGCTCGGCGATACCGCAAGCACCACGCCCGGAACCGTCACGTCTTCCTTGATCAGCGTGTTGCTGGCCGCGGCGACAACCATCAGTTCGCGAAAGCTGCCGAAGTAGAGGCTGGTGCCGGTCTGGTCCAGCACCATCGAATTCGGCGTGTAAGGCAGATGCACCGGCGTGCCGATGGTTCCCTGGCTCAGATCGAGCGGCGTGAAGTACTGGGAGTTCGGACTCGCCATCCAGAGAAAACTGCTTGCGCTTCCCGGCGAGGTCACATTCAGCGTATTGCTGGCGACCGGCGTTCCGTTGCCGAAGAGCCCAATCTGGTTAATCGGCGCCGGATTGCACGTTGGCGGCGCACAGACTGCGTAAACCGCACTCGATCCAGGAAATATCGAGGTAATGGAGCCGCTGCCACTCACCCCGATGGTCCGCTGGTCGGTCGAGGTGAAGCTCATCGGGACGCCGGTAATGGTGTTGCCGTTGGTGTCAATCACGGTCGCCGTGGTCGGCTGCGGCGTATTTGGAGTCACCGTAACGCTGGTCCCGCCATTGGCTGAGAGTGTGATCGACTTCGGCGGGCAGGTATGGAAGACACCGGCGCTCGAGCTGGTGCCCGCGATGCTGGCGGAGATCAATGCGGCGCCGGGCTGCTTGGCCGTGGCCAGGCCATTCTGGTCGATGGAGACGATGGTGTTCTGGGCTCCGGTTCCGGCGGTCGAGGATGTGCTCTGCGCCGCGTAAGTCAGGTGTCCCAGCACGGTGGAGCAGTTGGGGACCCCTGTCATGTTCGGCGCGCAATAGAGTTGCGACTGACCTTGCGCATTGGTCACAAAGGCGGTGGCATCCAGTTGCGCGGTCTGGTTCTGCGAGATGCAGCTGGTCAACGGGCTGCCGCCGGTACTGGTGGTATCCAGCGCGACGTTGGTGACCACGGGATGGATGTACACCAGCACCGCGTTGCTGGAGGCGACGCCATTGGCGCTCGCCGTCATGGTGGCTACTTCCGAGACGCCGGTGGGGAGGCAGGTGCTGTAAGGAGCCACGCCACTATCCGTCGTCCGGTTCCACCGGCCCGCGCAGACCTGTCCGCTGGGAGATACATCCGCATTCAGGAGGTCAGAGCTGCCATAACTTACAGTGCCGACGCTCACCGCGGCACCCGTGCAGTCCTTGCCTTGGCCCGCAGTCAAAGTTCCTATCTGCCCGTACGACAGGGAGATGCCGGTCTGTTGCGGCTCCATGGCGAACGACACCAGTGTTCCCTTCCTCGTAGAGAAGCCGGCTCCATTGGTGTTGCAGTAGGCGTTGGGGTTTGAGCCGCAACCAAGAACAGAGAGCTGAACGGGAAGCGAAATGAGGAAGAAGACAACAAGGATCAAGTACCGCCGCATGAAACCTCCCCGTAACGGCCGGACAGAGATTCTTCCTGGTGTTGTGAGTCAACGGAGACACGCTCGGCGCGATCGTTCCAAACGCCACTGCTGGTCGCTCTACACCTGCCGGGAAAATCCTTCGACCGCCACGGTTCTACTGCTATGAAGATCACTCTAGGCCGTCTCACAAAGGGTGCAGGCGATCAGGAAATACTCGACGCCACTCTTCCGTTAAGAAAAGCGGCACGTCACGAGTCCGCGCTTCCTCACAGCTTTTGTGAATACGGTCTAAAAACGTGTGTCACGAGTGTAAAGCAGGAGACGCGGCAGGGGCTAGCATTCAGCCACCTTGACAACATCAGCTCAACGCGGCCCCTTACGTCTCTGTCATCCGCGCCATCAGCTCATCTACTGCCCCTCCGCCGTTCCCGCCGGTGCCCCGAGGTACTGGTCGAACCAGCCCAGCGTCCGCTCCAGCACATCGATGCGGTGTTCCGGGCTGCGGAAGCCGTGGCCTTCATTGGGGTACACCACCAGCTCAGTCGGCACGCCCTCGTCCTTTAGAGCGTGCCAGAACTCGAAGGACTGTGGCGCCGGACACTCACCGTCGCGATCGCCCACCACCACCAGCGTCGGTGTCTTCACCTTGCGAATGAAGTCGATGGCCGAGCTCTTCGCGTAGACCGCAGGATCGTCGTAGACGCTTGCGCCGAAGAAGGGCAGCATCCACTGGTCGATCGAGTTCTCGCCGTAGTAGCTCTGCCAATTCGCGATGCCTGCGCCTGCCACAGCGGCATGGAAGCGGTGAGTCTGGGTCACGCCGAACATGGTCATGAAGCCGCCGTAGCTCCATCCGGTGAGGCCCAGGCGGCTGTCGTCCACGCTGGGATATTTCTTCTCCACGGCATCGACACCCGCCAGGATGTCGCGCAGGTCGCCATAGCCGAAGTCCTTGCGGTTGGCCATGGTGAACTTCTCGCCCTGCCCATAGCTGCCGCGGGGATTCGGTTCGAGCACGAAATAATCCATCGCGCTCAGCGGCGCGCCGCCGAAGCCTGCGCTGGGCCAGCGGGGTAGAACGGCACTCGAGGGGCCGCCATGCACCATTACGACCAGCGGATACTTCTTCGCCGGGTCGTACTGCGCGGGCAGCATCAGCCAACCCTGTATGAGGAAGCCGTCGTTGGTCCACTCGATGGACTCAGCCTTGCCCCACGACGGTTTGAGCGCGTCGTTCACGTGCGTCACCTGGGTCAGCTTTGCGTCTGGCTTCAGCTCGCCCACGTAGACCTCGGGCGCTTTCTCAAAGGAGCTGCTGGCCACTGCGAAGGTGCCATCTTTGGCGATCGACAGGCTCATGGACTCGCGCCCGTCGCTGATGCCGGCTGGCACTTCCAGCAGCACTCTTCCGGTCATGGGATTTCCCTCGAATTTGAGGACTCCTCCCGGAGCCACCATGTCAGGGGAAAGGTTCAGATGGTAGGAGAAGATACGGCTCATTCCCGCTTCGATCTCTGAAGCGATTAGAGAATCCTTCCCGGACCAGAAGAGCCATACGGCCGTATCGGTCGATTTCGGAGTCAGATTCACCGGATTGCCGCCAGATGCATGGACCAGATAGACATCTCCACCCGTTGCGCCCTGGTCGCTCATCAGGCCACCGATGAAGGCGATGTGCGAGCCATCCGGCGACCAGCGAGGCACCGCCATCTGCAACCCATGCAGCGATCCGGAATCCTTCTGCGGGTCCACGATGCTGGTCGGCTGGGCGTTCGGCGTTGCCGACGCGGTATAAAGCTGTGCCACCCACCAGTTGTTCTCGCCCGGCGGCGGCGCGGCCACGTACGCCAGTTTTTTGGAATCCGGCGACCAGTCGAACTCGTAGACGTGCAGCTTTTCCGGAGTGAGCAACTCCGCGTCGCCCCCGCGCGAGCTCACGGCGGCGATCCGCTGGATCTCGAGGCCTTCGACGCCGATTACGCCCGACGGCGGCTTCATCGCTGCAAGGGCCCCGGCCGGCCGGGTGGCGCCGGGAACATAAAGGAACGCAATGCGCTCGCCATCCGGCGACCACGCCGGGTGCTCTACAAACCCCTTCAGGTGCGTGATCTGCTGCGGCTGCCCCTGCAACGTGGTCACAAAGAGGTCGGTTTGGCCATCCTGGCCGCAATCGGCTTCAAAGAGAAGCGCCCGGGAGTCAGGCGACCATTGCGGATCGCTCGCTGTGCAGTCTTTGCCAATATCCAGTTGTTCCGCGCCCGCTCCGCGTGCATCGCTCACCATGATCCGGCCTGGGCCGCCATGGCCGCGCTCGGTCCAGGTCAGACGCTTACCATCGGGCGAAAGCGATGTCTGCCCGACAGACTGGACCTTGCCGAGATCAGCCAGAATCGCCCGCACCTTTGGGTTCGCCGGGGGATGGGTGTTGGGCGAGTCCGCCGTCAGGGTTGGAAATGGGGCCGCCAGGGCTGTGAAAGGGAAGCTGCAGAGGCAAAGCAGGAGCGGCAGGACGCTACGGTACACAGAACTCATGCGACGGATGCTATCAGCATTTTGCAGTCGGTCGCTCACCCGGCCGGCTTCATATGAAACGTTTCAGACTTATCCCCGCCGAGGCCATTGGGGGCGAACTCCGTCTGCCAGTCCAGCTCACTTCCGTCTTCATGCAGTCCGGGGCAACCGCGGTATCAGAAGAAACCGCGCCCTGTCACCCAATCGCGCCCCAAAACGCCTCCGAAGCCCGATTTCGCGCACAAATTCAACGCCTTTTATTGACCACTCCGCAAACGCTTGTTATTGTTAAAAGGTTCCCCGAGGCACGTCGTGCGCATGCTTCATAGCTGCGTATCGCCGGGCGCCAGACGGGATCCCACAGAATGCAGGCTGAAAGTTGGGTTTGGGCCTCTTCTGCGGTTCCTCTGAGGTAAGAGGACGAAGATCGCATCGGTGCCTGCGACACCCTTCACCTGGAAGGGCTATGCGGGCCGGAACTTCGAAACGGAGCTGAACTGGTACAGGATTCCGGGGTGACTCGGATTTCTGTCGCGTGCGGCCACCGTCCTGGTTCCTGTCTGAGATAGGAAGCGAAGCAGACGCGAAGCGGACATGCGTGAGTCATGCCCCGGTTGGCATTGTGGACGGCACGTCGTCCGCGTGCGGGCGTGATGCTCGGGTGACGTCTCGCGGGCTATGAGTGGTTTGAGAAAAGGTAAGGAGTACTGGATTGCCGACATTCAATCAGCTGGTGAAGCAGGGTCGCACGGCGCCACGGTACAAGACCGCGAGCCCCGCATTGCAGGGCTCCCCGCAGCGACGTGGTGTATGCACCCGCGTGTACACGCAGACGCCCAAGAAGCCGAACTCGGCATTGCGCAAGGTTGCCCGCGTCCGGCTCACCAACGGTATCGAGGTAACGACGTACATCCCCGGCATTGGCCACAACCTGCAGGAGCACTCGATTGTGCTGATCCGCGGCGGCCGTGTGAAGGACCTGCCGGGTGTGCGGTATCACGTGGTGCGCGGCTCGCTCGATTCGGTGGGCGTGGCCAATCGCAAGCAGGGCCGTTCGAAGTACGGCGCAAAGCGCCCCAAGACGGCAGCCAAGTAAGTAGCAGCGAAGTCAGGAAAAGGTTAGGAAGCGATGCCCAGAAAAGGACACATTGCCAAGCGTGAGGTAGCAGCCGATCCGGTCTACAACTCCACCCTGGTGACCAAGTTTGTGAACTCGATGATGTGGGGCGGCAAGAAGTCGACCGCGCAGGCCATCTTCTATACCGCGATGACCAACCTGGAGCAGAAGGGCGGCGAAGAGGCCCTGAAGCTCTTCAAGAAGGCCGTCGAGAACTGCAAGCCGCTGCTTGAGGTGAAGACCCGGCGCGTAGGCGGCGCGAACTACCAGGTGCCGATCGAGGTCAATCCGGATCGCCGCACCTCGCTCGCGATTCGCTGGCTGGTGACGTATGGCCGCGCCCGCGGAGAGAAGGGCATGATCGACAAGCTGACCAATGAGCTGCTGGATGCGGCGAATGGCCGCGGCGCCGCGATGAAGAAGAAGGAAGACATCCATCGCATGGCCGAAGCCAACAAGGCGTTCGCTCATTATCGCTGGTAGTCCGACAGGCACCGTGCTTGAAGCAGGTATCAGATAACCGTACGTATTGACGCTGGCCTCAGGCTGGCGGGAATTTGAGAGAGAAGAGACCGTGGCTCGCCAAGTACCTCTAAATCGTTGCCGGAACATCGGAATCATGGCGCACATCGACGCCGGAAAGACGACGGCGACCGAGCGCATCCTGTTCTATACGGGCATTACCCATCGCATCGGCGAGGTGCATGAGGGTACGGCCACGATGGATTACATGGAGCAGGAGCAGGAGCGCGGCATCACGATCACCTCCGCCGCGACCACCTGCACCTGGAAGAACATCCGCATCAACATCATCGACACCCCGGGCCACGTGGACTTCACGGCCGAAGTGGAGCGCTCGCTGCGTGTGCTGGATGGCGCTGTCGCGTTGTTCGACTCCGTCTCCGGCGTGCAGCCGCAGACCGAGACGGTGTGGCGGCAGGGCGATAAGTACCACGTGCCCCGCATCTGCTTCGTGAACAAGATGGACAAGGCGGGCGCGGACTTCGAGCACGTGATCGAGACCATCCGCAAGCGGCTGGGTGCGCGTCCGGTGGCGATCCAGATCCCGATTGGCGCCGAAGCGAACTTCAAAGGCGTGGTCGATCTGATCGAGATGCGCGCGATCGTCTGGAACGACGAGACGATGGGCGCCGAATATACGGTCGAGGCGATTCCCGCAAACCTGACCAAGAAGGCCGAAGCCTTCCGCATGCAGTTGGTCGAGACTGTTGCCGAGTACGACGATGACATGCTGCACAAGTTCCTGGAGGGCGAGATTCCGACGCCAGAGGAGCTGAAGGTCTCGCTGCGCAAGGCGACGATCGGGATGAAGGTCTTCCCCGTGCTGTGTGGTTCGGCCTTCAAGAACAAGGGTATTCAGACGCTGCTCGATGCGGTGGTGGACTACCTGCCGAGCCCGCTCGATGTGCCGCCGGTCGAGGGCATCGATCCCCACGATCCGTCGAAGGTGCTTATCCGCAAGGCGGACGACAATGAGCCGTTTTCGGCGCTGGGCTTCAAGCTGATCAACGATCCCTACGGCAAGCTGGGCTTCATCCGCATCTACTCCGGCTCGCTCAAGACCGGCGATACGGTTGAGAACCCGCGCACCGGCAAGACCGAGCGTGTGGGTCGCCTGGTGAAGATGCACGCCAACAAGCGTGAGGACATCACCGAGATCTATGCCGGCGACATCTGCGCCTGCATCGGGCTCAAGGAGCTGAAGACGGGCGACACGCTGTGCTCCCCGACAGCGCCGATCGCCCTGAGCGCTATCACCTTCCCCGAGCCGGTCATCTCGGTGGCCATCGAACCCAAGACCAAGGGCGATCAGGAAAAGATGGGCGTCGCGCTGTCGCGGCTGGCCGATGAGGATCCTACCTTTAAGGTGAAGACTGATATCGACTCCGGCCAGACCATCATCAGCGGCATGGGCGAGCTTCACCTCGAGATCCTTGTCGACCGCATGAAGCGCGAGCACAAGGTGGAAGCGAATGTAGGCGAGCCGAAGGTGGCCTTCCGCGAGACCATCCGCAAGACCGCCGAAGCCGAGGGCAAGTACATCCGGCAGACCGGCGGCTCAGGCAATTACGGTCACGTGAAGATCCGGCTGGAGCCGAACGAGCCGGGCAAGGGCTTCGAGTTCGTCAACGAGATCACCGGTGGCGTGGTGCCCAAGGAGTACATCAAGCCGACTGAGATGGGTATCCGCGAGGCGCTCCATAACGGCATCCTCGCCGGGTACGAGATGGTCGACTTCAAGGCTGTGCTTTACGACGGCAGCTATCACGATGTCGACTCGAACGAAATGGCCTTCAAGATTGCCGGCTCCATGGCATACAAGGAAGCGGCCAGGAAGGCGAGCCCGGTACTGCTCGAACCGATGATGGCGGTCGAAGTCACGGTGCCGGAAGAGCACATGGGCACCATCATCGGCGACATCAACTCGCGCCGTGGCCGCATCGAGGGCATGGAGCACTCAGGCGGGTCGCAGGTGATCAAGGCGATGGTTCCGCTCAAGGAGATGTTCGGCTACGTGAACGACATCCGCTCGTCCACGCAGGGCCGCGCCTCCTACAGCATGCAGTTCGCGCGGTATGAAGAGGCGCCCCGCATGATCTCGGAAGAGATCATCGGCCGCAACCAGGGCAAGTAGTTCGACAGAAATGTGCGTGACGGGACCGTCACGCTGTTGAGACGCGGCCGATACAGGACGCGAGAGTGACAGGAGAAGCGAGATGGCGAAGGAGAAGTTTGACCGGTCGAAGCCGCACGTGAACGTAGGGACGATAGGTCACATTGATCACGGGAAGACGACGTTGACGGCGGCGATCACGAAGGTGTTGTCGAAGCACAATCCGAACAACAAGTTTCGCAGCTTTGACACCATTGACAATGCGCCGGAGGAGCGGGAGCGGGGTATTACGATTGCGACCGCGCACGTGGAGTATGAGACGGCGAACCGTCACTACGCGCACGTGGACTGCCCAGGCCACGCCGACTACATCAAGAACATGATCACCGGTGCGGCGCAGATGGATGGCGCGATCCTGGTGGTAGCAGCGACCGATGGTCCGATGCCGCAGACCAAGGAGCACGTGCTCTTGGCGCGCCAGGTAGGCGTGCCCTACATCGTGGTCTTTCTGAACAAGTGCGATGCAGTGGAAGACCCGGAGCTGACCGACCTGGTGGAGATGGAAGTACGCGAGCTCTTGTCGAAGTACAACTTTCCTGGCGACGATGTGCCGGTGGTCCGCGGCAGTGCATTGGGCGGGTTGAACGGCGAGGCGCAGTGGGAGGCAAAGATCGACGAGCTGATGGAGGCGGTGGACAAGAACGTGCCGCTGCCGGAGCGCGCCATCGATCAGCCGTTCCTGATGCCGATCGAAGACATCTTCTCCATCTCGGGCCGCGGCACGGTAGTCACGGGCCGTATCGAGCGTGGTCAGGTGAAGGTGGGCGAAGAAGCGGAGATCGTGGGCTTCCGCGAGACGCGCAAGACGGTGGTCACCGGCGTCGAGATGTTCAAGAAGCAGCTGGATGAAGGCCGTGCGGGTGACAACGCGGGGCTCCTGCTGCGTGGTATCGCGAAGGAAGATGTGGAGCGCGGCATGGTGCTGGCAAAGCCAGGCTCGATCACGCCGCACACCAAGTTCAAGGGCGAGATCTACGTGCTGTCGAAGGAAGAGGGCGGCCGTCACACGCCGTTCTTCAATGGCTATCGTCCACAGTTTTACTTCCGGACGACGGACGTGACGGGCACGGCGAAGCTTCCGGAGGGCACCGAGATGGTGATGCCGGGAGACAACATCAGCTTGGAGATCGAGCTGCACACGCCGGTGGCCATGGAGAAGGGTCTCAGGTTCGCCATCCGCGAAGGCGGCAGAACCGTCGGCGCCGGAACCATTACGGAGATATTGAAGTAGAACTGGTCGTCCAGGACATGCGCCCTTTGGGCGCCAGAATAGAACCAAGTGGGTCAGCGGCGCGAGCTGCTGACCCACGGGAAGACGAAAAGCAAAATGGTTGGACAGAGAATTCGAATCCGGCTGAAGGCGTACGACTACCGCGTGCTCGATACCTCGACGGGCGAGATCGTAGAGACGGCAAAGCGTACGGGCGCGCAGGTGGCGGGGCCGATTCCGTTGCCGACAGTGAAGAACAAGTACTGCGTGCTGCGTTCGCCGCACGTAGACAAGAAGTCGCGCGAGGCTTTCGAGATCCGCACACATAAGCGGCTGATCGACATCCTTGAGCCGACGCAGCAGACGGTGGATGCGCTGATGAAGCTCGACCTGCCGGCCGGCGTCGACGTCGAGATCAAGGTGCGCGAAGAGAAGCCTGGAGCAGCGAAGTAAGCAGCAACGCCTACAGTACCCGGACGGGCGACACTCGCCGGGCATGATGGGGAGAGGAAACAGAGATGGCAGTCACAGGAATTCTGGGCAAGAAGATCGGCATGACGCAGGTGTTCGATGAGAAGGGTGAGGTACACCCGATCACCGTCCTGCAGGCTGGTCCGTGTGTCGTGACGCAGTTGAAGACGTTGGCGAAAGACGGCTACGAGGCGGCACAGATCGGCCTGGTCGAATTCGTGAAGAGCTCCAAGGTGAACAAGCCGATGGCGGGACACTTCTCGAAGTCGAATGTGCCGCCGGTCAAGCTGATGCGCGAGGTTGCTGTGGAAGCATCTGCCGCGACAGCCAAGACTGACGGAGCGAAGGCCGACGGAGCCGAGAGCGAGGCGCCGGCGACAAACGGCAACGGTTTGAAGGCGGGCGACCGGATCCTGGTCGACATCTTTTCCGATCACAAGTATGTGGACGTGATCGGCACCAGCAAGGGCCGCGGCTTCGCCGGTGTAGTGCGCCGTCACAACTTTGGCGGTGGCCCTAAGTCGCATGGTCACATGTTCCAGGTGCAGGGCTCGATCGGTGCATCGTCCTTCCCGTCGCGGGTGTTTCCCGGGCAGCGTATGCCGGGACACTACGGCGTGGACCAGGTGACGGTGCGGAACCTGCGTATTCGCGGCATTGATCTAGAAGAGAACCTGCTGATGGTGGAAGGTGCTGTGCCGGGTCCGCGCGATGGGTATGTGCTGATTTCGAAGGCCAAGGCTCCGCCGCGCGAGCGTCGCGGCTTTGCCGGTGCCACCACGGTCGATCCGCTGAAGGCGTCCAAGAAGGCGTCGGCGGGCAAGAAATCGAAGTAGTTGCCGAGGCCGGAAGACCCT
>Ga0210396_10005698_pt1 | contig 11987 bp, 13 predicted proteins | sample IncBWH17OmetaG_FD_155466 | JGI IMG/M metagenome (GOLD analysis project Ga0210396, IMG submission 155466) | Forest soil microbial communities from Barre Woods Harvard Forest LTER site, Petersham, Massachusetts, United States - Inc-BW-H-17-O ...
GCGGGAACAGCTACTGCTTTACGCGAGGTGGGTCACTTCGCGGCTGCGGCGGCCTTCTTGATGGCCTTCGCTGCTGCGGAAGCCTTGCGGCGACGCTTGGTCTTGGGCGGCGTTGCGGGAGCTTCGCCAATAAGTTCAGCAGTGAAAATGCTAGTTACGAACAGTTTCGGTCCATGGTCATCAAAATCGACAGCGGTACGTTCTTGGTCCGAGGCTGTCACGATACCCAAGCCGTACAGCTCGTGCTTGATGGTTTGTCCTTCCTGCATTGCTTGCACAACTTCCTCCTTAACCGCGCTCCTGATGTCATTCATTTCTGCTAAAAGCGAGAGGTCCTCGATCTCCTGAAGACCTCTCCAAACCAGGCTAGAGGCTTGTGACGTTCTCAGCCTGAAGGCCTTTCGGGCCCTTCTTTACTTCAAATTCCACTGCCTGACCCTCATTCAGCGACTTGTACCCGTCCATTTGAATTGCCGAAAAATGTACGAATACGTCTTCCCCGGTCTGACGCTGGATGAACCCGTAACCCTTCGAAGCATTGAACCACTTCACTGTTCCTTGTTCCTTCACTGCTGAACCTCGAAATTGAATTGCTTTGCCCCTCTTGCTTGCTCACTGCCCCCGGTCTCCCGGCTGCTATGACCTCCAGCCCGAAAAAAAGGCCGCGAGCTTGTTCTCGCAGCCCCCTGAACGAGTCAAAAGGTAATACAAGAGCAACAAACGCTGTACCTAAGACTATCACACAAAAGGGGTTATTGTCCATTGGAGTTTGGGGTCGCAGTGGTCGAACGTGGGCGTAAGATACTGAAAAACGGATATTTGCGTGTCCTTTTTGAGGTGCTGCTCGTCGATCGGCTAGGTCGTTTCTTCTAGGGATTCCGGCTGGATGCTCAGGTCTCCCTGCCCAGCGCTCTTCTTTTCCCAATACTTCTTAACCCAGGCTTCCCAGCTTTTCCCGGCAGCAGTATCTCGCCCGGAAAAGGCCAGTGCCGCGATTTCGGCATATGTGATCTTTACGCGTTGATTGGAATCTTTGGGCAGAAGCCGTACGAAGGAACTATCGAGGGTCTTTCCGCTCGACCGATCGAAGATGTAACCCTCGAGTTTTGTTCCATCTCGGCGGGTAATCGTAACGTCGCCGCGGTAATCGAAGGCCTTTTCGAGTGCCTCGCGGATTTCTTCTTCTTTTGCGAGATCAGGCACCCAGCCCTGCAGGGTTTCGTGTTGAAATCCCGGCGCTACTTCCAGTTCATCTGGATTTGCAGCGTGCTCCGGGCGATCGGCATGTCTTGGACCGGTCATGCGCGGGTTTCTTCCAGCTTCGCGGGATTCGAATCGATTTGCACCAGCGGATTATAGGAATGCACCGGCTTGACGGGCTCGTTCAACATGCGCATTGCTTCATCATCTTTATGAGTAGCGAAGAGTGTCGCCTTTGCCGTGGCGAGCAAGCCTTTGAAAGAGCTGAAGGTGTAATCCACCCCGGACGCTTCGTATCCGCTATGCACCATGCAATTGGCACACTGCGGATTTCCAGATTCCGTACCATAGTTCGCCCATTCAGTCGTGCTCATAAGCTCGCCGAAAGTGTCCGCGTAGCCGTCCTGCAACAAGTAGCAAGGCTTTTGCCATCCGAAGATCGAATAGGTGGGCATGCCCCAAGGCGTGCACTTAAAGTCGCGCTTGCCCATCAGGAATTCCAGGAAAAGCATCGACTGGTTAAATCGCCAAGTGGGCTTGCGATTCGAGAGCATGGCACGGAACAGCCGCCGCGTGCGCGCGCGTCCCAGGAAATGCTTTTGATCTGGCGCCTTGTCGTAATTGTAGCCCGGGGAAAGCATCATGCCTTCCACGCCCAGCTCCATCATTTCGTCGAAGAAGCCGCGGACGCTGTTGGGATCCGCCCCATCAAACAGCGTGGTGTTGGTAGTTACGCGAAAGCCCTGCTTCAGCGCCTCGCGCATCCCCTCAATGGCCAATTCGTATCCGCCTTCACGGCACACGGAAAAATCGTGATGTTCTTTTTGCCCATCAACGTGAACGGAAAATGTCAGGTACTTGCTCGGCTTGAATAGATGCAGCTTTTCCTTTAGCAACAGCGCATTCGTGCAGAGATAAATGTATTTCTTGCGCGCCACCAGGCCTTCCACAATTTTTTCGATCTGGCTATGCATCAGCGGTTCGCCGCCCGGAATCGATACCATGGGCGCGCCGCATTCATCTACGGCCTTAAAGCATTCCTCTGGCGACAGTTCACGCTTCAACACGTGCGCGGGATACTGAATCTTTCCGCAGCCGGCGCATGCCAAATTGCAGCGGTACAGCGGCTCCAGCATCAGCACCAGCGGGTACTGTTTGCGTCCCTTAATTTTTTGCGTCAGGACGTAACTGGCTACCGTCCATGCTTGGGATATAGGTACAGGCATGCATTCCTCTGTGAGTCAGTCTCAAAAGCCACGGATTGTGATGCGGGACCCCAGTCCCCCGAACTTCTATTTTACCCGAGAAGTGCCTCTTCTCGTCACGCTAAGATTCTAGCGGCCTTTCCTCTCAGCGCCAATTTTGATGCAGTGAAAGGTGCTTAGGTGGCACCCGGCGTGCCCCCATCTGCCCTGAATGGCACCCCTTCTCCGTTGCTTACAGTCAGATTCTTTAGCTCAATCCCTTCCGCATAAAGATCGCCGCTTGCGGATTGTCGTTGTACCGCTCGCAGTGCTCGAATCCGTGCCGCTCGTAGAATCGCGCTGCCGCCACCATGACCGCAGCCGTGTCGAGATACAGCCAAGCGTAACCACAATTTCGCGCGAACTTTTCCAGCTCCTTCATCAACAAATCCGCGATTCCTTTTCCTCGATACGCCGGACGCACATACATCCTCTTGATCTCTGCCGCATCGTCCCTGCCATTCAGTCTTCTTAGCGCCACACAGCCGACGAGTTCATCCTCGAACATCGCCAGCCACACTCCGCTGTCCTCCGCAAAATACTGCTCCCGAAACGCCTCGCGTTCCTCGCGCACCACCACCTGCACCGCCTCGTAATACTCCGCCACCATCGCGAATGCCTGCTCGAACTGCTCCAACGAAGCGCGGTAAATCGTGGTCTGCGCCATTCTCTCGTAACCTCGGCGCCAGTCTGCACTCGCCACCACAGTGTAAAAGCCCCAAATTGGCCAGGTTTAAACCTCCAGAAACACGCACTGGTCGCCCGCGCGTAACGATTTCCGTTCTATGGCAAAATAGTAGGTCTGTAGACAAGACACCGACCATGGCAAACCGTACTACTCTCGTTCCTGAAAAGCCTGCAAAGGCAAACAAATCATCCAAGAAATCCGCCACGCCTCCCAATGGCGCCGGACACGCCGAGCGCGAACGTATCTTTGACCTGTTCCGCCGCTGGGGCTATTACGAATCGACTCTCGACCCGCTGGGTCTTTTCAAGCCTCTGAAGTTCCCGGACCTCCAGGGCCTTTCCGGCGAATATGCCGACGAAGCGCGTCGCCTCTACTGCGGCACAGTCGGTGTGGAATACATGCACCTTCCGGAAATCGAGCGCCGCCGCTGGATTGCTGAACGCTTCGAAGCCCCTGAGTTCGAAGTGAATCAGGAGAAGATTCTCGAGCGTCTGGTCCGCGCCGATCTTTTCGAACAAGTTCTGCAGAGCCGCTACCTGGGCAGCAAGCGCTTCTCGCTAGAGGGCAACACTTCTCTGATTCCGCTGCTTGATTCCATCCTCGATGCTGCTGGCGAACTAAACGGCGTCGACGCCATCATGGCCATGAGCCATCGCGGGCGCCTGAATGTCATGACCCACACCGCCTGCAAGCCGGCCTATGAAGTTGTCGCAGGTTTCGAAGACGTGGATCCGCGCAGCGTCCTCGGCGCGGGCGACGTGAAATATCACGTAGGCGCCACCGGCACCTACACCACTTCCGAAGGTAAGGCACTCAACATTCACCTGGTCTCCAATCCTAGTCACCTCGAAGCCGTCGACCCGGTGGCGATGGGCCGCGCGCGCGCCAAGCAGACCCGTCACGGATATCGTGGCCCGTACATTGATCGCTCGAAAGAAATGCGCAACCGCGTCTGGACCGTCGTGATGCACGGCGACGCCGCGTTTGCCGGTCAAGGCATCTGGGCGGAAACTCTAAATCTTGCCGACCTTTTCGCCTACTCGGTGGGCGGCACCATCCACATCATCGTCAACAACCTGATCGGCTTCACCACGCGTCCCACGCAAGAGCACTCGGCCCGCTTCGCGTCCGACCTTTCTAAGCGCCAGAGTGTCCCGGTATTCCACGTAAACGCGGAAGATCCGGATGCGGTAGTGCGTATCGCCCGCCTGGCCGCCGAATATCGCGCCGAATTTAATTCCGATGTGGTGATCGACCTGATCGGCTATCGCCGCCATGGCCACAGCGAAGTCGACGATCCTACGATCACCCAACCGCTGCTCTACGATCGCATCAAGAAGCATGCGCCGCTCTGGAAGATTTATGCCGAGCGCGTGGGCATCTCCGCAACGCCCATCGTCGATCGCGTCAAAAAAGAATACGAAGAAGATCAAGTCAAGGCCGGCAAGCTCACCAAGATGCCGAATCTTCGCAAATTACCCGAATACTGGGCGCCGTACCGCCACGGCAAATACAATCCAGAATATGAAGTCGATACCGGCCTCACAGCCGATAAACTCGCCGAAATTTCCGATGGCCTGGCGCGCGTTCCGGAAACCTTCCACGTCCATCCAAAAATCGTGAAGCTCCTCGAACAGCGCTCCGAAATGGGCCATGGCAAGCGCCCCATCGATTATGGTTACGCGGAATTACTGGCCTACGGCTCGCTCGTTCTCAACGGCACCCCAGTGCGACTCACCGGCCAGGATTCCCAGCGCGGCACTTTCAATCAGCGCCATGCGGTTCTGGTCGACACGCAGGACGAGCACGAATATTTGCCCATCGGCCATCTCTCGCCCACCCAGGCGTTCTGCGAGATCCATAATTCTTCGCTCTCTGAGGCGGCGTGCCTTGGTTTCGAGTACGGCTTCTCGCGCGACTATCCCGAGGCACTCGTTTTGTGGGAAGCACAGTTCGGCGACTTCGTTAACGGCGCACAAGTCATCATCGATCAATTCATCAGCGCCAGTGAAGACAAATGGAATCTGCCCACCGGCGTGGTTCTACTTTTGCCACATGGCTATGAGGGTCAAGGGCCGGAGCATTCCAGCGCGCGCATCGAGCGTTTCATGCAACTCGCTGCCGAAGGCAACATGCAGATCTGCCAGCCTTCTACCGCGGCACAATATTTTCACTTGCTGCGTCGCCAGGCGCTTCGCCCGTGGCGCAAGCCGCTGGTAGTCTTCACGCCAAAAAGCATGCTCCGCCATCCCGATGCGTCTTCGACGCTCGAAGATTTTGCCAAGCCGCGTTTCCAGAACCTTGTCCGTGACACCGACGTTCACGACGCCAAAAGTATCCTGATCGCCAGCGGCAAAGTCGGACACGAACTGCGCGCCGAACGCCGCCGTCGCCATGACACTTCTACCGCCATCTTTTTTCTGGATCAGCTTTATCCGTTGCCCAAGACGGAAATCGCCGCCGCCATCGACGAACATCCGAACGCGCGTGAAATCGTCTGGGTGCAGGAAGAACCAGCCAACATGGGCGCGCTCTTCTATGTTCTGCCGCGTCTTGAGCGCATCGCCCAGGCGAAAAACCTCAGTGTACGTTCCGTGAAGCGTTCGTCCAGCGCCAGTCCGGCAACCGGCTCGGCAAAAGCTCATGAGTTGGAACAGAAAACACTGATCACCCTGGCATTTGCCACAACTTCAAATTCCTGAACGCAAGCTTTTGAACGCGACCGAGACCCTGTCCCACAAACCGGCTGGCATCACGGTTTGATTGTGAGCGCAGATTCACGGGTGTTGTTTAATGCTCAGTCTAAACAGCAGATTTGCTCCGCGTTGACTTGCCAGCGCTCCTGACCTAACATTCCGATACTTCGTACCGTCTCGCCGCTTTCAGGATACTTGCCAGGAGTTTGTGATGAGCGATTGGATATACGTCCAGGAAAATCCGTTAGAGCAGCTTGCTCAGCTGCATCATTTCTCCATGGTGAAGCGGCAGCCCAGCGGAGAGACCGTCTTTCTCATCACCGTGAAAGAATTTGCTACGCCTCCTCCAGGGCAACGTCTGCGCTTTTTTGCCGAAGCGGACAAACCCGTAAATCAAAAAACGGCTTCGTTTGTGCCCTGTGGTTGGGGCAACACTTTGTTCAACGCCCTGGGTGACTGCGTGCGCCTGATCCGGCAATTTCCGTTCGAAGGAGACTAGCCGCGGTGCCCACTTGCCCATTCCCGTGCCCGCTTCACTTTCAAAGAACGGAGCAGCTCTCGTGATCATGCACATGAAAAAAGCTCAACTGAACGGCGTCACCGTTCTCGATATGAAAGGCAGCATTCATGCCGGACCAGACTGCCGGCAGATCGAACAGGAAACCGAGACCCTTATCCGCGACAATCACCTCCGCGTGATCTTTGATCTCACCAATGTCACCCACATCGACAGCTCCGCCATCGGCTCGATTGTTCGCTGCTTGACTCGGCTGAAGACTCATAAAGGAATGCTACGCATTGCCGGCGCGACCGGAATGATCGAGCACAGCTTTAAGCTCACGCAGCTTCACAAGATTTTCGAAATGTATCCCACCGCAGCCGCCGCGGCCGAGAATCTGCCTCCGTCTGAACCGCACGGTGCGAAAAATCACTAAACTCTAGATGAATTTTTATAGCGGCCCTGTTTAATGGACGTGCGGGAGAAATTCCGCCGGCAGCGGATTCGCCGCACTCTCTTCCTGCCAGTAGATAGTGACAATCCACCACCGCTTGCCATCGAAAAATAATTGGAAGCTGTTGATGCCTCGCGCAAATGGCGCAGCATCCTTCGCATCGTGCCGAGATTCGTAGGTGCTGAACGCTTGCAGTATGTTTCCCCATTTGTCGGTGTGCCGCGCCGCCTCCCGTTCAAAAAATCCGCTTTTGTCGAAGTACGGCGTTGCGCGCTGGATGTACTCGTCCACGGTGAACGACGTCTCCTTCATAGCACCGTCTTTGTCAGGACCAGTGTGGATCAGCCGCGCGCCGGGATAGAAAAGGGACCGCATGCGATCCCAATCGCGCTTTTGCCCGGCAGGGCCGGAGATGACGGCGTAGACTCCCTCAAGGATTGCATCCGGCGAAGCGACATCCGCTGGATTGGCCGCAGGCGCGGCAGCATTGCCGGATTGTGGCGGAGTTTTTGGCTGTTCTTGCGCCAAACCTGAGCTCGCGGCAACCACTAGCGACAATCCCATCAGAACAACTCGTACCAGGTGCGACATTAGTAGATCCTCCTGGATCAGTCCGGTAGTCGTTTAGGTTAGACGTGCGTCCTTTCGAACAGGGGCAACCCTATCTTCTTTGCCACGATCCGTCCAGCGCACCCACGAATTCATTCCCTGAGCGCTCAAACCATCGCGACAACTCTCGGTATCGGCTTATTCTGACGCCATATTCCCAGCCCGTGCGCACCGCGAAATTCATTGCGAACCGTGCTTTCCTTTGTTACGCTCCCCGGCGAATGATCCTCGGAGGTTCCTCATGGCATTCTGCAAGGCGTGTGGTCAGGAAATTGGTGGGGCTAGTTTCTGTCCCAAATGTGGTGCCAGTCAATCCGGCGGCGTGGTAGCGCCTGCTGCCGTGCCTGCGGCCTCTCCCACGGAAGGGCTTCAGGAAAACGTCGCGGGCCTTTTGTGCTATGCACTGGGCTGGCTCACCGGAATCATCTTTCTACTAATCGACAAACGGCCCTGGGTAAAGTTTCACGCCGCGCAATCCATCGTGGTTTTTGGCGGCCTGATGATCATCCGCATTGCGCTGGCGTTTATGAGCACCATGATCGGCGGCGTTATCGGATACGGTTTTGTCACACTGATTTTGATGGCTGTGGGACTACTTACCTTGGTCCTTTGGATTCTGCTGATGGTGAAGGCTTACCAGCATCAGACCTTTAAAGTGCCCATCGCCGCAGGTATCGCGGAAGGCATCGCTGGCAAGTAACTTCGCGCGCGCATTCAGGCGTGCACGTAAAAATAACCGTCATCACGGAACAGTCGCACCAGCACTCCAAATAACGAGGATAGCTGCTCGCTGGTGAGCACTTGCTCTTTTGGCCCGTCGGCTGCCACGTGGCCACGCTGCAGCAGCACCACTCGCTCCATCTCCGGAATGATCTCGGAAACGTGGTGCGTCACCAGCACGATACCCAATCCGGCTCGCGCCAGTTCCTGCATCTCGTTTCTCAGTTCCACTTGTCCCGCCAGATCCAGCGCGTTGCCCGGCTCATCAAACAATAGTGTCTGTGGTTCGTGAACCAGCGCACGAGCTATCAGCGTGCGCTTGGCTTCTCCCGACGACATTTCCGCCACCGGGCGGTTCGCCAAATGCGCAACGCCCAGCCGGTCTAATTCCTCCATCGCGCGCAAACGATGCTCCCGGTCCGGCTGGTGATTCGGGAAGATGCGCATGCTGCTGAAGAACCCAGACAAAACCACATCCAGACCGGTGGCGTCGGTGGTGCATGCCGCCAGCAAATCGGGCGACACAATTCCCAACAGCGAACGCAATTCGAAAACATTCCATAAGTCGCGGCCCAGGATCCGTATCGAGCTGCCTTCCGCAAGCACTGGATAGCACTCGCGAGTAATAGTCTTGATCAACGTCGATTTCCCCGACCCGTTCGGCCCTAGGATGCAGACGTGCTCCCCTCGCTCGATCCGTAGGGACAAGCGGTCGAGCGCCACGGAAGTCCCACGGATTACGCTCACGTTCTGCAGTTCCAGCAACGGCGAAGAAGATTGAGTCATAAAGGTTTGTCGCGGTTAGCTACCGATCCAGTCTGCGACTGGCCGAGAAGCTCTTATGAACATTGTCGCAACGCCAACAGGATATAAGCAGGCAGGCTAAAACAAAAATAGGAGGCGAAAACCTGAGTCTTCGCCTCCCGGGGTGGGGTGGGTGTTGCAACAAACCTATGCGGTGCAGCAGCACCTGCCCTGCCAGGCAGGCCTGCGCCTCACTCGCGAATCGCAGTAGCTTTCACGAAAAGAGACTCACCACCAAGGGCTTGTCTTTGAGGTTTTTCTAGCACCGCACGCTACGCGTGTCAACGTAAAAAAGCCGATATGATCATGCGGGGGAATTATGCCTTAGCTGGCCGGGGTAGACCTTTGTGCCTCGCCTAGTATCTGCCGGATGACACGCCCCAACGCGGTGGGGCTGTAGGGTTTTTGCAGATAGTGCGAAAAGGGAAGCTCGGCTTCTACAGACGCCGATCGCTCCGTATAGCCGCTGGTGAATAGGATTGGCAGTTTCGGGAACCGCGTCAGCAGCTCGGTCGCCGTCGCTGGCCCGCCCAATCGCGGCATGACGATGTCCAACACTGCTAACGCTGGGGTATCTGTCTCGCATAAACTCAACGCTTGGCGTCCGTCGGTCGCCGCCAGCACCCGGTAACCAAAACTAATCAACGCCTGCCGTACCATCTCCCGTATCGAGTCGTGATCCTCGGCAAACAGAATGATCTCCGTGCCTCGCAGTTCCACCGGACTGACGCTCAGGCTCGAATCGTGTCCTTTTTCCGAAACGTCGCTGCTCAAAGAGGGGAAGTACACGCGGAACAAACTGCCCTGGCCCAGCTCGCTATACACCTGAATAAATCCATTGTGCTGCTTCACAATCCCATAAACGGTCGCGAGCCCCATGCCTGTGCCTTTGCCACGCTCTTTGGTCGTGAAGAAGGGTTCAAACACCCTCTCGCGCGTCTCCGCACTCATGCCCATACCCGTGTCGGAGACCGAGAGAACCACGTACTGTCCAGGTTCGACCCCGGCACGTAGTCGGCAATACTCTTCGTCCAGCAGCGTCAACTCCGTTTCGATCGTCGGGCACCCGCCATCTGGCATCGCATCCCGCGCGTTCAGACACAAGTTCATCAGAACTTGCTCGACTTGCGTGGGATCGGCGTAAATGCGCCGCAAAAGACCGGGAATGGACTTCAGCTCGATGTCTCTTCCAATCACCTTGTCCAGGAAACTGGTGAAGTTCGAAACTACCGCATTCAGGTCCACGGCTTGCGGCTGCATTGGCTGCCGACGCGCAAAAGCCAGCAACTCCCGCGTCAGCGCCGCGGCTCGTTCCGCCTGCGTTCGAATTCGCGAAAACCGTTCGGCTATCAGCGGGTAATTACGGCTCTGCTCATAACCTATTTCCGACCAACCCAGGATCGCCCCGACCACGTTATTGAAGTCATGCGCGATACCGCCCGCCAGTTGCCCAATGCTTTCGAATTTCTGCGCCTGCTGTAATTGATGCTCGAGCGCTCGAATTTCGGTTATGTCCTCGACGATTCCTTCCAGCAAGTCGCCTGGTCCGGGAATGGGCAGATAACGAAGATGAATGCGCACCGATATCAGCCCGCCATCTTTGCGGCGCCATTCCGATTCTGCGCTCTGCACCAACCCCTGTGCGCGGCAGGAAGCCACCAGCTTCACGTAATGTTCGGGATACCGGAATATTTCTTCTGCCAAATTCAACGACTGCAGTTCATCCAGCGAAGAGCACGCCAGCATCTGCAGCAACGAAGAATTAGCACCAACAAAACTGCCATTCAGGGACACTCGAAAAATTCCATATACCGAATCTTCCACCAGCTCATGGTTGCGCGCTTCGCTTTGCGCCAGCGCCGTGCGAAATTCCGCGTTGGCATCCCGCAGCGCCTTTTCTTGCAGCGCCCGGCTCAACGCCACCGGCAGCTTGGCCATATGCTCTTTCAAAATGTAGTCATTTACCCCTTGCTTCACGCACTCCACCGCGGCATCTTCCCCGATTGCACCGGTAACCAGCAGAAATGGCGTTTCGTGTCCTAAGTCGCGCAGAAAATGCAACGCGTCTAATCCGTTGCCACTGGGAAGTCGAAATGCCGACAGCACCGCAGCAAACGCTCGCGTGGAAACGAACGCGGTAAACTCCTCGTAGTCGGGCGCAATAACAACAGGATTTGAAATTCCGGCGCCGCGAACCACTTGCAGAATCGATTGCACATCGGCGCTGCACGGTTCCAGGATCAGAATCGGTGCCTCGGTGCTCGCTTCGGCGAGTTCAACCGTCTCGACCGGCGTCACCTCGCGGTGCTTGGCCGCCCGTACTGCGCCTCCAGTTTGCTGGCCTGTGAGACTGATGTTGACGAGCGACATGTTTTCACCACATCTCTTAACGAGGAACGGTTCTTTCCCGGTCTATCTGGCCGTGACGGGGATTTCTACCAAACGATGATTCTGTGCCGTTGGATCCGGCCCCAGCAATTCTGTGAACGCGGGCGACGAGCCTGCTGGCAAAAATTCCGAATGAATTGAAAGCCGTGGTTTGATTCCGAATGTTACCGCTTCACTGAAGTCGTATAAGCGGTTCGAAATGCGCCGGTGTACCGCAGGCAACCCGCCGCGGCAACATCTTGTATCAAGAAAACAAAATGCCCCGGAGCGAGGTGCGCGCCAAGATCCGTATTCCGCACTCTTCGCTGCAGAAGTGCGGCCATCTCGCGCAAAAAGTTATCCACCTTCGCTTCGCCTCCATACAGATGCATCGCCTCGCAATTTTGTACCCGCACCGAAACCAGCAACCGCCGCGCCGAGAGGGGATGAATCTCTCGCCAACTCTGCGCTTCCACGATCAATCCGGCACGGTTCATTAAGCCGTCAACGAATCGATGCACGCTTGCGACATCAATTTAGCGGGAGATTCCCGAAATTCAGCCCGCAACGCCCGGTCCAGCGTCCGCCCGTCCATGCATCCTTCCAGCATGTAGTCTGTCGCCCCCACTTGAAGACACTTCGCTGCGCAGTCTTTATCGACAGGGTCGGCAAATAAGATGAGAGGGATATGCGGGGCTGCCTGATC
>Ga0210396_10005700_pt1 | contig 11986 bp, 10 predicted proteins | sample IncBWH17OmetaG_FD_155466 | JGI IMG/M metagenome (GOLD analysis project Ga0210396, IMG submission 155466) | Forest soil microbial communities from Barre Woods Harvard Forest LTER site, Petersham, Massachusetts, United States - Inc-BW-H-17-O ...
ATCCAACAATCGCAACCACAACGACCATCACGATGACTCTTGGATCGCTGAAGTTCTGGCCGCCCACCACGAGCGCAGCCGCGATGTTACGTTGTGCTGTACCCAGTACCATCACTCCTCGGGTGTTTGATTGAGGACCCCCTAGAACCCATCCGGTTCCCGAGCCTGCGGCGATGAACAAGATACTGGCCAAAACGCCCCGCGTCCCGTATAGGTTCAGTACGTTCTGTATGTTCGTAATCAGCAATAGTGCAACCAGCAAAGCGAGACTCAGAATGGACAATCGGCTGAGCGAAGGTTGCGCTTTTGCGGCTAGTCCACTCAGGCGTGCTCTCACAAGAAGCCCTACCGCCAATGGGAGTAGCATCAGAAAAACCAGCGATCGGCCTATTTTCATGGGATCGACGGAAACCCCTTCGAGCATCAGCGGCAACACCAGAGGCATGTATCCAACCGTCACAACCATGAGCAGCACCATTAAGCCCACGGAGAATGCCAGATTCCCTTTGCTGATTCGGGCCAACAATGGCAGAAACGGCGCGCCGGAAGCTGTGCCTAGCAAGAGCAGAGCGATGCCGAGCGGCTCGTCCAGCCGGAGCATCCTTGCGATGGCAAAAGCCGCAAACGGCATCAAGACAAAATTTGCCACGAGCCCAAGAACAATCAACCTATAGTTGCGCAACGGAGCGAGGATTTGTCCGACGGTGAGACTCAAGCCCATCGACAGCATGCTCGAAAGCACGAAGGCCAGCATCGTAATCGGCACTGCCTTACTCAGGATTTCCATCTACTTCTCCTGTGCTGCTCTGCTTTCCAGCTTTGAATCAGGCGACGGCCTGCGTCGACCTCGGGTGCACCTTGCTTGCCAGGGGCATCGTCGCGAGATTTTTCCAGAAAGTCTCCAACGACTCTACGCCGCCAAACAATGTAGTGAAGATGGTGGAGTCCGCTAGCAGGATATGTCCAGCGCGCTTGGCAGTAGACGGCATCCAGATACACGAGTTGAATTCGGTATTTCCGGCTTCGATGAACGGGTGCGGACCTTCGAGATCAATGGGTTGTCGTGCCAGGACATGGATTGATTTGGTGTCCTCAGTGGTCAACGCATAGTGTGGCAGGTGAGGATGAAAGTTGAACGTGCTAACGCCGTTCAGCAGTTCTAGAGTATCCAGGTCCCGGTTGATTGTAAGGGGTGCGATCTGCCCTGTGCCGTTGACCAATGCTGGACGAAGACCATACTGATTGATCACTGGCACCCCAAGTCCCTTCATCATCGAGCGTGTGTACTGGCCGAATCGCTGCTGACGAGGGACGAGTGCATCCCGATGGTGTAAGTACTCCTGTTGTCGCTGCTTCAAATCTTCTGTGAATCCCACGTCATGGTGAGGCCCGAGCAACAGACAAGTGCCCTCTCGCTGCAACCATTCGCGGACCGCTGCAATCTCCTCTGGCGCCGACTCCTGCTCTGAAACCAGGTGGTCGAGCCCGAAGACCATCAACGTGTCTGTGTCCGCTAAGATCCGTTCATCGATCGGAAGTTTGTATCCTGCTTGGTCAATACGTTGAAAGACCGCAACAGGGTGTCCGCTAACCTCACCTGCGACCTTCTGGAACGCGAGCGTGGAGCGGTGAAAAAGTTCCAGCGTTCCGGCAATTCCTTGGAGGAAATGTTTCTCATCCCATTCCGCACCCTCATAAGCTGGCCACGCAACTCTCCGGACCTCGGTCATGGTGGAGAAGCGATTGTCTAATTCACTGGTATCCCGATTCGATTCCCACGGATAACTCCAGGTCCAGTAGATTGAAACTCGGCGTTTGCCCGGAGTGTACTTTCGAGGCACATGATTCTGGTTGTAAGTACGTGGCGGTTGAGGAACGGTGCTCATGTTGGCCTGCCTTTCTGATCTTCCGAATGGAAATCTCGTGATTAGCGACCATTAGTCAGGGACACAAGGTAATGGAGCGCCCTAATGCCGGGCAAAAAGAAATAGGCACCGCCACGAATCGTAGTAAAAGCTGGCAGTCCCGTGATCTTCTTCCGAATGGGGCGCTTCGGGATGGTCATGTCAAAAGTGCCATCCTGCGTGCCGAAAATGGGATCGTGCTCGTTTCCCAACTCATGAAAATTTGAGTCGTTCGCCCACACATTCATGGCAAATTCAAATTGGCGGACAAGGCTCGCACAGCCCACGAAGGCCGCAATTCCCCGCTCTAAGCCGTCCTCGGGAGCACCCTCTGGTAGCGGGGGACCGTAAGTCCCGCCGCGCCGAATCATTTTCCGCCGGTTGATGTTTGCTGCGGTATCTCGCGGATTCATACGCCGAGCGTGCGCACCCAGCGGGCAGCCATAACCATGAGGGTCCATGGTCCCGTAGTTGAAGTCATTGTTACGGCTGTAATCAGCACCGAGGCTGGGATCATCCTTGTCAGGGGTTAACACGAGGGGAGCACCGCTTCGCCAGCGGCCCATCAGTTTGGCCGCTACCCATTCCTGTTGCTCAGGTGTCTGCCCATGTTCCCGGAGAAAATCGCGAAATGCTCCCACGTGCTCCTCCATCCTGAGGTACGCCACGTAGCTACCGTTTCGAGAAAGAGTTTGGGGCTGGGGCGTTCCGGTGGCCGGACCGTCTTCATCGGGATAACCGAGGAAGAATTCACCTGCTTTGACGGGCGGGCCTGAGCCAGGCGTAGGCACCTCACGCGAACCCTCAATGACAGGCTGCGAGAGTCGATCGCGGTAACCAAAGTGTTCGTGAGCGTAATCGAACGGCGGAATAGCTTCCAGATCCAAAGCGGAGAGCAGTTCGACTCCGTCGCATTTTTTTACATATCGTTCGTGCTCCTGGCGGCAGCGCTCGCGTTCAGCAACGTCGCGGGCAAACAGTATGGCAATGACGTGCAGGCTCGGACTTTCGAGTCCGCCAACCCAGTGATCCGGATGGTTAGCGCCCGTGATTCCCAAGATGTGTGCGCGGGCAGCCATCCCTTGACGAAACTCATCGGGAAAGGTGGCTAGCGATGTTTCATCGAGGCCAAGTGCTCTAAGGCCGTTCCAGGTGAGCCCGACGGTGACCCATCTGGAATCGACGACGTTCGAGCCCACAGCCTTTGCCGTGCCGACCTTGTCGATCAGTCCGGCAAGCCAAGTGCGTCCCCCTGACCCGCTCCGGAAGTGCAGAAATTCGTATCGTGCTGCCCGTGCGGGTGGCCTCGACATCAAGAAATGTTGCAGATCTTCGAGATCAAGCGAGTCTGACGCCTCATTCAGGACACCTGGAATCTCCGGCGATTGCTGCATGATGCCCACAAAACCCTCCTTTCCACCACATGACGATTTGCTACTGCATCAGATCGAGCATGTTGCTAAAGGCCGCCTTGAGCTTGAGGGCTTTCTTGATTTCGTCGGCTGTTGCGTAGGGATACTCCCCGTACTCCAAAAAGCTCGGACACTGGTGTTCACGCACGAATTTGAGGAATGCTGGTACGTTCGTCTTCCAGTCCTCGGGAAATCCTTCGAGGTTCTCGAAAACTGTGTTCACTCCTACCTTCTTAAACAGGGCTACTGCGTCTTCAGTGTACTTGTCGAAATCTGTATCGAAGATTCCCTGGTACATGAAGTATGTGTCCTTCCCGATATCGAAGAGAACCCACCGAAGGTAGTGCAGCTTCAGAGTCGCAAGTGCATCCGGCATGTCCTCGATCGCTTTCTCGATAGTCTTGCCGTAGGCGCGGATCGCGTCCTCTCTTCCGGGCTTGATTTTCGCGATGATAGTGAATCCATGGCAGGCCGGAGTTCGTGGATATACTGGACCGTATCTCCCGTTCTTTAGGCTACGGTATCCCTCCTTCGGAATTGCCATTGCGGCCGGCTTCGTCCAATCGCCGACCTTCTCTTTGGGTGTCGAGGGCGTTTCGATTGCAGTTGTAGCCATGCTGTTCTCCTACTGACTGATGAGATTCGCGGGACCGCGAGGTTTCCTGTTCCTCGTAGCCGACCGCGGGAGTTGACGCGATTCTCCCCAATGTGAGTGGCATGTGTAGTACTTGTAGATGAAAATTGGGATTACTTACACTGTTAGTTGTTACAGCTGCTGGCGCTGGATTGATACGAGACCTGTCAGTTGGCAGATTTGTCGGCCAGCCTCAGAGTAGAAGCCCAAGGAGAACGTCATAGCTACGCAGATACTGCCGACCGTTAGAACCCTTGGCGACAGTAAACGGCGCGACATCGATGCTTTCAATAAGGCGACGTGAAGGCTTGGCGGCTGCTTTTGCTGTTCCCGCAAAATCCACGCACATTAAGCACACAGAGGGGGCGCTCTGGGATAATGTCTTCCCCTCTCCCGTCAATACGCTGGGCGCGGGTTGGGTACAATTGGGGCGATAGGCCGCGAAACCGAGTGGCTGAGAGCCCTTTCGTGTTGTTTCAAAAGGGGTCTCCCGCAGCAGCCGCAATCGAATGATTCCATCGCGCCAAGATTTAGAATTTGGACGGTCAGCCCGGTATACCTTTTGATTAGCGCATCAGTGAGGATCACGATTCTGAGCGTTGCGGCTGGTCAGTGCTCATTGTTGCGGTTAGACATTAACGGTGCTATACAGTTTGTCCTATGGGTGTGGCATCACAAAATCGGACGCCCGACACTCAGATCTTCCGTGACGTTTTCAACGCCAGTCCCATTGGGATTGCCGTGGAGAACCTAGAGGGTCAGCCTCTCTTCGTAAATCCTGCCTTTTGCTCAATGCTAGGTTTCAGCGAAGAGGAATTGCGGGGCAAACACTGTGTTGAGTTTTCTCCTCCTGAAGACGCAGAGAAGGACTGGGCTCTTTTTCAACAATTGCGAGCAGGGGCGATAGATCACTACCTACTGGAGAAGCGTTATTTTCGACGGGACGGCTCGTTGGTGTGGGGTCGCTTGAGTATCTCTCTATTGAACAGCCGTCCATCTCCTCTGGTGGTTGCGATGGTTGAGGAGATTACTGACAAAAAAACGGCAGAAGAGGCAGTACGCGCCAGCGAAGAACGGCTGCGATTGGCGCAGCAGATTGCTCACGTTGGCAGTTTTGAGTGGAATATCCAGACAGGCGTAAACACTTGGACACCCGAACTGGAGGCAATGTATGGCTTGCTGCCCGGTACCTTTACCGGAACACAGACGGCTTTTGAAAATCTGGTTCACCCCGATGACCGCGCAGGAGTCATCAAGTTGGCTGACGCCGCGATGAAAAGCGGACAACCAACTCAGGGTGAATGGCGGGTGGTCTGGGCTGACGGGAGCGTTCATTGGATCGCAGGGCGCTGGCAAGTTTTCATGGATGCGTCTGGCGAGCCTTCAAAGATGATCGGCGTCAACATAGATGTCACGGAGCGCAAGCTGGCTGACGAGGCGCGTTTGGAAGTGAACCGCACCTTAGAAGCACAAGCGGCATTACTGCAATCGCGGGAAGAACTGCTGAAAATCTTCGTTAAAAACGTGCCAGCGGCGGTCGCGATGCTCGACCGTGAAATGCGTTATCTGCAAGTCAGCAACCGATGGTGTACTGATTACTTACGTGGCAGAACGCAGATACTAGGACGTTCGCACTATGAGATTTTTCCAGACATGCCTGAGCGTTGGAAGGAGGTTCACCGCCGCGGCCTTCGAGGAGAAACCCTGCGAGCTGACGAAGACCGTTGGGATGGGCAAAACGGGCCTCATTGGGCGCGCTGGGAAGTTCGCCCTTGGAAGACCCCTGAAGGTACTGTGGGAGGAATTCTCATCCTTGCAGAGGACATTACCCGCCGCAAGCAGATCGAAGAGGCGCTACGCGAGAGCGAGGACAAACTCAGACTGCTCCTCGACTCCACTGCCGAAGCTATATACGGAATTGATCTCGAACACCGATGCACGTTCTGCAACCCTGCCTGCCTCCGTACTCTAGGATACAAGCGCATGGACGAAGTGCTCGGCAAGAATATTCATGACCTGATCCATCACACTCGTGCGGACGGGACACCGTTCCCCGCAGAGGACTGTAGAGTTCACCGGGTGACACGAACTGGGGAAGGAGTCCACACGGAGGACGAGGTGTTTTGGAGGGCGAACGGAACAAGTTTCCCCGCTGAATATTGGTCGTATCCCCAACGGAGAGGGCACGAGGTTGTTGGAGCTGTGGTCGCGTTTATCGACATCACCGAGCGCAAACTGGCCGAAGGTGCGCTCGCAAACGTGAGCCGCAGGCTGATTGAGGCACAGGAGCAGGAACGTACCCGGATTGGCAGAGAGCTTCACGACGACATCGGTCAACGCCTCGCCCTGCTCGCCGTCGAGCTACAACAACTCAACCGCGACCCTCTCATTTTGCCCAAAGTCCGCAGGCGTATGGGCAAAATCCAGAAGCAGACCGTGGAAATAGCCGCCGATATTCAATCCTTGTCGCACGAGTTGCACTCGGCAAAGCTGCAATATCTGGGTATTGCTGCTGCCATGAGAGGCTTCTGCCGAGAGTTCGGCGAGCAACAGAAAGTGGAGATCGACTTCCAGACCGGCGATCTACCTACCCCATTGTCGGCGGACATTTCTCTATGCCTCTTTCGAGTGCTTCAAGAAGCCCTCCATAACTCAGCGAAACACAGCGGGGTACGGCACTTCGAAGTGCTCTTGCGGGGGACGTCGGATGAGATTCATCTCACGGTTAAGGATTCCGGTAAAGGGTTTGACCGCGAAGCGGCAAAGACGAGCCAAGGGCTTGGCCTCATCAGCATGGAGGAGCGACTGAAGCTTGTGAAGGGAACGCTTTTAATCGAAGCGCAACCCAAGCACGGCACCACGATCCACGCTCGCGTGCCTCTCAGTTCGGGAGGCGATTCGATGCTTGCGGCCGGGTAAGGACGCCCGAAAAGGGACTTTAGTGTCCCCCTTCTGGTTGCGGTGCGAGCACCCGATCGGGGTGGAGACGCTTGTGAACCTGCCTATCGGCAAGTTCGGCGGGAACGTGACCCACCAATCCTGCACTGAGAAACCGCCCGCCCTGACAAATCGCCTCCACAGCGGCTAACAGATCGATTCCAGCTTGTGTTTTAGCCACGTAGCCTAGTGCCCCTAAGCGGAGCGCTTCTTTGCACCACATCCGCAGAAGATTCTTGACTCACAAAGAGGATTTTGGATTCGGGAGAGACCCTGCGGATTCGTCGAGCCGCTTCGATTCCATTCAGCTTTGGCAGCCCGACATCGAACAGAATCAAGTCCGGCTGGAGTTCTTCGGCTTTCTGAACCGCTTCTAATCCGTCTGTGGCCTCACCGACGATGTGCATTTCCGGTCATTTCGTCAGTGTCGAGCAAGGCACTTGAATTTCCACATTGTTTGTTAGGTGGCCGACGTTGTAGCAACATTTTGGCGGTTTGAGCGGAGAAACGACCCCAGGCATAGAATGAGCCCCGGCGGGCTGATGGCTAGCACGTATTTAAGCAACCTACCGCGTATTTTGGGAGGATCACGTGACACAGAACAATCTTGAGCTCATGCGGACACTCGACGATTCGTGAACGCACAGGACTGGGATACGTTTGAAAAGCGGCATTCCAAGGACACCACCGTATTTTGGCCTGGTCAGGCCGAGCCGACAAGAGGGCGCGACAATCACAAGGCGGAGTCCGTCGAATTTTTCAAGACGTTCCCCGACAATCATCTGATTAATCATCCCTATAAAGTGGAGATTGCTCAGGGCGAATGGACGTGTACCGTTGCTGATTTTACAGGCACGATGAGCGGATCGATGAAGGGTCCGGACGGCAAGCTGATCGCGCCCACCAACAAGAAGTTTCATATCGAGTTCTGCACCGTCGCTCACTGGAAGAACGGCGAGATCGCCGAAGAAAAGCTCTTTTATGACTTGGTCGGATTGCTAAAACAGATTGGAGTCATGTGAGGTGTTTTGTCCGGTCGTTAACCATCCTTCATCGTTCCCCTGCCTTCAGTACCCTACTGTAAAGCGGCGCCGGACATGCGCGGGTTCCAGTTCGTCGATCATTGCAACGGCGTAATCCTGAACCGAGATCTTGCTCTGGCCTGTGGCGTCTACCAGAAGCTGATCGCTTCCCAGGCGCAACGTTCCCGTACGCTGCCCTGGCTTCAGTTCTGCTGAGGGGCTCAGATTAGGGACCGTTCAAGTTCTCGTTCTTTCCGCAGTTGGACTCTCCTCCTGTTTTGGAACTGGAAATGCAATCCCAGCATTGCAATTCACGTTCTGTCCAGAAACGGAACGTGACAGGATACTGCGGTGCTTCGCCGCCTGAACGGGGTTCTGGATGCCCCTTAGCGGCGAGCGGCAACAACCGCGCCCATCGCGTTCACTTCCAAGGTAGGTGGTTTCCGGCTCGAATGGGTTTGGGCGTGACGGTAATCTGCACGTCATGGCCGAGTAAGAGCAGGAAGCCAACAAGCCGCTCGATGGAGAAATCAGCGAGACGGCCGCGCTTCAAGGCGGAGACTTTGGGCTGGTCCACATTCAACACCTTCCCGGCTTGTACCTGTGTCAGTTTGCGGGCTTCGATGATATCAACGATCCGGTGAGCCAGATCAGCCTTCGCACGTGCCTCTTACGGATTAACAACACCCAAATCAGCGTAGACGTTGCCAGTGCCTTCCACGTATCCATGCTTTTTCATCTTGATTTGTCCCTGTTTAGCGTAATTTTTCTGTTCAGCCTAAATTCTTTCTGCTCGGCTTTTCCAGCTTCACCACTCGAGCGAGGCGCTTTTCCACGAGTTCCATTTCATGCCTCGGCGTCGCGATGCCCCGTTTGGACTTCTTCTGGAAAACATGCAAAACGTAAACGGCCTTTGGGAACCTCACGGTATAGACGGCCCTGAACGTATCGCCCCGGAAGTCGGAAACAATCTCCAGCACGCCCGGTGCAATGCCTTTCAGAGGCTTCGCGTTCTCCGGCATTTTGCCCCTCTGGACGCGCTCCAACGCCGGCCAGCTATTTCTTCATGCAAACTGGCCAGTGCTTGATGGGCACCCCGCCCAGGTCGTCCGCCAAACGAGCACGACAGAAAGTCCTGCTCATAAATAGCGGAGAGTACCTGCGCGGTGCTTCTCTGGAGCGCCCGGTCTGTTACACAAGGCACGCCCAACGGGCGTTTCTCCTGTTTCCCCGGCTTCGGAATATACACACGCCGCATATTCGGCGCTGGATATTCGCCTAGGCCTAGGCAACCCACGACTGGTTCTGAGCTTTCATCGATGCTCTTTCACAACATGTCGTCCTCTGAAACCACGGGGAATTCTTCGGCTGCCCTTGCCCAGTACTTCACCGCAGACACTGGCCTTCCACGTGGGATAAAAGTTTCCGCATTCCCTTCGTACCTCACACTCCGATTCTTGTGAGGTGTGCGTTTTCGAGGCTTGACTACGGTTCGCTTTCGCTACGACCTGTTGTTTTGCTTGCCCTCCTGTCGGAGCTGACCGGACTTGCGTCCAGCCAACGAGGACGTTTACATCCGGGCTTTCGACGGTTTGGTCGCCCGCCCCGTCGCCGGATATCACTACTGTGCCAACTGGGTAATCTGCACTGGCAGGACTTTCACCTGCTAGACCATCGACTAGCTTCACTGCACTATCCCGGCGCACAAACATCGCGATGCACTTCAAGATCGGGCAGCGGGCACAACGTCTTTGGTCGTCGCGGCGGCCCGATCCTACCAGGATGATGTAGCGGTGGATGCGTTCGGTTCTTCCCCGCGTTTCCGCGACCTCGTGCATTACGCCGGACTGCCTGCCCGCTGGCCTTTCGGGACGACTGTCTTTAATCCCACAAGTAACCGAACACCGGCCACGCGCGCTTGGCAATCGTACCCGGGTATGATCTTCTACTAAGCGCCGGCCACCCCTTGGGGGTGGTTGTATGAGCCAGGAACTCCTTCAGAGTCCCACGTGATTTTCGATCGCCGTGCAGGCAGCACTAGAATCTGGACACAGCCTGCTCGGCAGCTAAGGCCGCAATTTCTTTGGAGCATTTCTGCCCGATACTAAGCATGGCTCCGGTAGTGGCGATTGAAAAGATGGTGGCCGGGATTGTCCTGAATAAGGATCAAGGCCCGGACCCCGATGGAGAGATTGTGTGAGTTTCGCCGCCCGGGCCGGGCCAGGTTGAATTCAACCCGAGAAGGTTAGCATGAAAAGCCGCGCAGCGAAAAAAGCCCAGAAAGACAAGAAGCCAAGCAACAAAGCCAGTGGCAAGGCAACGCCGGGCAAGTGGGACGAGATGAACCGCAAGCAACGGCGGGAGATGATGCGCCAGATGCAGAGCGAAGACCTCAGCCTGGAGGTGGTGCATCCCCATGCTGCGGGCATTGATATCGGGAATGAATCCCACTACGTAGCGGTACCGCCGCGCCGCGACCCACAACCGGTGCGATGCTTTGGCTGCACCACCGCCGAGCTGAAGAAGATGGCCGAGTGGCTGACGCAATGCGGGATTCGCACGGTGGCGATGCAATCTACGGGAGTCTATTGGATCGCCGTCTACGACATTTTGGAAGAGGCGGGCATGGAAGTGTATCTGGTGAATGCACGCGAGACAAAGAATCTGCCGGGACGGAAGACGGACGTGCAGGAGAGCCAGTGGTTGATGAAGCTGCACACCTACGGCTTATTGCGGAATTCGTTTCGCCCGTCGCAGCAGATTCGCATCCTGCGGACGTACTGGCGGCAGCGCCAAGATCTGGTGCGCAGTACCGGTCGCCACATTCAGCGCATGCAGAAGGCGCTGACGCAGATGAATATCCAGTTGGCCAACGTGATCAGCGACATCAGCGGGGTGACCGGGCAGGCCATCCTGAAGGCGATTCTGGATGGGCAACGCGATCCCCGGGAACTGGCGGCGTATCGGGATTGCCGGGTGGAGGCCAGCGAGGAAGAGATCGCGCAGGCTCTGGAGGGCAACTGGCAAGAGGATCAGCTGTTTGTGTTGCGGCAGGAACTGTCGGGATGCGAGTTTTGCCAGAAACAGATCACGGAGTGTGATCAGCAGTTGGCACAGTACCTCGCGCGACTAGAGGATCGGACCCAAGGGGCCACTCTGCCGGAAGAGACGCGAAAGGGACGGCGCAAGAAGAAGAAAGGCAATCCACAGTTTAACTTGCGGGAAGAGTTGTTTCGCATGACCGGTACGGACCTGACCCAGATCGATGGCATCGATGTCATGACGGTGATGACGGTGGTCAGCGAAGTAGGATGGGATATGAGCAAGTGGAAGACCGAGAACCATTTTGTTTCCTGGCTGAAGCTGTCTCCGGACAACAAAATCAGTGGGGGCAAAGTCATTGGGAAAGGTCGCATGCCCACCAACAACCGCGCCACCCCTGTCTTAAGGATGGCGGCCACTACTTTACGGGAGAGCGACAGCTACTTAGGGGCGCAGTTCCGCCGATTTCGGACTCGTCTGGGGCCTCCGGTGGCGACCAAGGCGATGGCCGCCAAACTCGCCCGGCTCCTCTACCGCATGCTGCGCTACGGAATGAAATATGTGACCAAGGAGCCGAGTTCTATGAGGCCCAAACACCGCAAACAGCAGGTCATCCATCTCAAGCGCAAAGCCCCCCAGCTAGGGTTGGAAATCATCGAAGTTGCTGCCGCGGCTTAAAACCACAACTACGAGTTTCTGACGGGAGTTCCTGGAGAGACCTTATGGGCCGGATGCGCCAATTCGGGAAGAGCCTGAGAATCGCGCTGGGGGTGTGCTCGCTGGCGGGCCTGGCGCTGATGCCGCTAGAGTCGCACGCGCAGCTACAGCAACAACCACAGCAGCAACAGCAGCTTGTCATTCGCTTCGTGCGCGATCCCGATCCTGCGCCGGAACTCATGGCCAAAGACGTGAACGGAAAAGAACTCAGCCTGGAAGCGTACAAGGGCAAAGTGGTGCTGCTGAACTTCTGGGCCACCTGGTGCGGGCCGTGTCGCGCGGAAATCCCCAGTCTGATCCGAATTCAGGAGGCGTATA
>Ga0210396_10005701_pt1 | contig 11986 bp, 10 predicted proteins | sample IncBWH17OmetaG_FD_155466 | JGI IMG/M metagenome (GOLD analysis project Ga0210396, IMG submission 155466) | Forest soil microbial communities from Barre Woods Harvard Forest LTER site, Petersham, Massachusetts, United States - Inc-BW-H-17-O ...
AGCCAAATTGCGATCCTGATCACGATTCATCGGAAACATTCCAAACACACCAGGTTTGTTCAAGACGACGGGAGTCCTGCAGAGCCACAATCCGCCCAGATCGTAGAAAGGCGGGTATGTCCATGAAGAAAACCGAGCCCATTCACGTTCAGCCAAACTCGGGTACAACAGTGGGGTCGGCCGCCGCGGGCAGCTTCTCTGGGTGTATCATGCCCGCCATGGCCTCCTCAGGACAGGGAACCGAGCGTTTGAATGCCCAACTCCTGGTTGACTCGATTCCTGCGCTGATTCACACCGCCAGGCCAGACGGTTACCTCGATTACTTCAATAAACCTTGGCTGGCATACCTCGGCGTCACTCTGGATAAAGTGGCCGGCTGGAATTGGACTGTTTACGTTCACCCCGAAGACGTTGAGGGGATTGTGGCCAAGTGGCGATCCTGCCTCGCAACTGGAGAAATCTTCGAGTACGAAACTCGCGTCCTTAGAGCAAACGGGGAATACCGCTGGATGTTCCACCGGAAAGTGCCTCTTCGCGATGCCAACGGCAACATCGTCAAGTGGTATGGATCGAGCCTCGATATTGATGAACGCAAAACGGCGGAAGAACAGCTCCGCCGCAACGCCAAGGAACTGCAAAGAAGCGAGTTTTATCTGGCGGAAGGACAGCGTCTTGCCCACATGGGAAGCTGGGCCTTCGATCCCGACGGCTTCTACTATTGGTCTCCCGAATTATTTCGAATGCACGGACTCGATCCGGCCAGCAAGCCGCCTAGTGTCCAGGAATACCTGGATCGTGTCCACCAACATGATCGCGAGTCGATGGCAGACCTGTTCAAGGGAATCTTAGCGAAGGCTTCGCCCTTCGATGCCACGAAGCGCATCGTGCGTCCCAACGGTGAGGTCCGGTACATTCGCTGCGTCGGCGTTCCTGTTGTAGAAAACCAATGCCTGAGAAAGTACGTTGGCAGCGCCATAGACGTTACGGAGCATGAGCTCCTGACCCAGGAACTCCGCCGGCGCGAAGCGTACCTGACGGAAGCTCAAAGGCTCAGTCACACGGGCAGTTGGGCCTGGGATGTGCGGACCGACGCGCTCTTCTGGTCCGAAGAGATTTTTCGGATTTACGGCTATAGCCCTCAAGAAACAGGTCCCACTTGGGAGCAGCTTCTGCAACGGGTTCATCCCAAGGATCGGTCACAGGTCGAGCAGCGCGCGAAAATGGAGGCCACTGGGAATGAGTGGATCGACTCGTATGGTGATTTCCGAATCGTTCTTCCGGACGGAACGATAAAGTACCTCCATTCCGTTGCTCATCCTGTTACGCAGTCCGGTAAAGTCACGGAAGTCATCGGAACCGTCATGGATGTTACGGAGCAAGAGCTCCTGACCCAGGAACTGCGGCGCCGCGAAGCCTATCTGGCCGAAGCCCAAAAACTCAGTCACACCGGCAGCTTTGGATGGAAACCTGAGACTGGCGAGATTGTCTGGTCAGATGAAACCTACCGTATCTTCGGGTACGACCGTTCTGTCAAGCCAACTATAGATTCACTCGCGCAGCGCGTCCATTCCGAAGACCGTGCCGACGTCAAAGAAGTCGTTAATCGCGCCTTTGCGGGAGCGACAGATTTCGAGCATTCCTATCGCTTGCTGCTGCCTGATGGGCGAGTCAAGCACGTCCACGCCCTAGCTCACGTCTTGCAGGATGCCTCTGGCAATCGCGAGTTTGTCGGAGCGGTGACTGATATCACCCAGCAGCGCCACGCGGAAGCGGTGATCCGGGAACGAGAAAGGGAACTGCAAGAAAACCAAGCCAAGCTTGAAGAAGCCCAACGTGTCGCGCATGTTGGCTATTGGGAATGGGACCTTACGACGGATCACATGACCTGGTCAGATGAGACGTATCGCATCTACGGACTGGAAGCCCAGGAACGTCCCATGGATTTGGCGACAATTCGGGAATCGATTCATCCCGAAGATCGAGAGTTTGTGTTCCGGAAAGCAGCAGCGGCCATTCAAGGCGAAGCGCACGCCGACGTAGAACATCGGATCGTTCGCCCTAGCGGCGAAGTTCGTGTCGTGCACAGTCAGGGCGATTTGAAGAGAGACGCAGCGGGCCGTCCCTGGCAAATGTTCGGTACCGCCCAGGACATTACTGATCGCAAGCGGGCGGAAGACAAAATCCGCGAGCAGGAATCGGAGTTCCGGCAGATGCTGGACTTCACGCCTCAGCTTGTTTCGGTATTCGGCCCCGGCCGCGAACGTCTTTACGCCAATCGCATGATGCTCGATTACCTCGGCATTGGCCTTGATGAGTGGCTGCAGAGGAGCCCTGCCACTCACACTCACCCTGATGACTCGGAACGGGTAAAGGCTTGTTGGCTTCGTGCTTCGGAAAGCGGCTCTGCTTACGACGTGGAGATGCGGGTGCGCAAACATGATGGAAGCTATCGTTGGCATCTGGCTCGCTACAATCCGGTGCACGACGACAAGGGACAGATCATGCGCTGGTATGTTGCGGGTACCGACATCGAAGACCGCAAGCAGGCGGAAGACAGGGTTCGGCAGGAAAACGTCGCTCTACGTGAAGAAATCGACAAAGCCTCGATGTTTGAAGAGATTGTTGGAACATCTCCCGCTTTGAAAAGTGTTCTCTCGCGCATATCCAAAGTTGCACCGACTGATTCTACGGTCCTCATCACGGGTGAAACAGGAACAGGCAAAGAGCTAGTAGCACGCGCCATCCACCGACGATCTGATCGGGCTTCGCGTCCGTTCGTTAGTGTGAACTGTGCAGCGATCCCTCGTGATCTTATCGCTTCTGAGTTGTTCGGCCATGAGAAGGGCGCCTTCACCGGCGCGACTCAGCAGCGCCTGGGTCGCTTTGAACTAGCAAATGGAGGCACGATCTTCCTCGACGAAGTCGGCGAGCTTCCAGCTGAGACTCAGATCGCACTCCTGCGTGTTTTGCAGGAGCGCGAGTTTGAGCGTGTCGGCGGCAATCGTCGAATCCGCGCTGACGTGCGGGTGATCGCAGCCACCAATCGAGACTTGCTGGCCGCCATCAGCGCTGGGTCCTTTCGTAGTGATTTGTTTTATCGGCTGCATGTCTTCCCGATCGAGATGCCTTCTCTTCGAGAGCGACGAGCGGACATTCCTTTGCTGGTCGAATACTTTATCGATCGCTATGCGCGAAAAGCTGGCAAGAACATAAAACGTGTCCACAAGAAGACCCTGGAACTCCTTCAGTCCTATCCATGGCCGGGGAACATCCGAGAGTTGCAGAACGTCATCGAGCGTTCAGTCATACTTTGCGAAACAGAGATTTTCTCGATCGACGAAAACTGGTTACCGCAGCAGCGGCCTTTGACAGAACCGAAAAACCAAATGGAGCTTCCCCGAAGTCTTCTGGCGCAAGAGAAGGAAATGATTGAAGCCGCCCTACAAGAAAGTCACGGCCGGATATTTGGACCCACGGGCGCTGCGGTCAAGTTGGGCATCCCGCGGTCTACCCTGGAATCGAAGATTCGGTCGCTGAAAATCAACAAGAATCGCTACAAGACTTAGAAGGGCATTCGTCTACTATCGAACTTTTGGCGATTTGTCGAACTCAGCACCTAAAGATCTCATAAGCGCCCACCTTTCAACTTGCTAGGTTGGCTGTCTCCTTGCATCCTGCATCGCATGTTGACCCGGGCCGGCCTATTCACCACTCTTTCGGTGGAGTGTCCGGAGAACCTCGATTGGGGTTTGTTTACAGAACAGACTTGCTATATCCTCAGCGAAAAATCATGGTGTTTGAAATGCCCGGAAGAGGACGCCCTCGAGGCACTGCGGGGCGCGCAGTAAGCGTTGCGACGAAGAACTTCGCACGAACCCTTATCCTTATTCTAGGCACTTTGGCTCTCAACTTTGCGGGTCAGGGATGCCATTCCCAGAAAACTAACGCCCCATCCATCGAGTTCACCCATATTCCGCCGGCGGCGCAAGGTGGTCGAGAACGAGTTGACACCATCTCTGGCCGCGTAAGAAACGCTCGACCAAAGCAACAGATTGTTATTTATGCGCACAGCGGGCCATGGTGGGTGCAGCCTTGGCCTGAGCATCCGTTCATTCCCATCAAAGCAGATTCGACGTGGAGCACGGAAACTCATCTGGGATTTGAGTATGCTGCGTTATTGGTGGGGCCGGATTATCATCCGCTGCCCGAGCTGGATGTAGCTCCAACCCAAGGCAGTTCCGTTGCTCTCGTGACCATTGTGAAGGGCGTTGGAACGCCGCAATTTGCTCCGACCGGATCGCTTAAATTCAGCGGCTATGATTGGGGTGTTCGCATGATTGAAAGTGACAAGGGAGGCACGGACAACCTCTACGATCCTGAAAATGCATGGACCGATGCGAGCGGGGCGCTCCACATGCAGATCAAAAAGAAAGCGGGTAGGTGGTCGTGTGCAGAAATATATCTAAATCGCAGTCTCGGGTACGGCACGTATTCTGTAACTGTGCGTGATACTTTTCACTTAGAACCCGCCGCGACCTTCAGTATGTTTACCTTCGAGGACGCGGCTAGCGAGCAGCACTTTCGCGAGATGGACGTAGAGGTCGGCGGCAGGCGTAACGCTGCGAATAAGAACAATGCGCGATATATAATTCAACCGTTCTACATTCCTGGGAACCTATTCCTTTTTGCGGCGCCATCAGGCACCTTGACGTATGTCCTGCGCTGGGAATCTGGACATGCAATTTTCAAGACCTTTCGCGGAAGATCTGCTGGTGCCGGAGCGCAACTCGTTTCTGAACATGAGTTCACGTCCGGCATACCGGTACCGGGTAAGGCCATGCCTCGTCTGATCTTTTACGTCATTGCGAGCGACAAAAATCCTATGCAGAAGCCAAGCGAGGTTGTGGTTGAGAAGTTTGAATACCTTCCGTGAGAACGGTTTTCGAAAGCGCTGGCTACTTAAGTGCGCCATTGCCGGACTCGCGGCTCTCTCCTTCGTTGTTTCGGCGTCTGCGCTGGATCCCAATCGGGCCGTGTCGCAATATCTCTACAACTCATGGGGAATTGGGAAAGGTTGGCCGGGCGGATCTATAACGGCCGTCGCACAGACTTCCGATGGCTATCTCTGGATTGGGACAGATAAGGGCCTGGTCCGTTTCGACGGTTTGAATTTTCACCAGTTCGAGCGGGCCTATCCTGATCCAATTCGGATTGGTCCTGTGCGAACACTCCTGGTTGACGCAAGCGATAACCTCTGGATCTTGGTACAAAACACCCAGGTCTTTCGTTACCACAATGGAAACTTCGAGCTTATCCGCGGAGAGACTGAGAACGGCACAACCGCAATGGCACGGGGGACGTCGGGTGCGGTTTTGCTCTCATCATTAGCTGAGGGAACTCTCACATACAGTGACAACCGATTTCGAAGCCTGTCGACCGCAGCTGTTCTCACCGACGCTGCAAGAGTCGCGAACGGCGAGGCCCCTGACCAGCGAGCAACTCCCTTCAGTTGGTTTGATCGTCTGGCGGCGTCCACCTCGGTGGTGATCGCCATGGCGCAGACTGACGACGGAAAGATTTGGCTTGGCACAGAGCGTCGAGGGCTCTTCTATCTCCAGGAGGGCCGCGTTTTGAACGCGTCGAATCGGCGGGTTGATACGAAGACCAATTGCCTTCTTCCTCTTCAGAACTCAGAATTATGGGTCGGAACGGCTGAGGGTGTGGTCCGCTGGAACGGAACAAAGCTTACTTCGGCAGGCGTACCGCCATCTCTTCTCAATCTCGACGTACTTTCCATTCTTCGCGACCGGGACTCCAACATCTGGGTTGGCACAAGTCGCGGACTGTTTCGGTACAACGCGAATGGGGTTTCTTTATTGAGTACTACTGGACCGGTAGCTGCGCTCTTCGAGGATCGGGAGGGAAACATCTGGATCGGTAGCACGCGCGGCCTCGAGCGACTGCGAGACAGCGCTTTCGTTACGTACTCTCTTCCCCGTTTGAAATCGCAGAGTATGGGGCCATTGCACGTTGGCTCCGGCGGCCGCACTTGGATTGCACCCATTCAGGGCGGTTTGCGATGGCTGAAGGGAGGAAAAAGTGGGCTTGTGACCGCCGATGGAATCGCCAACGATGTCGTCTACTCTATCGCCGGCACAGGTAAGGATGATGTCTGGGTGGGACGACAACAGGGTGGACTCACCCATCTGCGCTACTCCGGCAATTCGTTTACAGCCAAGACCTACACGAAGACAGACGGCCTCGCACAAAACGCCGTGTACGCGGTCTATGTGAGTCGTGATGGGAGCGTCTGGTCCGGGACCCTCAGTAGTGGTGTAAGCGAACTAAAGAACGGTCACTTCACAAATTACACCACTATGGACGGGTTAGCGGCGAACACAATATCGTCGATTGCCGAGGATCCTGACGGAACAATGTGGTTCGGGACCCCGAAGGGCATCAGTGCAATGTTGCAGAAGGGGTGGCGAACCTATACCGCCAACGACGGATTACCCTCCGAGGATGTCAACTGCCTCCTGCGGGATTCGACGAGAGTACTTTGGATAGGAACGGCCGAAGGCCTCGCTTATCTCAGCGATGGGCAGGTGCATGTACCCCACGGAGTACCAGCGCCCCTGCAAGCACCAATATTCGGCATTCAAGAAGACAAGAACGGCAGACTCTGGATCGCCACGTCAGATCATGTTTTGCGTGTCTCGCGCGACAAACTGCTAAGCGGTGTCGTGAAGGCAGCTGATGTTCGCGAGTATGACCAGGCCGATGGTCTCGAGAGCACTGAAGGAGTGAAGCGGAGCCGATCAGTGGTCTCGGATTCAGCGGGCAAGATCTGGTTTTCACTCAGCACCGGCTTGTCCGTTCTAGACCCATCTCGAGTCGCCGCTAACTCCACGCTCGCTATCCCCCACATTGAGGGGCTTTCCGTCGATGGCAGTCCGGTAAACGCCGAGGGCATGGTTCACATTCCTGCCTCGCCACGCAGAATCACGTTCACGTACACAGGTCTAAGCCTTGCAACCCCTGAGCGAGTTCGCTTTCGATATTTTCTCGAAGGCTTCGACCGCTCCTGGAGTGAGCCCGTTGCAACCCGGGAGGCCGTGTACACTAATCTTGGCGCTCATTCATACCGTTTTCGCGTCCTAGCCTCTAACAGCGAAGGGCTGTGGAGTGAGTCCGAGGCTGCGGTCGCATTCGAGGTTGAACCGACCGTCTGGCAAACGTGGTGGTTTCGGACTAGTGGCGTCGCCTCGATGCTTCTTTTGGTCTGGTGCGTGTACCTCTATCGCTTGCACCAACTCGGCAAGGAATTCAATATTCGCCTGGAAGAGCGTGTCGGTGAGCGCACGCGTGTCGCGCGAGAATTGCACGACACTCTGCTGCAAAGTTTTCACGGACTGTTGCTGCGCTTTCAGGCGGCGACTAATTTACTGCCCGAGCGTCCGGCCGAAGCCAGGAAAACACTCGAGAGCGCTATCGATCAGGCCGCTCAAGCGATCACTGAGGGCCGGGATGCCGTACAGGGCTTGCGCTCATCCACGGCCGTGGCCAGCGATTTTGCCTTGACGATAAACACATTGGGTCAAGAACTCGCGTCCGGTGAAACAAACCCGAATGCAACCGCGTTTCACGTGGAGGTTGAAGGAAACCCGCAGAATCTCCATGCAATCCTCAGAGATGAAGTCTACCGGATCGCAGGGGAAGCAATGCGCAATGCCTTCAAGCACGCACAGGCGCAGCGGATCGAAGTGGAGATCCGCTATGACGAACGGCAACTTCGGTTGCGGGTCCGAGATGACGGAAAGGGCATTGACGCAAAGCATCTTGATGGAAACGGCTACGCCGGGCACTACGGTTTGCGTGGCATGCGCGAACGCGCCAAGCTGATGGGCGGTAAGCTGGCTGTCTGGAGTGAACTCGATTCTGGCACGGAGGTTGAGCTGAGCATTCCTGCCTCCCGGGCTTACGAGACATCTCCTGCTCGATGGCGTTCGAGGTTGGCAGAAATGTTCTCTGGGAAAGACACGGACATGAAGTCATGAGCGCCGCGCCCGGTCCGATTCGGATCCTGGCGGTCGACGACCATGCCCTTATCCGCGAGGGGATAGCGGGACTTGTGGCGGGTCAATCGGACATGAGTTTAGTCGCACAAGCGTCGAATGGGCGGGAGGCGATCCAGCAGTTCCGTACGCACCGTCCGGACATCACCTTGATGGACTTGCAGATGCCGGAAATGAATGGCGTTGATGCGATGATCGCGATTCGCGGAGAATTTCCCGAAGCGCGAATCATGGTACTGACCACATACACCGGGGACGTGCAGGTCCTGCGGGCCCTCAAGGCTGGCGCGCGGGCCTACCTGCTGAAGAATAGCTTGCACAAGGAACTATTGGAAACGATTCGTGCGGTACATGCCGGGAAAAAGACGATTTCGCCAGAGGTATCTTTTCAACTTGCGGAGCATGCCACCGATGACGTGCTGAGCCCGGCAGAAGTGCGCGTCCTGCGCCTGATTGCGGACGGGAATGCCAATAAAGAGATTGCAGCGCAGCTTTCGGTCAGCGAAGAGACGGTCAAGGGCCAAGTCCGAAACATCCTTTCCAAACTGGGCGCCAACGACCGTACCCACGCCGCCATGATCGGTCTGAGGCGCGGAATCATCGAGTTTTAGTTCACTCAAAAGAGTGTTTCGCGCCTGCCTTTTGGGGTTTTCGGCTGGCGTTGGGAGATTCTATGCTCGACCTGTTTTGCGACGACTTTTCTCCACATTCGCTCACGGCTGGCCCGGAGTCGGCCTTCTACTCATGCGGCTGGTCGGTGGCCTAGCATTAATCGTTCGAAGAATTATCGAACTGCAAAGTGCGCCGCCTATCGGGCTGGCAGCGGTCCACGTTCTCGCGATTGCCGCAGGGTTACTACTACTCGCAGGTTTATGGACGCCCGTCGCGGGAGTCCTTCTGGCAATCATTGAAATTTGGAGTGCCTTCACGCATCTCCATGATCCGTGGAGCTATATTCTGTTGGGAACCCTCTGCGCCGCCCTGGCCATGCTCGGACCGGGAGCCTGGTCCGTCGATGCCCGCCTTTTTGGATGGAAGCGCATCGACCCTCCAAACCGAAAGAGTTAGATCGCTTACCTCTTTAGTGTTAGTCCTCACGCACTTCAAAGGGTATTCCTCCCGGTCCGATATGGTGTCCACGGCGACTCCATCGGGGGTAGTCCCCAGACGGGACCGACTCCACAATGCGCACATGAACAAATGGGGTCTAACAGGCGTAGATCGGTGACACAAATTATGGCTAGCGTCGCGGTAATCATGGCGGATCCAAATCAATCTGAACAGCGACTCAAACACGAGAGCGTCGCCCTCCCCGAAGAAATCGATAACGGATCGATGTGCGACGGGATCGTCGGGACTTCTGGCGCCTTGCAAAAAGTATTCTCTCTTGTGTCTAAGGTTGCTCCCACAGACGCCACCGTGCTGATTACCGGGGAGACTGGAACAGGCAAGGAACTTATCGCGAGCGCAATCCATCGACACTCGCGGCGCTCCTCTCGCGCTTTTGTAAGCGTAAACTGTGCAGCCATCCCACGCGATTTGATTGCCTCTGAATTATTCGGCCATGAGAAGGGCTCTTTCACTGGAGCGTTGCAGCGGCGCCTGGGGCGGTTCGAAGTCGCAGCAGGAGGCACGATCTTCCTCGATGAAGTGGGAGAACTTCCTCCCGGAACTCAGATCGCTCTGTTGCGCGTTTTGCAAGAACACGAATTTGAGCGTGTCGGCGGAACCCGGTCCATCCCAACGAATGTCCGCGTGATAGCTGCTACCAACCGTAATTTGCAGGAGGCCATCGCTGCGGGAACCTTTCGCAGCGACCTGTTTTACCGGCTCAACGTTTTCCCGATTGATCTGCCTCCTCTTCGGGAACGGAGAGAGGATATTCCCCTGCTGGTGCAGTATTTTATCGATCGCTATTCGCGAAAATCAGGCAAGAACATCACACGTGTCAGCCGGGAAACACTCGATTTGCTTCACTCCTATGCGTGGCCAGGAAACATCCGTGAACTGCAGAACCTCATCGAGCGTTCCGTGATCCTTTGCGAAACGCAGACTTTTTCGATCGATGAAAGCTGGTTGCCACACCAGCCACAGCCATTTCTGATGGCGAAACCGAAAAACCCAATTGAGCTCCCTCGAAGACTCGATGAGCAAGAGAAGAACATGATTGAGGAGGCTCTAACCGCGAGTCGTGGGCGTGTGTTTGGAACCACTGGGGCCGCGACCAAGTTGGGGATTCCCCGCTCAACACTGGAATCGAAGATTCGCTCGCTGAAAATCAATAAGAATCGTTTCAAGACTTCTCCGGAAGCGTGAAGGTTCTCGTACGATATTGGGTCAGAAGCGCCGCGGTTACGAACCGCCCTGAAGTGGCAGTCGTTCGAAGCTAGCGAAGCTCAGAATTAAACTCTGAAGATTGTGAAACTGGCGGTACTCAGCCGTCCATGAGGTCCTTAATTGCAAAACAGCTTGGCTGTTACGTTGCTGTCACGGTAGTGGTGGAAGAATGTTGGAAAACCGCAAACAAAGATGAATACGGAAGAGAAGTTGGCTCTGGTGCTTAATCGCAATTTGTTTCTCCATATTTTCCAAAGACTCCGTTTGCATGACCGGTTACGGATTTAAGATTTAGTTTTCCAGGATGCAAATCGGAAATCATTCACGATCTTGTCTTCCGAAGCTGTCAATTCTCGCAGCTCGCCACCTTCGATCGCCAAGACATACCAACCGGCAGCCCGAGGCAGGCCGCACTGGGCGGCATCGCTGAGCGTTTGATGTTTATGCATGCAGCGGCAGTCACACCAACTGTCCGTCCAGGCGGCTTCGTAATGAATATTATTTAGGGAAGCGTATCGCATTCGCAGTCCCACCATGATGTCGTTTAAAAGTCGGACAGATGGCACGTGTGGCCCCGTTAGATTAGGTTCCATACAACCCCCAAGGGAAGGGAGAGAGGCTTCCCAAGGAACTGTTTACTACATTGTGTGTTGCAGCTCAATGATTTATCCCCAGTAGCTACGAGCAGGAGATTTGGTTCAGCAAACAGACCTGAATTATTCGACCGAAGGCAAACGCCGTGCTTTTCTTTTCCTCAGGTGGTCATTCGCGAAGCGCACAAAAATCGCTTACTATACAGCCGGCAAAATAATGAGCAAAAGCCTGATCGCTGTGGGCAGCACCCGCGGACCAAAGTTGGACGCGGTGCACGATGCGCTGAAGCTGTGTGCCGAGCAACTCAATCCCAGTGCGCAATTTGGAGTATTGGGTTTTGCTGTGGACAGTGGCGTCAGACACACTCCGCTGTCGTCCGAGGAATCCATGCGCGGCGCGCGACAACGAACCGAAGCGTTGATGCAAATGGCTTCGGGGACGGGCGCGGTTTATCAATACTTCGTTGGTCTGGAGGGCGGCCTCGAAGTTATGGAAAGCACCCAAAGCCATGGAAGCAACGAAAGCCGCGCGGAAGATACCAGTTCGACCGGAGAAGGTGATCGTCGCGTTTTCCTGGAGAGCTGGGCGTATGTGAGCGATGGCTCGCGGGGGCACTTTGGGCGTAGTGGAGGAATCGAGTTGCCGCCCGCGCTTGCTCGTGAAGTTCTGGATAAAGGCGTCGAGCTGGCTACCGCCATCGATAAGTTTGCAGGCATGGCCGGCATTCGAGATAACCAGGGCGCGTGGGGCGTGCTTTCCAATAACTTAATTACACGGCGCGAAGCATTTCGCATCGCCTTAGTCGCGGCCTTCGCACCGTTTTTCAACGCGAATTTGTTTCGTGTCGCGCGAGCTGCCAGTTGAGTGTAGGCAGTTAAATTTTAATGAAATTATTTTTGGTGAGATAATCAGATCAAGAGTTGAACGGAAGGATTAATCGCTTGGATATCGTCAAGGGCAACATGGGTTGGATTGAAGTG
>Ga0210396_10005704_pt1 | contig 11985 bp, 5 predicted proteins | sample IncBWH17OmetaG_FD_155466 | JGI IMG/M metagenome (GOLD analysis project Ga0210396, IMG submission 155466) | Forest soil microbial communities from Barre Woods Harvard Forest LTER site, Petersham, Massachusetts, United States - Inc-BW-H-17-O ...
TTTCCCACGTCTTTCCACCATCCCGCGTTCGAAAGATTCCGCGCTCCTGGTTGTCGGCGAACGGATGTCCGAGCGCCGCCACGAACGCGATATCAGGATTCTTCGGATTCACAATCAGCCGTCCGATAGCGTGAGAATCGCCCAAACCCGCGAACGTCCAAGTCTTGCCGGCATCGATCGACTTGTACACGCCGTTCCCGCCAACAATGTTGCCGCGGACGCAGGCCTCGCCTGTTCCCACGTAGATCACATTTGGATCTGACTCAGAAACAGCCATGGCCCCGATCGCCGGCGACGCATCTTTCGTCTTATCGAAAAGAGGTTTCCAGTTGAGACCGCCGTCGGTCGTCTTCCACACTCCTCCGGCCACCCCGCCAAAATAGTAGACGTCGTCCTGTCCCACAACGCCCGAAACGGCGACAACGCGCCCGCCGCGAAATGGCCCGACGAGCCGATACTGTAGCCCTTTCCACGGGCCCTGGGATTCATTGTCATCCTGCTCGGCATCGCTCGCCGGTTTAGCGGCAGGCTTCGGCGACTCCGCCTGCTTTGGCGCGGGCTCCGAGTTCATTTTCGGTTGGTGCTTCTGGGCGGACAGTGGAGTGGCACAACATGCAATCAAAAGGACGAGTGTGGTCGTTCGCAACGTTCGGTTCCTCCGGAGACGTACACAATAAGCCCGTCAGGCTCGAATACTCAACAAAAACTTCATGTCTAGATGTTTCGTTTCAGGCTCTATAATTCCACCTCTCAGAAACAAGATGTTTGGAACTCACACAACTCCCCAGGAGGCCCGCTTGAAGCGTATTCTTCCCCTCATTTCTTGTGGCAGCATTCTCTTCATCGCACCACTGACCTGCGCGCAAACCAGCCCCGCGAAAACTGGCGCCCATCCTCAACTCTCGGGATATACGGCACAGTCCTCCGATCCCGAGCGTGAATGGGAGAAGAAATTTCAGGATGGCATCGTGAGCGACAATGTGCGCGAGAACAATCGCCGGATGAGCGCTCGCCCGCATCACGTGGGCTCGCCTTATGACAAAGACAACGCGGAATGGATTCTTTCCAAATTTAAAGAGTGGGGATTCGATGCGCACATCGAAACCTTCCGGGTTCTGTTCCCCACGCCCAAGGAGCGCGTCGTCGAACTCGTGCAACCCATCCAGTTCCGCGCTAAGTTGCAGGAACCCGCCGTTCCCGGCGATCCCACGTCGAGCCAAAGCTCCGAGCAGTTGCCCACCTACAACGCCTATTCCATTGATGGTGACGTAACCGCGCCGCTGGTCTATGTGAATTACGGCAGCCGAGAAGACTACGAACAACTCGATCGCCTTGGAATCTCCGTCAAAGGCGCCATCGTTATTGCCCGCTACGGAGAAGCCTGGCGCGGCACGAAACCGAAAGTCGCCGGTGAGCATGGCGCCATCGGTTGCATCATTTATTCCGATCCGCGAGACGACGGCTACTTTCAAGGTGACGATTATCCTAAGGGCGGCTGGCGTCCCAAAGATGGCGTCCAGCGCGGCAGCGTCATGGACACTGATTATCCCGGCGATCCTCTCACTCCCGGCGTGGGTGCGACCGCGGATGCCAAACGTCTTCCCATCAGTGAAGCCAGGACCATCACCAAGATTCCCGTACTCCCAATTTCTTACGCCGACGCCTTGCCTCTTCTGTCCGCGCTCGCCGGCCCGGTCGCTCCGGAAAAATGGCGCGGCGCTTTGCCCATCACGTATCACATCGGTCCTGGCCCGGCCAAAGTCCATCTCAAAGTCACATCGAACTGGGACATGAAGCCGGTCAACGACGTCATCGCGACCCTCCGTGGATCCGGCGCTCCCGATCAATGGGTGATTCGTGGCAATCACTTCGACGCCTGGGTCAACGGCGCCGACGATCCCCTCTCCGGCATGTCGGCAGTCCTCGAAGAGGCCCGCATGCTCGGCGAACTTCACAAGCAAGGGTGGACTCCGAAACGCACGATCATCTACTGCGCCTGGGACGGCGAAGAACCCGGACTCCTCGGTTCCACAGAATGGGTGGAGACTCACGGCGACGAACTACAAAAACATGCCGCCGCCTACATTAATTCGGACAGCAACGGCCGGGGATTTTTTCACGCTTCCGGCTCTCACGATCTCGAAAAACTAACCAATGATGTCATTCGCGAGATTCAGGACCCGGAGAAAAACATTCCTGTTTGGCAGCGGGCTCGCCTGTCGCGGATTGCTAACGCCAAGAACCAAGAGGATCGCGCGGAGATTCGCAAGCGCGGGGAGTTAACCATCGGAGCACTCGGAGACGGTTCGGACTACGCCTCGTTCCTCGACCACGCCGGCATATCGGCTCTGAACATCGGCTATGGCGGAGAAAACGACGCAGACTCCTATCATTCCATCTACGACGATTTCTATTGGTACACGCACTTCGTCGACACCGATTTCTCGTACGGACGGACTTTGGCACAAACCGGAGGCACCGCCGTAATGCGACTCGCGGATGCGGACGTCATCCCGTACGAATACGCGGGTTTGGCCGAAACCATCGGCAAATATGTAACTGAACTCGAAAAGCTGCTCAAAGAGAAACAGGATGAAATCGCGGAGCGCAACCTCGAACTGAAAGAAGGAGTCTTCTCTGCAGTAGCGGATCCACGCAAGACCTCGGTCCCTCCGCCACAAGAAACGACGCCGCCCTATATGAACTTCGCCCCTCTGAAGAATGGAGTGGAATCCGTCAAGCACAGTGCCGAGCGCTACCAGGCTAGCATCGCAAAAGCCTTGGCCCCTGGTGCACCAGCACTTTCAGCCGAGACGCTGGACTCGCTCAACGCCGATCTCTTGAAAATTCAGCGCACCTTCTTAACCGAACGAGGACTCCCGGAGCGCCCTTGGTTCAAGCATCAGGTATACGCGCCCGGCGCTTACACTGGATACGGTGCCAAGCCCATTGCCGCCGTACGCGAATACATGGACGCCAAGAAATGGGCCGAGGCCGACGCTCAGGTGCCAGGCGTAGCGAAGGTGCTGGAAGATGTCGCCGCGGCGATCGGCAATGCGGCCGACAACCTCGAAGGCGCGACCTCCGCAGCACACTGAAGATCGGCTCTCGCTCTTTGCGGGAGGTGGCAAGGCGAAACCGAGTGTTGCGCCTCCCGCAACAGTTTCCCAGCCTGACATCAGAAATTCAATCTTCGCTCAATTGTCAGCAGTCGTGACGGGAGCAAGATCAGCCTCGCGCAATTGCTGGTTGAGTTGCGTCAATCGAGTGCGCTTGAAGTGCGTCCACTCCGTGATGCGCGCCTTTGCATGCTGGCTCGACTCCTGGTAAACAGCGATTGTCTGCGCAGGAACTGCACGATCCCCGTTTTCGACAACTCGGAGAGCCGACGCCAGACCGTTGTAGGATTCCTGCAGTCCGGGACTCTCTCTAGCCGGAGTCTTGGCCGTCAAAATACTGCCGCAGGCAGTTTGGGCCTCGGCGAGCATCGACTTGAGTTGCGAAACTCGTGATTGTGATTTCTCCCGTCCCATCTTCTCCTGTATATCCGCAATCTGTTTCTGAACCGACCCAATCTCAGCGATGGCTCGGTGTACTTCCGTCGCTTCAGTAAATATCTGTTGGCCGAGGTGCAACTGCTGCGCGAGTATTTGGGGCGTCGCAGGTGAGCGTGGATCCATGATGACGGTCAGCGACTGGTTTTGGATCTTTCCATCGACCGTCAGGCGCACTTGGTAGATCCCCGGCACCACCTTCGGCCCGCTGGGACTATGGTACTCGGCGTCTTCGTCAGCGGTGGGCCCTCCGGAACTTCCCCACGTAAGGTTCCAAATGAAACGATGCATCCCGGCAGTCTTCTCCAAGACCTCAGGCTTAGGCAGCCACCGCTCGGCGACCGGAAGCGGCAAGTACTTACTCGGGATGTGCTCTTCTGACGAATGGCTCTCTGAAGAAAACCGTCGCACGAGATTCTGTTGCGCATCGAAAACTTCCAACTGTACCCCGGCCGCCGGGGACGGAAGGAAATAGTCAATCATCGCGCCATTCGGAGGGTTGTCGGCTGCGGGCTCCTCGGGCGGAAGCGGCGTTCCGGAAAACGAGTCGTTATCCACGCGAACCGCCGTGGCCGGGCGGAAAAGCCAGGGGGCTGTTGTTCCTCTCGCGTCCACCTCCCGCGCCTGGCGTAGCGCCGTCATGTTATCGAGAATCCAGAAGGAACGCCCAAATGTAGCAATCACGAGGTCATCGCCATGGACAGTGAGATCACGCACTCCGGTGACTGGCAGATTCAATTGCAACGACTGCCAGTGATCCCCATCGTCAAAGGAGACGTAGATTCCGAATTCGGTTCCTGCGAACAGGAGCCCCTTGGTTTGCGGATCTTCGCGCACGGCGCGCAAGAATGCCGGTGCGGCAATCCCATTCGTGACGAGTTGCCAGGTCGCTCCGTAGTCGCGCGTTCGATATAGGTTAGGCGTCTGATCGTCGACGCGGCTCCGATTTACGGCCGCATAGGCAACGGCGGGATCGAAATGCGACGCCTCGATCAACAATATCTGGCTCCAAGCGGCCAATCCTGGAGGCGTAACATCTTTCCAGTTCTTTCCTCCATCGCGAGTAATGTGAATCAATCCGGTGTCGCTTCCCACCCACACAAGATCGCGATTCAGCGGCGATGGCGCGATCGTGAAGATGACACCGTAACCAGCCAGCCTGGCATTTTCAGGGCTCATCGGAGCTTGGGTAGGTTTGCTCGGCGACTTCTCGTGGATCGAGCCAGTGAGATCGGGACTGATGCTCTGCCAGTGCAAACCGCCATCAACGGTCGTCATCACATACTGGGTTCCGAAATACAGCAGTGATGGATCAATTGGGGAACGAACCAGCGCGGGAGTCCATGGGTCACGATATTTGCGCTGACTGATCTCGACATCAAATGCAAAGGCCGGCCATGGAGTAATGTCCTGGCTAAGGCCAGTGCGTTTGTTGAAGCGACCAACCGAACCGTAAGTTCCACTCAAGTAAATGATATTGGGATCATTCTGATCGACTACCAGATATCCGCTCTCGCTGCCGCCGGGAAGAAACCAATCCCGCGCTGTAATTTGACCGTGGTCGGTGCGGCTCAGAACAGCGGCGCTGCCGCTATCCTGCTGTGCGCCATACACGACGTAGGGAAACTGATCGTCGGTCGTCACGTGGTACAACTGCGCCGTGGGCTGGGAGTACCAACTGCTCCAAGTCTGACCGCGGTTCAGGCTGATCGTGGTTCCCTGGTCTGTGCCCAGAACCATGCTGGCAGAGTTTTTCGGATCGATCCAAAGCTCGTGATAATCGTCGCCGCCGGGCGCGCCGCGCAAGACCGAAACTGTTTTTCCACCATCCTCGGATCGATAGAGAGCGACATTCGGCATATAGATCACATCGGGATTGTGTGGGTCGATCGTGATGCGATTGAAGTACCAAGCTCGGCTGGTGAGAGGAGGAGCGGAGTTGGCGAGCACCCAAGTGTCTCCCCCATCGTCGGAGCGATACAATCCGGATTTCCTAGCCTGGCTCGGGCCCTGCATTTCAGCTTGCACAGCGATGAGGGCGTAGACGCGCTTGCCATCCGGGGCAACATCGACTCCCACGCGACCCCAATCACCCTCTGGCAGGCCCTTTCCCTCGAGACGCGCCCACGTCTTGCCTCCGTCCTGCGAACGGTAAAGGCCGCTACCTGGCCCCTCGATCGGAGCATACGTGCTCCAAGGCGGGCGTCGCACATGCCAAGCGCCAGCAAATAAGAGCTGCGGAGAAGCAGAGCACATCGCCAGATCCGAAACACCAATCTCGGGCCCTAGGTCGAGAACCCGCACCCAATGCCCACCTCCGTCGACGGATTTATAAACGCCGCGCTGTTCGTTGGGACCAAAAGCGTGTCCTAGGGCACCCACGTAAACGACGTTCGGATTCTGCGGATCAATGACGATCCGGCTGATCTGGCGCGTGTCGTCCAGACCGACGTGAGTCCACGTCGCGCCACCGTCGGTCGATTTGTAAACTCCGTTCCCGGAAGAAAGATCCTCGCGAATATCGGACTCGCCGGTTCCAGCGTAAATAGTCTTGGGATCGGAGGGAGCCACAGCCAGTGCGCCAATCGAGGCCACTGGCTGACCGTCAAAGATCGGAGACCAGACAACTCCGGCATCCGTCGTCTTCCAGATCCCGCCATTGACGGAGCCAAAATAGAAAGTTGTCAAATCGCCCGGCACACCGGCAACCGCAACGGCGCGCCCCCCGCGGAAAGGTCCGATCAGTCGCCATTTGAGCCCGCTAAATAGCTGTGGGGAAACCGATTGGGCAAAGCCTCCGACGGCGAACAGCGTTAAAAACAGCAACAGAAAGGCACACGTAGAAACACGGCGTGCTAAACACGATTTTAATTTGTGCAAAGGCCAGACCCCGTTTTGGATACTCCGATTTGTTGAGCTATTATGCCCGACTCTTCGACGACATATCTATCCTCGATCCCCGATCTGATCAGACCTTTGACTCGCAGCAGCGCTGGGCAACGTGGACCGTCGGGACCCGCACTCAGTGCGCTATCATCTGTCGACCGCTAACAAGGCTCCGGGAGGTTCGATGTCGCCCTTAGATAAATCCACTCGCAGAGAGTTTATGGCGATCACTTCTTCTGTGGCATTGAGTGCGGCGGTGCCTTTGGCTGGCGCGCAAACGCCTGCGCCAATCTCGGCTCCTCCTTCGGATCCAATTTCTGAAGAGATTCCTTATTCATCCGAAGAGTTGTTCGGCCACGGGCCGCAGCGCAGTTTCAGCGGCGACAGCGCTACCCAAATCGCCATGCCCTTAGGAGGGATCGGGGCCGGTTGCATCTGCCTGAATGGTTATGGCGGTTTGCAGGACTTTTCGATTTGGAATCGTCCCTCGACGACAGCGCTACCCGAGGGCTTCGCACCTTCCCAAGGCGGGTTCGCCATCCTTCACATTAAGGGAGAGTCTCCGGTCACCAAACTTGTCGAGGGCCCCTTCCCCGTTCTGAAGATCTACGATCAGGGCTTGCAGGGCGAGGGCTACCGCCGCGGTGGGTTCGAAGGCTTCCCGCGATTTCAAAAGTGTGTCTTCCGAGGAGAATATCCCTTCGGAGAGGCCACGATCGGCGACTCATCGGTTCCGATACAGGTCGTACTGAGTGCCTGGAATCCTTTTATCCCGCTCGATGACAAAGACTCGGGGATCCCCTGCGCCATCCTGGAATACACGCTGCACAACGTTTCTGCCCGAACCGTGGAGTACGAATTCTCGTACCATCTTTCTCACCTGGCGCCCGGATGCGGCCAGGACCAATCGGCAAGCCGCAATTCGGTGCTGCCCGAGCAGGGCGTGTTCCTGTACAACGTGGAGAAGCCAAATGCAGAAGGTTACGGCAGCGCTAGCCTGACCGCCGTCGGCTATAAACCTCTCGTCAAAGGTATGTGGCTGCGCAGCCCGGGTTGGGAATTCGATTCCCTGTCTGCACTCTGGCGCGAAGTTTCAACCGGGACATTCACTGCCAACGAAGGGTCCAACGAAATCGATATTAAGGGGCGGAATGGTGGTTCGATTCTGCTCGCGGGCACGCTGGCTCCCGGCGCATCGCGAACCTACCCGATCCTCATTGCGTGGCATTTTCCGAATTGTTATTTGCAGGTTGGCGGCGAAGCGCTTGCTGAGGTCCGAGAGGTTGCCGGATGTCGCTCCTTTCCCGAGGGTGTGCCGCCGCGTTGGCGGCCGTACTATGCCTCGATTTGGAACGATGCCCGCGAAATAGCTCTCTACGTTGAGGAGCATTACGCTTCATTAAGATCGCGCACCCTGGCGTTTAAGGAGGCTCTGTTTTCCTCCACTCTGCCAACGTATGTTTTGGACGCTGTTTCCGCGAACCTGGCCATCCTTAAGTCCCCCACCGTGCTTCGGTTGGAGAATGGCGACCTTTGGGGCTGGGAGGGATGCTTCCCCGATGCTGGTTGCTGCCACGGCTCGTGCACGCACGTATGGAACTATGCCCAAGCCTTTCCCCACCTTTACCCGCACGTCGAGCGGACTCTCCGCGAAATGGAACTAGGCCGCTCGATGGACGAAAACGGTCACGTCAGCTTCCGCTCTGCACTTCCCGAGGGTCCGGTCAGGCACGACTTCCACGCAGCTTCGGATGGACAGTTGGGCGGAATCATGAAAGTGTTTCGCGATTGGCAAATTTCTGGAGACATGGATTGGCTTCGGAAAATGTATCCGCTTGCGAAGCGCAGCATAGATTACTGCATTCGAACCTGGGATCCGGATCACCAAGGCGGCTTGTTTGAGCCTCACCACAATACCTACGACATTGAATTCTGGGGACCGGACGGCATGTGCACAAGCATCTACCTGGGCGCCCTCTCGACAATGGCCGCAATGGCTAAAGCCGTTGAGCAAACTCAGGATGCCACGTTCTACGAAGATCTCGCCCATCGTTGTGCGCGGTTTATGGAAGAGAACCTCTTCAATGGCGAGTACTTTCAACAGAAAGTGCAATATCTGGGACTGCGCAACACTTCGTTTGCCACCATGGTGGCGCAGGTCGACGAACACAGTGGCGAGATGCAGAGGCTGCTAAAGCGCGAGGGCCCCAAATATCAATACGGAAACGGATGTCTGTCGGACGGCGTCATCGGCGCGTGGATGGCGCGAATGTACGGAATTGATACACCGCTTGCAAGAGAGAGCGTTCAAAAGACCCTGCACGCCATTTTCAAACACAACTTCAAAATGGATCTCAGCCAGCATGCCAACGCACAACGTCCTGGCTATGCCATGGGCCACGAGCCAGGGCTGTTGCTGTGCACTTGGCCGCTGGGGGGCAAGCCCACATTGCCTTTCGTCTACTCCGACGAAGTCTGGACCGGCATCGAATACCAAGTCGCTTCTCATCTCATTGCAGAGGGATTCGTCAAAGAAGGGCTGACCATCGTGAAGGCCCTGCGCAGCCGCTACGACGGGCGAATTCGTAATCCCTGGAACGAGTATGAGTGCGGCAATTATTATGCCCGCGCCATGGCCAGCTATGCGCTCCTTGGAGCCCTGTCCGGGTTCCGTTATTCCGCCGTCCAGAAAACACTCTGGTTTGGTCCGCAGCTCTCCATTCGCCCGTTCAAGACTTTTTTCTCCACCGCGTCCGGCTTCGGCACCATCGAACTCGGCGATCAGTCGCTCAGCGTTCAGTTACTTGGAGGAAAGCTTCAGCTAGAGAAGTTGGTGCTCACACACGGCGAGCAAAACCGGACTTTGGAATGGAAAGCCACAATTCAGTCGGGCGCCGCTGCGACCATGAAAATCTGAATCGATAGGCATCCCATCGCGCGGGCTTCCCTCAAGCGCACTGCTCGGGCGAGTCGAAATCCCGGATGCGGGCCCAGTCCCAAGATCTCCGCCATTTGGAAGGCGCTCCTTCCATTGGTGCTAAACTTATCGGCGCTCCAAGTCTTCCCTATTCTGAAAAAACATCGTGATCGATCCGGTACCGCTGTGCCCGGTTTTCATTCCGGGCCTCGGGTGTGGAGTCCGTGCTGTTATTTAGTTTTCGGGAGCCCATGAAAAAAGCGAATTGGTACTTCCTGCTGCCGATCCTAGCCTATGCCGTCGTGCAGGGAAGAGGTCAAGCTCAACTGAAACCTGCAGCGGATCTCGTGATCACGAACGCAAAAGTCTGGACGGGTGACAAGTCCCTCCCGATCGCACAAGCCGTTGCAGTTCTCGGCGATCGCATTGTCGCGGTCGGTTCGAATGCCGATACGGATGCGTGGCGCGGTCCCCACACCAAGGTAATCGATGCCGGCGGGAAGCTGTTGCTACCCGGCTTCAATGACGCGCATGTGCACTTTGTTTCCGGCGGTCAGCAACTCGACAACGTGCAATTGAACGATGCCATGAGCCCGCAGGAATTTGCCCGCCGCATCGCTGCTCGCGCAAAGATCACCCCCAAGGGGGAGTGGATCCTCGGCGGCAATTGGGATGAAACCAAGTGGGATCCTCCCAACATACCGACCAAGGATCTTATCGACGCGGCCACACGCGACACCCCGGTGTTCGTAAGCCGGTACGACGGGCACATGGGCCTCGCCAATTCTCTCGCCCTGAAACTGGCGGGGATCACGGCGAACACTCCCGATCCGCCCGGCGGTACGATCGTTCGCGATGCAAAGGGCAATCCGACCGGAGCTTTGAAAGACGCAGCTACCGACTACATTGATAAGGTTGTCCCCGAACTGAGCCATGATCAGCGCATGAAAGTCGTCAAGCGCGCGCTGGCGCACGCGGCCTCGCTCGGAGTTACCAGTGTTCAGCACATGGAGGCCAGCTACGCAGATATCGCAGTGTATTCCGAACTCTTGCGGCGCGGCGAGTTGACGACTCGCATCTACGCCGCTCCCCTCATCACTCATGTCGACGACCAGGCCAAGATCGGGATCGGCCGCGCTTTCGGCGGTCCGTACTTGCGCATTGGCGCACTCAAGGCTTACGCCGACGGCTCTCTCGGTTCCGGTACAGCCTACTTCTACGAACCTTTCCTGAATCAGGGCAACAATCGGGGCTTGCTCTCCGATGAAATGCAACCTCTCTCCCTCATGCGCGATCGCATGATGAAAGCCGATGCCGCCGGATTGCAGATCTGCACTCACGCCATTGGAGACGAGGGCATCTCGACCATCCTTGACTTGTATACCGACGTGATCCAAGCCCATGGCGATGCCGATCGCCGTTTCCGCATCGAGCATGCCCAACACATGGCGGCCAAAGACTTCGAGCGCTTTGCCCAGTTGCATGTCATCGCCTCGGTGCAGCCTTACCACGCCATTGACGACGGCCGTTTCGCCGAGAGCCACATCGGACACGATCGGGCCAGCCGGACCTACGCGTTCCGGACTTTCCTTGATCATGGTGTGCGACTGGCATTCGGCACGGACTGGGAGGTAGCTCCCCTGAATCCGTTGCTGGGCGTTTACGCCGCAGTCACTCGTGCGACGTTGGATGACAAGAATCCCAATGGCTGGTTCCCGGAGCAGAAGCTCACGGTTGCTGAGGCTGTCGAAGCCTATACGATGGGCTCGGCCTACGCCGAATTTCAAGAAAAGGAAAAGGGTTCCATCACGCCCGGCAAACTGGCGGATATGGTCCTGATCAGCGACGACATCTTCACCATTGCTCCCGCAAAAATCCGCGATGCAAAGGTCCTCAAGACGATTGTCGGAGGAAGAGTTGTGTGGGACACGAGCATATCGACCCCGGAAGGATCACGGTAGGTTAGAAGCGAATATGAACTGTTAATTCGAATTTGGATCCATATCCAAGGGCCGGCCGCCCGAGCGATCTCACCGCCATTTCTCACGTACCAATAGTCCAACGGGGGGGTATCCTGCAGTCCCCTCCGCGGATGTCCTATCTACTCCCTCCGACTGGCCTTCTGACAATAGTCGTGGTGTACCTCTGATATCTACCGCAATTCCTCCCGAAACTCCAGACTCAATGTGCGCCCTCCCCCGGGGCACAGGCATTCGTAGAGTCGGGGCACGGGTCTATGGATGACAATGCGAAAGACTCCCGCAACGGCGATTTGCTCGAAGCAAATTAGAAAAGTGATAGGTGCGTTGCTTCTTGTCGTGGGCCTCACTTTTCTGGTTGGCTGCCAGGGGTTCAGCTCGGGCAAATCTGCGGCGCAACAGCCACTTGGCACTCTGGCTTTGAGTGGAGCGACTCTGGACTTTGGCAGTGTCACGGCGGGCCAGAGCAAGACGATGACCGCGGCTGCCTCGAATACAGGCACAGTCTCCCTTACCGTAAGTAGTGCTTCAATTTCCAGCAAATATTTCACCCTGACGGCGCCCAGTCTTCCGATCACACTTGGTCCTGGTCAAAGCGCTCCGGTCACGGTTGTGTTCACTCCCAATGCGGCCGGGGTGTTCAGCGCGA
>Ga0210396_10005705_pt1 | contig 11985 bp, 9 predicted proteins | sample IncBWH17OmetaG_FD_155466 | JGI IMG/M metagenome (GOLD analysis project Ga0210396, IMG submission 155466) | Forest soil microbial communities from Barre Woods Harvard Forest LTER site, Petersham, Massachusetts, United States - Inc-BW-H-17-O ...
TTCACCCTGTTTCCATCATCAAATCCACTGAATTTACTTTGATCGCTGAGGTCATCAAATACCTGGATCTTGTCTATAATGTCGGGTGGCAGGTTTCTTGTTGCAAGTTTTGGATCATCACTAAAAAACCTTTTTCCATTTACCAGTACCCGACTAACTGTTTCACCCTGTGCTGTAATTACACCATTTTTATCGACCTGAATACCGGGCATTTTTTTCAGCAGGTCTTCCGCTACCGCGTTGGGTTTGGTAGCAAAGCTGCCGGCATTGTATTCAACCGTGTCTTTGTGTATGGCCATAGGAGGCCTCTCTATAGTGACTTCTTCCAGCATTTCTGTCGCCTTTTTCAAATAAAGAGTTCCCAGATCCAGATCTTTATTGGCAGCGCTTATTGAAATATCTCTTCTGAAGTGGCGGTAACCTTCAAAACTGATCACGAGGTGGTAAGAACCGGCGTGCAGGTTCTTGACAGAAAAAGCACCCCTTTCATCAGTGGTAACAAATTGTATTTCGGCTGAGTCCGCTCCTATTGGCTTAACAGAAACGGTGGCCTCGCTCATGTCCTGTTTTCCGGAGGAATCAGCAATGATCCCTTTAACTGATCCTGAAATCCTGATTTTTGGAGCCGCAGGATTGGTAGTCTGAGATAATGCTGATGATATGAAGACAAGTAAAAAAGAAAAGAGTAAAAAATTTCTCATGTTCATAGTAACGCCTGTCTGGGACGAAGATTAGAGCCTCCAATTTATTATACAATTACTGAAATGAATTTCAATAAGTGTTGGGCGGTCTTTCGATTCCCCGAAATTAACATCTGAGTAACCATTGGAGCCAGATATTCAGGAAAAAACGAATTTCTTCTGAACGATGTAATTATAGCTCACGCCCAGCAATATGGATGTGAGTGTTTTTGAAATGATGTAGTTGATTTCGAGAAATTTTGTAAACACATAGATTCCGAGGCCCGAAAGGACAATATTTCCCAGAAAGAATATCACGAATTTGCCAGCCTGCAAAAGGGTATTGTGCTTCCCCGATTTAAAAACCCAGTACCTGGAGAGCATAAATTGTAAAATACCGCCAGCAATATTTCCAATCAGATTCGCAAGAACATACCAGGATCCGAATAATTCTACGAGGATTATGGTGGTCAGATAATCCGCAAGAGATCCGATGATTGAAGCGGCCTGAACCTTAATAAAAGTGATCATTTCTGTGCCAGATTGTAGCCGACCGTCATTGGTATAAAAATTGGCTGAGCGGTATTTACTCCTGAATCAAATGGCTCTCCCAGTAAATGCGCGATAGTTGAAGCGATTTGTTTCTGAAAATTCTGCTGGGCCGATTTCATTTCTCCTTTCGCTGAGATTCCCGGGCCAATTACTGCAAACCAGGTTTCACCGGAACCTTTGGTAAGGATACCATGTTTGTACCAGGTAGTCGGAGAACTGCCTCTTCCATGGTCGGTTGTAATAATAAAAGTTGTGTGGTTTCTATAGAAAGGATCGGTCTGAACGTAATACCATAATTCTGCAATCATCTTGTCAACGTTGGCAGCCTGCTGCAGATAAAGATCATATCTTCTTCCATGGGCAAACTGATCTGTCTCACCAAAACCCAACAATACTACTTTAGGCTTTTTGTGTTCAATGTATTCCCTGGCGCCCAGATACGTAAGCAAATCGTAACGCGTATTTTTTTTCTCCAGCACCAAATCCTGTGATTCGTTGATAATCGCATTATTAAGAGAACTGTCGTCTGCAAGAGATTCATAACCGCTGTTAACCGGCAGATTGTTTCTCTTTTTATTTAAAATAGATGCGAATATATTCCATGAACTAAAAGCAGCAACCTCGCCTGCATATTCCTTTTTCGAATTGAGGTATTCGAAAATGTTGATATTACGGTTGTATATAGGAACATTGGGAATGAAAATGGGATCCGGATATCCGGTGAACATTTCATTATACCCCGGATAGGAGATCTTATAAATATTCGCAACATTCGACTTATTATCATAGAGTCTGTTGCCGTAAAGCTGCCCTTGTTTAGCTATGATATTCCATAAAAAGGGCATTAGTTTTTGTCGCCGGAGTTCTGCAGTTGTATCCCAGTATAATTCCCTGGTCAGCGATGTGTCCTGAACGTATCTTGAATTTCCAACGAGACCTGAATCAGCGCCGTTAAAGACTTCCTGCCATCGCAGGCCGTCGGTAGTGATGATAAAAATGTTTTGTATGCTGGCGTCGGATTGAGCAGAAGCTGCTGCTGAAATGAGCAGACAGAAACAGGCAATGGTGTGTTTCATTTATACGGGTTTTGCAAAAATATATCCCGTATATAACGTGGTCATTAAGGCAACATGAACTTACTGTTAATAGTCATCCGTTGCCCAGCGGGAACGTGCCACTCCGCTGATTATGAAAGTGTCTCCCGGATCATCTCCGAACGAAGCTTCCATATAAATACTGTCTACGATACTTCCAGTGGATTTTCCCAAACCGCCGTTTGGAATAATTTTTCCATTGGCAATATGCACCCGGATATCATAATATTCGTTTTGGGAAGAGTCTGTTGAAAATGTGAACGCCTTCGGGTTGGCAAGCACTTTACATTTAAAATTATATCCGTTTCCGAGATCATCGAGCCACAGCGAATCCGAAACGTTCTGGGAAGTATTGTAGGTAGAAAAAAGTACATGTTTGCCCAATTGATCTACGCCACCTAGTGAAAGTGTCACCCACCATTCGTTTGACATGGCAACGGTAGCTGTAGCTCCGGGGTCTTCGAGTTTTTTGGTACAGGACATCGAAAACAATATTATAAAAGCGAATATTCCGAAAATTTTATTCATATAGTTCTTTTTATTGCTTTGCAAAAGTTCTTGGTCCGGTTCCATAACCCGGAGCAAAATATATCCAGGTGTATGTACCGGGAGGATCATACGTTGTTGCAGAACTGCTGACTATTCCTCCGAAATAAGGGCTGTTCTGTGTGGGAATCTGAATATTGTTTGAAGAATAATTAGTAGCGACAACCAACAGCCCCACGCCCGTTGATCCGCCTGGGTTTTCAACCGTATATACGCCCGTATAAATTTTGGTCCAGGTGCTGGTTACACCTGTTGCCGCTCTCAGGTAGGTTCCTGAATAATCATTTGCAATAATTACAGGATCCGCTACAACAGAGGCAGGAACGACAACTACGATCCGCTGATCACTGTTGCTACCATCCGGACTGGTGGCAGTATAGTTTATTGTATATACACCTGATGGGGTTGATGCATCGATGGCCATACTCGTCGTGTAAGTGGTCGTATCGCCATTCAGCATGGCAACAGCACCCGGATCGGTATAACCATCTCCTGCTGTTACTGCAATGAATTTTGGTCCATTAATAGTTATAGAAGGATAATAAGCAACTTTCGATATACCCACCTGGGTCGGTGTATCAACAATTGTTTCCTTATTACAGGAAAAACCTAGAAATAATAAACAGATAAATGCAATGCTGGAAATATACTTCATGATATCTTATTTTATATTTGATTTCATTCCCCCCACCAAACCGGTGTTGTGATTGGAACCTGCGCCGGCGTATTGGAGTTTCTGGACCTTTCATTATCAGGAAACACGATCCTTTTCGGAAATGCATTCCCAATAACTGACGACGCAGAAACAACAAACTGTCCGGGTATATATGCCGGATCAGTTGAATAAACCGGACTCGTTTTTGGGAACCCTGTTCTGTTTCTTTCCAGCCAGCCTTCGAGCGCGTGTGAGCCTGGCAGGGATGCCCATTTCTGAGTTATTATCGCGTCGATTTTTTCATCCAGCGTTCCTGCTGTAGGATATGCATATGCACCTCCGGGAGCAATATAGCTGGTGGCATCAAATCCATAGAAAGCAAATGCAGCCTGTACTCCGGCGTTATATAAAGTCTGCGCCTGATCTCCTCCAAAATATCTTTCCCGTGCTTCTGCCTGCATAAAATAGGATTCCGGACCTGATATGAACTGAACAGGATCCGTTGGATGTTGAACAAAAGTGGTAGCCGTTTTGTAAGCCGCATTATTGCTTTGATAATTCCCCTGGTCAACCCCAATAGGTGTGGATGTTCCAAAATATGACACGATGCGTGGATCGTTATTTTTAGTGAGCCAGGTAATAAAAGTTACACTGGCTTTTAGATTTGAAGAAGTATTTAACGCAAAAATATTCTGTGCATAGAACGGGTTTTGTTTGTTGGGTACAGCGGTCCATTGGGTAATGGCGGCGTCTACCGTTAAGAATTGAGCATTTGCGCTGTATAAAGCATTTATTCCTGCTTCGGCTTCGGCCGGTTTGGCATTTACCATCCGGAGGTACATTTTTAATTTCAACGTATTGGCAAATGCTTTCCACTGGGTCATATCACCATTGAATAAATAGTCCTCACTGCCCGGAGTTGAGTTTGTTGACAAAGTAAAGTCCTGATTCAATGCTGAATCAAGAGTGCTCAACAATGATTCATAAATACTATCGCCATTATCAAACTTCGGCTGGAGATCAGCTCCTCCCTGCAAAGCGTCAGTATATGGAACCTGATCGTACAGATCTACAAGCACCTGATAAGTATAAACTTTCATAACCGTGGCCATCAGGTTATAATTCCAATCCTGAGCAGCCTTCGCTTTTTCGATTATAAGTTGCAGATCGTTTAATGCTCCAGTATACAATTGATTGTAATCTGTATTTAAATCTGTACTCACAACATTATACGAATCAAAATTTCTATACTGGGAAGAAGAAACATCCTGAGTTGTATATTCAGACCATAACATTCCGATGATTGCCAGCTCTCCCCCTATCGCAGAGGCAGCAGATATAGTTGCAGCCGGGAATAATAATTGTTCGGTGGCCTGACTCGTTGACGGATTATTGGGATCCTGGTTAATATTCAGTTGCTGCTTGCAGGATAATATCGAAAAGCAACTTATGATTAAACTCACCCACGTTATTTTTTTCCATTTCATTGATAGCCGGTTGAGATTTTTAAATAGTGTTATCCTTTTAGAAATTCGCTTTGAGTGACAAGCCATACTGAACTGTAGTTGGTCCCGTCGGAGAATATTCTCCAAATTCGCTTTGCAGATCATTACCAAGATTTGAAACTTCAGGATCTATGTAGGCATTCTGTTTTGGAAGCCACAAGATGAAATTCCTTCCGTATGCTGACAACATCAGGCTGCTTGCGTGTATGGGATTCGCCCATTTTGCAGGTAACGTATAGGAAATTGCGATATCTCTCAGTTTAAGAAAAGACTTATCAATCAATCGCATCGGATACGCCAGTGGCTTATTATTATTTGTATAGAAATAAGCGTCAAAACTGCTTTCCGGAATGACTGTTGTATTTTCCACGTAGACGGTTTTGCCACCTGCGTCTGTTATCGCATTTACAGAATTTGGAATAACAAAAGGTTTCCGGTCATTGTAGGTAGTGATGGCCGCATTGCCAGAGAACATGGTTATATCAGCCGTGGAGCTATAGAAATAACCTCCTTTTCTGAAATCAAGAGAAAAATTTAATGCCCAGTTTTTATACGTAAATGTATTCACGAGGCCCATGGTGAAATCCCTTTGAGATGTGCCAATATCTGATTTGTCAGGATTAACTATCGGGAATCCTGAATTGGGATCTACCACAATTTTCCCGTCGGGAGAATACACCGGGGCGGGGCTTTCAAATATTCCAACCGGTTTGCCGGGAAACAAATCAAACTCCATTCCCCCGGTCAATCCATCACTTCCTATCTGAATTTTATTCAAACCGTTTGACAGGCTAACAACATCACTTTCATTCTTTGAAAAAGTATAATTAAAGGTCCAGTTAAAATCTCTGGATTTGACCGGCGTTACATTTAAAGTAAGCTCAATTCCCTTGTTACGGACAACTCCGATATTTTCAATTAAGCCGCTATATCCGCTTGACGGAGAAATCGGAACATTGAATATCTGTCCATCTGTTTCCTTGTTATAAACAGTAGCGTCCAGGCCAATCCTGTTATCAAAGAATTTTACTTCTGCACCTAATTCCAATTCTTTGGTAATAATTGGCTTAAGTCCCGGATTTCCGATATTCGGTGTAATGGTGAACCCATTCACACCTGCAATCGGAAATGTAATTGTTCCGTAAGGTATTCCGGTGGTTGCGGGAATATTGCCTTGTTGTATGGTAGGATAAATCTGATATGGTAATGCATCTGCACCGGTTTCGCCAAATGCCAGTCTGAATTTCAAAAATGAAAGTTTACTATCTCTCAAACCAAGAGTCTGGGAAGCAATCCAGGAAAGATTTGCGCCAGGATAGAAAAAACTATTATTGTCGAGAGGCAATGTGCTCGACCAATCGTTACGTGCGTTCACGGTTAAATACAATTGATCCCTATATCCTACTGTAGCCTGTGCGTAAATGCCTATCAGTCTTTTTTCAAACAAGCTGTTTGCGGCTGTGGGAGGACTATTTGAGTTGGATAGATTATAAAATAATGGAATAGTCAGTCCCTGTATGGCTGCCGTCTGGTTCGTAATTTTCGACTGATAATAATTAGCTCCGACGAGCGCATCCAGGTTGAAATCAGAATTCAGGTCTCTTGTATATTTTACAATAAAATCTGCATCAATCAACCCATTATAGTCAGCCTGCTGTTGGTAAGATCCGATATCAGGGGCTCTCGCTGATCCGTCCACATTGTTGCCGGAATTCCAGCTACCCAGAGAGGGCGCATTCACTGCATTCCAGATAGCAGTACTTGTGTTGGTAAAATCTCCTCCGATCCTGAATTCGGCAGATAATGCCGGATCGAATTTATAGGTAAGATCAATCTTACCGAACAGGCGGTCAGATCCTGACTCACTTCCATTTTGTGTCAGGTCATAGTATGGATTTTCAGCAAATGGCGTAAAATAATTGTCAACGTTGAAAAATTTATTGTTGTAAAGACTAAAGTCTTTTATTCGCATGTCAATCGGGATCTGAAGAATATTATTAAACAAATCATTACCCAGTCCCGCTAAAGAAAATTTCGCGGGTGTAGTCAGATGCCTGTTTATATAATTTAAGGATACCCCCAGCGAGAGATTATTAAATGTGGTGTTTAAGCGGAGATTAAAATTATTTCTCTGTAGTTTATCATAATCTCCCGGCAGTACTCCATTGCTTGAAACGTTCCCATAGGAGAAATAAAAATTCGTTTTTTCATTGCCGCCGGAAAGGGAAACTGTATTATTTGCTTCAATTCCTGTTTCATAAAAATCACGGATGCTGTTTTTTTGATATGCAAATGGTTTTACCAGTTGTGAATTATCCACGATAGCGCCCCATGCTGTCATCTTCCCGTTCAAAGCTGGTCCCCAGCTTCCGTTTTGACCAAGGTCCGATACACCTGCCCATCCCTGTCCAAATTCAGTTTGTTCGTCAGGTAGTTTACCAACCACAGAAGCGTTGAAAGAACTCGCAATGCCGACCGTAAGTTTGCCTGCTTTGCCTTTTTTTGTTGTGATCAGGATCACACCGTTCTTGGCAACTGATCCATACAATGAAGAAGCGGAAGTCCCCTTCAAAACGGTTATTGACTCAATGTCATTTGGGTTGATGTCAGTCATTCCATTTCCATAATCAGTCAGAGCAGGACCGTTCCCACCAGCCCCTCCAATATTAATTGAAGCATCACTTAAAGGAATTCCATCAATCACATATAATGGCTGATTGTTGCCTCCGCCTATCACACCAAATCCCCGAAGTACTACTTTGGTAGAACCACCGGGTGTTCCACTCACATTGGAAATATCCGCGCCCGCGACTTTACCCGACAATCCATCCATCATACTTACAGGAGATACTTTATTTATCGCATCGCTATTAAATGTAGCGGTAGAATATCCAACTCTTGCCTTGCTCTTACTTTGACCCAATGCAACAACTACGACTTCATTTAATGAAGTAGTACCCGGTTGCAGAATAATTTCGTTACCTGTTATCTGATCCAAATGAAATTCCGCAGTATTATAAGATGTCGCCGAAACAGTCAGAATCTGACCGGGCGTGGCATGTATTTTAAAACTACCATCGGCTTGTGCGACGACGGTCGTTTTCGTTCCCTTTACAGTTATAGTGGCAAATGAGACTGGCTCTCCTCTGGGGTTCGTAATCCTGCCGGATGCTGTTTCATTTTGTGCAAAAACAGATATCGAAATGAACGCCAGCAATAAGAATAGTAAATTTCTCATAAGTAGTCTTTTACATTTAAATCTTAATGGAGCTACAAATAATTCCCCCGGAAAATTTAACTCCATATGTTAAGACATCATCATCAGACGAATTGCTGTACTGCTTCGGAGGCTATATTTGCAATGCGTTAAAAACACTCGCTCAACAATTATTTCTTCATGCTAATCAATAATTTTATTGTCGAAATATTTTCTGCGATGAAATTAATTGAGACTGTCCGTGTTAATTTTTCAAAAATAAAGGGGGAATTTTACAGAGATGTTTACGGCTGAATCCCGCTTCCGGGGGGATTTTCAGGTGATTCAAAAAAAAGGAATTCATTTTAAATGACATTTCATCTTCAACTGATCAGTTATGAGATTTATTTTTGTTACAATGATCCAGGTATTGTTTGTAGTGGCAATAACCGGGGATGCGCGGGGACAATCAACCGAAAATCTACAGGTTGCAGATTCATTATACGCAGACAAGCAGTGGGCCCTTGCGAAAATCGAATATCAACACCATCTGATAAAAGATTCAGCAAATAGTATAATCTGGAATAAATTGGGCTTCTGTAATCAAAATCTGAATTTTACTCAGGAAGCAATTCGGGATTACAAAATGTCGCTTGCAAATAATCCGATCGGTCCCGTTAAAAGTATTGTTATGTTCAGGATGGCGATGATTTATTCGATAATAAACAAAACGGATACGGCAGCGTACTGCCTCACAAAATCGACCATCTCGGGATACAATAGCTTGAAAGACCTGGATAGTAACGCCGCATTTAAAAATCTGAGAGCATCAACAAAGTTCAGGGATTTGAGAAAAAATATTTTTGAATTGGTATATCCCTGTAGTAAAGAACCCAGAAATCATGACTTTGATTTTTGGATTGGAGACTGGAACTGTTACCGTACCGGGTCGCAAACTCTGTCTGGTTTCAGTCATATTGAATCCATTGCCGGCGGATGTGCGTTATTGGAAAATTATACTTCCACACAGGCTTATGAAGGCAAGAGTTTTAATTTCTATGACACGATTACAGGCAAATGGGAACAGGACTGGATCGGTGCAGGTGGTCCCATCGACAGGCAGCGCTATTATAACGGTGTTTTCAAAGATGGGAAAATGCATTTTATTTACGAGACCACCAATGCAAATGGTGTCAAAGTAAAAGGAAACTTTATATTTTATTTTATAAGTCAGGATTCAGTAAGACAATACCAGGATTTGATGGATTCTACAGGCAAGACGATTTCTATTACATATGATCTGACTTATCGGCGGAAAAAATAATATTCCAGAACTATCTTCCCCGTATCCTGCGAATAAAAGATCGAATATTTTCTCTGTCCCAATTTGAAAACCTTCCTCTTTGTACAACCAGATGATTCGCATCAGGATTATCAAGATAGTAGTGAAAAACAAAATGTGCGTTGCTGTTTTGCCAGCCCATAATTTGTCCGAAACGAAGATCATTAAATATAACTCCCTGATCAGACTTCTCCGCTGTATAATAACCCTGCGAAAACCGGATTAGTTTTTGCAGATCAGCTTCATTTATCCAGGGCAATAACAAAGAGTCATTGCCTGGATAATACTGAAAAACAATTTCGGCTTGTCTGTCAAAAACTGAACGATAGCCGATATCAAAGCCAGAATCCGTTTCAACAACAATATACCATAACCAGTTATTGAAGGCTGTGGGAGTTGAAAAATAATTTTTGAAGTGGATGCCCTGTCGATTCAATGAATAGCTTACTCTGTTATCTATTTTGAATTTATTGGTCACGCAATAAAAAAGGTAAATAGAACAAAAAGATAATCCAAGGATAGCAATTTGTTTTCGCTTTTGACTATTCCGTCCAAGAAATATGAGTATAAGGGCTGCTACTCCCGGCCAGAATGAAAAAAAAGGATCAGCAACAAAAATTACATTAAATGATATTCTGCTATGGCCAAAAGGTTCAAACCAGCCGATCCCGTAGGCATTGAAAGCATCCAGGAAAATATGTATAAGAATTTCAGTTCCGAGAAATGCCAGCCAGGTTTTAAAAGGTATGTTTAAAGAGGTATGTGGTTTTCGAAAAATGAAAGACAACAATACAGTTGCGAGTACGGCAAACAAAATAGAATGTGTAAACCCACGATGTGCCAATAAATCATCTGTCGTGTTCAGCCAGAATGAAGCGATAAAATCGATGTCTGGTAAACTGGCTGCAATAGCTCCATACAACATGGCTCTTTTCCCTATTTTCTTTCCAAGAAAAAGATCACCGATACAGGCGCCGATTGCAATATGTGTGAGACTGTCCATCGGGAATTTGGGTTATAGGTATGTATATTGGTTATGAGTTATGGGTTATGGGTTATGAATTAGTATTAATGTCAAATGTAGTTCCATCCATCATAAGCCATTCGAAATAATCCATAACTCATAATCCATAACTCATAACCCATAACCCATAAAAAAACCCCTCCGCGCTCTGAAGGGGTTTTTAGGAAAAAAAAGTACGGATCAATAAGGGCGGATAACTGTATATGTTTTACCATTCGCACCTGTCCACACAAGCTTATAATAATATGTACCAAGTCCGGGACAACCAGTAGGATCTCCGTTTTCATCCAGCCCGTAAGTAATCACAGAAGTTCCTTTGTTTGTGATCACCGTATTCTGGCCACTTACCAGTCTGAAATCACAATCCTGGCGGAAAACTTTTGGTGCGCTTATTAAACTCTGGAAGGATTGACCAAGTCGGTTGAGTCCCCATTCTGCAATATCATTATTTGTACCATCAGAATAAGTTCCGGTAGTTGTTATAACAATACCGTTGTCGTAAGTAAAAACTCTTTGTTTAGAAACGTTCCAATCTCTGGTGGTGCCGTTATCAAACTCGATGGCCATTGTTCCTTTAATACTATGGGTAATAGTCTGCAATGTCGCAAGGTCTTTTAGAAGTCCCCCACTCACATTTGTAAATGTTTTGTTACCGTTGATAACGATACTTTTACCGTCACGCAAGCGGGTGATTTTAAGTTCGTCAATTACTATGTTTGCTGTAGCACCTGCATCTTTCCAGTGCTGGCCCAGCGGCAGACTAATAATCACTTTTCCTGAACGTGTTCTGTTACCCCAGCAATTAGTACCATCGTAGACAATTGTAATAACGCGTTGGTTGTTCGATGTATCATAAGTAATTGTGGCGTCACAAATTAACTGATGAACATTCAGAAGACTATTTACTCCGGTGTTTCCATCCACACCGTTCACAGCAGTATTTCCATTTAAAGAAACAGAACTGCTTGTAGATCCTGAAAAATCAGACTGACCGTTCAGTGCGGTATTTGCATCATCACTGATGACATCCGATTCGTTGGAAACAAATGCCTGGTCGTCTGCAGTCGTACTCAGGTCTGCAGTTGTGGTGTCTTGCGATGCGGAATTATCTTTCTTACAGGAATAAATGCATATGCAGGACAGCAGGCAAATTGCGATGGCCATCCGGCGAATAAGATTTGCTTTCATATGACGATTATTTTTTTAATGAGATGCTAATTAGCTCCCAGGGTTTAATAGAACCTTAAAATTTTTTTATTAACATATCCTTTCACCATACCGTTTGTTATACGCTTAAAGGGATAAACAACTGATTTTGAAGGGATACCAGGGGGAATTCTAAACCGGGTTACTTTTCGCAGACAGTAACATGGAGATTTTACTGTGCAGGT
>Ga0210396_10005708_pt1 | contig 11981 bp, 10 predicted proteins | sample IncBWH17OmetaG_FD_155466 | JGI IMG/M metagenome (GOLD analysis project Ga0210396, IMG submission 155466) | Forest soil microbial communities from Barre Woods Harvard Forest LTER site, Petersham, Massachusetts, United States - Inc-BW-H-17-O ...
GCTGACCGAAATGGACGAGGCGACGCAGCGCAATTCGGCGCTGGTCGAGGAGAATTCCGCGACGGCGAAAACGCTCGAGCAGCAATCGCAAGACATGCAGGAGCGCATCTCCTCCTTCAAGCTCGACAGCCATGGATCAGGCAAAGCTGCCCCGGCCAGCGCCAGGGCGCGCAGCGCGGCCTGACAAGACCTGACGTTGAGAAGCGTGGGCGCGGGATTTCGACGTCCAAGTCCTCGCTAGCCTGGCTTTGCCGATCGGCGGGCTTCCTTCCTCACGGCCGCAAGGCGGGTGAAGGAGCGCCTGCCTATTTTTACGGCAAATTTACCGTCAACAAATACTGTAAGAATCACAACGATTTCTCCGGTCTTTGAGGATGGAAGCAAATGCTCAGTCGAGTGTCGATCAGCGTCTTGCTGAAGTCCGTCATTGCGCTCATGGGCGCCGTGATCGTAGTCATGCTGGCGCTGAGCGCTCGCGAATCCTGGACCCGGCTGCAGGTCGCCAATCGCATTTCCGGGGTCGCCGATATCTCGGCTTACATGTTCACCGGGCTCAATAGCGTGCGCGTCGACCGTTCAGCGACGCAACGCTCGCAGATCGCCGAGCGTATGACAATGGATCCGATGATCAAGAGATCCCGCGACAAGGAAATGCCCGCGCTTAACGCTCTCGTGCCGGCGCTGGCGGCTTTGGATTTTCCGGAGCGAGATCAAGCCGTCGCCGACCTCGGCACCAAAATAAAGCGGCTGGTCGAATTGCAGGAGAAGACCGCTGCCGCCATAGCGCAGCCCAAATCGGCGCGCCCGGCGGGTCTCGGCGACGAGTTCTTCAAGGAAGCGAGCGCCTTGATGGATTCGCTCGACGCCTGGGGCACAAAGCTGGTGAAGCTGATCTCGTTGCAGGATCCCTATGTGGATCAGCTGATGGAGGTCAAGCAGCTCGCCTGGGTGATGCGCAACGCCGCCGGCGACATGTCGCTGTTCGTCTCCAACGGGCTCGGCGGCATCGCGCCGCCGCCCGACGCGATGCAGTCCTATAATGCCAATGGCGCCAAGCTCGATACCGCCTGGGCCACGCTGAACGATATCGTCTCGCGCTTGCCGTCGACGCCGGGCCTCACCGCGGCGATGGACAAGGTCAAAAATGATTTCTACGGCAGCGACTATCCCGCGCTGCGCACCAAGGCCCTCATGCAGCTGATCGCGGGCGAGCCGACCGGGATGACGGTCGATCAATGGTCGCCGAAGTCGGTCGAAAAGCTCGACATGCTGTTGAATGTCGCCAACGCCGCCCTCGATGCCGCCAAAGACCAAGCCGCGGCGCAAGCGGCGACGGCGTGGCACGATCTGATCATGCAGCTCGTCTTGCTCGTCGGCGCCTGCGTGCTCGCCGGCGGCATGATGCTGTTCGTGTCGCGCCACGTCACCGGCCCGCTGGGCGCCATCCAGGGCGCCATGCTCAAGCTCGCCGGCGGCGATTTCGAGGTCGTATTGCCCGGCCTCGAGCGCAAGGACGAGATCGGCGCCGTCGCCAATGCCGTCGAGCGCTTCAAGGTGCTCGCGGTCGACAAGGCGCGCAACGAAGCCGATGCGGCGATGGCGCGGCAAAAGGCGGAGGCCGAGCGCCACGCCGAAGCTGCGCGCGCCGAGGCCGAGGTGCAGGCCAAAGTTTCGGCCGAACGCGCCAAGGCCTCGGAAGAGCAGGCTTACGCCTTCCGCACACTTGGCGCCGCGCTTGGCAGGCTTGCCGACGGCGATTTCACCATCCGTCTCGACGACGATATCCCCGAGGCCTATGCCCAGATCCGCGACGACTTCAATCTCGCGATCGGCCGCCTGCACGAGACCATCCAGGCGGTTGCCGATTCAACCAGCGAAGTCGGCAATGCGGCGGTCGAGATTTCGACCGCCACCAACGATCTGTCGCAGCGCGTCGAAGAGCAGGCGGCGAGCCTCGAAGAGACCTCGTCCTCGATGGAAGAGATTTCCGCGACCGTGAAGACCAATGCGCAGAACGCCCAGCAGGCCAATGCGCTGACCAATTCGACCCGCGGCGTCGCCGATCGCGGCGGCAAGGTGGTGGCCGAAGCGGTCACGGCCATGGCGCGGATCGAGGAATCCTCGCGGCAGATTTCCGACATCATCACGGTCATCGACGAGATCGCCCGGCAGACCAACCTCCTGGCGCTCAATGCGGCGGTCGAAGCCGCGCGCGCCGGCGACGCCGGTCGCGGCTTCGCGGTCGTGGCCTCGGAAGTGCGCAGCCTGGCGCAGCGCTCCTCGGAAGCGGCCAAGAACATCAACGACCTGATCGCCAAGAGCTCGGATCGCGTGCAAGAAGGCGTCGGCCTCGTCAACCGCGCCGGCACGGCGTTGAGCGAGATCGTCGACTCGATCAAGCAGGTCGCCGATATCGTCGCCGGCATCGCGGCGGCGAGTGCTGAACAATCGACCGGGCTCGAACAGATCAACCGGGCGCTGACCGAAATGGACGAGGCGACGCAGCGCAATTCGGCGCTGGTCGAGGAGAATTCCGCGACGGCGAAAACGCTCGAGCAGCAATCGCAAGACATGCAGGAGCGCATCTCCTCCTTCAAGCTCGACGCCGGCCATGCGGTGTCATCCGCCAAGCGGAACGCGGCTTAAGCCGAAGCATCGCACCCATAGAATCCAACAGCCCCGGCCGAAACCGGGGCTGTTTGCTTTCACGGATCGGAGCGTTGCTGCTCGCTCTTTATTGAGCGCGCTCTTATTGATTGCTTGGCTGCTCCGGCGCCGCGTGCGTGGCGCCGTCCGGCGTCGGACTGATCGGCGCCGGGACCGCCGGTGCAGCGGGCGAAGGCGAAGCCGGCGGCGCCATATGCGTCGGCGCGGTCGGCGCCGTGATCTCATTCGACGCGGTATTGGTGCCGATCGATCCGGACTGGTGCATCAGGCCGAAACCGATGGCAACGAGAGCCACGACCAGGACCGCCGCGGCGATCCAGCCGGTGATGACGTTGGCAGGCCGCGCGTCAGGGTTCATCTTACCATCACGGCGGAATGGGTCCTCCGGGTTGAAGGGATCGAAATCGGGGTTCTGATAGTCAGTCATGAACAGCCTCCATCGATCGTTCGTGCGATAACCGGAACCGCAGGCGCATGTTCCCGCGGCTTGCGAATATCGGCTCGGCGAAGACGGCATGCCGGGGAACAATATGCGGGGAACAAATATGCGCGGGAACACCTGGAGTTCCGAACTGCCGGATATGACGAACGGGTTCTTGCCGGGAAACGGACAGAGAGAAATGAAAACGAACAACCGGGTGCATAGAAGCGCGCGTCGGCGCGACGTGGCAGCGATTGGCGGGATGATTGCCTTGCTGGCTGTGCTGTTGCCGGCTTTGCCGATGCCAGCGATCAGCCAATCGGGGCAAGGTGCGGCGAGTGCGGCCGCGAGCGGCGAAACCGCAGGCAACGGAACTTGGACATTCAAGGCGCCGTTGCCGGCGCCGCGCGCGGAAGTGGCCGCGGTCGCGCTCGACGGCAAGCTGCATGCGCTGGGCGGTGCAGTCAGCGGTGCCGCCGGGCCGTATCATGACGTCTATGATCCGGCGACCGACAGCTGGCAGCCGGGCACGCCGCTGCCGGAGGGCCGCGATCACCTTGCGGTCGCGGCTGCGGGCGGCAAGATCTACGCCTTCGGCGGCTTTGTCGGCTCGGTCCACAAAGGCGCCGGCACCGATGCCTTCGAATACGATGCTGCGACCTCCACTTGGCGTACGCTGCCACCGATGAAGGGGCCGCGCGGCTCCGCGGGCGCTGCCGTCGTTGACGGCAAAATCCACGTCATCGGCGGCCGTAATCTCGACGGCAAAGTGGTGCCGACGCACGAAGTCTACGATCCGCAATCCGGCGTTTGGAGCGAGGCAGCACCGCTGCCGGTAGCGCGCGACCACATGGTCATTATTGCCGTCGATGGAAAAATCCACGCCATCGGCGGCCGCACCGGCAGTCCTATCGACCGCGTCGCGCTGCATGATGTCTACGACCCGGCGACCGATAAGTGGACACCGGCTGCACCGATGCCGACGCCGCGCAGCGGGCTCGCCGGCGCTTCTTATCACGGCATGATTTTGGTGCTCGGCGGCGAACTGCCGCCCGATCATACATTCCCTGAGAACGAGGGTTACGATGCGAAAACCGATCGCTGGATCACGCTGGCGCCGATGCCGCATGGCCGGCACGGCTTCGGCGGCGCGGCGATCGGCGACAATGCTTATTTCGTCGGCGGTTCGCTCAATCCGGGCGGCGGGGGCACTACCGATCAGCTGATCATGTTTAATTTGCCGCAGTGACGCGCGTGCCCGGCACCGAAAACACGATGGCGTCGTTGGCTACGCGGGCATCGTTGACGCCGCGCGCACGCAGCGCGCCGAGAAATTGCTCGAGCGGCGGATAATCGGGGGCGGTGCCGAAGCAGCGCGCATCGTCGATGGCAACCATGCTGCCGGCCGGCGCCCGTCGCAGGACGAAATCGATCTCCGCGGAAATCGGCGTTTCGATATCGCCTTTGCCCGTTCCCGGGCCGGAATAATGCGCGTCGAGATAAAACAGCGTCGGGCGCTTGAGCTCGGCGACGACGGCCGGCAGGCGGGTGCCGCTATCGCCTTCGATCAATTGCACATGCCGGTTGCCGCGAAAGCGCAACCGCGCCAGCGCCGCGAGCCTAGGATCGAGCTCGATGGTGATGACGTCGTAGCCGTGTCCCGACAGAAAGGTCGCGGTATCGCCGAGAAAGGTCCCGGTCTCGACGGCGAGGCCCAGTTTGTGGGTGCGCAGCAGATCAAGGAGCGCGTAGCGCTTTTGCAGCGGGCAAGTCGAACCTGCAACATTGGCCCGCCGCCAGCGCGCATAATCGAGCCGGTCCTTGAGTCCGATCACCCAGCTCGACAGCGGCGACCGCCGCAACTGCGCATGCCATTCAACTGAAACCATAGCTGCGTCCCAAAATCTTTCGCTGCAAGTGAAAGTAGAGTGCTGGCGCGCTCGGAGAGATTCGAACTCCCGACCCTCAGATTCGAAGTCTGATGCTCTATCCAGCTGAGCTACGAGCGCGACTGTCCGTGAGGACGGTGCGCACAATAATGGCTTCGCTGGAAAAGTCACCCGTCGGGGCCGGAGGGAATTTGCGGGTCAAAACGCGGACTTCCGCGCGCTTCCGCGCTTGCGCCGGCTCACGCCTTCGTAAAAACTGCGCTGACCCGGCGCCGCATCGCGGCAAGGGGCTCGCGACGTGATTTCGCGACATGCGCAATTTTAATGAAAGGTTTTTGCAGGAGGGAGAAATGGCCAAGGGAAAGCGCGGCCTCGATAAGCGCCACCGCGACAAGAGCGGCAGGATCGAGCGCAAGCACGGCAATACCCGCGTCGGCGCGCTTCGCAAAGAATATGGTGAGGGCTTCGCCAAAGGCCGCCGCAAGGACATGATGCTGAAAACGCTGCTCGAAGAAACCGGCAGCGAGTCGCTGCACGAATATCTGCGGCGTCACCACAAATAGCGGCGGTCAGATTCTACCCCGCGGCAGACTCTCGGTCTGCCGCTGCAGGCATTACGATGACTTGCCGCCGTGTCGCGGCTTTTGGCTACGCGATCGGCTCGGCTTCGCGCCGCGACGCGGCATGTTGTTCCGGCGCGACGCCGGCTTTGCCGCGATCCTGCGTTTCTGCCGGGAGCTGCAGCACGGTTGCAGACTGGCCGGGCAGGAGCCGCGTCACCATCACCAAGAGACCGCCGGGAAATTCCAGCGCGTCGTGATGCACGTGCGGATCGTCCATATTGATTTGACGAAAGCGGGCGACGCGATGTTCGGCGCGCGCTTTGCCGAACATGCTGAAGGCGCGATCGTAGAGCACGGCATCATCGAAGGCGATCTCGGTGCCGGGCCGCAGGCAGACCGCGACATCGGGTTTGCCGGGCTCGGTGAAGCCGCGCGTGATCGATGTCGCGAAGTCTGTCGAAACCAGCTTGTCGGCAACTTTCGCGGGCCGCGAAGCGATGAGATGCAGACTATAGTCGCACATGGCAGAGGCCCTCCTATGAAGAGCCGCAAATACGGCTGTTCAACTCTTGAACACGGGCCTTGGCGAATGGTTCCGCGCCGCGCGAGCCACGCCGTCAGGGCCCAGCCGTGCCATGCCGGCGGGACTGTGCCGTTATGCCGGCGCTCGAATTGCAATTGAACGGCAAGGGGCCTAGACCGCCATAAACGCTGCATAATCTCATCGGCGCGGGGCGGGATGGACGACGTCACCAAGCAGGCTGGTCTTTCCGGCGTCGCGATCACCGCGCCGGCCGAAGCTGTGACCAAGCCTGTGACCAAGTCCGTGACCGGGCGCGTCGATAACGCGCCGGCAGGGATCATCATGATGATCCTCGCCACCATATTGTTTGCCGGCGCTTCGGCCGCGAGCAAATGGCTGGTCGCCGAGTATCCGGTCGGCGAGGTGCTGTTCCTGCGCTCATTGTCATCCCTGATCGGCGGCGCCGCGGTGATCCTTCCGGTCACCGGGCTGTCGGTCTATGCGACGCACCGGCCGCGCGATCATCTCCTGCGCGGCCTGTCGCAATCGATCTCGCAATTGGCACTGCTCCTGGCCTTCAGCCTGATGCCGCTCGCCGGCGCGGTCGCGATCAATTTTTCCGCGCCGTTGTTTGCGGCTTTGGTCTCGATCGTCTGGCTGAAAGAGCCGGCGGACTTTGTGCGCGGCACGGCGCTGGTCGTCGGCTTTGTCGGCGTCTTGATCGTGACCGATCCCGGCGCCAATTCGCTCACGCTCGGTGCGCTGTTCGCGCTGGTCAATGCCGTGATGTACGGCACCGTCACTGTCGCGGTGCGCGGCATGACGCGGACGGAATCGCCGAATACGCTCGTCATCTGGATGCTGACTGTGCTCGCGTTCTTTCACAGCTTTCTGTTGTTCTTCGGCTGGCGCACGCCGTCGCTGCGCGATGCCGTATTCCTGTTCGGCACCGGCTTCGTCAACGCGGTCGGGCAGTGGTTCTGGACCAAGTCGCTGCAGCTTGCGCCGGCGCCTGCGGTGACGCCGTTCTATTATCTGATGCTGGTCTGGGCGCTGGGCTTCGGCTTTCTGCTGTGGGGCGATGTGCCTTCGCCGAGCCTTCTGCTCGGCTCCGGCATTGTCGTTGCCACGGGGCTGTTCTTGTTCTTGCGCGAAGCCCGGCTGCAACAATCGCTGACCGCTGCCGCACGCAGCAGAACGGCTTGAACCGCCGATAGCGCGCGGCTCACGTGCTCAACGACGGCAGTGGCGTCACGACGCCACAGGGGCCGGAAGCGCTCCAATTGGCCCTCGGCAACACAAATCCGGCGAGCTAAGCTTCCCCAAAACCTGCCGGAACAGGCAGGCGTCTGAATAAGACATGTCCGCGAAGCCGGGCATGACAACGACATCGGGGGAGAGCGTGGAACGCCGAGAATTCATGAAATTCGCGTTGGGCGGTGCGCTTGGCAGCGCGGCGCTGCCGATGCTGCCGCAACAGGCCCGCGCGCTCGATTATCCGACCCGGCCGGTCCACATGCTGGTCGGGCAGGCCGCCGGCAGCTCGTCGGACATCAGCGCGCGCCTCGTCGGCCAATATCTGAGCGATCATTTCGGCCAGCAATTCGTCGTCGATATCAGACCCGGCGCCACCGGCAATGTCGCGACCGAAGCGGTCGTGCGCTCGGCGCCCGACGGCTACACGTTGCTCCTGGTCAATTCACAGAACACCATCAATCAGGCGATGTTTCCCGATCTGCCGTTCGACTTCATGCACGATATCGCCCCGATCGCGATCACCCATCGCGTCGCGCTGGTGATGGAAGTGCTGCCGACATTCCCGGCGCAAACCGTCCCTGAATTCATTGCTTACGCCAAAGCCAATCCCGGCAAGATCAACATGGCCTCGGCGGGCGTCGGCGGCCCGCAACATGTTGCCGGCGAATTGTTCAAATACATGGCCGGCGTCAATCTCGTGCATGTGCCTTATCACGGCACGACGCCGGCGCTCGTCGACCTGCTCGCCGGCCAGGTGCAGGTGATGTTCGATGTGACACCGACCTCGCTGCCGCATATCCGCGCCGGCAAGCTCAAACCGCTTGCAGTGACGACGCCCGAACGGGTCGATTTCCTGCCTGGCGTGCCGGCGATGGCGGAATTCCTCCCGGGCTACGAGGCGTTCGGCTGGATCGGTTACGGCGCGCCGCGAGACACGCCAGCGCCGATCATCACGGTGCTCAACAAAGGCATCAATGACGCGGTGGCCGATCCGGCGATCAAGGCCCGGCTGACCGATCTCGGCGGTCTGGTCATGCCGCCGAACACGCCCGCCGAATTTGCCAAATTCATCGCTGCCGACACCGAGAAATGGGTCAAGGTGGTGAAGTCCGCGAACCTCAAGCCGGAATGACAGGACAATCAAAGAGATTTGCGATGAAGACATTTCACCGGCGCAATTTTCTGCGCGCGGCGGCCGGCACTGTTGCGTTGCCAGCGATGCTGCGGCTCGTGCGCGCCGAAGACTTTCCGTCGCGCCCGATCACCATGGTGGTGCCATTCGCCGCGGGCGGCGGCACCGATATCTTTGCCCGCATCCTGGCCGAGGGCATGCGCGGCCCGCTCGGCCAGCCGGTCATCATCGAGAACGTCGCCGGCGCCGGCGGCAGTATCGGGGTCGCGCGTGTGGTTCACGCTTCTCCCGACGGCTACACGGTCAGCATCGGCACCTTAACGACGCACGTGCTGTCGGGCGCGCTTTATCCGTTGCAATTCGATCTGCTCAACGATTTGGCGCCGATCGCCGAGCTCGGCTACGAGCCGCTGCTGATCGCCGCCAAAAATGCGCTGCCGGTGAAGAACCTCAAAGACATGATCGCCTGGCTGAAAGCCAACCCGGACAAGGCGACGGCGGGCATTCCCGGCGCCGGCTCGACCGGAAATCTCGCCGACCTGTCGTTTCAGAAAACCACCGGGACGAATTTTCAATTCGTGCCCTATCGCGGCGACGGGCCCGCGGTGCAGGATCTCGTCGCCGGACAGATCGACATGATGATCGAGCCATCGTCGAACTTCGTCGCCCAGGTGCAGGCGAAGACCGTCAACGCGCTCGCCATCACCTCAAAGACCCGCCATCCCGGCATGCCCGAGGTGCCGACCGTGGACGAAGCGGGGCTGCCGGGCTTCTATGTGTCGATCTGGTTTGGACTGTGGGCTCCGAAGGGCACGCCGAAAGACATTTTGGGCAAGCTCAATGCGGCAACCGTTGCCGCGCTCGCCGATCCGGATGTGCAGCAAAAGCTCGGCAAGCTTGGGCAACAGGTATCGTCGCGCGACCAGCAGACGCCGGACATGCTCGGCGCCTTGCAGAAATCGGAGGCCGATAAATGGTGGCCGATCATCAAGGCCGCCAATATCAAAGGCGGATGAGAGGGAGTACAATCGTGAAGCTTGAACGCAGACGTTTGTTGCAGCTCGGCGGAGCTGCGGTCCTTTCACCCTTTGCACCATTTGCCACAGCGCGCGCGGACACCGGAGCATCCGACTGGCCGTCGCGCATCGTCAAGCTCGAAGTCGGCTTTCCGCCCGGCGGCGGCATGGATTCCGCCGGACGGATCGTCGCCAACCGTTTGTCCGAGTTAATAGGACAGCAGGTGATCGTCGAGAACCGCGCCGGCGCCGGCGGCCGGATCGCGATGGATGCGCTCGCGCATGCGCCGCCCGACGGCTACACCGTGCTGATCACGGCAGGCGCGCCGGCCGTCAGCGGGCTGTTGTTTGCTTCGCTGAGCTTCGATCCGGTGCATGATTTCGAGCCGGTGTCGCTCGTCGGTACTTATCCCAATATGCTCGTGGTGCCGAATTCCTCGCCCTATACCAAGCTCGAGGAGCTGATCGCGTTTGCCAAGGCCAATCCGGGCAAAGTGAGCTGGGCCTCGCCGGGCATCGGTTCGGTGCCGCATCTCGCCGGCGAGTTGTTCAAGCGCATGGCCGGGATCGACATCACGCACGTGCCCTATCGCGGCGTCGCTGCGGGCGCCATGACCGATCTGCTCGCCGGGCGGCTCGACGCCATGGTCAACACGACGGGCTCGCTGCTCGGGCCGGTCCAGACCAAACAGGTCCGCTGCCTTGCGGTGACCTCGGCCAAGCGGTTTCCGATCGCGCCGGACATTCCGACGGCGGCGGAATCCGGCGTGCCCGGCTACGAAGCCGTGTCGTGGTATGCGCTCTATGTGCCGGCGCGCACGCCGCCCGACATCGTCAAGAAGATGAATACGAATTGCGTCGCTATGCTCGCCGAGCCGGCGATCAGGGACAAATATGCGACCCTCGGCATTTCAGCGGCGAGCTCGACGCCTGAGGAACTCGCCGCCATGAATAAGGCCGACGCCGCGCGCTGGGCGCCGATCATCAAGGCCGAGAACATCCAGGGCGAATAGGTCCGATTGACGAATCGCCGCCCGCGGCCTGTTAATGGGATCGGTCGAATCAGCCCGATTCCAGCCTGGTTCCATGACGCAAACAGCGAATGCTCCCTTCCGGCCGGCGCCGGGCGATGCGCAGGCGTCAGGCGCGCCTGCATTTGATGCCAACGCGCTCACGGCCGGAGGGCTGGCGCTGCATCAAGCCGGCCGGTTGGACGCGGCCGCAGCGATCTATCGGCGGGTTCTTGCCGCCGCGCCCGACCATTTCGACAGCCTGCATCTGCTCGGCGTGATTTTCTATCAATGCGGCCATCACGCGCAGGCGCTGCAGCACATCGACACCGCGCTCAAGATCAGTCCGGACAATGTCTTTGCCCTGAACAATCGCGGCATCGTGCTCAATGCGCTCAAGCGTTATGACGAGGCGCTGAAAAGCTACGACCGCGTGCTCGCGCTCAAGCCCGATTATGCCGATGCCTGGCTCAATCGCGGCAACACGCTGCAGGAGCGCAAGCAGTTTGTCGAAGCGCTGGCGAACTATGACCGCGCGCTGGCGCTGCGGCCCGATTACGCCGACGCGCTGTCGAACCGCGGCAATGCCTTGAATGCGCTCGGACGCTTGGAAGAGGCGCTGGCGAGCTACGACCGCGCGCTTACGGCGCAGCCGAACCACGCCGAAGCTTTGTTGAACAAGGGCAATGCGCTCAAGGACCTGAAGCGCTTTGCGGCGGCGCTGCAAAGCTATGACCAGGCGCTTGTGGCGCGGCCCGATTATGTCGACGCGCTGTCCAATCGCGCCGTGGTGTTGTGCGAGTTGAAGCGTTGCGAGGAGGCAGTTGTCAGCTGCGATCGCGCGCTTGGGCTGCGGCCCGACTTCGCCGAGGCGCATTCCAATCGCGGCAATGCGCTGCATGCGCTCGAGCGCTACGAGGATGCAGTGGCGAGCTACGACCGGGCGCTTTCGCTGCGGCCGGATTTTGCCGACGCGCGCTCCAATCGCGCGGGCGCACTGCATGCCTTGCGGCGGCTGGACGACGCGCTTGCCGACTATGACCGCGCGCTGGCGCTGCCGCCGGAGCGCGCCGAGGTGCATTATAATCGCGGCAATGTACTGCACGCGCTCCAGCGCTTTGATGATGCGCTCCAGAGCTACGACCGGGGGCTTGAGCTGCGGCCGGATTATGCCGATGCGATCGCCAATCGCGGCGTCACGTTGCAGGACTTACAGCGCTTCGACGAGGCGCTCGCTCATTATCAGCGCGCGCAACTTGTGCGGCCGGATTTCGCCGATGCGCATTATAACGAGGCGCTGTGCCGCCTGCTCACCGGCGATCTCGTGCGCGGTTTCGAGAAACACGAATGGCGCTGGGAGACCGACCAGCACCGCGGTTTTAGGCGCGACTTTGCGCAACCGTTATGGGCCGGCGCGGACGATGTCGCCGGCAAGACCATTCTGCTGCATGCCGAACAGGGTTTTGGCGACACCATCCAGTTCTGCCGCTATGCGCCGCTCGT
>Ga0210396_10005711_pt1 | contig 11976 bp, 10 predicted proteins | sample IncBWH17OmetaG_FD_155466 | JGI IMG/M metagenome (GOLD analysis project Ga0210396, IMG submission 155466) | Forest soil microbial communities from Barre Woods Harvard Forest LTER site, Petersham, Massachusetts, United States - Inc-BW-H-17-O ...
GTGCGGCCGCACCTGGGTATCCGCGATGAAATAAGCGCCCTTGCTGGTGATCATCAGCGCAAGCGCTGCGAAATCGCTCACGCCGGGGAGAAAGCCGATGATCTCGCGCACATGGCGCAGATGGCTCATGTAGCGGCCCTCGACGCCACAGATCATGGCATCGGCTTCGCCACGGGCCACCGCGAGCGCGGCAATCACGGTCGCATTGGTGCGTACCACCGTGCGTGCGGCATCCGGGGTGACGCCATGCCGGCCGGCCACGTCGATGTAGGACTGGACATAGGATCGGTAACGCGGATCGTCCTCGGGATTGATGAGGTCGAAATCCTGGCCGGCCTTGATGGCGAGGCCAAATCTTTTGATCCGCGCTTCGACCACCGACGGACGCCCGACCAGTATCGGTCGCGCCAGCTTCTCTTCCAGAACCACCTGCGTCGCGTGCAGGACGCGTTCATCTTCGCCTTCCGCATAGATCACGCGGACCGGCTGGGTCTTCGCCTTGGCAAACACCGGCTTCATGACCAGGCCGGAGCGGAACGCAAAGCGCTCCAGTTGCGCGGTATAGTCCTCGAAATTGGCGATCGGCCGGGTCGCCACACCCGACTTCATCGCCGCCTTCGCAACCGCAGGCGCGATGCGCAGGATCAGCCGCGGATCAAACGGGCTCGGGATCAGCGAACCCGGGCCAAAACCCTGGGCTTCGCCGCTGTCGAAACCGGGCGCGATCGCGTCCGACGGCGGATCGCGCGCGAGCTGCGCGATCGCGTCCACCGCGGCGTGCTTCATGTCCTCGTTGATGGCGGTGGCGCCGACGTCGAGCGCGCCGCGAAAGATGAACGGAAAGCATAGGACATTGTTGACCTGATTGGGAAAGTCGGAGCGCCCGGTGCAGATCATCGCATCCGGCCGCGCCTTTCGGGCCTCGTCCGGCATGATCTCCGGCGTCGGATTGGCAAGCGCCATCACCAGCGGCTTGTCCGCCATCTGCTTGACCATGTCCTGTGTGAGTACATTGGGCGCGGACAGTCCGAGAAAAATATCGGCGCCGCCGATCACTTCGGCCAGCACACGCTTGTCGGTCTTCTGCGCGTAGACCGCCTTCCAGCGATCCATCAGCGTATTGCGCCCTTCATGCACCACGCCATCGATATCGCAGACCCAGATATTCTTGCGCTGCGCCCCCATCGAAACCAGGAGATTGAGGCAGGCGATCGCCGCCGCACCGGCACCGGAGGCGACGATCTTGACGTCCTTGAGATTCTTGCCGTTCAGCAGCAGTGCGTTGGTGATCGCGGCACCGACGATGATGGCGGTACCATGCTGATCGTCGTGGAATACCGGGATCTTCATCCGCTCCTTGAGCTGCGCCTCGATCTCGAAGCACTCCGGGCCCTTGATGTCCTCCAGATTGATGCCGCCGAAGGTCGGCTCCAGCGCCGCTACGGTCTCGACCACGCGGTCGATGGTGTCGGCGGCGATTTCAATGTCGAACACGTCGATGCCGGCGAATTTCTTGAACAGAACCGCCTTGCCCTCCATCACCGGTTTCGACGCCAGCGGGCCGATATTGCCAAGGCCCAGCACCGCGGTGCCGTTGGAGACGACGGCGACAAGATTGGCGCGGATCGTCAGCGACGCCGCCTCAGCGGGATTTTGCGCAATGGCGGTGCAGGCAGCCGCCACTCCCGGCGAATAGGCCAACGCCAGATCGCGCTGATTGGCGAGGGGCTTGATCGCCTTAATCTCAAGCTTTCCCGGCCGCGGCAGCCGATGATAGGCGAGCGCCGCGGAATGGAGATCTTCGGAATAGGACGACATAAATTTCCCCGCGGGCTCTCTCGGCCCTGAACTTAGGCTTCGGTGGTTGGTCTAGTTTGGCAGATTGAGCCTGATGTGAAGCTCGCGCAACTGCTTCGGCGTGACCTCGGAAGGCGCGCCCATCAGCAGATCTTCGGCCCGCTGGTTCATAGGAAACAGCGAGATTTCGCGCAAGTTGGTCGTGCCGCAAAGAAGCATCACAATCCGATCAACACCGGCCGCCATGCCGCCATGCGGCGGTGCGCCATATTGGAAGGCACGGTACATGCCGCCAAAACGCTCGACGACATCCTTCTCGCCATAGCCGGCAATCTCGAACGCTTTCACCATCGCTTCGGGCCGATGGTTGCGGATGCCGCCAGAGGCGATCTCGTAGCCGTTGCAGGTGATGTCGTATTGAAACGCCTTGATAGTCAGCGGGTCCTGCCCGTTGAGCGCATCGAGACCGCCTTGTGGCATCGAAAACGGATTGTGCGAGAAGTCGATCTTCTTGTCTTCCTCGTTGTATTCGTACATCGGAAAATCAACGATCCAGGCGAGTTCAAACCGTTCCTTGTCGATCAGGTTCAATTCTTCGCCAAGCTTGGTGCGTGCGAGGCCCGAGAACTTCCAGAATTTGTCGGGATCGCCGGCGACGAAGAATGCCGCGTCACCTTCCTTCAATCCCAGCGCTGAGCGAATCGCCGTTGTCCGCTCGGGGCCGATATTGTTGGCTAGCGGACCGGCACCCTCGCCGCCTTCGCGCCACATGATGTAGCCAAGCCCGGGCTGGCCCTCGCCCTGCGCCCAGGAGTTCATCCGGTCGCAAAACGCGCGCGAGCCGCCACCGACGCCCGGGATCGCCCAGACCTGGTTCTTTGGGTCTTCCAGCATCCGCGCAAAGACCTTGAAGCCGGAGCCCCGGAAGTGCTCGGAGACATCCTGCATGATGATGGGATTGCGCAAATCCGGCTTGTCGCTGCCGTATTTGCGCAAGGCCTCCGCGAACGGAATCCGTGGCCAGTTCCGGGTAACCGGCTTGCCCTTGGCAAACTCCTCGAACACGCCGGTGACGACAGGCTCAACGGCTGCGAAAACATCGTTCTGCTCGACGAAGCTCATCTCCAGATCGAGTTGGTAGAACTCGCCGGGCAACCGGTCAGCGCGTGGATCCTCGTCGCGGAAACACGGCGCGATCTGAAAGTAACGATCGAAGCCGGACATCATCAGGAGTTGCTTGTACTGCTGCGGCGCCTGCGGCAGCGCGTAGAACTTGCCCGGATGAATCCGTGACGGCACCAGGAAGTCGCGTGCGCCTTCCGGCGACGACGCCGTCAGGATCGGCGTCTGGAATTCGAAGAAGCCCTGCTCTTTCATCCGCTTGCGCATGGAATCGACGATCGCGCCGCGGGTCATGATATTCTGGTGCAGTTTCTCGCGACGAAGGTCGAGGAAACGGTACTTAAGCCTTATATCCTCAGGATATTCCTGCTCGCCAAATACCGGCAGCGGCAGTTCACCGGCCGGACCCAGCACCTCGATCTCGCTGACATAAAGCTCGACCGCACCGGTCGGCAATTCAGGATTCTCGGTGCCCGCGGGACGGCGGCGCACCTTGCCGTCGATCCGCACCACCCATTCCGAGCGCAGCCTTTCGGCGTCCTTGAACGCCGGCGAGTCCGGATCGGCGACGCATTGCGTCAGGCCGTAATGGTCACGCAGATCGATGAACAGCACGCCGCCATGGTCGCGAATACGATGGCACCAGCCGGACAAACGAACGCTCTGGTCGATATCGCTGTCACGGAGCGCGCCGCAGGTGTGGGACCGGTAACGATGCATGGTTATCCTGAAATAGCGTCAGAGGGTAGAATCATGGGCTTTCGCGGCCAGCCGCGAAGCGTCAGGGTTTAGCCGAGCCAACCCCCTGCCGCAACGAGCCAGCACGCTCAAAAATGCGAGAAAACGGCTATCGTTGAGGGTCCCGGAACGCCGGCAAACCGCGGGCGCAGACCGACGGCAATGGCATCGTCGGTGCCGCGCGCGACAGCGAAATGCTGGCGCAACCGGTCAAGCCGACGATTTTGCCCGGAAAAACCCTTCCCGCGCCCATCGACGGCTAATTAGCGGCCGAGCCGATTGCCTATTCCCGACGAAATCCCCATCTTGGGGCAATGACGGTCCATTTCCCCTTCCAGAATACCTATGCGGCGCTGCCGGCCGGCTTTTTCGCGCGGGTGGCGCCGACCCCGGTCGCTTCCCCCCGGCTGATCAAATTGAACCGGCCGCTGGCCATACACCTCGGCCTCGATCCTGACCGGCTCTCCAGCCCGGAGGGAGCCGAAATCCTCGCCGGCAAGCGTATTCCCGACGGGGCGGACCCGATCGCGATGGCCTATGCGGGTCACCAGTTCGGGCATTTCGTGCCGCAGCTCGGCGATGGCCGCGCCATCCTGCTTGGCGAAGTGATCGACGCGGACGGCGTGCGGCGCGACATTCAGCTCAAAGGGTCGGGCCCGACGCCCTTTTCGCGCCGGGGCGACGGCCGCGCTGCGCTGGGCCCGGTGCTGCGCGAATACATCGTCAGCGAGGCGATGGCGGCACTTGGAATTCCGACCACGCGTTCGCTTGCCGCCGTCGTAACCGGCGAGAGCGTGATACGCGAGACACTGTTGCCTGGGGCCGTCCTCACCCGCGTCGCGTCCAGCCATATCAGGGTCGGAACGTTCCAGTATTTTGCCGCACGCGGCGATAACGAGGGCGTGCGCCAATTGGCGGATCACGTCATTAGTCGCCACTATCCGGAAGTCGCCGATGCGGAACGCCCCTATCATGCGCTGTTGCAAGGCGTGATCGCGCGGCAGGCGGCGCTGGTCGCTCGGTGGCTGCTGGTCGGCTTCATCCACGGTGTCATGAACACCGACAACACCTCGATCTCCGGCGAGACCATCGATTACGGCCCCTGTGCTTTCATGGACCAATACGACCCCGCGACTGTGTTTTCCTCAATCGACGAGCAAGGCCGCTATGCCTATGCCAATCAGCCGCGGATTGCGCTCTGGAACCTGACGCGGCTGGCCGAATGCCTGTTACCGCTATTTTCGGACGACAAGGACAAGGCCGTCGAACAGGCGCAATTCATTCTCGGCGAGTTCGCAGAGAAATTCACGGCAGCCTATCAGGCCGGATTGCGCCAGAAGATCGGCTTGTTCACGCAACGAGACGGTGACGAGGCACTGTTGCAGGACTTGCTGGAGGCGATGGCCAAAAACCATGCCGATTTTACCCTCACCTTCCGAGGTTTGAGTGAGGCCGCGCTTGATGCCGATGGCCATCAAAAGGTACGGCAATTGTTCGCCGACCCCGCCGCCTATGACGAATGGGCGATGCGCTGGCGGCAACGCATCAGCGACGAACCGCAAGACCCGGCGGCACGGCGAACCGCGATGCGGTCAGCAAACCCAGCCTTCATTCCCCGCAATCACCGAATCGAAGCGGTGATCCAGGCCGCCGTGAACCATGACGACTTTGCCCCCTTCGAGGAACTTTTGACCGTCCTGTCGAAACCCTACGACGACCAGCCGGCCTTCGGCGGCTATGCCGACCCGCCGGAGCCGCACCAACGCGTGCTGCAGACGTTTTGCGGAACGTGAGACGTTAACCTTCCGTCCAACATTCGGTGCGGCGAACGGTTCACGCCGCCAGAAATTAACAAGTGGTCAACGGGTTCCTTACAAATCTACCGGATTATTTCGGGAGATTGCTGTGGACGCGCTGGTGTTTGAATTCATTGGACTCGCGATACTCGCACTTTGCGTCATCGTGCTTGCGGTTCCTTCCTCACGGCGACCGACAGACCGGCGCATCGACAACACCTGACCGCTGCCAATTCCAAAGCGAGCGTTGCGACAGGATCGGGAACCGCGATCGGGTGCGGCCGCAGGGCCTAAGTCCCGGCAAAAAAAAGTTGTCCGACGCAAATGCAAGGCTCGAATTCGCCTCAAGACCCTTGACATATCAGCGCTTTCGGCAGAACGCCCTTTCAGAAGCGTTATGGACCGTTCATGAATCTTATTACCACCACTTCCGAACTGACCGCTGTTTGCGCCCGCCTCGTCAAGCACCCGGTCATCACCGTCGATACCGAATTCCTGCGTGAGACGACCTATTACCCCCTGCTTTGCGTCGTACAGATGGCGAGCGCGGAGGAAGCGGTCGTGATCGATACCCTGGCCGAGGGTATCGACCTCAAGCCGTTCTTCGCGCTGATGGCCGATGAAAAGGTGCTGAAGGTTTTCCACGCCGCCCGTCAGGACATCGAGATCGTCTGGCATCAGGCGGGAATCGTTCCGCACCCGATTTTCGATACCCAGGTCGCGGCCATGGTACTTGGTTACGGCGACTCCATTGCCTATGACCAATTGGTCGAGCGCATCACCGGCCATCGGCCCGACAAGACCCACCGTTTCACCGACTGGTCGCGCCGGCCGCTGACCGACGACCAGATGCATTACGCGGTCTCCGATGTCACCCATCTGCGCGATGTATTCACCGCGCTGGACGCTGATCTCAAGAAGCGCGGCCGCAACGACTGGGTGAGCGAGGAAATGGACGTTCTGACCTCGCCGAAGACCTATGATTTTCACCCGGAGCGCGCATGGGAGCGGCTGAAGACGCGGGTGCGTAAGCCGCGGGAGCTTGCGGTGCTGATGGAAGTCGCCGCATGGCGCGAACAGGAGGCGCAAAGCCGGGACGTTCCGCGCAGCCGCGTCCTGAAAGACGACGCGGTCGGCGACATCGCGACCCACGCGCCAACCAGCCTCGAGCGGCTCGCCAGTTTACGCTCCCTGCCAAAGGGTTTCGATCGATCGAAATGGGGCACCGATATCGTCGCCGCCGTGCAACGCGGCCTCGCGCGCGATCCCGCGACACTGCCGAAGATCGAAAAGCCGCGCGGCAATTCAAACGGTGCTGCGATCGTCGAGCTTCTGAAAGTCCTGCTGCGGATGACGTCCGAACGTCACGCTGTCGCCAGCAAGGTGATTGCGACCGTCGACGACCTCGAGCAGATCGCGGCCGACGATAATGCCGATGTCGGCGCCCTGCACGGCTGGCGCCGCGAACTGTTCGGCGAAGCGGCGCTATCCCTGAAACACGGCCGGCTGGCGCTCGCGATCGAAAAAGGGCGGGTTGTCAGGGTCGATCGAAACTAGTTCCTTCACCGTACGTAATTATTCATGACGCCATGAATTTCCCTAATCGGCGCAAAGAAACCCTAATGCGCCGCATTATTCGTTACGTTGTCGTCAGCCGCTTTGGCTGCTTCCCATACTTCCACCAAGACCATCGATAGAATATAAGCGCTTGTTGGGAGTTTTAGCTGCCGAGCTTTCTCGATCGCCTTTGAAATGGTGACCGCCAGTTCGTTAAGGTCGTTCTCAAGGGTCGTCATCTGTTACTCGCTTCTGGAGCTTTTACGGTGAGCACTGACCACTCCGATCAACCTGGTGATAAATTACTACGGCTGGTTCGGGATGATCGGATCGATCTCAACGTCGTCGAAGGTTTGCGGCTCGTCGTCGCATTCAGAAAAATCAAAGATCCGTCCGATCGGCGCATCATCATCGAACTCGCCGAACGGCTTGCAGGGTAGCCGCCAGTTCAGCGGCAAGTTCAAATTTTCCGTCATACCGGGATTTTGCTGCCGTCCTCGATAAGGCCGGAGCTCTCCTGAATTCCGGCATAGTTGCCAATGACCCTGACCACTGCCAGTTTGTATGAAGCGGCGTCTCCGGTGCCGGGGCGCTTGCATGCCACGGCGTCGCCGACAATCTGATACCGATCGCTGCGGTGAAACCCCTCGACAACGGTCGACAGAATGGTTTCATCGAGGGAAAATCCCAGCAGTACGCAGCGGATGCTCTTTATGTTCGACATGTATTCGGCGAACCGCGCCGAACTGTATGCCGACGGCAACGGATGCTCGAAGGTGAGTTCGCCCGGCCTCGGCTTGAGACCCGCGATCCAGTCCGTCAGATTCGAAGCCGGATTGAACCACGCGGCCTGGGCGATCCGTTTCAGATGCATGACCGGCCACAGATTGTTGCGCCAAAGCGTCATCAGTTGAAGGCATCGCGCGGTAATCGCCTCGGCGTCCGCGATGAAGTGGCTGCGACCTTCCGTGAGATACTCCACCTGAAGATCAGCGCATACGAGGATCGGCGGGTCGTCATGCATGCTGGCTATTTTTTTTTGATTCAGAATCATGTTTGCCAAACTCATGCCGTGCGCAATGGCGAGGTCACCGCGCGGCCCGCTGAAATGTCCAGAACGCCCGGCCTGTCCCAATCGCCCTCCGGTCGAATGATCACATAGGGATCGCTGTCGAGCGTGATGGCATCGACATCCGGCTCGATGTCCAGGACCATTTCGGTATAGGAGAAATCGGAAAACGTGAGCTTGCGGTTGTGGCCGAGAGGCTTGGCGCCGAAATGCGCCCAGAAATCCACCAGACGGTCCTGCGCCTGACCGTAGATTTTCCGAAACCCCTTGCGCTTGATGTAGTCGACGCTCGCCTGCACGAGCTTGAATGGAACCCGCGAGCGCCGGAACTGATGACGCACCGCCAGCCGTTCGACTTTGGCGAATTCGCCAAAGAAACGCACGCGAAGGCAGCCTGCGGGTTCAGATCCGACAAATCCGATGAAGTGGGCCGCGACAAGATCGTTTCCATCGAACTCTTCTTCGATCGGGCAATCCTGCTCGGCCAGATAGACGGCGGCACGGATCGCGGTTACCAGCATCAGGTCGTTGGGATCGCGTGCGATGCGGACCGAAATCGTACGCGGATTTGGATTGGCCGGCGATGGAGCCTTCTTAGTGCCGTGCATCTGCAAAACTCCCTTGCGAGACGATGGGTGTCAGCATGTTTGATGGATGGCGATTCCAGGGGCGCTCATAACGCCAGAGGTCCGGCTGGAAGCTCGGTGTCTGCTCAAAACAGGTCGAGACCAGGAGTTCGCGTCCCGCCTCGGTCGATGGCTGGGCGAAGCAATCGGCATTGACGTAGCGTGGCGTTCTCAGATGCGCGGCGACCTTGCCGTATCCGGCAATCCCGCGACCAGTTGTCGCAATGGCCCAGATGTAGTTGGCAGATACTTCGTCGTCGCGCCCGGCGAGCAACCCGAGGTCCGGCTGAGCCAGGGAAATCTCATCGAGAATGAGAGCGTCGTGCCCGCGGCTGTTGAAATAAAGAAGCGCCACCCCACCGAGCAATTTTCCCCGTCGGCTAAAGGTCAGGATGCATTCAGGATCGAACGTAAAGTACCGGCCAAGGCTCGACGCCGTCAATTGAACTCCCGGCACCATGCGGCGGGCCATGTCTGCCAGGAACGAAAGTTCGGAGTATTGCGCGAACCGCACCTCAATATCCGCATCGGTCGGCAACGAATCGAAATCGTGCCTTGCAGCAAAAGTGGCCCTTTCCTTAACCGGATTGCGCATCTATCGTTGCTCCTGCTTGTGGGCTGGCACCATAACCGGCGGGAAATTTAGGTATGCAGCAACTATTGCACCGGGGTGCTGCAGTGACGCAGCACCGGACCGACGAAGTCCTGGATGCGTCCTGGGATGACCTGAAAGCGTTTCTCGCCTGCACGAAATACAAAAGCTTCCGCAACGCGGCTGAAGTGCTCGGTTTGACGAGCACGACCCTGATGCGACGGATCGATCGGCTTGAGGAGCGGATCGGATGCAAGCTGTTTCTACGCGATCAAAGCGGATTGACACTGAGCGAAGAAGGCACCGCGATGATCGCGGATGTGACAGAAATGGAGCGTCACGCCTTTAACGTTTTCCGGCGCGCATCTCAGTCGTCGAACGACCCTGCGGGCACGGTGCGCGTCACCGTTACCGAGGGGCCTGGCAATTTCTGGATCCTTCCACGGCTGATCGACTTCCAGCGAACCTATCGAAAGATCACGGTCGATCTTCGCTGCGCCATGGAGCAGGCAGACATCGCGCGTCTGGAATCCGATATCTCCATTCAGCTCGAGCCGCCGACAAACCCCGATCTTATCGTCGCTAAACTCGGCAGGCTCCATATCTATCCGTTCGTTTCCGAAGGATACCAAAAGCTCCACGGCGTTCCGGCATCCCTGCCCGAGCTTCAGAACCACCGGATAGTCAAGCAAAACGCGCCGCAGGTGGACGATACAGTTTATGCCAGAATTTTTGGACTAACCTCGCTGGAGGGCGTCGTCGGCATCAAGACTAACTCCAGCATCGGCGTCCTGTATGCGGTAGAAAGAGGCGCTGGCGTGGGGTTTCTGCCAACCGCATCGATCGCGTTGGGCGCGCCACTGGTCGCCGTCGATGTCGGTGTCAGCCATCACGCCGATCTCTGGCTGACCTATCACAAGGGGTTTCGTAATTCAGATCGACACAAGATCGTCATCGACTGGCTCAGGAAGATTTTCGATCCCAAGGCCTACCCTTGTTTCAGGGATGAGTTCATTCATCCAAACGATCTCATACCCATGATGACCGGATCGCGGGAAAATTACGGGATGGGAGGATTTGTAGCTGGCAATCCGTACAATGTTGCGGTCCCGAAGAAACTGCTCTGACGCCACTCCCTGCCGCATTCGCTCCCCGTTACCATTTCAGTTCGACGCCGACCGTCCCCTGGTGCGACTGCAGCGCGGCGCGAAACTTGCCGTCATAATTGATGTAAAGACGCGCCGTGTTGCTCAGGCTGAGCGACGCGGACGTGCCGGCATCCGCACCATATTGGCTTTCGCCGATGGCCTGCACCGCGATGCTCTCCGGGCCCAGGCTGACGGTGATCGAACTCAAATTCTGCGAGACGTTGTCGACGAACTTGCCGTAGGCGGACAGGTCCAGAATTTTCTGATCGACGATCCAGTAATGTCCGATCTCGGCGCCAAGCAGAATCCGTGAACGCTCCAAGGTTGCCCCCGTCGCCATTTCCGGATTGAGACCGCCGACCTCCTGAAACGCGCCGGTCGAGGCGTGGGTATATTCGAGCGAGGCCTTCGGCACGATCCGGCTCTGATCCATGCTCCAGTAGTAACTGAGTTCGGTGAGCGCGCCGTCAATCTGGGCGTTGTAGCCGGCGCTGGCGAATCCAAAACCGGTATCCCGGCTGGAACTGACGTTTCCGAAGCCATGGACCAGCGCGACCGCCCAGGTCCATGGCCCCTCGTCCACCGAGGCGTTGACGCCGAGCTGGGTAAGATCCAGCGTCGCCGACTGCAGCCCCAGCGGAACGTCGATCGTGGTACGGCTCTGGTCAACCGAAAAGCCGATATTGACGCCGGGCGCAATGCGGGCGCCTATCCCGGCGACGCCGCCCCACGTCTGGCGCTGATCGCCGACGAAATTGGCCTGTGCCCCGTTCCTGGCCGAGATTCCGTACGCCTCCCCCCAGGTCCGATAGCGCGGTTCGTCCGTCGCCGCCGAAGCGCCGCCACCGCCCGGATTGTTACGCGACGCAGCCCCAAATCCGTTCGTTGCCTGGTTTCCGAGCCGCTCCAGAAAGTTGCTGCCGAGGTTCATCACGGCCGCACCGGCCGACAAATCGGAATTGATGGCGGTTGGGGTCGGAACCGGCGTCGGCGAAGGGGCCGGCGCCGGCGTTGGCGAAGGGGTAGGTGTGGGTGTGGGTGTGGGTGTGGGTGTGGGCGTTTGGGCGTGCGCTGACGACGCAATCGCAAAAGCGAGGACAAAAACGACGGCGACGGCCCCTGCAAGTCTCCGGGCGCGCCCAGTCTTCGTTGCTCGCGAAGACCGCGATGCGCAGCACATAAATGCTAACCCCAGTCCAAATCCCCATCGCTCAAGGTCGATTTGCCTCCAGTTCTCAGGGAGCGTCAATCGCTCGCGGCCATTGGCCGGGGGCGATTACCGGGCATTGTTGTTCTGCCGCCACAGGTAGCAGGAGGCGATCATGTCGCCCCACCGATTTGCCAAGCCGCCCCAGAAGCTTGCTAACGCGCAAATTTCGTGTTGCAATACCAGCCACAATCGGTTCTAGGCCGTTCGACTGTGCGTTTCGCGACTAGGAAATTGAGCAGACCTCCGGAAGCCCGCTTGTGGCGTGGCACGCGAAAAGCGTGGCCGCGTCTTTTTTTCGTCTAGACCAGGAGACAGGCGATG
>Ga0210396_10005713_pt1 | contig 11975 bp, 11 predicted proteins | sample IncBWH17OmetaG_FD_155466 | JGI IMG/M metagenome (GOLD analysis project Ga0210396, IMG submission 155466) | Forest soil microbial communities from Barre Woods Harvard Forest LTER site, Petersham, Massachusetts, United States - Inc-BW-H-17-O ...
GGCTGGGGCGGAAGTCTGGGCGCGGGGTGTATGAGTATCCGGGGGTGGCGGTTAAGTGAGCCATACCGTGCGCGATTGATCGTTATGTTTTGGGCTGCTTGGATTGCATACACCTCTTTCAAGGGGCCGTTCATCCGCCCAAGGATAACCCTCGTGGTGGCACATCGAAAGTCACGCCGTAAACAAGAGCCCATTCGTCCGAGCGCTGAATGTGTTGTGTGGAATACTGGCTTTGGTGATTGGCGCTGCCGTGGCTTGGGAAAAATGACGATCTAAGACTTCGGCATCGCGACCTGGCGCGCGATCAGCGAGCGGTTCTGCGACCGAAGCTCAACCCTGAGAGAGACTCGACTCTTTCCTGCGCGACTCCCTTACTAGCAATGAGCACGTGAAAACTTTCGCCCATGCCTGCGGGCGTGACCAAATGTTTGAGCTGCAGCGCGACTTTCGCGCGTTCCTGCGGGAGGCGGCATTCCTCGAAGGCGTCGCCAAATTGATTGGCTTCGCCAATGCCCATCAGAAATTGAGACTGCGTCACGAGCTTCTGCGTTTGCATGCCGTGTTGTTCCGCAGCGGCGGCGAGCGCAGTGAAGTTCACGTCGGCGGTGATGTCTTGTTCTCCGGGGGCTTCGTAGGGGTTGGCGCTGACTGAATGCTGGCGAAGGGCCTTTAGGGTTCCACGATGACGCCCTGCCAGCTGCTCTTCTCGGGTGTAGCCGTAGTCGATGGCGATGAGGAAGCCGTGTCGAATGCCGGCGGCAATCTGTTCCATGGAGTGTCGCGCAGCGACGGGCGCTTCGACGCGTTCCCGCGGCTCGGGATGGATTGAGTAGCGGTCGAGGAATTCCAGTTCTTCGGGAGAAGGCTGCGCCCAGGTTTCAATGAATCGGTTGTCCCGTAGGTCGATGCGAAGAGATCCCTTCGCGCTGAGAATTTCGACGGGTAGGGCGTCGAAGAATTCATTGGCGAAGACGATGGTTGGAACGTTGAGAGCCGAACCTTCGTTGAGAGGATAGAGCGCGGCGAGTTCCGCTTTTCCAGATTCGATGTAATGCCCAAGAGTCTCCTTGATTCTCCCGCGCAAGGTGGAAGAGCTTTCGATCAGGACATAACGCATAGCGCGGAAGAAATCTGGGAATCTTCTCTCCGACCAATCGAGCACGTCGTGCGCGAACAAGCCCCGGCCGGGGCCGAGTTCAAGCAATTCGATTTGCTCGGGCGAGCCCAGAGCACGCCGCATTTCGTCGAACTGGCGGGCCAGGAGGCGGCCGAAGACTTTGTGTAAATCGCTTGAGGTGTAGAAGTCGCCAGCCTTTCCGAATTGTTCGGCGTTCCGAGAGTAATAGCCGAGTTCGGGATGGTAGAGGCAGAGTTCCATGTAGCGCGAGAAGGGAATGGGGCCGCACTCGCGGATCTCGTGCTCGATCTGTTGCCGGAGCGGGTTCACCTCTCAGCTCTACTTGTGAGCGGCGCCGGCGGGGGCCGCGGGTTGCGACCCGAGTGTCGTTAGATCGGCGACGAGCGCGGCCATGGCTTGATCGAAGTTGGTCTCGCGCTTCTCCTTCCCATGGGGACCCGACGATGCGGCAACCTGCCGCGAGAGAGCCCATAGCAAGACGTTGGTTTTGGGATCCAAAACTACCAGCCTCAAGTGTGGCCCTCCCGCGTCGCCAGCGGCGTTGTACGCACCAGGGAGCAGTTCGAAGCTGAAGCGAATCTCAAGAACCAGATCAGCGTCGGCAGGTGAGGGAACGGGTTCGTAGTGGCCCCCGCTCTTAACGGCGGCATAGAATTTGTCATATGCCCGATTGTTGTCCATGTCAGGAAGAAAAAAGACTTTCGGATCGATTTCTTCCCCGCCGGCGTTTGAGATGAACACTTTTCTTGCGCTAATGATTTGCGAGGGCACCGGCGCCCGGGGCGTCGTGGCGGCTTGCTGGGCGCATACCAGAACCAATGACGACTGCATGACAAAAGCCATCCAAAGAACTCCAAAATAGATGCTCCTCTGCATAATCCCCCCGACTGAGACTAAGTCTCGATGAATATAAACTCAAGGCCGTAAGAATGTCGTTGGACAATCGATGTGGATTGCTTTTCTTTACAAGCCGGTTCGACGGCGCTCGGCGCGATCCTGCGGGGTGCGGATGAACATTTCGACGAAGTAGTCGTGCAGCGCATCATAGAGTTGGCGCTGGAAGTTCCATTCGAACTGCGGATGGTCGAGGTCGCGGGGATGGAGCTCAAGGTAATAGGTATGGACCGGGATGGACACGTCTTTGAATCGGATGGTGAGTTCAACCCCCTCGCCCTTTGAGTGGGCCGCGAAATTCAGCAAGGGATGTTCGTAGAGGCGAAGTTGGGCGAGGACTCGATCGAGGCGGGCGGCAGAGGTTTCGGGCACAGGGGGATTGTAAAGCAGGGTGTGGAGTCTAAGGTGCGGAGGATGACAGTCGAAAGAGGAATCTACTCGTAGCGCAGCGCCTCGATAGGGTTCAGCCTAGCGGCTTTGATTGCCGGCAGCATGCCGCTGACTATTCCTACAAAGCTGAGAATTACTGTCGACCAGATCAGAGTCGCGGAGTCAATGTAGAGGTGAATGTCACCTTCGCTGGCATCCTCGATAAACGCGCTCCATAGCGTGAGCGAGCCCACACTCCACGAAACCAGATAGGCCAGCAGCACCCCGAGCAGGCCGCCAATCGCGGTAATGACCAGAGCTTCGGCCAGGAACTGGAAAAGAATATGCCAGCGGCGAGCTCCGAGGGCCTTCTCGACACCGATTTCGCGAGTGCGCTGGGTCACGGAGACCAGCATGATATTCATCAGGCCAACGCCGCCGATGCCGAGCGTCAGCAAGCCGATAAAGCCCAGCAGAACCTTGATGCCAATCGTGATCACGTTAAGGTCGGCTAGATCTTTCACGGCGTCGAATACGAAGATGGCGCGGTCGTCCTTGGGATTGAAGTTGTGATGGAAAGCCATGGAACCGCGCACAGCTTCGACCACTTTGCCATGGTCTCCCTCGTAATCCATCATGATGCCGTCAAGATAGTAAGTATTCTTGAGGTCGCTCATGGCGCTGTATGGGACATAAACCAGGGAGTTCATGTCTTCGTCGCCATTGGAAATGGTGTGCTGGAGCACGGCGATCACCTTGTAGGAGATGCCGTCGACGCGGACACTTTCTCCCAATGCGTTCTGGCCGGAGAAAAGTTTCTTCTTCACCGTAGAACCAATGACGGCCACGCGGGCATGAGTGAAATCCTCCTGCTCGCCGAAAAATGTGCCTTCGCCCACATCCAGGGCACGAATCTTCTCGTAGTTGGAATAGATGCCGTGGACGCTGTAGCTTCCGCTGCGGGTGCCGAAAGCCACCAGGCTTTGTTTATCCACCTCCGGGGAAATACGGGTGAGCATGGGGCACTCGGCGCGCAGGAACTCGAGATCATCGCGCGTCAGGCGTACCTGCACTCCGGCTTGGTACCGCCTGCCTGCAGCGAAGTGCGCCCCGGAAAGATGGCAACCAGGTTGCCTCCAAAGGTGCGGAAGGCGATCATCAAAGCGTTCTCAAAGCCGGAACCATAGGCCAGCAGCAAGACTACCGTGGCAATCCCCCACGCCATGCCCAGCATGGTGAGCATGGAGCGGCGGCGGTTGTGCTGCAGTGCGTTGAAAGCTTGTGTGCCCAGGTCGCCCAGCATAGTTACTCCAAACTTACTTACTTCAAATCTGGCTATTCCTGCCGCAGCGCTTCCACAGGAGGAAGCAGTGCGGCTTTGCGCGCGGGATAAAGACCGGCGACGATACCGGCCAGAGACAGAGAAAGAATTGCAATGACGGCGGAAGCGGGCACGATGCGCGGCGTGTCGAATCCCTCCGGCGAAGGCAACTGCGCCAGCAGAGCCACGAAGGCGGTGGTAATGGCCAGCCCGATACCACCGCTGAATGCGGTGAGGAATGCTCCTTCGACAAAAAACTGAGTCATGATGTTGCGGTGCGTGGCGCCCAGAGCCTTGCGCAGGCCGATCTCACGGGTCCGCTCAGTAACCGAAACTAACATGATGTTGATGATGCCGATGGCGCCCAGCCCGAGAGTCACGACTCCCACAACCCCTAGAAAATAATCCATCGCGTCGAAAATCTTGGCTACGCGAATGGCGCCGTCGATGGTGTCCCAGTCTTGAAAAGCATCATCAAGGCTGGGATCGAAACCATGGCGTCGGGCAATGATCGCGTGAACTTCGTTCTTGGCTTCGATGTGCAACTCTTTCTTTATGGGCCGGTAGTTGATGAACGAAATGGCATTCTCTGTGTTCTGCGCTTTGAGCGGAAAAAGCATGCGCATTGTGTCAAAGGGCACAAAGATGCGATGGTTGGTCCCGTTTTCGCCCTCTTTGCCAATCTTCGGGACGACACCGATCACTTTGAAGTCCATGTCATTGAGCAGAATGGTGCTGCCCACAGCAGGCTGCCCGGGAAACATGTTCTTGAGTAGTTCCCATCCCACGACAGCCACGCGGCGATGCTGGGAGTTATCCTCGTCATTGAACCAGCGCCCGGGATCGGTGGGGATGGTGCGAATCTGGTTGTACTCGGGAACGACGCCGAAGACTTGGCCGTTGGTGGAACCGTAATCGCTGACGGCGCGGATGTCGTCGCGCTCCAGCACGGGGGAAACTGCGCGCAGAAATCTGGCCTGGTCGCGAATGGCGAAATAATCGGCATAGCTAAAGTAGTAAGGCTGTCCTGACTGGTAATTGCCGGCTACGGCGGGGATGCGGCCCGGGAAGACGAACATTATGTCCTGACCTAATTCAGCCAGGTTCTTGTTCTGCCCGCTGCGGAAGCCTTCTCCCAGACCTACGAGAAGCAGCAAAGAGCCCACGCCCCAAGCAATTCCGAACATGGTCAGGAAAGAGCGCAACTTGTGCGCCCATAGCGTGGAGAGCGATTGCCGTACGATATCGAGAAGTATTCGCATGAGATACACCCCCACGCCTCCGGGGAGGTGCGTGGGGGTCCCGGGTACGTTCAAGCGAGGGGTCTCAATTCTCGCCCAAACGGTTCTCTTTCAAGCAACTGATCAGTGATACGCAGCCGGGCCATGCGAAGTTCCCTGCTGGTTGATTCTTTAGACAGCAGGAGGGCGAGAAAGGTTAGCTGAGACGAAGAATTTGGGGTACGACGCGGTTGATGAGAGATGCGCATTCAACATCTCTTCATCCAGAATTCGGTTAGAACTCGAAGTAGCCACCGGCTGGTGCCGGGCGACGGGCACCTTCGGTACCGGTCGCGGGCAGCAAGCCCAGGATTCCGCTTAGGTTCTCCCAGGCCGCCTGGTTCAAGGCAGGATCTGAACCAACCAGATCGCGGATCATATCCCAGGCAGCCAAGTTGAGAGCGCCTTCGGGTGGAGGTCCCATGGCCAGGGAGACTGAGCACTGGGGGCAGAAGGAGATGCGGTGGGCGGTTGACTTCTGGCGAGGTTTGATCCCCACGGTTTGGGCAAACATATACAGGGCAACAGATTTATGTCCGGCTTCGAGCTCGCGGTTACAACGAAGACAACGCATGTTCTCCAAGAGTCTCTCCTGGTGTGGTTGGTGGCCCTTAGAATATGAATACTGTCTTTGCGGAGTCACGAGGCGCAAGTATGTAGAAGGATTCCGGCCAGCCTCAGGCTCAGAGGAGGCCGGGGCTTTCTAAGCGGCGAGCGAACCAAGTTGTGCTCTAGGCAGGGGCGGATGGCCTCATGCACTCTGATGCGATGAGTGCTGTTGTGAGACATCCGCGAAATTCGCGTCTGACTGCTGTCTGTTTACCCGATCGAACACGTCCAATGTCGGCAGAGTTTGTTCGCCTGTCGGACCTTCGCAAATTGTGCGAATGCGAACAGGCAGCGGCAGTTTGCTACCGAGCGCGCGGCGGGGACATTGAGTTTCTGCTGATTCGGACCCGGGGCAGCGGGCGTTGGACGTTTCCCAAGGGCAGCGCAGAACCGGGGCTAACCCATGCCCAGGCCGCGGCACTGGAGGCGTTCGAGGAGGCCGGAGTTCATGGACGGATCGAGGAAGCTCCATTCGCCAGGTACGTTCGTGGCAGGCGGAGTGACGCAGGGAGATCTGCGGCAAGATCCGGCAAAGAAAAACTTGCAGTCTACACTCATCTCTGCGAGGTGTTGCGGCTCAGTTCCCCCAAGGAGTCCAAGCGGGATCGGACCTGGTTTTGCGTCGAGGATGCGAAGTCGCGCTTACGGGAGGGTCGCAGGAAAGATGACGCGGCCGAGTTCGCGCGCGTAGTCGACCGGGCCGTAGAGCGCATCCGGCAACTGCGCACCGGGGATGGCGTCATCGATCGAGTTCTGGAAGGTCGAGCACTGGAAGGTCGAACGCAACAAGATCGTCTAAGTCCGAACGTGGTGCAAAGGGACCCGCTTCAAAAAGTGCAGTTCGAGGCTTTTGTGGAAGGTCGCGGTCGAGAAGCCTCGTTCATGCAGCATATTCGGCTCCAACTCAGCGGGATGAGGCAGTTCGCCGTGCCGATTGTTGAAACTCAATCTCGTGAAGTTTCACGAGGGGAGATCTTGCAATTCGGCGATGCCCGAGAAAAGAAGACTAAAGCCTTGGGAGCTGGGTCGAAGATCGGCTGAAACGTTTCTCACTTTCAATTCTCTACTTTCCACTTTTAGCTCTTGGGCCGCTCGTAGGCCTTGGCCAGATATTTTCGCGCTTCCTCGAGGGCAGCGAAGGTATCGTCGTTGGTCTGGATGGCCTGGCGGTATTCGTTGATGGCGCGCTCGCGCTGGCCGGTGATGTCGAAGATCTTGCCCAGTTGGAGATGGCTCCAGACCTCAGTCCAGCGGGGCTCGCCGTCGCCGTTGATGGAAGCGCGGTAGGAGTTGGCCGACGACTGGTAGTTTCTCTGCTGGAAGAAAACTTCCGCGATGCGGTAGTGCGCAAAGGAACTGTTCTTATTGATGTCGAGGGCCTTGTTGAACTCGGCGAGGGCACCGGAGAGGTCGCCCTGCTGTTGCATCGCCATGCCTCTCAAAATAGAAGAACGAAGCTTCACATCCGAAGAATTGGTGAGCACGTGGTGGTCAGGATCGACCGCGATTCGCCGCGGGCGTCCGAAGGTTTCAACGGTAAAAGCTGAGTTCGTGCCTACCACTTCGAGCTTCTTGTCTTCGGTTTTTCCATCCGTATCGATGCGTAAGTCCACGGGCATGCGGAACAGATCGAGATCCTGGGATATCTCCCCTACCACGCGAAAGCCCGGAGCTTTGTCTTCCTTGGGCGATTGTTCCTTGCCGCTTCCCCCCAGGCGGTACGTGGTGTACTTCACCTTAAATTCGGGGGCGCCAGTCGAATCGAGCCACTGGGAGAAGAACCAGGTGAGCTGATCGCCATAGTATTTTTCGGCGATGGAACGGAAGTCGTCCATGGTAGCCGACTTCGCGGCGTAGGTTTCGGCGAACTCGCGCATGGTTTTGTTGTACTTGTCTTCGCCCAGCACCCAGCGCAGCATGTGCAGAATCATCGCGCCCTTGTCGGTTACCAGAGATTGAAACTCAGTGGAGAACGGGTCGAGCTTGCTGGCGCTGGAGAGCGGGACGGTGTCATAGGCCAAAGCGCCAACCGACATGTCTTTCACCGCTTCTTCCAGACCCTGCGCGCCGGCGGCATTCTCCACGTACATAGCTTCGGAATAACGTGAGAATCCGTCGACCAACCACCAATCATCCTTTGTAGCGGGACTTACGGAAACTCCCCACCACTGATGGGCGATGGCGTTGGCGAGGAGGCGGTAGTTGGTCTTCTCAGTAATGGAGGGTCCGGCGAGACCGGCAATTTCCGGAGCCCACGCGTAAGGAACCGTATCGCCCGGCAGCTCCACTACGTTGAGCCGTTGCGACAGAGGCGTCCCGTAAAGAGTGATGAAGTAGGTAAATTCCTGAACTGCTGTGGTGGTGTATTCCGGAGCGAGCTTTTCGTGGGTGGGTTTGAAGAAAACGTGCAAGTCCATTCCCGCTTCATCACTTTTATATTCCTGAAAGATACCGGCGATGATAGTGCCGGGGAAGCTGGGCTTCGTATCGACGAACGTGAATGTCTTCGTAGGAAGGCCGTTGGTGTTGGGCTTTTTTGATGGCGGATTGTCGGTGACTGCGGCCTTTCCGCTCCCGATCACCCGCATGTGTGCCGGCACGGTGACGCTGATGGTTGAAGTGAAGCGGTTAAGTCCATAGCCGCTCACCGGGAACCAGCGTCCGGAGTAGAGCAGGTAGCTGGTATCGTCGCCAATGTAGGCCAGCTTTAGCCCCGGAACTGGGCTGTCGTCTGCGGTTTCGAGATTGCCTTCGTATTCGAAGGTCAGCGTGGCAGAGGCGTCCTTGGCCAGGCCGGCAGGCAGAGGCACGCGGATTGTGGAATCCTGGGTAACACGCTCGGCCGATAGCGGCTGGTTGTTATCGTCGAGAACCCGCGTGACGCGCAGATCGTTATGCAGTTCGAAGACGGCAACGGTCAGATCCTGAAGGGCGGTGAATTTAACTTTGGCGCGGGCTGAAATCTGGTGGAGATGAGGCGTTAGCTCGGCCTCGATCTGATAATCGTCGACGCGCAGGTGGATCTTTTCGGCGGCCCGTGACGGGATCGCGACGAAAACCAATAGCAGCAGGGCAAGGGTACTCGACAGGACGCTCTGGGCGCGCCGAAGGCGAATCTGCATTACGGAGAGTCTCCCGGAAATGGGCCTACCACTTCCCTATGATGAAGATTCTCCACTAAAAGATGCTGGGAGCACAAGGTTTAGGGGCAGCTTCTAGCTTTTAGCGCCTAGCTCTTGGCTCGCACGGCGGTGCGGCAGGGCCAGGATTATCTCTGCGGCTCGGTCTGCCGGATGCTGGGAGAGGCCCTCGATGCCGCTGCGCGGTGGGCTGAGCCTCGCTCTTACCTGGGTCAGGCCTTCCAGCATGCGCGCGCGCGCGGGACCGTCGGGGAGGATTTGCTTGATTTGCGCGACAACTTTCCCGGCCGAAAAGTCGTGCTGGACCAGTTCAGGGACGACTTGCTCCCCGGCGATCAGGTTGACCATGGCGAAGTGCGGAACTTTGACTCGCGGCTTGCCCAGCAGATAAGTAAGCGCCGAGACGCGATAGACCATCACGAACGGAGTGCCCATTATGGCTGCCTCAACTGTTGCAGTGCCGCTGGCGATGATGCCGGCGCGTGAGTGGTAGAGAGCGGGCAGGGATTCTGGGACGAATGTAATGCGCTGTTTTCCTACATGACTTTGCAGAAAGGCGCGGTCGAGCGTGGGGGCGGCCGGCAGGAGAGATTCGTAGTCGGAGCCGAGTTGAGCGGCTGCTTCCAAGATTGTTGGCAGGTTCATGCGGACTTCCTTGACACGACTGCCTGGCATGAGCGTGATCCAATACTTAGCCGGATCGAGATGAAACTGGGCGGCGTAGGTGGTGCGGTCGACTGCTGGTTGCGGTAAGTCGGCTAAGGGATGGCCGACGAAGATCGCATCCACTCCACGGTCTCGGTAGAACCGTTCTTCAAAGGGAAAGATCACCAGCGCTTTGTCGATATAGTTGCGGATGAGGCGGACTCGTCCCTGGCGCCACGCCCAGAATTGCGGTGCGACGTAGTAGACCACTGGAATGCCGCGCTTCTTCATCTGCCGTGCTACACGCCAGTTGAAGGCGGGCGAGTCGATCACGATGGCGAGATCGGGCTTGCGCTTATCAGCTTCTTTGATCAGATGCTGGAACAGACCGTATATCTTTGGCAGGTGGCCGAGGATTTCGGTGATGCCGACTACGGAAAGATCTTTCGCGTCGACTACGATGTCGCAGCCGGCGGCGCGCATGCGGCCTCCGCCGACGCCGAAGAATTCGAGTTGCGGGTCGCGGCGGCGCATGGCTTCGATGAGCTGAGCGCCGTACATTTCTCCGGAGGCTTCGCCGGCTGAGATCAGGATTCGCAAGAGAGCATTGTAAGGCCGACGATGTTGCTAGAGTTGTTCAGAAACGGTCTTTCGCAACCCTGCCCGTCCACGCCTTCTTGCGGCAGCGGAGAGTGGCGAGAGATCCGGTATCGATTTCGATTAACGAGGATGGACTTCGATTCGTCATCTAACAATCTTATAAGATTCTTCGGCCCTTGAAGACGACAACGGGCGAGCCATCTGCTACGAACGCGCAGTCTGGGCGCTGTTGAAGAACCGCTCCGAGGTCGCGTCCATAAAGCGAACTGGCGTCCCCCTCAAATCGAGCGGCAGTGGCCCCCCACACCTGCCAAGGGACATGGGAGACGTGATATTCGATGCAGCCCCCGGTCGGTTGAGCCGAATAGCCCCAGTAGTGTTCTGTGATGAATTGCTCCAGGCTCCCCTCGTGCGGATGGGTTGGAACGCCCTCGGCCTGAGCGGAGAGTTTGCACCAGCTGCCGTCAACCTGCCACTCATACCGCGCCGTCTTCCCAAAATCCACGGTCTCAATGTGGTGCTTCATCGGTAGGCATGTGTAATTCTCGCCGTATACAAAGCGGGCTGTCATTGCAATCGCGCGCTTCGGCACAACCTCGGCGATGAAAACGACGCCTCTTCGATTATCGTCACCCTCTTTGCGACGAACATAGAAGCGCAGGTTGACCTCATCGAAATTGGCATGAAATGGCACCGGGAAATGTCCGAGTAGTTTGGTGCCGAGGAACCTGAAGCCCACAAGGCTGACGTATGTTCTTCCGTTGAACGAATCCAGCGATGTGCCAGGTGGAACGTACCGAGTCAAGAGGCTGGGATCAATCTCGTAGTTCAACATCACGAGGTCTCGCCATTCAGCGGAAAGAAAGACTCGCATGGACTGAGAAGGGTGTTCGTCGATACTTCTTTCGATCTGGCTAGTCATCTGCGCTGGCGGTGACTTCTGGTTCCCTTAAGCCGTCGGCATTCGTGGGCGAGGGCGCCCGCGCCACACCGATCTCTTGATCCTTGTACTGGAGCTGGTAGAGCTTGAAGTAGATGCCGTGCTGCGCCAGGAGTTGCTGGTGCGTGCCCATTTCGCGGACCTGACCTTTGTGCATGACGATGATTTTGTCGGCGCGTTGCACGGTCGAGAGCCGGTGGGCGATGATGAGCGAGGTGCGTCCCTCGACCATGCGGTTTAGCGCGTCGCGGACCCGGAATTCGGTTTCGGTATCGACGCTGGAAGTGGCTTCGTCGAGAATCAGGATTTTCGGTTCGTGGGCCAGGGCGCGCGCGAATGAGATCAGCTGCTTCTGGCCGGTCGAAAGAGTAGAGCCGCGCTCTCGGACCTCTTCGTCGAATCCTTTGGGCAGGGCGCGGACGAAGTCGGCGAGGTTCACGTCTTCGGCGGCTTGTTCGATGTCAGCGTCCTGGATACGCTTGGTGCCTAGCCGGATATTTCCGCCGATCGTGCCGCTGAAGAGGAATGGATCCTGCAGGACTACGCCGAAGCGGCTGCGCAGGTCGGCCAGGTCCATCTCCTTGACGTCGACACCGTCGATTCTGACTGCGCCTTTCTGGACATCGTAGAAGCGCAGCAGGAGCGAGATTAGTGTCGTCTTGCCCGCTCCGGTATGGCCGACGATGGCCACGGTTTCGCCGGGTTCAATGGCAAAGGTTACGTCGCGGAGCACCCAGTCCGGGGCGGAAGCCGAGCTTTGCTCGGCCGGACGGTCGAGAGCGGTCGTCCCCACGTGAGTTTCCGTCTCCACGTGCTCCTTGCCCAGTTCGAAATCGCGGTAGGCGAACCAAACGTGATCGAATTCAATGCGGCCGGGGCCTTCGGGGCGCTTAGTTACCGCCGGCGAAACTATCTGCACTGGAGTATCCAGCAGCTTGAAGATGCGTTCGCTGGCGGCCATGGCCGATTGCAGGATGTTGTATTTCTCGCTGAAATCCATGATCGGGCGGAAGAAGCGCAGTGCGTACTGGATAAAGGC
>Ga0210396_10005714_pt1 | contig 11975 bp, 7 predicted proteins | sample IncBWH17OmetaG_FD_155466 | JGI IMG/M metagenome (GOLD analysis project Ga0210396, IMG submission 155466) | Forest soil microbial communities from Barre Woods Harvard Forest LTER site, Petersham, Massachusetts, United States - Inc-BW-H-17-O ...
CCGGCCCGACTGGCACGCTTGCCGGACTGGGTTCGATCTCCGGCACGGTCAAAGCTCCCAAGGAATTCAAAGCGGCAAAAGTTTACGTCAAGAATGTGGACAAGAACGTCGTCTACATGGTCTTCACTGAGGGCGGGCGTTATCAGGCCGTGGACCTTTTCCCCGGCAACTATGAAGTGAGCGCCACCAAGAACGGTTTCGCCGACAGCGACGTACAGAAAATCACCATCGCTTCCGGCGGAAGCGCGACCGCGGATTTTACCTTGAAAGAGGGAACCTACCGGCCCAACCAGCAAATGCGCAGCGGCCTGCCCAAAGGGGAACCGCTTGTTTCTTATGACGAACTCTACCCGCCGGGCCATGCGCGCGAGACGATTGAGCGGACTTGCATCATGTGCCACGGTCCGGACTTTCTCCCGAACAAACAGTGGGATGAATCGCAGTGGAACGCCGGGATCGATCTGATGCAGAACCCCAATGACAACGCAGGCGCGCGCCTCGTTCCCGGAACATTTGCCGCCGGTGAGCGCGAGGAACTGGTTGCCTACCTTGTCAAAAATTTTGGCCCGGACAGCAAGAAGCGCGGCCTGGCCGTTCCCGACCAGCCGGTCGACGAAAAAGCTCTGGGCAAAGCGATGTTCATCGAGTATCACATTCCTCCGCTGCCCAAGGGAGAGCGCGGATTTCACGACGCCCATTTGAGCCAGAATGGCGATATCTGGTACGTGGACGCGCGCGGCTTGCAAGTTGGCAAAATGGATCCGCGCACGGCCACCTGGACCGACTACCCGGTTGGCGGTGCGCAATATCGAGGCCACGGCCTGACGCAGGATGCCAGTGGGGACATCTGGATGGCCGGGCACACCGCTTTCTTGCGAGTCGACAGCAAAACCGGAGCGATCAAATATTACCCCTACGATCCGGAGGCCAAGTGGCCTCCCCACGGCAACACGCCCTTTGTGGACTCCCGGCAGAACATCTGGGAGTCGCTCTCCTGGGCCAATGAAATTGCCAAGTGGGACCGCACTACGGGCGAAGTTTCGCTCTACAAAACGCCGACGGACAACAGCTTTGCCTACGGAATGGTGATGGACAAAAACGACAAAGTCTGGCTGGCGGATTGGTGGCGCTGCAAGGTGACGAAATTCGATCCCGTGGACAGCCAGTGGATCGAGTACGCTCCGCTGACCCGGCCCTGCACCATGCGCCGCGTCTTTGCCGACCACAACGGTATGATCTGGTATGCGCTCGAATGGCCGGGGAAAATCGGCATGCTCGATCCCAACACCAACAAGATCGTGGAATACGCGCTCCCACTGAAGTGGTCTTTCCCATACGACATCCAGCAGGATCATGACTCCAATTACTGGATCGCCGATTCGGGACAGGGTGGCGGGCTAATTAAGTTTGAACAAAAATCGAAGACCTTCACCTATTACCCCGCGGAGCAGCGGACCGATATGCCCAAGATTGAGGTCTCCAACGAAAATTCGATCTGGTACACGACACGTTCCGCCGATCCAAAAGATCAGGCGCTGGGCGTGTTGTACCCCGATAAATCAAAAATCCAAACGCTAGCAGGCAGCTACTAAAGCAGGCAGCTACTAATCCAAATTTCGCGATGTTTAAAGTGGCGCATGCTTAAGCCTGCGGGTTTTGATTCTGGAATGTAAGCACCCCGCAAGCAGAAGCACGCGCCACATCTTCAAACATCATCGCTCCGATTCACGTACGCTTTTCCCGCGCGAATTGCCGCCGCACTTTGCAGCTTCTGTCGCCCCGTGCGCTTCTTCCCCGTGCTGTCGCCAAAAATAAAAGACCCTTCACGAACCTCGAGGATGGTTATATCCGCCACGCTTCCCGGCCGCAAAGTGCCGATCTCGACGCCAAAATTAAACATGCGCGTAGGCCGGAGCGTGACGCGCTCGACGATCTGATCCAGATTCATGCCGATCGCCAAAAATTTAGAGAGCTCCGTGACCAGGTCGTACACCGGACCGTTGATACTCAAGCCTCCGAGATCCGTGCCGATCGTGTCCGGCAGAAAATTTTGTTGCAGGCACTTTTCCGCCACGTCCAGGCTCAGATGCGGACCGCCGTCGCCCACATCGAACAAGACCCCTCGCTCGCGGCATTCGAGCATTTCGGGAAGCATTTTTCCACTCGCGTCGAGCGGCCCATGCGGCCGCCCGGTAAAACAGTGCGTCAGGATATCGCCATTGCGCAATTGGCGGAGAATCTCCGGCAGGGGAGAATACGAATCGCCGATGTGCACCATCAAGGGAAGATTGGAAATCTTCGCTGCCTCCAGCGCTCGTTTCAGGACTTCAAGATCGTTGGCCCCGGTAATTTCTTTGGAAAGCCGCGCCTTGATGGCCACGACGTCGGGCTTGTTCGCCTCCGCCGCCCGCGCCGTCAACTGCGGATTCACCCAATCGAGGTTGGAATAATTCCCGGCGAGGCCCATGAGCGTGCCGCGAGCTCCGATGTCTATCATCGCGTAGACCCGCGTGGCCGAAGGCTTGATGACATATTGCCGGAAACCGGCGATGGAAAAATATCCGGCCGACCCTGCATCCACCGCCGTTGTAACGCCGCGCCCCAGGCAATATTGATCCGCGTTCACTCCGGTTGGGCCCACTCCCTCAAAAACATGCACGTGGACATCGATGAGCCCTGGCGTCACAATTTTGCCTTTGGCGGAAATCAGGGTGCGCGATCCATCCGCTGGAATATCCGGGGAAACTTGCAGAATCTTGCCATCCTTCACCGCCACGTCCAGCAGCGCGTGCAAGTTCTGGCTGGGGTCGATGACCGTGCCGCCCTTGATCAGCAAGTCGCGGCTCTGCGTCAAGGCCGCCCCCATGTCCTGCGGGGCGGAAGCGGGCTCGGAGCCGGCCGCGCGCTCCAAGCTACTCGAAACGAGAAGCGGCGATCCGATCAGCAACTGAGAAAAACGGCGGCGTGTCAGCATCGAGCACCTCATGTAGTACAGCCACTCCTGGCTGTGCGGTTTTCCCTACCTTCAGTCATTTGATTTCAACCATTGGGTGGCTGTCAGCAGCTAAGCCAGCGCCTTGCGGGTGTCAAAATCCGATTGGCAACCCTCAAGGTTGGGACTACATCTTTTCGTATCTCTTGAAATTTCTCGGACCAACTTCCGCTCCGTACACGTTGCCCGCATCATCCGCCGCGACGCCTTCCGCCGCAGTTCCGTTCCCCGGCTCCAAACCCTCGCCCGGCTTCAACACCGGGTCGGGAATGAAGGCCGTGACTTTGCCGTCTCTGACGCTACCGATTCGGATGCCGCGCCGGAAACCAGGATTGCGCGCCATATTCGATTCCGAGTCCGCGACGAACAAAATGTCGTGCTGGTCGATGAAAACGCCGCTCGGCCGCCCGAATTGCCGCCACTCTTCCAGGAATTTTCCGTCCTGATCGAAAATTTGCACGCGGCTGTTCCCGCGGTCGGCCACGAACAACCGCCCCTTGGAATCCATGGCCAGCGAATGCGGATTGTTGAATTCCCCTGGTCCAGTTCCTTCTTTGCCCCACGCCTTTATAAATTTTCCGTCCGGCGAAAATTTCACGATCCTCGCGTTCGATCCCGGCCCGTGTCCGTCGGCGACGAAAATATTTCCGTTTGGAGCGACCAGCACATCGCTCGGCTTGTTGAATGTGTCCGGCCCGTCTCCAGCCATCCCCGCCTTCCCAAGCGTCAGCAACACTTTTCCGTCCTGGCTGAACTCAAACACCTGGTCACCCTTCCCATTTTCGGCGTCTCCGTCAGTCACCCAAACGTGATTCTTTTTGTCGATAAACAGACCGTGAGGCCGCACAATCATTCCCGCGCCAAAACTTTTCACCAGATTGCCTGACGAATCGAATTTCAGAACGGGCGCGAGGTCCGATTTGGCGCAAGAAGTTCCGCCGCATCGTTCAACAACCCAGATACTCTTGCCGTCGCGATCGATATCCGCGCTGATCACCTGTCCCCAGCTCCTTCCTTCGGGCAGCTTTGCCCAGTTCTCGACGGTGCGGAACGGATTGGGCGCGGCGTTGGGATCGGCCTGCGCGCGTGCGTTCGCCCCGGAAATCCAGCCTGCAACGACGGACGCTATTCCCAACGCGTAGATGATTCGATTGAGATGTGGCACGGCGCCCCCTCGAGTTTTCTTTTTGGGAACCAACCTGACGAGCGCGCCCATCTTACTTCAATCGCATCCCGTTTTCGAATGCGCATCCAGTGGCGCAGGCTTCAGCCTGTGGGTTTTGGACTATGCATGGCCGAACCCCACAGGCTGAAGCCTGCGCCACTAAAGAGGACGTGATATAAGTTTTGGTGCGGAATTACGACATATACGGAGAGAATGGCAAATGCCGCAAACGATGGACTCGAAAGCAACCGATCGCAAATGGCTGGGCCTCTATGACCGCCCCCATCGCGATTTGCGGGAATTCCTCGACCGCGCGGAAAGCGTTGGCGAAGTAACCCGCGTGAAAGGCGCCAACTGGGACCTGGAACTGGGCGCCCTCGCCGAAATCGTCAACCACAAGCGCTCGGAGGCCCCCGCGCTCTTATTCGAGGATATTACCGGCTACCCCAAAGGCTTTCGCGTACTTTCGGGTTCCGGAAACTCATCCAAACGCATGGCACTGATGCTCGGTTTCCCGATGCCGAAAACCGCTATCGATGTCGTGCAGGCCTACCGCGATCGCATGAAGCTGCACAAACCGATTCCTCCGGCCACCCTAAAACAGGGCCCCATCCTGGAAAATATCGATCGCGATGAGAATGTCGACCTCTACAAATTTCCCGCGCCGCGAGTGCACGAAAGAGATGGCGGACGTTACATCGGCACAGAAGATCTCGTGATCATGCGCGATCCCGACGAAGGTTGGGTAAACGCGGCGACCTACCGCGTGCAAGTTCACTCGAGGAACAGCACCGGCCTGTGGATGTCTCCCGGCAAGCATGGCCGTCAAATCCGTGACAAGTATTTCAAGCAGGGAAAGCCTTGTCCCGTGCTGGTCTGCTGCGGCCACGACCCTCTGCTATTCCTAGCCGCTGCCAACGAAATTAAATTTGGCGTATCGGAATTTGATTATGCCGGCGGGCATCGCGGTGAACCCTTTGAGGTAATTCTCAGCGAAATTCATGGCCTCCCGATGCCCGCTCACGCGGAAATTATTTTGGAGGGTGAAGTCACCGAAGGCGACGTTCACACCGAGGGCCCCTTCGGAGAGTTCACCGGCTATTATGCGAGCCCGTCCAGCGAGCAGGGAGTCATCCGCGTCCGCCGCGTCTATTATCGCAACGATCCCATCCTGACCATGGCCACGCCCATGCGCCCGCCCTCGGACATGTCTTTCGGCAGATCCATCGTCAAGTCCGGCATGATCTGGGACGCCATCGAACGCGCGGGAATTTCCGGCGTGCAAGGCGTCTGGTGCCACGAGGCGGGCGCAATGCGCCTGTTCAACGTCATCTCCGTGAAGCAAGCCTACGCCGGGCACGCCAAGCAGGTCGGCCTCGTCGCCGCCGGCTGCCAGGCGGGCGCCTATCTCGGCCGGTTCGTCGTGGTCGTGGACGATGATGTGGACCCCACAGATTTGTTCGATGTCGTCTGGGCCATGTCCACGAGGTGTGATCCAGCTTTAGACATTGAGGTCATCCGCCGCATGTGGAGCGGTCCGCTCGATCCGCTGATTCCGCACGGCTCGCCCGTGAACTACAGTTCGCGCGGATTGATTGACGCCTGCCGTCCCTTCGAGCGCCTCAAGGATTTTCCACCGGTCGTGGGCGCAACGCCTGAGCTGCGCGCCAGGGTCGCCGCCAAATTCGCGGACGTTCTCAGTAAAATTTGAAAGGGACCTGGAAAATTTTTAGGACATATCGTAGCGCAGGCTTCAGCCTGTGGGTTTTAGTTCAAGCTAGTATCAGCCCCCGCAGGCTGAAGCCCGCGCCACTGGCCGAGACGCCATGACCACCGCAACCACCGTGAATGTTCCTGACCTGATCGACGAGCAGAAAGTCAGCTCATTCCAGATTCGCGTTATGGTGCTGTGCGCCCTGGCTGCGCTGCTCGACGGCTTCGCCGCTCAAATGATCGGCTACCTCGCGCCTTCCGTGGCGCGGGAAATGCACCTGTCCCCGGCCGCGCTCACTCCCATCTTCGCCTGGGGCTTGTTCGGCCTGATGCTCGGCGCATTGATCTTCGGACCCGTGGCCGACCGTTTTGGCCGCAAGCCGGTAATCGTTGCCTGCACTCTGTTCTACGGCCTTATTTGCCTGGCCACGGCGAAGGCGGACTCAGGCGCGAGCCTCGCGATCCTGCGCTTCCTTGCAGGCTTAGGGTTTGGCGGCGCTATGCCAAATGCCATCGCTCTGACCGCGGAATATGCCCCCGAGCGCCGCCGCGGCACCATGATCACCATCATGTTTTGCGGTTTTCCCGTCGGCGCTTCCATCGCAGGTTTTGCCGCTGTGCCCATCCTTCCCGTCTTTGGCTGGAGGGGTGTTTTTGTTCTCGCGGGCATCATGCCCTTGCTGCTCGTCCCCGTGCTGATCCTGCTGTTGCCCGAATCCATCCGCCACTTGGTGATCCACGGAGCGAAGCCTGAGCGCGTACGGCAACTATTGGTGCGCATGAACCCACAATTGAAGTTCGGAAGCGACACAATTTTCGTCGTCCGCGAAGAGCGCGCCCCCGGCATCCCTGTCCTCCACCTGTTCCGGCAAGGCCGTGCCCTACCTACGATTCTCCTGTGGATTGGTTTCTTCATGAGTCTGATCGATATCTATTTGCTGACGAGTTGGCTGCCCACCGTATTTCACAACGCCGGAATTACGCTCTCGCTCGCGGTCATCGCCACCGCGGTGTTTCAGGGCGGAGGCGTGGTTGCTTCCTTGGTCCTCGGCAGTTTCGTGGACCGCTTTGGCGCCTACCGGGTCCTGACGTTCACTTATTTTTTGGGCGCTGTTTGCGTCGCACTGCTCGGCTACTCCCATTCCGTCCCTGCCATCATGGTTTGCACTTTTTTTGCCGGCGCGGGCGTGATCGGAGGGCAGACCGGGGCGAACGCGCTGGCGGCTTCGTTCTACCCAACCTATATCCGCTCGACCGGCGTGGGCTGGGCGCTGGGGATTGGGCGCATCGGATCCATCGTCGGCCCTATTTTTGGCGGCATCATGCTCTCGCTGCATCTGCCTCTGACCACCGTCTTTTTGGCGGGAGCCGTTCCCTCGCTTGTCGGAAGCGGCGCCATTTTTCTGATGGGCCGCACTCAAGTCACTGTAAACGCGAAGAGCGCCCTTGGCGTCGCCGCCTCTTGAATTTTCGCGCAGGCCTGAATTTCAAGGAAGGAGAGCAATTATGAAAGTCGGCATCGTAGGTGCGGGCGGAGTAGGCTCCGCTTGTCTGTTGTCTCTCGTCATGCGTGGAGTTGCGTGCCAGGTGGTTGTGCTGGATAAGAATCACGAGCGCGCTAAAGGCGTCGTGGCCGATCTCCAATACGGGGCGACGCTTTCTCCGGCCGTGGAATTGAGCGCCGGAGACTATCCCGACCTGGTCAACGCCGTGCTGGTGATCGTTACGGCGGGAATCAATGAAAAAACCGGCGGCGCTACCGACCGTAACGACCCTGCCGGAAGGTTGAAGCTGCTTGACACCAATGCGGGTGTCTACCGCGATATCGTTCCCAAAATTGTTGCGGCGGCGCCGCAGGCGTTGATCCTGGTCGTGACCGATCCGCCCGATCCTCTGGCTGACCTGGCACGCGTGCTCGCGGGCCATGAGCGCGTGTTGAGCTCCGGCACTTTTCTGGACTCGCTCCGCTTCCGTTTACATCTCGCTCGCCGATTAAAAGTGAACCCCATGTATGTCGAGGCCCAAGTGGTGGGTGAGCACGGCACGTCCCAGGTATTCTTGTGGTCTTCCGCGCGTGTCGGGGGCGCGCCCATTGATGGATTGCTTGAAGGCAGCGGCCAGACGATCGACGCGTTTCGCCAAAGTGTGGAGCAGGATGTCCGCTTCGCGAATATCACCATCATTGAAGGAACTGGCGCCAGCCAGCTGGGGATCGGCATGGTAACCGCGCGCATAGCCGAGGCCATTTTGCGCGACGAGCACGCGGTCATCCCCATCGGCTCGCACAACCCGAATTACGCGGCCACGATTTCGCTTCCCAGCGTGCTCGGACGGCAAGGCGTGAGCCAAATCCTGGAGCCGGAAATGTCTGAACAGGAACGAAAGGCATTCCAGCGCAGCGCGGACATCCTGCGGAATGCCGCAGCACGAATCATTCCCGCGCCAGCGCAACGTTCCGCTCGCCCGGCTGGTTGAAATTTCCAGCGGACGTATCGAATTGCTTTACTTCCGCTTTTCCTCATGATATTGCAGCGGCTGTGAATCTTGCTATTTGCCCGGGAGACAAAATGAAAGCCATGACCAAGAAGCTTTGTAGCCACATCGCGGTTTGCGCCATCCTGCTCACAGGCATTTTGTACGCGTCGCCTCGGCGCGCCTGGGCTGATCAGATTCCGACCGGTTGGGAAGCCAGCAACATGAAGCCAATCGGCTACAGCGATTTGGGCGGCCATGAGGCCTTCAAGATGGCCATCAAGCATGTAGGCGATCACTGGTATCTCTACATGGGGCACTTCGTAGCCAATGGTTGGAGCATCGTCGATGTGACCGACCCCACAAACCCCAAGGTGGTTAAATTCATTCCTGGTCCGACACCCACTTCCGCCGGCCAGATCGATCTCCACGATAATCTGATGATCACGCCGCTCCAGGATCGAGCCGGCTATGGTGGCGACCCGAATAAAAAAGTCATCGAGGGCGTCCTCCTCTGGGATATTAGCAACCCAGTGGGCCCCGAGCAGCTAGCCTGGTGGAAGACCGGCGCAACGGGCACGCATCGCGACGGCTATCCCGGCGGAAAATATGCATACCTATCCGCGGGCATGCCCGGCTACAAGGGACAAATCCTGGTAATCCTCGATGTGAGCGATCCGGCCCATCCCAAGGAAGCAGGCCGTTGGTGGATGACCGGCCAGAAGGAAGGCGAGCCGCCGCTACCGGCCCCGATCTACGGCTTCCACGGCCCGGCCGTGATTGATGGAGACCGCGCGTACCTCGGTTACAGCCCCGCCGTCGTCATCCTCGACATCAGCGACATTTCCAAACCAAAGTTAATCGGCCAGCTCACTGTCAGCCCGCCCTTTGGCACCGGCATTCCCGTGCATGACGTGATGCCGATCCCCGGCCGAAATTTGCTTTTCGCGCATGCGGAGGGAACTGGTGGCGGGGATTCCCCTACAGGTGCGCTTGCCTGCCAGGGAGCGGAGTTTCTCGTAGGATTAGTCGACATCCAGGACCCCGCCAAACCTAAACTCATCTCCACGTTTCCCAAGCCAGTCCCTCCCGCGGATGCGCCGTACACCGATTTTTGCGACAAGGGAGGCCGTTTTGGCCCGCACAACACCAATATTCTGCAGCACAACCCGGACGTGGAAAAGCAGGCGGACCTGATCTACCTCACCTACTTCAACGCCGGCCTGCGGGTCTATAACATCAAGGACGCGCGCCTGCCGAAGGAGACCGGATGGTTCATACCACCCACTCCCACCGTCCGCCGCATGCCCGCCCCGTACGATAAGCTGGTGAGCCAGACCGAAGACGTGCTCGTCGACACCCGCGGCAACATCTACATCACCAATAAACAATGGGGATTGTTTATCCTTAAGTACACTGGCCCGGGAGAGCCCGCCCCGACCGCCAAGTAATTTCCGTGGCGCCGGCGTCCCGCCGGCGATTTTTTCTGATGATCGCCCGACGCAACGAGCGACCAAATCACGTTCCATTCCGAAACCGCCCTATCTGAGTAGGGCACGGCTTCAGCCATGCTGTAAAAACAGTGGAGGGAATGCGCCTTCAAAGGCTACGAAAAAGTAGTTTATTTTGTCATTCCGAGCGAAGCGAGAAGTCTCTCTTCGATTTGTCGCATGAAAAGAAAGTGAGATTCCTCGCTTCGCTAGGAATCACAAAATTCTAAAGGAGTTTTTTCCGCAACCAGTGTAGCCGCTGGCCTGTTCAAATTAAAATTGCGATCCGGCCTTTTTCAAATTTCGCGCACGCCAGCCAGGCCAGCAAAAAATCCGACAGGCTGAAGCCCGTCCTACTCAGTTTCCTGCCGGCGCAAGCTTCTCAGTCAGCTCAATGCGCGTGCCCCACGGGTCGGTCAAATAAGCGACCTTGGTCGTTTGATTGGGAGCCAGGCGAATGGCTTCGTCCAGCTTGATCCCCTGCGCTTCGAGCTTCTTGGTAAACGCTTCCAGGTCCTTCACGTCGAAGCCGATATGATCGAGCGACCGCCCCTTGGTGGGAACCAGGCCTTCCTTCCCGGGCGAGAAGGAAAGATTCGCGCCCGGCACATCGTCGCAGTCCACCAGCCCCGGCGAAGACATCCGCTGCCGCTTACCCGGCACGCCGCCAAAATTTTTCGCGTACCACGCCTGCATCGCCGGAATGTCGCCCTGCACCGGGTAAAAGTGAATGTGGTTCATCACCACCGGCGCGGATTGCGCCGGGTCGCCATAAAATTCCAGCCGAATCCCGTCCGGCCCGTGAACGTAGCCCTGATTTGGATTCCCGGTCTGCTCGATTTCCACGCCGTCGGCCTTCCATTTGGCGATCGCTGCGGGCAAATCCTTCCACACAAATCCGAAGTGGTTCACGATGGAGCCATCCGGCGGCCCGGTAGGGTCGGCCTGCCGCAGCATGATGAAAACCCCCGGAAACTGGATGAGCATGAGCTGGCCGTTCTGCACGACCTTCCCGCCGATCTCCGCAGTCCAGAAATGTTTCTGCGCCTCCACGTCTTTCACGAACAGGTGGATGTGCCCCATCGTGACGCCCGCGCTGTTGGCGGGCGCGAGTTGCGCGCAAGCAGGCAACGCCGCAAACGCCGCGGCAATCAGCACAAACAAACATCGAATTTTCAAGGCAGTATTTTTCATGTGTGTTTTCCGTTCCGTGTCCAGCGATGACCCGTAACATACATCGGATCCCAATTTCTAACAAGCAACTCCGGTAGCGCAGGCTTCAGCCTGTGAGTTTTAATCTACCCCCACAGGCTGAAGCCTGCGCTACTTAAGGATGCGGCGCAACATTCAACCGATTCAGCGCAATCCTGCCATTATTGACCACCATCACCACGTCCCCGATGTGCCGTATATTTTCCAGCGGGCTGCGGTCAATCACCACAAAATCCGCTTCGTACCCCACGCGAATCGAGCCAGTCCGCTTGTCCACGCCCAATTCCTCCGCCGACACGGACGTTCCCGCCTTGATCGCATTCATCGGCTCCAGTCCCGCATCGGACAGTTCGATGATTTCGTCCGCCATGCTTCGATTGTTCTTGTCAAAATAAGACGTATCCGTGCCCGCCACGATCTTGATGCCCATCTTCGACGCCCGCGCCGTCATCTCGCGCCCCGTGGGCAGCATGGCCTTGCCGCGCATCTGCAGGATTGGATTGTCGTACTCACCCTCAGGATCGGACATATCCACCAGCGCCGTGATCGTGGGATCGAGATAAACGCCCTTTTCCTTCATCAACCGCAGCGTGTCGTCGCTCAAGTACGTCCCGTGCTCGACGGAATGCACGCCCGCGCGCACGGCCGCCGCCGCTCCTTCGTTTCCGTGCGCGTGCGCCACCACCCACAGTCCCGTTTTGTTCGCTTCATCCACGATTGCCGCCAATTCCTCATCGTTGAAAACGCGGATGCGCGGATCGGTCTCCGGCGTCCCCGCCCGCTCCGTGGCCATCACCTTGATCCGGTTCACTCCGCGGCTGACCATCTCCCGCACCATCCGCCGCACCGCTTCCGTCCCATGGACCCCGGCCATCAAATCGGCGTCCTGCGGAAAATCAATAAAATAATCGTCCGCCGGATGCGTCCGTAT
>Ga0210396_10005715_pt1 | contig 11973 bp, 27 predicted proteins | sample IncBWH17OmetaG_FD_155466 | JGI IMG/M metagenome (GOLD analysis project Ga0210396, IMG submission 155466) | Forest soil microbial communities from Barre Woods Harvard Forest LTER site, Petersham, Massachusetts, United States - Inc-BW-H-17-O ...
CCGTTCGGCGTCGCGCGCGATCGACGCGCTGAAGTCTCTCAAGGCCCGCGACTGGAAGGGGAGCCTGTGAACCATCCTGCCATGCCACCCAATGAGTAAGTCAGCTCGGAACCCAAAGGCGACTCGACCCACACCCAGGCGACCACCGTACTTCGACGCTGATGGTGAGCCATGGGCAGCACCAGGTTGTGTTGGGTGTGGAGCTTATGGTTCGTCGTACGTGCCAGGTGGTGGGTGGAGACACAGCTTCACTCACTGTGAAATTCGTTTAGCCGCATTGGCGAAAAGGAAGGCACGACTTGAGCGCTAACCGGATAAGCACGCAGCTTGCGAAGCAAATCGAGCGCTTTTCCATCGGCTCCTACTTCAAGCTCGATGGAAACAAGGACGGTACACTCTGGCACGTTACCGACGTGGGAACGCGCGTCGTTGTTGCGATCAAGCATCGTCCGGGCTGGATGAGCGGCCCGCCATACGCGGTCGTAGAGACCGTGTTCGATGAAAACGACCAAGTCGTCATGGTGCCTTGCATGGAGCCCGTTTTGGTGAGCGCCGATGGCGCCGACACCAAGGAAGACGCGTGACACTATGAGCAAAGACATCACGACGACCGTCGACCTCGTCATCCGCCTCCAGGTCGTGGGCGATGCCGCCGACGTCGAGAACTGCCGCGGCGCGCTCGGCTGCCTGGCCGACGTCATGGCGGTGCAGGCAGAGGACGGGCTCTGGTCGCTGGGCCGGCCCGACGTGCAGACCAACGACGGCGTAACGAGCGAGCCGATCGCCGGTATCACGAGCACCCGCGTGCACGCCGTCCTGATCGACGGAGTCGATGAGCTGACGAAGGCGGCGGGCTAGTTGTGGTGAGGCGAAGACGCGCCGACGGAGAGTTCCCTGTCATTCCACCGGACATGGATTTCCGACCACTGTCCAGGAACTCCGACAAGATCTTGACGACCGTCACGCTGTACACCGACTACGATCGATCCGCGTGGATCAAGCTCGGCGAGATCCAGCTGCACGAGCGAGATAACAACCACCGCGGCGCCTGGATGCTCAGCGCGTACCTCTTGGACGCCACGGACTTCGAGCACGACTCTGCCCACCTGCTCAAGATGGAGCTTGTCGGCGTGGTGTTTACGGCGGTGGAGTACGGCCAGACGCGCTTCGAGGGGTTCATCAGGGCTGACGACGAGGACACTTTTCGCGTCGGCGGGCCCGACTACAACCCCCTCCTGCTGAAGGGGACAACGCGGTGCAAGCGGTGTCGACGGAACAAGACGCACCCGATCGTACCCGAGGGCCACTACGTGCCACCGCTCAACGCGGAGCTGTTCAACATCGTGCGCGGTCGTCGCGTCGAGGTGGTGACCGGCGTCCTGCACCAGGAGGAGGACTGAGAGCCGTGAAGATCGACACCGCCGCGACGCGGCTGAAGGGCGACCATGATGTTCCTCGATCCTGACTACGCACGGAAAATGTGGACCGACGCGATCGTCGCGCTGGAGCGCATCGCTGCGCGATCCGGCTGCCCGGTACCGCGCGTCGTGGAGTTCGACAGGTACCTCTACGCGATGGACGAGGAGCACTACGGCTACAGCACGCTGGTATGGGCTGGCGGCGTGTGGCAACCCCACACGCGAAAGATTGCTTGACCGTGACACTGAAGCAGCTAGTGACTGAGGAGGCTCGGTGATGCGCGTCTTGCTCATCGAGGACGACGAACTCATTCAGCGCGCATTCCTTCGCACCCTCAAGGGACCGCCGCTGTTCGCCAGCACGGACGTGGTGGACAACGCGCCAGCGGCGATCGATCACCTCGACAGGATCGCCTACCACTACGTCGTGAGCGACTACGACCTCAAGGTTGGAACCGGCGGCGACGTGCTGATCCACGTGCGCGCGCACTATCCCTTCTACGTCGCCTGTAACAGGTTCATCCTGCTGTCCGGCTACCTCCGGCCAGCGATCGTCAACCTCAGCCATCCGCTCACGTTCGAAAAGCCGATCAGGCCGCAGAAGCTCCGCGAGCTGCTCTCGGGAGGCTTGAAGCCGTGAGCGATCCGCGACTCGGGCGGCTCGATCTCCTGCTGTGGTCGGCACAGGGGAATCCGCCGGGCGGACGCTGCACGAAGCCTTGCACGCCGCACCCCGACAACAGCTGGGCGTGCCCGACGTGCGGGCGCGGCCCAGGCAAGAGCATCTCGCGCGACACAACAGGCAGGAGGAGCGCCTCGTGACGATCAACGACAGGATCTTGGTGGCGCAGGACTCGGAGCTGCTCCCGAACTCAACCCTCTCGCTCGAAGAAGCTCGCCACCAGCTCGGCATGCGCCACCTGATGACGGAGCAGCTGACCAAGGGCGAGCGGTCGATCCTCTACGCGGCCGAGTCGCTGCTCCGCTACGTCGATCACCTCCGCGAGGAGTGCGTCCGAATCGGCGCCACGCGCGACCAGCTCGGCCGCGACCTGAGCCGCCTGCGCGGTTGCATCGAGGGGTCGACCGTCGACGAGATGATGCAGAACATCAACCAGCTGCGCGCGCTGCGCGCGCTGCACGCTGATCGGACCAAGGAGCCGTGAATGTTCATGTGGAGGGCAAGGATTCACCGCTGGTGCCACCTGATCGCGTGGCTGTCGCGCCCATGGAGATGGGGATGGGATCCGACCGTGCATCGAGCAGTCACGTGGCGTCGGGGCGGCACGGTAACGCGCGTGCTGTGCGAGTGCGGAAGAGACTTTGGTTCACCAGGCACAAATCCGATCTCACCCGATGAGCGCATCGAGTAGCAACAGGACACGCGTGAAGCAACCTGCACGCAAGGCGCCCATGTCGCGGATCGTCGGCTACCGCTACGAGGGCACGATCGTCGACCTCCCGCGCGTCGAGGCGATCTTGCACCGGGCCCAAGAAGCGAAGATCGTCACCCAGTACGTCGCCAAGCAGTACGGTCGCCGAGACGAGGGCGTCGACTGCGTCTGGTTCAACGGACCGCCGGGCCGCGATCTGCGGAAGGTCCGTGACGCGGTGCGAGCACTCGTGCAAGAGCGTCGGCGATGAGTGCGAGCGACAAGGACGCCGCGGAAGACGATCTCGGCGCTGCAAAGGCGGAGGAGAAGCGGGCTCGGCGACTGCGCCGAGAGGGCAAGACCAAAGAAGCGATCGAGGCGTACGAGAGCGCGAGAGAGTTGTACGCCGCCACCGGGCTCCATTACGTCGACGATGACGTCATGCGCGCGATCAAGCGCTGCGACGCGAGCGTTAGCAACATTCGTCATCCCAAGGAGCAGCGACCGGCCGCGATCACTCCGCGACCCAGCTGCCTCGATTGCGGCAAGCCGCTGCGTCGCTTCAAGCACGACGGCAAGACGTTCGACGACGGCACACCGCGCGAATGGGGCGACTACGGTGACAACCGCTTCTGCGGCCTGACGTGCGGCTGGCGCTGGGCGTGCGCCAACTCGGAGCTGCCGACCACGAAGAAGGAACGCAAATGATCACCGCTGACACCCTTACCGACAAGCAAATTGCCGCTCGCGTCAAGGAGGCTCTCGCACGATTCGAGCGCGGAGCAGACACGCCTAATGACCGTGAGTTCATCCGCCTCTACAAGACGGCCACGTTTCCTCACGTGGCAATGTCGATGCTCAGTGCCGAGGATCATGCCGAGGTGACCACGATCCGTGCACGCCTGGCCGAGATCATCAACGATGGGTGCTAACCGAATAAGCAGCGAAGTGACGAAGCTGTGCCCCAACTGCGAGTCGAGCGCGCACGCGCGCTGCTGCTCGTGGTGCGGCGCCGTCCACAAGCCGAAGCGCCTTGAGCACGAGCACTGCTCGGCGAAGTGCGAGGGCGCCGCCGCGAGGGCCGATCGGATCTCAGCTGCGCTGGAGGAGGACGCGTCGTGATCCTGGGTATCTGGATACCCGTATCTCGGGCGTCACGCGAGCGTGAACGCTTCGCACCGAGTAGCGGGCTACCCAGGTTTTGCTGTCGCGGACTTACGTCCGCGGACGGTCGGCACGCCACGCGCAATGAGAGGTGGTCGTGACTCGGAAGCTGACACCGCCCCAGCTGGCCGTCCTGCGCGCCGCGAAGGCCGGCCACGTCTACCGCAGCGAGCGCGGGCACGACCTGTACGCCTGCTACGACCGCGCGCGGGGCAACAAGAACGTCACCGCCGTCGTGGAGCGCCTCAGCGCGCGGGGTTTCCTGCGGATCGGCGACCAGCAGGTAATGGAGCGCCCGTGGCACGTTACCGTCCAGGGCGACCAGGCGCTCGCTCAGCAGGAGGAAAGCCCGTGAAGATCCAACTCAAGCGCTTCACCACCAACGCGCGTCTCTCCCAGGAGACCACCGCGTTCGCCGCGGACGTCTGGGTCGACGACAAGAAGGCTGGTCACACCGAGAACGACGGCCACGGCGGCGCGACGATCGTCCGCCTCGATCCGTCGATCCGCGACAAAGTCGAGGCCCACGGCAAGACGCTCGTGCTCACGAAGGGCGACGCTAAGGAGAAGGGCGCCTGCGCAAAGCGCGGACTCCTCACGGCGCGTCTGCGCAGCGGCGATACGTGGCTGTGGTTCGCGTATCGTCCCGGATCGGATCCTGCCGCTATCGCGGCACGGGTCGCCACGCAGGAGAAGCTGAAGGTGGATGAGTTGGTGGTGCTCTCGTGACTGATCAGCAGCTAACGACTTCGCTGCGCAACGCTTTGGAGCGCGTCGCGCTCGGCAAGCGTGTCCAGTTGGGACCGCAAGCTGGAGGGCTCACGTTCGCCGTACTTGCCGGCATGCTGGAGAAGCGCGGGCTCGTGCGCACGGTCAGGCACCGCGACGGCACCCGTACGTACAAGCTGACCGGCGAGGGCCGGGATTGCCTCGCGGGAATGCGCCGCGAGCGATTCGGTGCACCGTAAAGAGTCCGTGTGAATTACGTCGACATCTGCCAGACGGAGTCCTGATCATGCTCTCGCTCGTAACCGCCCTCTTCCACTTCATCATCAGCGCCAGCGATCCGCACCAGGCGTGCGCGGTCATGCACCGCGACCCCGGCGTCGCCGGCACCTACTACCTGTACTGCTCGCAGACGATCGGCGACGTCGAGGTCATCTCGGTCGGCGCTTTCGTCCCCGACGTCAAGCGCCCGCACAAGAAGGCGGCGCCGTGACGCGGGAACTTTCCGCAATCGAGCTTCCACTTCGCTTCACGCTCCACCAGCATCGCGCGGCGTACGCGATTGCACGCGAAGAGGAAAACTGGCGAGGCCGAATCGACCTCCTCGATCTCGACATCGAGGGCATGCCACAGCTCGACGACACGCTCAGCCTGATCAGATCGACCATCATGACGCGCGGTCGGTCCCTCAAATCCGTGACCGTCATCGACCTGCGACACGGTTCGATCGGCCCCCTCGGGATCGGTGACAAGGCGACCACGGCCGAGTCGCGCATACTGACTGTCACCGCAGAGCCGACGTACACGTTTCGCGAGCTATTCTACGAGAGCAACCTTGCCAGGCTCCAGCGTTGCGTGATCGACGCTGCCAAAGCGTGGCGTGCCACGCCACCGGCGTGGCATACGACACCACCAGACAACTTGTCCCCGTGGGGCGCTGCGCTTGCCAAGATAGAGCAAGCTGTCGATGACCTCGTCCGTTGGGAGCGGTTGCCGTGAAGCGCGCCGAAGCCATGCACGGTCTGCTCGGAGATAACTGGCCGTGAAGTGCGCCGACGTCTGCACCAAGCTTCCGGTCTCCGTCCTGGTCGGCGATCGCTGGATCGACGGCTGGATCGGCACCTACAGCCTCGGACACACCCACGGCAAGGACAACTGGCACGGTTACGTGAGCGTCAAATTCATCGACGCTGAACCCGACTACTACGACGACAAGGTCATCGTCAGGGTCCCCGCCGCGCTGATCGGCAGTCACCTCCGCGAGCGAAAGTGAAGGCGGCGAGGGCGAATGAAGATAGAGACACCAACCGAAAAGCTACTCCTCGACGAATTGTGCGCTGCCAAGGCAGCTAACGCCGAGCTGATGCAGCGGCTCATGGCAGCTTACTCAGCGCTGCATGTCGAACAAGTCGCGCACGCAGAGACCAAGGCGCGCCTGCACAAGAAACAGGAGACCCGGTGAGCGAAGCGTCCAAGAACTGGTTCGACATCGACCGCAAGGGACTCGGCAAGCTCATCGAGCGCCGCGGCAAGATCGCACTCGTCCTCGAGCTGGTCGCCAACGCGCTCGACGCGGACGGCGTGACGCGCGTCGAGGTCCTGCTGGAGCCCGAGGAGGGCGTGCCGCACGCGACGGTGGTCGTGCGCGACGACGCCCCGGACGGCTTCGTCGACCTGTCGCACAGCTGGATCCTGTTCGCCGAATCACGACGCAAGTCAGTCCCGACCAAGCGCGGGAGATACAACCTAGGTGAGAAGCTGGTGCTCGCGCTGTGCACCGAGGCGTCGATCATCTCGACCAAGGGCGCGGTTATGTTCGACGCCCGCGGCCGGTCGAGCATGAAGGCTCGCCGCAACCACGGCACCGAGTTCCAGGGCATCGCGCGCATCACGCGCGCCGAGCTGGCCGAGATCAAGGAGGGCCTCAAGCGCCTCATCGTGCCGCCCGGCGTCACCGTGATCGTCAACGGGGAGGAGCTGCCGAAGCGCGTTCCGCTCAAGTCGGTGGAGGCAACGCTGGCGACCGAGATCGCGGACGAGGAGGGCGTGCTCCGCAGGACGGCGCGCAAGACGACGGTCCACATCCACGAACCGCTGCCTGGTGAAGCCGCAATGCTCTACGAGCTTGGCGTGCCGGTCGTCGAGACCGGTGACAAGTTTCATGTGGACGTCCAACAGAAAACCGTTCTCAACATGGATCGCGACAACGTCACTCCCGGCTACCTTCGCGACGTGCGCACGATCGTCGTGAACGCGATGCACGATCAGCTCACGGTCGAGGACGCCAACGCGACCTTCGTCAACGAGGCCCTCGCCGACGATGAGGCAAGCCCCGAGGCCGTCAAGAAGGCACTCGACCTGAAGTTCACCGAGAAGCACGCGATCCGCGACCCGAGCGATCTTGAGGCGAACAACAACGTCGTCGCCCAGGGCTACACACTCATCCACGGCAGCCAGCTCACGAAGGCGCAGTGGGACAACGTGAAGAAGCTGCCCGACGAGACGCGACCACGCCCGGCTGGTCAGATCGCACCGACCAAGAAGGCGCTGTTCTCGCCCGACGGCGAGGACAAGTGGGTGCCGCGCGAGAAGTGGACCACGGCGATGCACGCGGTCGTCGAGTACACGATCGACGTCTGCCGCGAGCTGCTCGACAAGTCAGTGACGGTCTCGATCCTCTCCGACATCACGGAGAGCTACGCGGCGTGCTTCGGTGACCTCGGCTTCGTCTTCAACCTCGGCCGGCTCGGACATGCCTGGTTCAACGCAGCCATGGACGAGGCGAAGCACCCGACGGTCGAGCTGAACCAGCTCATCATCCACGAGCTGGGCCACAACTTCTGTCCGAATCATCTCGACGAGCGGTACCACGAGGCGCTGTGCAACCTCGGAGCGAAGATGACCCGCCTCGCGCTCGCCAAGCCCGTGCTGTTTTTCCGCGGAGCCGAGTAGATCGTGCTCACGCCGAAGCAGCTCAAGTCGATGACGCTGCACGAGCTGAAACTCGCGCGCACCAAGCGCGAAGCGGTTATTGCCCAGTACCAACGCGAAGGGCACCAGCTCAAGCGCGAGATCGAGAAGCGCACGCCGCGCGAGGTGCACTTCCGCATCAAGATGAAGATGAACGTGGGCATCTGCTTCGAGGAGATCTGCTTCGAGGAGGTCGACTCCCCTTGCCGGCGGCATCCTGAAGGCCGGCGGCACCGCGTCCACCCGCACAAACCGGAGAAGCAGACGCGTTACCCGCAGGACCTCTGCGCCGACGAGGTCGAAGCGTGGATGGTACGCGAAGGGATCACGCACGTCGTCTCCGAGAGCGAGGACACCGAGACGTCTCCCGAGAGCCTCGCCGGTGGGCGCTACACGCGCGCGCAGTTCATCAGGTGGTGGCGCCTCCTGGAAGAGGACGACTGAGATGTCCGCGATCGTCGACACTGACGAGGTGAACGGCAAGCGGATCGAGATCCTCGAGAACCGCTTCGGGAAGCATCGCTACTGGGTGAAGGTCGACGGCACCGCACTCTTCCAGCACGGGCGCATGCGCCTGCGGACGTTCACGACACCGCGCGCAGCGTGGAGGGCCGCGCTGGCAGCAACGCAGCGCATGCGAGAGAAGGAGTAAACCATGCTTATCCGGTTTACGTCCCAAAGGGGTCATAAATGACCAAGGCTGACCGACAAGTTCGGGCTCAAGCGATACTAATCTGCGCACTTAGCGCGAGTAATAATCAAGGACAGCACATTATGTCGCGCTGGCTCCATGCTTGTAAAGCCGCAAGGGCACTAGCTAAGGACGCCTACGAGCATGTTGGGTGGATGACGCACTATGCACCGAAGCGCCATTCTTGGTGCGAGCTGAATGCGGAAGCAGAGGCGATGCTTCGGCGCGGCTGGCCCATCCGCGACGGAATGCCCCTTCACAATGGGTGACAACCGGATAGGCATGGAGTAAACGATGGGAGCGCCCTATTTCAAAGCAGTCGCCCGCGTCTTCCCTGAAGGCGGTCCTCACAAGCACGAAGCTGACGAGCAGATCCTGGTCGAGTACGACCTGACGAGCGAGCGCGGCCAAGAGCGCGTCCTGGCGATCGGCTCACTCATCTACGACGGTCTCACGTGGTCAGTCCGATGGGACGACGGCGCCGCGCGCGACAACCCCTCCGTGCAGTGCGCTGCTCTGGAGGTGCACGAGACAGTCCGGTCGCTTCGGATCTGCAAGCTGCCGATCGTCGATCACGCGGAAGCCAGCCGCCAGGTAGCCGAGCGGTGGGCCAACTTCCGCCAGGAGAAGATCTGATGGCCAAGATCGTCGGCCCCCCAAAGGGCAAGCACGTCGAGTGCGGGTCATGCGGAGCGGTCATCGAGTACATGCCCGAGGAGGTCGAGCGCCGCGACGGCACCGACATCAGCGGCGGGCCGGACGGCTGGGAGCGCGTGAAGTGCCCGCGCAAAGGCTGCCCGGGGCACGGCTACATCAGGAGGTGGTGAGTGACGTACAAGGTTCCCGTCGATCGAGAGCACCTCGAATGGCTCATGGCGCAGGTCGAAGCGCGATGCTCCGACAAGGAGACCGCGAACATCGCGCGCATCCACGGGCGCTTCGACCTCGAGATCGTCATCGCCGTCGCCCCGCAAGATCGTCAGGCGATCACCGACGAGTTCCTCGTCGACATGAAGCGCGCGCTGCGCGAACGCACCGGGCTGCTCGCGCCCGTCATCTACCTCGACGGCTACGAGCCTCCGATCGTCCGCGAGTACGACCCCTACTAGCCATGAGCGAGTTCACCTCTCGCACCGCCCGCGTGCCGGCGCGCTACTACAAGCGGCGCCTCATGATCAGTGATCACGCGATCGAGCGCTTCCGCGAACGCGTCGACGAGGAGCATTGTCACCGGGACGACGAGGACCTGGCCAACTTACTCGACGAGCGCTTGCGCTACGCCGAGTTCAACTACCAGGTGCATGACCAGCGGGCGCCCGAGGCCATCACCACGCTCCGCTCGATCGCGTGTCGCGACGCGACGTACTACGCCGTCGTGCGCGAGGAGACTGCGATCACCGTGCTCGATGAAGAGATGGCACGCAACAACTTCGACCCGTGGACCCCTGTGCTCATCACCCCGCACGGCCCCAAGCCGTTGACACCGCCACGGCTGCCCGCACTTCCCGCGCCGTCAGCACAGCCCGCGCTCCCCGCCGCACCCGTCGAAGATCTACCGGAGCCCGTCGCTTCGAACCCCACGCAGCTCGCGGAAGCCGTGACCGTTCCGGATCCCGATCCGCTCGAAGCCGCCGGGATCGCATACGCACGCGCGCGCAAGCAGCACCACACGTGCGAAGCGGTGGTGGCTGCGATCAAGGCGGACCTAGATCGCGCCACCGAGGCACTGCTCGAGGCCGAGCTGGCCGTCGAAGACACCCACCGGCGACTGATCGACCTGGCGGGACAAGGAGACCTGTAGCGATGAAGACCGTGAAGACCCGCAAATCCGACGACGAGACGAAGGCGATGGCCTCCTGCGTCGCCATGTTCTCCTCGATCGAGGGCGCGCTCGCGTTCGAGAAGGCCGCGCTCGCAACGTCCCGCATCCACCTGCCGCCCTGTGCACGCAGCGAGGTGCGGTCGTGAAGTCGGCCGTGCCCAACACCAACGACGAGATCGAGGTCATCGCCGAGAGCGGTCCATGGGGCCGCATTCGGATCCGCGAGAGCCAAGGTCTCTCTGGCATCGCGAAGTGTTCCATCTTCCTGCCACCAGATCAGCTCGAAGAGCACGCGCGAGAATGCCTCGCACTCGCGACCAAGATCAGGAACGCTTCCGGGCTGAACACGGCCAAGCCTGTCGAGGCCACCGAGACCACCGAGGCCGCGCGTGCCAGCTACCTCGGCATGACGATTGAGCAGTACCGCAAAGCGATCCGCCAGGAGGGCAGTAAGTGATCGAGGAAGAAGACAAGGGGGCGCTCACGCGCAGGCGCGTCGAACTGGTGGAGAGCCTCACGATGCCGCTGTCTGTCGAAGATCGCGTTCGCATCCAGGGCGAGCTGCGCGTCGTCAACGCCAAGATCAAGGCCGTCAACACGACCGAGGCCGCCCAGCTCAAGGCAGCCGCCGATCGCCGCAGGGTCGCGGGCATGGTCGAGGCACGTGCGAATGCCGCGCGCGCGCAGGCCAAGCACAAGTCGACGTGGCCGTCGTCCGCGCCCGGCGATCCGGGCTTCGGCGACCCGATCAACCGCGAGTCGATCGAGCAGCGCGAGGCCAAGATCACGCAGCCCAACGGCGACGAGGACGATCCCGGCCAAACTGCCGCGATCGACGCCTGGATCGAAGCCGTCCTCAAGCGCGGCGGCGTGAGGATCCGTCGCGCGAGCGACGGCAACCTCGACCTCATCGACGCTCCCGCGAAGTGGGTGGCGATCGTCGACGCGCTGTGCTCGGGGATCTACGCGGCGGCCCGCGGCCAGGAGCTGCCGGAAGTCACGGCCGCGCCAAAGGAAAAACGCAAGACGCGGCGGTGAAGGGTCGCGGGATGGGTCGTGCAGTACCCACTATCACAACGAGTGCATTTGAGGCTACAAGGAGGAAGATGTCGAAGGCTCAAGGGTCACGGGTGCGGAAGGCGAAGAAGCTCAACACGAAGGGGCTGCCGGCAGATCAGGCGCTTCGAGCCGCAGGTCAGATCGTCGACGCGATGCTCGCCCACGCGGACACGAGCATGCCGCTGACCGACGCGCAGATTGACGCGCATCCGCTGCTCGACGACGCCGAGCGAAAGCTCTGCAAGATCTTCCGCACCCAGTCGAAGAAGGCTGGCGATTCCTTCACCATGCTCGACTTCGCGTGCGTCTGCCTGCGTGCAACGGGGCGTGACTACGTGGAAGCTGCCGGCAACTTCGCCAGCACCAACTGCATCGCGACCGTCCTCGCAGACGCGAAGCACCGTCGCGCGGCTGTCCTCTACGTCTACGAGGCGCTGAAGAAGGGACCGGCGATCGTCACCGAGACGATGGACGATCGCGGCACCCTCCGCGATCTCGAGCTGCTCGTGAGCCACGGGGGCCTCACGCCGTGAGCCGCACGACGAAAACGAACGCAGGCAGGAGCACCACCGGGGAGGCGCGGGTGCCCTACTACCGGCAGGCGGACCACATCGAAGCCGCGAAGCACCTGCGGCTTACCGCGACCAGGTACATCGCTGACAGGGCTGCGCTACGCGAGGTCGAGGAGGCGATGGTCATGCTGCGCGCCGCCGCGCCGGTCGCTGGCGAGCGAGGCGCACGGCATGCCAG
>Ga0210396_10005721_pt1 | contig 11963 bp, 9 predicted proteins | sample IncBWH17OmetaG_FD_155466 | JGI IMG/M metagenome (GOLD analysis project Ga0210396, IMG submission 155466) | Forest soil microbial communities from Barre Woods Harvard Forest LTER site, Petersham, Massachusetts, United States - Inc-BW-H-17-O ...
ACCGGAGCAGCCGGTACCCGACGCATTTACAAATGGTTACGGAAACGGCGGCCCAAACCAAGGTCAAGGTCCGTTCCAAGGCGATTGGCAGGGGCTTGAGAATGCCGGGTCGCCCGCGACTGAGGTCGCGAACCAGACAGCGCCGACCTCACAAGACCAGTCTGAAAACATTTCGCAGCAACGTCTCGATGACGCGTTCGCCCAATTTACGCAACCGCCCACGCTGGCTCTCAATAACCCGTATGATCTGTCACAGGGTTTCTCCGGAGGAACGGCAGGCACCGGCGCGTTCGAAGGACCGACCGCCGGCGCGCCCGCGTTCGAGAATGCGCAACTGCCGTCGTGGGCCAATACCGTAGTGAGCGGTCTGCAAAGTACGGCGAGCTCGCTTCAACAGGATTGGCAGGCGCTTGCCGATCAGTTCGGGCAACCGTCACCCGCTGTTGCGGTCCAACAGACAGCGCCGCCGGATACAACGCTTTCGACCGGCGAAGCCATTGCGAACGAAACGCGGCCGAGCGGCACGCAGGTCGCACAGAATCCCGATCTGACACCGCTTACGCCGCCGTCTTCGAGCGAGCAGCTCGGACGCAATTACTACGAGCTCGGCGACCAATCCGCCGGAGTGAAACTCGCACAACAAGATCTCAATAATCTCGGATATCCGGTCAATTCCGCACTGACGTGCGCGTCGTCGAATTGTCCGGGCGCGCCGGGACAGGAGACCGATACGTTCGGACAGGGGACCTACCGCGCAGTCCAGCAATTCCAAGCGGACAACGGCCTTCCGGTCGACGGTAAGCTCGGACCGCAAACGATCGCGGCGATCAACGCGCAGATCGACGCACAGCCGGTCCCTTCCGCGCCGGCAGTAAGCGGACAGGCGAGTACAGACAATGGCACTCCGACCGGCGAAGCCGGCGCGAACGCGATCACGCAGGGCGGAGAAGCGGCACCGAGCGCGGGATCTCAAGGGCAGGCCTTGACCGATCAACAGCGTCTTGACGCTGCGTTCCAAAGCTTTACGCAGCCGTCGGCTTCGCCGGAGAGCCTACCTCAAGAGCAAGGCCTCACGTCGCAACAGCGCTTGGATGCGGCTTTCCAATCCTTTACCCAACCGACGGTCCAGTTGGAAGATCTCGTTACGGCAGCGGAACGACCGCAGGTTCCCGTCGGGACAACACCAACCCCCCTTGACCAGCTCGTGTCTCCGCAGGTATTCAGTATCACCTCTGAAGCGGCACAGAATATGGCTTTGCAGGGGGCAGCCACAACATTGGACTCGAAATTCTGGGACGAACTCGCGCAGGCTTCCGATAACGCAAAGGCGGTCTCTGCTCAGCAGGGTATAGACCTGGCGCTGGAGAACGAGATGAACGCGATCGCCGCCGGCGCCGAAGCCGACCAGAATACCGCATCAGCGCACCTGACCAATGATGAATTGAACGCCATTGCTGCGGGAGCCGAGGCGGATCAGAATACCGCGTCTCAACCCAACTCCGCCGATCAACTGCAAAAGGCTCAGGCCGATCTCCAAAAACAGCAAGATCAGGCGCTCGCCGACATGCAGCCCGAAAAAAGCGGCACGGCCGTAAACCCGAATTCTCCGCCGCCAATTGTTCCGTCAACTCCGCAGCCTCTGACCCCGCAACAGCAGCAGGCGCAAGCACTTAAAAATCAGATAAACGGTCTATCGAGTTCGGTCAGAAACTTCGTCGCGAGCCCGACTCCGGAAGGGTTGTCGAGCCTCGTAGCACGGGCAAGATCCGTAGCGGCGCAAGGAGGCGCATTCGCTAACTCGGAAATTCAGGGGCTCGCAGGAAAGCTCGGTGGCTTCACGCAGGCCGCCGGATATCCGGTGATGCTCGTAGCAGGTGGCATATCCAGTAATATGGCTGCCATCAACGGCAACATCAATCAGGCTGTTGGTATCTTGAATCGCATCATCAACGGGAAATAGTGGCAACCGGTACTGATCTATTTGCCTTTGAAGGGACGGATGAGTTTTTCGAGTTCTTCCGCGCTGTGGCCCACTTCGCTCAACGATTTCAATTCATCTCCGAAGTGCCCCAGATCTCTCGGTTTTTTTCGTTCCTCCTGAACTCTTTCGATCGTCGCGATAAGATCCTGAGCCTTTTGCTTCAGCGTTTGAAGCTGAGCATCGATATCGAGGGATTCCATTCTTTTGTCCGCAGCAGCTGCACCTGTAACTTCCAGTCCCGCCGCAGCGGCACCTGCACCCGCAGCACCGCGAAGAAACGTCCGTCGATCGATATTATCTATTCCCATATGACCATCGTAGCACCCCAGAAGTGCTGAATGATTTTCCCTGTGGAAGTTGTATAATACGCACCTATGACACTTCTATATATTGTGGTCGCGATCGTTGTTATTCTTGTCCTTTGGGTCGTTATTGCCTATAACGGATTCGTCACGCTTACCCAGCGCGTGAAAGAAGCATGGTCGGACATCGATGTCCAGCTCAAGCGCCGATACGACCTCATCCCGAATCTCGTCGAAACGGTGAAGGGGTATGCCGCGCACGAAGCGGGAACGCTCACGAAGGTCACCGAAATGCGCACGCGTGCGATGAATGCCACCGCACCAGCCGACAAAGCGCAGGCCGAGAACATGCTTTCCGGCGCTCTCAAGTCGCTTTTCGCGGTCGCAGAAAATTACCCCAACCTGAAAGCGAACGAGAACTTTTTGGAACTTCAGCGCCAACTCGAAGATACCGAAAACAAGCTGCAAGCTGCGCGCCGTTTCTACAACTCCGTCGTACAGGACCTCGACACGCGCTTGCAGCGTTTTCCCGGCAATCTGATAGGCGGGATGGCGGGCTTCAAGCCGGCCGATTACTTCCAGTTGAGTTCCGACGAACAGGCGGCCGCTTCGCAGCCGGTCAAAGTTCAGTTCTAAGCAGGATTTATTCTTTCGCGGCGCTCGCCGCATCGTATGGCATCCCTCTACACACAGCAAAGTCGTAACGTCTTCCGCACGTGGCTCATGATGGGCGTCTTTTTGGTGTTGGTTGTCGCGATCGGCTGGTTCGCCTCGTACTACTACGATTCATCCGCCATTCTGTATGTCGCGATCGCAATCGCGCTGGTGATGAACATCTGGGCGTATTGGTTTTCCGACAAAGTCGCGATCGCGCAGGCTCGCGCGCAGCCCGCGGATGAAATTCAATATAAAGAGCTGCACCGCATCGTCGAAAATCTCGCCATCACCGCCGGGTTACCAAAGCCGCGCGTGTATATCATCAACGACCCCGCGCCGAATGCTTTTGCGACCGGCCGTGACAAAGATCACGCCGTGATCGCTGTCACAACCGGACTGTTGCAAATGATGGATGACAATGAATTGCAGGGCGTCATCGCGCACGAGCTCTCACACATCGGTAATCGGGACATTCTCGTCATGACAGCGGCGGTCGTATTGGTCGGCGTCATTTCCGTGCTTGCCAACATCTTTCTTCGCATAAGCTTTTTCGGAGGATTCGGCGGAGGTGGACGCGAAAGGAACAACGCCAACATTATCATCGTCATCTTCGGCATCGTCGCCATCATTCTCGCGCCGATCGCGGCTACGTTGATCCAGCTCGCGATCTCGCGGCGAAGGGAATACCTTGCCGATGCGTCCGGCGCACTCCTCACGCGCTATCCCGAAGGTCTCGAATCCGCATTGCAAAAACTCGGTTCCTACGCCGCGCCTCTGAAGACGGCATCGACATCGACGTCGCACCTGTACATCACAAATCCATACGGCGCGCATCCGGCGGGGAAGTGGGTCCAGAACCTTTTCTCAACGCACCCGCCTATCGAGAAGCGCATCGAGGCGCTTGAGGGAATGAAAGTGTAGTGCTTTACTGAAGCTAGCAAACCACGAAGGAGCCAAGTCATGGGCGAGGTGGAAAACAGTAGGCGTTTGTTCCTCGAAAGGAGGGACAAGAACATGCGCAGACGGGCCCGCAGGGGGCGTATATCAACTGAATGCGCCACGATCATCCTGCTGCCTGAGGACAAGGCGAAGCAGGAAGGAGGCTGCGACTCGGTACGAACTGCCGCTCCGGAACAGACGAAGGCGATCGATGTTTCGCGCGAAGTACTCAAGCTCCGGGGCTCTCATCGAGGTCCTCCGAATGTGATGTTCTTCGCCGGGACGGTCTTCAAAGAACCGGCTGCGAATCTTAAGTTGCCCGGACCGCCGAGGGTGAGTATCTGCTTCGAAACCCATCAGTTCATCTTCGACGGAGTAGTAAGCGCCTTCGCTTACGATCCCAGCAACGAAACGGTGTGAGTATACGGGCGCGAAAGCGCCCGTATCGTTTTGTCGATTCATGATAGTTGACAGTCGTATTTCCCGTGTTACCATCTTTGCCTTTGTTCTTGGAGAGGAAAACATGGCAGTTTCAGGAGGCGGCGAGTCGTGGCGCAGGTTTGCGAGTCACGAGGGTACGGATAATGACACTCGGACCGCGGCTTTGCGTCGGATGCGGGCACGCGAAGGCCACAGCTCATTACAATCGGGGGCAAACCTCGAAAAGGGCGCACCGCTTCGGCACTCGAAGCATCACGGAAAACAACGTTTCGAAGGAATGCGGATCCGTTGATCGGCGACCATAGGAAAGTTGAGGTAACATGGAAAGGACGGCAGCTACCGTCCTTTTTGTTTGCATGCAGCTTTGATAGAGTATGTAACGCCTGAAGAAGGAGGGTTCGCATAGTGGTCTAGTGCGCACGCTTGGAAAGCGTGTGTGTCGCAAGGCACCGAGGGTTCGAATCCCTCACCCTCCGCCATAGGTCTATTAGTATCGGAGGTATGTCGAGGGCTATACTCGTACGATTTGCCGCGCAGGCTAGTTGTTTCCAGGCTAAACTATATGAACGATGAATCTCCAAATTATCTCTGCAGGCCTAGCTTCGATTTTCAGCATCGCATGTTTCCTGCCATATGTGCGGGATATTTTTCGTCATACCACAAAACCGCACGCCTACACCTGGCTCATATGGACGATATTGCAATTAATAGCGGTGGTTGCTCTTTGGAACGAAGGTGCTGGTGTCGCGATCGTGCCTTTAATCATCGGTTCAACTCTCTGTGCTCTTACGTTTTTACTCTCGCTGAAATATGGAACAAAAAATATTAAACCGTTTGATACGTTTTGTCTTGTTGGCGCGTTGCTCGCATTAGCGGTATATATATTTCTCCACGACGCACTGCTCTCGGTTATTCTAGTGACACTTATTGATTTTTCTGCTTTTCTTCCGACACTTAGGAAAACATTTGTCGAACCGGAAACGGAAACCGCGTCTACTCACTTGATGAGCGGGATTTCAAATGCCTTTGCTATCGGGGCTCTTGCTAGTTTCAACCCTACCACTTTGATTTATCTACCAGCCATTATGAGCATGGATTTTATACTTGGTTTTCTGGTCTTGTTTCGAAAGAAATGGTAAGCACTGTTGAGGCCTCGTCGCGCTGACAGAAAAGTCTTCGGAAAACCCTTATGGGGCTTGCTCCTGAAATTTCGAACTGCTGACGGCCCGCCAAAGTATTTAGTATCGGACGTATGCGGACGTACATGGCTCCGTTGAGGGCCGCCGGAAGACCTCGTATTGGACTGACCCGAAAACCTCGGAATTTGCTATAGTGGATTTATGAGCAAAAAAATTTCCGGTGGCGTCGCGCACGAGCTACCGTCAGACTTGCGGAAAGCGCTGTCTTCCGACGCCAAAGCGTTGGCAGCTTGGGAAGATATCACCCTGCTTTCTCGGAACGAATGGATCTGCTGGACTATTTCCGTTAAGACGCCGGAGAAGCGTAAAGAGCATGTCAGAAGGGTCGTTTCGGAGCTCAAGGAGGGGATGCGCCGCCCTTGCTGTTGGTTTGGTTGCACTCATAGGACGGATAAAAAACTAAGTCCTTCGCAAAAATTCGTACTCAGTAGAAAATCCAAAAAGTAGGTCGCCGACGCGGCGACCTGTAAGGGAAACGGGCGGATAGTTGACCTTCACGCAGCTCCTCACCGCATCTTCATGATGTACAGGCTACCGTGAAGACCGATTACGGGTCTTCATGGAGAGTCGCGTTCTTGGTCGAGGGGCGCATGATGTTTCCTGCTTGCCTCTTAATGAATCTCATCACAGCTTAAAAAATATATGAACCAAAATATTCTTATCGGGATCATCGTTGTGATAGTCGTCTTGGTAGGCGGTTACTTTATCGTCACCAACCTGAACAACGCACCGACGATGACCACGACATCCACCAGTACTGCCTCTACACAAACCACCAACTCCGGCGGGGTTACCGCTGCGACTCCGGGCCAACCGACGGCGGTCACCGACACCAATGTAGCGCCTACGAATTCGACTGCTGTCGTAACGGGAAAGGTAACGCCCGACGGCGCACCGACCACGTATTGGTATGAATTCGGTCTATCATCGGCCCTCGGCAGCAAAACGTCCGCTCAAACGATCGGTTCCGGATTCACCGCCATCGCTTCTCCGGGATACATCACGGGCCTTGCTGCCAACACGACCTACTATTTCCGTCTGGACGCGCAAAATAGCTTCGGCACCGTGAGCGGTGCGACGTACAGCTTCACCACCAACAGTACTCCCGCCGTATCGGGCAATCCGCCCGCAGTGAGCACGAACGCGGTGTCGCAGCTGACCTCTACAAGCGCGGATCTGAACGGACATATGAATCCGCGATCTTCCGGGACGACCTATTGGTTCGAGTACGGACAGACTCCGGATCTCGGAAACGTGACCGCATTCCAATCCGGCGGCAACGGAGACGTCTCGATAGCCGTTTCGGCGACCGTCACGGGATTGAATCCTCAAACGAAATACTACTTCCGCATCGATGCGCAGAACCAGTACGGAACGGTGACAGGCTCGACGCAGAGCTTCACGACTTCGGCGCCGACCGCCACGACCGCACCGGTCGTGACGACCGGGGTCGCGAGTCCGGTCGCTACGACAACGGCGATCTTTATCGGCACGGTCAACCCGTACGGCGCTGCGACGACGTATTGGTTCGAGTACAGTACCAACTCGAACTTCGGCGGCCAATCGCACACGACCGTGAAGCAATCGGCCGGTTCAGGCGCGACCACGGTGCCGGTACAGGCAAGCATCTCCGGTCTTCAGCCGAACACAACGTACTACTTCCGTGTCGTGGCGCAGAATAGCGCCGGCACGACGCGCGGAACAAGCCAAACGTTGACGACGAAATAAAAGGCGTCTGAGAGGTGAAATGACGGGCGGCACACGTGTGCCGCCCGTTGTTGTTCTTGGTGAGGTTGACAAGAATCCTATTTCTGCTATACTTCAAGAGTCAAACATTCTCCATCGGTTTTTGTCTTGGGAATTCCAAGGCCGCCTCACAGCTGAAGGCGAACCAATCCCGAGATCGTTCGACAATATTTTAGTCGGCCTTTGGCCGAAAAGCCCGTACATCGGGCTCATACATGACCACTTACTTCAAACACAATGCGCCGCGTGGCGGAAGCCGTTTCGGTCGCCGCCCCGCGCATCGGCCTTTTCAACATGGCTCACGCAATGCCGGACGCGGCCGACCGAAGAGCGTGAACATCGACGTTTCGCGGTTCATAAATACCGCGAGCACGGATAATGCACCCGCGGAAGTATTCGCGCCCAAGCACCGTTTTGCCGATTTCAAGATCGACGAGCGCATCAAACAGAACATCGCGAAGAAGGGATACGTCACGCCGACGCCGATCCAGGATCAGGCCATTCCGGTCGTACTCGAAGGCCGCGACATCGTCGGTATCGCGAACACCGGCACCGGAAAGACCGGCGCGTTCCTCATTCCGCTTCTCGACAAGGTCGTCCACGATCGCAACGCGCATGTCCTCATCATCGTTCCCACGCGCGAGCTCGCGCAGCAGATCGACGAGGAATTCAAGGGATTCGCGCACGGCTCCGGATTTCTTTCGGTGTGCGCCGTCGGCGGCGCCAACATCAATCCTCAATTGCGCGGTATGCGCAACGATCCGTATTTCGTTATCGGTACACCCGGACGTCTCAAGGACCTGATGGACCGCAAAGCACTCGACCTTTCAAAATTCAGCACCGTCGTTTTAGACGAGGCGGATCGCATGCTCGACATGGGATTCATCAAAGATATGCGCTTCATTCTTTCGCACATGCCCGCCGAGCGCCACACGCTCTTTTTCTCCGCCACGCTCTCCCGCGATATCGAAGCGATGATCGGCGATTTTCTCAATGATCCCGTGCGCGTTTCGGTGAAGACGGGCGACACGGCGGCGAGCGTCCATCAGGACGTCGTACGCATCGGCGGCAAGATCAAGATCGACGTTCTATGCGACCTGCTCCGCCAGCCGGACTTCGGCAAGGTGCTCGTCTTCGGCCGTACGAAACACGGCGTCGAGAAACTTTCAAAACTCCTCAAACAAAGCGGCATTGCGGCAGATTCGATACACGGAAACAAGAGCCAGAGCCAGCGCCAGCGCGCGCTCAGCTCGTTCAAAGACGGTCGGGTGCAGGTCCTCGTCGCGACCGACGTCGCGGCGCGCGGCATCGACATCGCCGACGTTTCCCATGTCATCAACTACGATCTGCCTACCACCTACGATGATTACGTGCACCGCATCGGCCGCACCGGCAGGGCGGGGAAGCCGGGTCGCGCGCTGACATTCGTCGACTAAATTTGCCATGGGAAAAACATTTCTCAAGAACGGCAAATGGATAGACAACCCGAACGCGACGACCGTGGTCGTATGCGTGTGCGGGGAAAAATACATTAAAACGAGGCCGCGCCAGACGCATTGTCTGCGTTGCTCCGCGGATAAAAAGATGCTCGAGAAGAACACGAAGCGCGCGAAGTTCGACTTCGAACACATGAAAGAAGGATCGACCCACAAGGACGCTGCCGTCCGCAAGCGTACGTTCATCGAGTATTTCGAGCGGTTCGAGGAATTTCCGTCGTACCTCTTCGATAACGAAACGAACATCGATGCGCGTTTGTATGAAACGATACAGGATCTCCTCAAGGATCCCGAACTGTCGAAGGCCATACGTGACGGCGTCGGCGCTCTTTTGCTGCGCCTTCCTCCGCCTGCAGCCGCGTAAAGCGTTCGCAGGCACATCGGTACCTATATCGTCCCCCTCGAAGGGTTTTTCGCGCGGATCTCTTTGGATACGATCGTTCCTTTTTCGTTCATTTGGTACAGATGGGCTTCGCCGACACCGATCTCCAGAGCGGCGACTTCTTTCGCCGACAGTTTTTCGAGGTGCTTTACCAAAGCGCGGAGCGAGTTGCCGTGCGCCACGACGATAACATTTTTGCCTTTCCGCAGGTCGGCTAGTATATGCGCTTTGTAATAGGGGACGATGCGGTCGTGCACGTTCTTGAGTGTCTCACCGTCCGGGATCGGGTGGTCCCAACTGCGTCGGATCTTCTCGAACGCCGCGCGACCCGCTTCTTTCTGAACCTCCCATTTATTCTTTCCCGTATATATACCGTAGTGCCTTTCATTGAGCGCTTTGTGCGCCGTTTTCGGTATGCGCGGCACTCCGAGCTTCCGGAGAACGATATCGAGCGTTTGCTTTGCCCGTTTCAGCTCTGAGCTGTACGCACGGTCGAATCGGATATCGTTGAGTGCCAATGCAAGCTTTCCCGCCTCACGCGCTCCTTCGTCGGATAGGGCTACATCGGTCCTGCCGGTCCACAGACCGAGCGCGTTCCACTGCGACTTCGCATGTCTCACGAGCACAAGATATGCCATACACCAACTATACCCGTAACCATTTGTATCAGGTAGTATGTGAGTGGAAGCCCGCATGATGCCGTGCGGCATCGACGGGGAAGAATGATCCGCCAAACGCGGATCATGTTCGTTGATATACGTTTTGCAACAACACGGAGCGATACGTCATGAAGAAGTTGGTACATTCCTTCGGCGGAGGTAACACTCCGGCGGAAGCGATCTCGAGGGAGCTGCTCGGCGGCAAAGGTGCCGGATTGGCGGAAATGTGGTCGATCGGCATCCCCGTTCCTCCGGGTTTCACTATCACGACCGAAGTCTGCACGTATTTCTACGGGCACGACGGGACCTTTCCGCAGGAACTGAAGACGGATGTGGAAGCCGCGCTGAAGGGCGTCGAACATGTCACCGGCTTTTGCTTCGGCACGTCGGAACGCTCGCTCTTCGCCGGCGAACTGCCGCTCATCGTGTCGGTGCGCTCTGGTGCGCGTACGTCGATGCCGGGGATGATGGACACGATCCTCAATCTCGGCTTGAACGACGTTACGACGGAGGTGCTCGCGCAGGCGACCGGCAACGAGAGGTTCGCGTACGACAGCTATCGCCGGTTCATACAAATGTACGGCGAGGTCGTGCTCGACGCAGACGTCGACGGGTTCGAATGGATGATCGACGATCTCAAGTCGCGTCAGAACGTCGAATCCGACCGGGAGGTATCGGCGGAAGGGTGGAAGAGCCTGATACCGGAATTCTTCCACTACATCTGGACAACGACCGGCTCCCGCTTTCCGCAGGATCCGCATGAGCAACTCTGGGGTGCGATCGGGGCGGTGTTCCGTTCGTGGAACAGCGACCGTGCCGTGACCTATCGTCGGATATACGGTATCCCCGAAAGCTGGGGCACAGCCGTTACCGTTCAGGCGATGGTCTTCGGCAATATGGGCGACGATTGTGCGACCGGCGTCGCCTTTACGCGCAATTCGATGAACGGCGTCAACGAGTTCGACGGTGAATACCTTCCGAACGCACAGGGCGAGGACGTGGTCGGCGGCAGACGCACGCCACGCCCTATCTCGAATGCCATGAAGGTGTTCCACGGCTCGGACCTGCCGTCCATGGAAGAAACGATGCCCGATGCGTTCGCAGAGCTCGTCGCCGTGCGTGAAAGGCTCGAGCGGCACTACAAGGACATGCAGGATATCGAGTTCACGGTGCAGCAGGGGAAACTCTGGATGCTCCAAACCCGGACCGGCAAGCGCAGCGGCGGGGCGGCGATCAGGATCGCCGTCGACATGGTGCGTGAGGGACTGATCTCCAAGGAGGATGCGATACGCAGATTCGAGCCCGACAAGCTCGACGAACTGCTGCATCCGGCCTTGGATCCGAAGGCCCAAAAGACGGTACTCGCGAAAGGCCTCGCGGCGTCCCCCGGCGCGGTGTCGGGCCACATCGTCTTTTCGACCGAAGACGCGAAGCGACTCAAGGCGATCCACGGATCGGTCATTCTGGTCCGTATCGAGACGAGTCCCGGTGATGTCGAGGCGATGCATACCGCCAAGGGCATCGTCACGTCCCGCGGCGGGACGACGTCGCACGCGGCGGTCGTCGCCCGCGGTATGGGACGCCCCTGCGTGGTCGGCGCGCGCGATTTGCGCATCGACTACGCGGAGCGGACCATGACGGTCAAGAACCGCATCCTCAAGCTCGGGGATGTGATCACGATCGACGGCTCGACCGGGGAGATCATGCTCGGCCGCGTCACCACTATCGAACCCGAATTGTCGGAGGAGTTCACCATGTTCATGGGATGGGTGGATTCTATCCGGCGGCTGAAGGTCCGCACCAATGCCGACACGCCGAAGGACGCGCTCGCTGCGCGAACGCTCGGCGCCGAAGGCATCGGATTGTGCCGTACCGAACACATGTTCTTCGAGACGGACCGCATCCTCGCGGTCCGCGAGATGATCATGGCGGATGATGCGGAAGGACGGCGCGCGGCGTTGGATAAGATCCTTCCGATGCAACTCGCCGATTTCACCGAGATCTTCCGGATCATGGGCGACTCGCCGGTGACCATCCGGCTGCTCGACCCTCCGCTGCATGAGTTCCTCCCGAAGACCGACAGGGAATTCGCGGAACTCGCAGCGGCGACCGGCAAGGATCAGGAGACGATCCGGTACCGCGCTGCCGCGCTGCATGAGGT
>Ga0210396_10005722_pt1 | contig 11961 bp, 12 predicted proteins | sample IncBWH17OmetaG_FD_155466 | JGI IMG/M metagenome (GOLD analysis project Ga0210396, IMG submission 155466) | Forest soil microbial communities from Barre Woods Harvard Forest LTER site, Petersham, Massachusetts, United States - Inc-BW-H-17-O ...
AGCGACGTCGCACCGGTCTCCACGACGCTGAACAGCTGGTCCTGCTTTTTGAACAGATTGCCCTGCTGCATCACGGTCTGAATCTGATTCGGGTTCGGGTAGTAGACCGCCTGGATCAACGTGTCCTCGATGGCTTCATAAGCGGCATCAAGACGCAACTGGCTGGGGCGTCCGTCGTCGTAGCGGGCCAGCACCCACAGTCCTTTTATCTCTTTGTTCCACTGCGGGTAGGACTCGAAATCGGCGACGATGGCCAGAATTGAGGCCCCGCTGGCGGCGACCTCAACGGTCTTGCTCACAAATGGCATTGGCCGAGCATAACGAGGCGGCGGAGGAGCTCTAGCTCACGCACGCCGTCGACAGCAGCGAGCGGATCGCGTCGGGAACCGGGACCGGCCGGCGGCTGGTGCGGTCGATGTAGACGTGCACCCAGTGCCCGAGCGCGGCGACGGCCTGTGGTTCTTCGCCGGCCCGGAAGACGCCGAGCCGATAGGTGACGCTGCTGCGCCCGAGCCGGGTCACCGCCACACCGACGACAAGTCGTTCGGGAAAGTGAAGTTCGGCAAAGTAGCGACAGCCCGACTCGGCGACGATGCCTTGCGCCGTCGTGGCGGCCGGGTCCAACTCGACATTTGTTTGGATCCAGCCGTTGATCGCGGTGTCGAAGAGTTGGTAGTACACCGCGTTATTCAGGTGGCCGAACATATCGTTGTCAGCCCATCGAGTCAGCACCGGCCAGTGCACCGGAAAGTCGCGGCTGGTGAGCCCGTCCGGTGCGGGCGGAACCGAGGTCATGGTTGTATTCGACCATGCTGCAAATCCGGGGTGCTGTGCTGGAGCACATCGGGTCACCCAGGCCGTACGCGGAATCTCGGCCCATCACCGTCGCCGAGGTTGAGCTGGACCCGCCCGGTGCCGAGGAACTGCAGGTGCGCATCGAGGCCGCGGGCGTGTGTCATTCCGACTTGTCGGTGGTCGACGGTAACCGGGTGCGGCCGACGCCGATGCTGCTCGGGCACGAGGCGGCCGGAATCGTCGAGCGCGTTGGCGACGGGGTCACCGACCTCGCCGTCGGTCAACGGGTGGTGATGACCTTCTTGCCGCGTTGCGGCCGCTGTGCAGCGTGCGTGACCGACGGGCTGACCCCGTGTAAGCCAGGCAGCACGGCGAACAATGCCGGGACGCTGCTCGGTGGCGGAATGAGGCTCAGCCGCAACGACGGTCGCGTCTACCACCACTTGGGCGTGTCCGGTTTCGCGACGCATGCCGTGGTCCACCGGGCCAGCGTCGTACCGGTGGATCGCGATGTCCCTCCGCCGGTCGCCGCGCTACTGGGTTGCGCGATGCTCACCGGCGGCGGCGCGGTGCTCAACGTCGGCCGGCCGCAACCGGGGCAGACGGTAGCCGTCGTGGGGCTCGGCGGCGTTGGGATGGCTGCGGTGATGACGGCACTGTCCTATGCCGGCGTGCACGTGGTAGGCGTCGACCAGCTGCCGGAGAAATTGGCCCGCGCCCGCAGTCTCGGTGCTCACGAGACCTACACGCCGCAGGAGGCCACCGACGCCGTGGTCAAGGCCGCCGTGGTCGTCGAGGCTGCCGGCAATCCCGCCGCGCTGGAGACGGCGATCGGACTCACCGCGCCCGGTGGGCGGACCATCACGGTCGGGCTGCCGCCGCCGGATGCCCGGATCACCGTGTCGCCGTTGGGTTTTGTCGCCGAAGGTCGATCGCTGATCGGCAGCTACCTCGGATCGGCGGTGCCGGCACGTGACATTCCGCGGTTCGTTGAGCTGTGGCGCTCGGGTCGCCTGCCGGTGGAGTCGTTGGTTTCCTCGACTGTGACGCTCGACGAGATCAACACCGCGATGGATCAGCTGGCCGACGGCGTCGCCGTGCGCCAGGTGATCTCCTTCGACTAGCTCAGGGCCCGTAGAAGGCCCGCCGTAGCGCCCGACCCTGCAAAGCGAACAGCTGCTCGGCGACCTCCCAGTCGGGCAGCAGCGAGTCGAAACCGTGGCAGGTGCCGGCGAAGACATGGAGTTCGGTGGCAATCCCGGCCCGCAGTAGCCGCAGGGCATAATCGAGCGCCTCGTCGCGGAGTGGATCGATCTCCGAGCAGGTGATGAAAGCCGGTGCCAGGCCGCTCAATTGGCTGCGCCGGGCGGGGACGGCATCGGCCGATGGCGCTGTCGAACCCAAATAGTGGCGCCACATCAGCTCCGCGGCGGGACCGTCGAACGCCGGGGTGGCCGCGAACTCTGTCTTCGATGCGGTGACCCGGTCATCGAGCACCGGCTGGTGCAGCATCTGGAACACCACCGGTGGCAGCGACCCGTCTGCGGACCGTTGCGCAAGGCATGCCGCCAGTGCGCCACCGGCGCTGCTGCCGGCGACCGCGATGCGCGACGCGTCGACGCCTAGCTCTTCCGCGTTGGCGCTCACCCAGTTCAGCACCGTGATCGCGTCTTCGAGCGCAGCCGGGTACGGGTGTTCGGGCGCCAGCCGGTAGTCGAGCGACACCACCGAGCAGCGCCCGCGGCGGGAAAGTTCCACGCACTGCCGGTGGTCGGTGTCTAAGTTGCCCAGCACGAATGCTCCTGCGTGGCAATAGATGACGCCGGGCGCCGGTGTCGGCGCACCGCGATAGATGCGCACCCGCACCGGACGCGATCCACCGGACGCGATCTCCTCGCGGATACAAACGCCGGCAGTGTCGATGTCCGCGACGGCTGTGCGACGGCGCTGATCGAGTGACTCGCGGATCGGGCCGACCAATGACAGGTCGGTGCGTGTCGTCGCCACAGCGCGCAGCACGGGATCGAGTCGCTCGTCCATCACCCGTGCCCGGGCAGGTGCGTCGCCGGTTGAGCAGCGGGCACTGGTTCGAAGGTGAAGTCGGCGGGCTTGAACCGGCGGGTCATCCCCCAGAAGGCCCGCGCGCTGCGCGGCCATTGCGTCACCACGCGCCCGTTGGCGACACGAAAGTAGTTGCTGCACCGGGTAGTCCAGACCGTGCCCTGCATCCACTGGTCGATCTTGGCGAGGAAGCTCGCCGTCGCAGCGGGCCGGACCGCGACATAGGACTTGCGCCTGCGCCGCAGATATCGCAACGCCCGCACGATGTAGCGCGCTTGCGCTTCGAGCACGAAGATCACGCTGTTGGAGCCGACGTTGGTGTTGGGTCCATACAGCATGAAGAAGTTGGGGAACCCGGGCACCGCCATACCCAGATATGCGTGCGCCCCGTCGCGCCACACGTCGCGCAGCGTCACCCCGCCCTCGCCAGTCACCTCGATCTCACCGAGATAGTCGGCTGCCGCGTAGCCGGTTGCGCACACCACCACGTCGACGTCGCGTTCGGTGCCGTCTTGCATCACCAGCGAGCGCGCCCGCAGATATCGTGCCGGGCTGCTCAGCACCTCGACATGGGGCTGCGCCAGCGCGGTCAGGTAGTCCGACGAAAAGACCAACCGCTTGCAGCCCATCGGATGGTCCGGCGTCAGCCTGCGGCGCAGCTGCTCGTCGGGAACCGAATTATCCAGCAGGCGTTGGGCGATGGCGGTGAACTCCTGGGTCTTCTCGCTGCCATGCTCGATCACCGAGATATTCGCCTCGCTGCGTAGCCACAGCCGGGTTCGGTAGAGCTTCTTGGCAAACGGGACATGCTCGAATACCCAACGCTCCCTTCGGCTGTAGGGGCGGTCCGGTTTGGGCAGTATCCAGGTGGGCGACCGCTGCACCGAGTACACCTTGCCGGCGACCTTGGCCAACTCCGGGACGAGCTGGGAGGCCGTCGACCCCGTACCCAGGACGGCGACGCGCGCACCCGCGAGCTCGACCGAATGGTCCCACCGCGAAGAGTGCATCATTGTTCCGGTGAATGGTTGCTGTTCGTCCAGCTCGGGCAGCACCGGCTGGGTGAACAGCCCGACGGCCGACACCACCATGTCGAAAACGTGGTGTTCGCCCGCAGCCGTCGTCAGCCGCCACCGGTTCGCGCGGTCATCCCATCGCGCGGAGCGTATTTCGGTGCCGAGCCGCAGATGTGGTTGCAAGCCCTGCTCTTCGACGCAGCGTTCGAAGTACTTCAGGATCTCCGGCTGAGGCGACCACAGCCGCGACCAGTGCGGATTCAAATCGAAAGAGTACGAATACAGATGGGACTTGACGTCGCAGGCCAGCCCGGGATAGGTGTTGATCCGCCAGGTTCCCCCGACTCCGTCTTCCCGGTCGAAGATGGTGAAGTCTCGAAAGCCCGACCGCGCCAGCAATATTCCCAAAGCGATGCCACCGGGGCCGGCGCCGATGATGCCGACCGACAGCGTCGCCTTCATTGGATCTTCAGGCATTGGCCACCATCGATGACGAGTTCCGAACCGGTGATGAAGGAGGCCTGGTCGGAGACCAGGAAGGCGACGGCATCGGCTACCTCGGACGGCTGGCCGATCCGGCCAGATACCGACGTCGACGCCAGCCGCGCCTGGGTCTCGTCATCGAGCATCGGCGTCGCGATCGGTCCGGGAAACACTGCGTTGACGCGAATTCCCGCCGGCGCAAGTTCAGCCGCGGTGGCCTGGGTCAGGCCGCGCAGCGCCCACTTGGAGGAGCCGTAGGCGATGTGGTTCGGGAACGGCCGGATCGCGCCGGTGCTGCAGGTGTTGACGATGGCTGCACCCTTGGCCGCGCCCAACTGATCGAGTGTCGCCTTGATACCCAGGAAGGCGCCCAGACAGTTGACCCGCCACGCTTTTTCAAATCCGTCCACCGACTCGTCGGCGATCGAGGCGCGGTGCAGCACACCGGCGTTGTTGACCAGGGTGCTCAACGAGCCGAACTTTTCGACGGTGGTGGCGACGGCCTGCTGCCACTCAGACGGCGACGTCACGTCGAGCGGAATCGCGATCACCGCGTCGTCGCGCAGGCCGTCGACCGCGGTGTCGAGGTCGGTGGCGCTGACATCGCAGGCTGCGACGCAGAACCCGTCGGCGCGCAGCCGCTGGGTAATCGCCCAGCCCTGCCCGCGGGCGGCTCCGGTTACCAGGGCGACGCGTTGGTGAGTGGTCACGATAACGGGGCCTCCGGCCGGTCACCGAGCCCGGCGCTGGTGATGAACCGGCATCGTCGCCGTCGGAATCGCCATTGCCTTCCGTCGCGGCTAAGGTCGTCGTCGAACAGGGCGGGCCGCAGATGCATCGTGCCGGCTTCGACCAGCAACACCTGGGAGCGCGCCGTGGCCGCATTGGGATCGGAGCCGGATACGTCGATGCTCGACACTCCGGTCAGGTGTAGGCCGCGCGGCGCGGATTCGAACATGGCGCGGATTTGGCCGCGCCCACTGAATTCCCTACCGAACACCACGAACTCGCCATCATCGGTGAAAAGGTCTACGCATCGATCGATGTCGTCGGTGTCGAGGGCCAACGCGTAGCACGCCAGCAGGTCGCGGATCGCACGGTCGTCGTCGGAACGGTGGTCCGTCATTGGTAGCCGCCCGCAGCTGAGCCCTCGGTGGGCGCGTCTTGCGCGGTCGCTTCTTTCAGGCCTGCCGCGGCACCGCGGCGCAACGCTTGGGATTCCGATGCCAGGGTAATCATCCGAAAACCCAGCTGCGCCATGACGTGACCGACGTTGCCATCCCCGGCGTGGATGCCGGGCACCAATCCGGCGGCGGACGCGGCACGCTCGATGTCGACGATCGCGTCGCGCACCGCCGGGTGTGTAGCCGCCTTGGTGACATCCACGCCCATCGAGATCGCCAGGTCGGCGGGTCCGACGTAGATTCCGGAAAGCCCGGGTACAGAACATATTTCATCGACATCGGTGAGAGCCGCAGCGGTTTCGATCATCGCGAATACGCTGACGCGGGACTCCAACGCGGCCGTGTCGTAACCCAGGCTGGCCCGCAGCGGGCCGAAGCTTCGCACCCCGGCGGGCGGATATCGGGTTGCAGCTACCGCGGCGGCCGCCTGATCGGCCGATTCGATCATCGCGATGATGATGGCGTCGGCGCCCGCGTCGAGCACCCGGCCGATCGGCGCTGGGTCAGCAGAGGGCAGCCGCACCGCCGTGCCGATCGGCACGTGTTCGAGGCGTCGCAGAATGTTGGCGATGTCGGCATCGTCGAGGTAGCCGTGTTGGGCGTCAAAGCCGACATAGTCGTATCCGGCCCGGGCGAATTCCTCCGGCCCGATCGACGTTGGCCCGGTAATCCACCCGCCCCACACGGGTTTTCCGCGGGCAAGCGCCTGCTGCAGGTGGCTTGCTGTCATACCGCACCCGACTCGGTGATGGCGATTTTCACCCGTCCGGGCTCCGGCCGGCAGGCCAGTTCGAATGCGGCCTGAACGTCCTCGATGCCGAACGCGTGGGTCAGATACCTTGCCAGCAGCCCCGGATGCTCAGCGGCGAATTTGTTGGCGACGTCCAGCATCCGTCGACGATCTAGCGTCACACCGGATTTCAGTGTCAGGTTGTTGCGCAGCATGGTGCGCATGCTGATCGGATAGCTGTCATCGTCGGCGACGCCGAAGTAGAAGACGGTGCCACCGGGACCGGTGGCTTCGATCGCGTGATTGAGGGTCGCGACTTGATGGCCGACGGCTTCGATCACGATGTCCGGCCGGTCATCGCGAGCCAGCTGACTGACCCACCGGTCGCTGGTGGCCCGCACCATGGTGTCGACGCCGAACTTTTCGGCGATGCCGGCGCGGTCGACCGGGTCGATACCCGTGACGTGCCGCGCGCCTGCCGCTTTGGCCGCACACGAGAACAGCAGCCCGATGGATCCTTAGCCGATGATGCCGACATGCCGACCGTCGAGGGCGGGCAACTGCTCGACGGCGTAGAGCACACAGGCCAACGGTTGCAGGCCGATGGCTTGTGCGGGAGTCAGCGCCGGATCGTAGGGCGCCACCTGGTCGCCGTCGGTCACCACACGTTCCATCAACCCGTCGAACGCGGACGCCCAACCCACCACCCGATCACCGGGCCGGTGCTCGGGATGGCGGCTGGCGATGACTTCCCCGACGACTTCATGGATCGGATAGCCGTCCTTTTCGGCGCCGCTGCGTCCGTCGTCGCCCGGAAGTCGGCCGCGCACACCGCGAAAGGCCGGCATGTCGCTGCCACAGACCCCGGCGGCCAAGAATCGCAACAGCACCTGGCGGTCGCCGAGATGCTCAGGTGTCTTCTCAGGGATCGATGTCTTCTCGAATCGATACGGCGCGACGATCCGGTAGGACCACACGTCAGACCTCCACCGGCAGGCTGCTCCAGCCCCATTGAAAGCTCGACGGTGGCCGGAATGCGGACTCTTCGATGATCCGGTAGTCCGGCACTCGCCGCAGCCATTCTTCGATCATGATGGCAATCTCGAGACGAGCGACGTGGTAGCCCAAACAGAAGTGCTGGCCCCGGCCGAACGCCAGCGAGCGTTGGATGGGCCTGTTCCAGATGAATTCGTCCGGTTGCGGGTACTCGCGCTCGTCGCGGTTGGCCGATGCGAGCAGGGTGATGATCCGCTGGCCCGGCTCGATCGTGGTGTCGTGGATGGTGAACGGCTTGCGGGCGGTTCGGGCGAACCACTGGGCGGGCGCGCAGTAGCGGATCATCTCCTCGCGGGCGACGGGCACGTTGGCTTTCGGGTCTGCCCGCACGGCGGCGAGTTGGTCGGGATGACGCAGCAGCTCCCACAAACCGTGGGCCACGATCTTGGGCACGGTTTCGGTGCCACCGATGAACACGCACAGCATCTGAGTGGCCACTTCGACGTCGTCGAGCGCGCTGCTGTCGGGCAGCCGGTAGCCCATCAGACCGTCCACCACCGGCAACGGGTCGTCCGAAGTGTCGGCGCGCCGCTTTTTCACCGACGGGATCAGGTAGTCCAGGTAGTTAGGCCGCGACTGCGCCGTGTCGACGCCGCTGCCGGGTTCGGCAAGGCTGCCCGCATTGACCGAGGCAAGCACCTCTGACGCCAAATCCACTGGTATTCCCAGGAATTCACACACCGCGGATGCGGCAACGATTCCGCCGTACTCCTGGGTGAGGTCGAACGTCCCGCGGGGTAACAGCTGGTCGAGCCGCTCGTTGGCCAACTCGCGGATCCGGGTCTCCAGTTGCGCGGCGGCTTTCGGCCGGAACGGCTTGCTGTGCGCCTGCCGGACGCCGTCGTAGATCGGCGCATCGAAGACCGCATGAAACGGCAGCGGATGCCATGGCGGGTCGGCGACCGGCCCGTCGTTGTGGTGGACCAGGGTCGAGGCGGGCGGCAGGGTGCCCTCCGAGGCGACGAATGTTCCATCGTTGACCGCCAGCACATCCCAGATATCGGCGAATCGCGACAACGCGAACGTATCCCACTTGTCCAGGTAGTAGACGGGGTAGTGCTCGCGTAACTCCCGGTAGTAAGGCAACGGGTCCGCCATCACCGCCGGGTCGAACGGGTCGTACGAGAAATCTTGTACTGCAACTATTTTCATTGCAATGGTGAGGGTGGTAGGGCCTCCAGGATCGAGTCTTCCCAGCCGTCGCGAAGTGCCGGAGCGACGCTCATCCAGGTGACGATCTCGGCAGGCGGGCTTTCCTTCCACGACGGATAGTGCTCGGCGAAGCACTCCCATCCGCCGTCGAGCGCCCAGTAGTGGATGACCTCGTTGTAGCGGAAGGTAGTGGTGAACGAACCCAGCCAGCGCTTGCCGGTGCGCTCCGACCACGGCACGTACAGCCGCTCCAGCTCGCGGATGTAGTCGTCTTGACGGCCCGGTTTGGTCTGTATGATTTCTTGAATCACCACGGACGCACTGAAATTAGCGTCACGCAGTCGGGCGAGCGTCTTATTGCTCGGCCCCGGGTACATGATTCGCCCCTCCCCCGAGGCGCCGATGTCGGCGAGGAATGCCGACCATTTCCCGGCAGCAGCCTCATGGCTGCCGCCGCGTGCCTGTGCCGCCCCGATGTGCGCATAGTCGGCGAACGCGTCGATCTCCCAGATGATGGTCACCTGCGGCCAGTGTCCGTTGTAGGGGGTGGTTTCCCACAGGCAGAACAACCGGGCGCCCAGTTCTTCCATCATCGGGTGATAGGTGTCGACGAATACCTCGGTGAAGCGGTCGGTTGTTCCAGAGCCCAGCGCAATCGTCTCGTGCAGGTAAAGCAGCGTGTGGCTGTGGTACTTCCGCATCAGCCGACCGGGATCAGTTCGGAAACGACCGGTAGGCAGGCTTTCATGTCGCTGCGCAGTGTCTCGGTGGGGCCGACCGGATCCGAAATGCCGGCCGCGATGAGGGCATGGCGTTTGAACGCGCGTGCGGCGGCGCTGAGCACGTGCTGCACCGTGGTCGTCCGGTGCCCGACAGCCAATGGCCAACCGTCATGCCAGAGGGTGACTTCCGTCATCCAGCGATCGAGCGCCTTGAGCACCTCCTGCCGAATGCGGATATCCGATGCGAACATGTCTGCGCTGACCGCCAAACCGCGGGCCGGGCATTCCGTGCTCGTGGGCGGGATCTGCGAATCGAGGTCAGATGCTTGCATTCCCAGGATCTGCAACGGGCGGGCATCGCGTTGCTGCGGTAACAGCACGTTGACCTCCCAGCCGGCACGGACCCGGTCATACAGCCACCCTCCGACGGAGCACACCACGTCGGCGGGGCTGGAGGCGACGACGTCGAGGCGATATTTGACCGCGCCACCGTCGCGGTGCGGTGCGGTGGGCCGCTGTTTCTCGAAGTCCACCTCGAAGGTCCTCATCGCATCCCTTCAGCAGATCGAACACACCACGGGCTCGATGACCCGGCCGACCCAGCGTGACACTTTTACGTCAATCTGTAAAGCTTCGATTGGGTCTGGAGGTGCGCCGTGCCTCCAGCTCGGCGAGAACTTCGTCGGTGTGCGCGCCGAGATCCGGCGCGCATGCGCGCGGCGCGCACGGCGTGCCGTGGAAATCCGCCGGTGTCGCGACCATCGAGACGACTGCTTGTCCATCCGGCACGTCGACTATCCCGCCGGCCGCGTGGAACTGCTCGTCGGCAACGACATCCTCGAGCGTGTTGACCGGCGACCAGAAGAAGTCCGGTTCACTGGCGAAGATCTGCGCCCACTGGTCAAGAGGCTTGGTGGCAAAGATCTGGTCCAACGCGGCGATGAGTTCGACGCCGTTGACGGCGCGCGACCGCGCGGACGAAAACCGCGGATCGGTCAACCAGTCGGCGCGGCCGACGGCCCGGCACAACGGTGGCCAGTGCCGTTCGGCTTCCAGCCCCACGATCCAGAACCGCCGGCCATCCCCAGCGGTGTAGTTGTTCATGCACGGGTTGCCCATCGTCTCGCGTTGTCCGACAGCGATGGGCTGGCCCGTCATCAGGTAGGTGTTCAGGTCGAAGCTGACGGTGTAGGCGCCCTGCCGATACAGCGAGGTGGTCACCAGCTGCCCGGACCCGGTCCGGTCCCGGGCCAGCAACGCCGCGCAGATCGCCGCCGCCAGCGTCATGCCGGCCGAATGGTCTCCCATACCGCCGCGTTGGAAGGGCGGCGTGTCACCGGGCCGGGTCAGCAGATGGGCCACCCCGGCGCGCGACCAGAACGCCGCGACGTCGTAAGCCGCCCGGTCGGCGTCGGGTCCGGTTTCGCCGTAGCCGGTGATCAGTCCGTAGACCAGGCGCGGGTTATCTCCAGCTACCGACTCGAAGTCCAGTCTGAGCCGCCGCAACGCGCCGGGGCGGACGTTGGTCACGAACACGTCGGCGCCGCTGATCAATTCGAGAGCCGTGGCGCGGCCGTTGTCGGTGGTGAGGTCGAGGACGATGCTGCGCTTCGAGCGGTTGTCCATTTCGAACGGCGGGCTGACGTCGATATCGAGGCCCAACATCCGGCCGAACAGCCGCCCGGGATCACCGGTCGGCGGCTCGATTTTGACGACGTCCGCACCCCAGTCGGCGAGGATGCCACCGGCCGCGGGCCCGGCCACCCAGACACCGAGCTCCACGATTTTGATGCCTTCCATTGGTCCGGCCATGCTCGGCGTCCTCCCGTCGGCTGTGCTTCAGGCACACACCATGCCACGAGCGCCTTGTCCCGACCCTGGAGTGCCACGTTCCGTCGCGATATTGCTCGATTGCCGCAGTCGCTGCGATCGGACAAACAAACGACCTTTACAATCTGATGAGAATTTGTAAACTGCTGTTCTGAGGAGGGCGGTGCGGGTTGGGACTGCGATCGGGATTCGGGTTGGCCGCGCACCTCGGCCGCGGGTTACAACGTGTCACCACGGACGCCGTGATCGGCGGTCGGCGATCGTTCCCGCGGCGGATTGTCGATCTCGACGCGCCTGCCCTGTCCCGACTCATCGGACGAACGGTGACGTCGGTGTCGGTGATCGGCGGCGACGCGGGAACGTCGTCACGCGCGCGGCTGGCGCTCACCGGTGATGGCGTTCCGGAATCAGTGTTCGTCAAGATGCCGGCGCAGACGACCGCGACTCGGCTGATGGGTGAGCTGGGCCGGCTGGCGCACACCGAAGTTCGCTTCTATAGCCAGCTTTCAGCAGAACTGACCGGCGTTCCCAAAGCGTATGGGTCCGCGTTCGACCCGCTGACCGGTCGCTTCGTGCTGGTGCTGGAAGATCTGGCGGTTCATCAGTGCGAGTTCCCCGACACGCTGCATCCGCTCGACCAGGACAAGGCCAGTCAGGTCGTCGAGGTGCTGGCTCGACTGCACGCAACCTTCTGGGGACGCCTGCCAACCAACAGCGACGACGGACAATTCGGCTGGATCTACACCGCTTCCGGTGACCAGACCTCCCTACTGACCGGGTCGTTGCTGAAGACCTCCGCGCGCCGACTGGCCGATCGAACCTCCATCCCCGTCGACAAGGGCCGCTTCATCGACGAGAACTACCGCGCCGTGGCGCGCCTGATCGACACACCGCCGCATACGGTGATGCACGGCGACGCGCATCCGGGAAAC
>Ga0210396_10005723_pt1 | contig 11961 bp, 9 predicted proteins | sample IncBWH17OmetaG_FD_155466 | JGI IMG/M metagenome (GOLD analysis project Ga0210396, IMG submission 155466) | Forest soil microbial communities from Barre Woods Harvard Forest LTER site, Petersham, Massachusetts, United States - Inc-BW-H-17-O ...
GGGAAAACGCACGCTCGCCGACCTGTCGCGGAATGAGCAGGTCGAGGTGAAGAGCGTGGAGGCGTTGGAAATGACGAAAGTCGAATGACGAATGACGAGGCAAATTTGAAATCCGATGACCGAAGCCCGAAACCTCGCAACGGGGATATAGGAGCGATTCTTCTTCCCTCCTCTTACTCCGGGAGCGCGGGGAGGGAGCGCACAACAGCAGTCGCGCGGCGCGCAAGCCATGAAACACCGCAAACGCAAATCTAAACCAGACGCACGACGGAGTCGCGCGACCGAAGAACTGATGTCCGCGGTGCGGGAACTGGCCGAGGTCGCGCGGACGGGCGACTTTTCCCGGCTCGCCATCAGGGAGGCTGAAGGTCCAACTCCCACGGCGTATCGGCGAAGAGATATACGGGACGGGAAGGCAACGGCTTAAGCGGGCACTCCAAGTGTCGCCCTTCCAGGTCTATCCCATGACGGTGCCATTGAGAACGATACGTGCTCGCTTCACTTTCAGCCGAAGTCCCTCGGCGTTAGCCGACGTTTTGGGCACGAGTTCTAGCAACGTGCCGTATTTCGGCCCCTCCATCTCATTGAGAAAAACGCACCCGTTGTCATCTGGAATGAACAACCGAACAAGCTGCTTCGTCCAATACCGTCCTGCTGCCGGCCCCGGGTCAACGTCATCTGTCGCGATTGATCGGACTCCGGCGTCATCGAGTTGCCAAGCTTGTAAAACCGCCCCACCGCAGAGCAGGTTTTGCGGGTCCACCGCCTCGTACTCGACGACAAGGAAACAGTTGACCGTTGCAACTCTCATTAGTGATCGCCACAAGCGAACGAACCCGTTCGGATGCCGAAGGGAGCGAAAACGCTTCTTTTCCCGATCAAACACGGCATTCAGAACGGCGTCATAACCGGCGTCCATGCCTCCGATCCTATCATGCGGATCAGCGCGGGGAAGCCGCGCATCTGGTTACCCGCTCGTCCCGTTCTTCCAGCGCATTTTCGAGCGAGCTGCCAAGGCGGCCTTTGGACGACGACGGCCCGGCGGTCGTAGGGCGTCCGTCGCCAGATTGAATGGGATCCGAGTCGAATTGCCACATGGTGGGGCCGCTGAAGTCAGCGGTCGCCCATACGTTCAAAGCAGTTCGTGAAACTCCTCGGGCGTGAGGCCGGCATCGGCCAGGATCGATTTCAGGGTTTTGAGCTTCAGGTCGCGGCGGTGAATGGAAACGACGGCCCGCCGGCGGGTGATCGGGTGCCTGAGGATCAGGTGCGCTCCAGTCTGGCGATCGTCGATGAACCCGACGCGGTGCAGCACGGCGACGACCTGGCGCGGCGTAACCCGCGGGAGCTTGCCCATGTCATGCCGCAGTCGCGTGCGTTTGCACGTCCGTCCTGACGGTCACGGTGACCCTCACTGGCCCGGACGGATCGGACTCGACCGGGATCGGCTCGTTGTGGGCCAGCAGGGACTCCACATAGCCAGCGATGGCGTCCTGGGCCATCGCAATCGCCTGCTCACGCGTGTCCCCCTCGGTGTGGCAACCGGGCAATGCGGGAACGTCGACGACGAAACCTCCGTCTTCATCCTCTTCGAGCACGACGCTGTACGTGTACGTCTGAGCGAGCATCGTAGGTGAGTATACCGGGCGCCGCGTCACTGTCCAACGGCTCGCTCCCCGGCATCGCCGCTGCACCATCTCCTGTGGCTGGGGCCGGAGCAGCGGCCAGCTTGGCAGCAATATCTCTGCCGACGAAATGAGCGACGACTCAGCTGAACTTATACTCATTCGGCACCGCGACCGGCGCGACCGGCAGCGGGCCCCATTGGAATCCGCCGGCGGGGGAGAGGTCCTGCTTGCTGCTCAGGATCTGGTCCCAGGCGATGGTCTGGCCCGAATAGGCCGACTCGCGGGCCATGATGCCCATCAGCGTCGACTTGCACATGTAGTCGCCGTTGTTGATCACCTTGCCCGAGCGGATGGCGCTGAACAGCTCTTTGTGCTCGGTATCGTACATGTTCTCCGGCGTGGTGGGTTTGCGCTTCCACATCGTCTTGCCGGTGATCTTGTGCGCGGTCAGATTGGCGACGCCCTCGGTGCCGTAAATGATGTCGGAAACGTCGTTGGTGCATTGGTCGAACTGACGGCAGTAGGAGAAGCAGCGGACTTGTCGCCCGCCGGGCAAGTCCCACTCGAAGACGTTGCCGAAGTGGTCGTAGATGTTGCCGAACTGCGGGGCGGTTCGCTGCTGCCGGCCGCCGGTGCTGAGCACGCGTGTGGGCGGGACATCATTCATCGTCCACAGCGCCTTGTCGAGGCTGTGAATGTGCTGCTCGACGACGTGGTCGCCGCTCAGCCAGTAGTAGTAGAGCCAGTTGCGGATCTGGTACTCCATGTCGCTCCACTGCGGCTGGCGGGCGTTGTTCCAGAGCCAGGTCGTGTTGTAGTTGGAGTTGATGGCGACGACGTCGCCGATCTTGCCGGCGTGCACCTGCTGCATCGTCTCTTTGACGTACAGGTCGTAGCGGAAGCAGAGGCCGGAGACGAGGTTGAGGTTTTTCTGGGCCGCGGCGTTGGTCAGGTCCATGACTTCCTTGACGCTCTTGGCGTCGACGCCGACCGGCTTCTCGCAGAAGATCTGCTTGCCCTTCTCGATGGCGTACTTGAGCATCATCGGGCGGAAGTGCGGCGTAGTCGCCAGCAGCACGACGTCGACGCTGTCGATCAGGTGCTTGTACCCGTCCCAACCGGAGAACATTGTGTCCTTGGTGACCTTGATCTGCTGATCGAGATCGCCTTGGCTCTGAATGGCCTGGAGTGATTTGGTGATCTTGTCGGGGAACAGATCGCACATGGCGGTAAGTTCGTTACCGGGATCGGCGTGGAGGGCGTTGACCGCGGCGCCGCTGCCCCGCCCTCCGCAACCGACCAACCCGATTTTCAGCTTGCTGCTGCCTTGAGCGTAGATTGCGCTGGCGAGCGACTGGGTGACCAGCGCCGCCCCGACCGCGGCGGAAGCCTTCATGAACTGCCGCCGGCTGGCTTGCGGCGCGGGCTGATGGTTGTCTTGGGCGTTGGTTTCGATCTCGGACATGGTCAGAAGCCTCCAGAAGGTCGGACGAATAACCTATTCGGACAAACTTCGCTACACGTAGCGAAGGCAATCGTTTACCGGTTTGTCGTGACACCTTCCCTGTGACACGGGTTTGTAACCCGTGCTGGCGGCATGGGGTTTTTGAAAGAGCTCCGCCAAGAACGTTTATCCGAGTTTCCACGCCGTCAGCACGGGTTGAAAACGTTGAAAACCCGTGTCACGAGAAACCCGTGCCACAGGAACCGTTCAATGTACCGGATTCGTCGCGGCGCCGGAAGTCAGCTCATTTCGTGAGACCAGGAACTGGGCGAACCGCTGGGATTCGTACACTTTTTCGTTGCCCTGCTCGTCGATCGTGACGATCCGTGCCGCGGCGCCGTCTATTTTCTCGATCATCTCCAAGCCTTTTTCGGGGCCGAGAATGCTGATGGCAGTGCCAGTCCAGTCGGAAATCACGCCGTGAGGCGCGACGGTCGTGACACCGATGCGGCTGGTCAGACCGAGGCCCGTGCGCGGATCGATGATGTGCGAGTAGCGTTTGCCATTCACCTCGGCGGAGCGATAGGTGTCGCCGGACGTCGATATTCCATAACTCCTGATGCGAACGTAGTCGGACATCTGCTCCGGGTTCTTGAGCGACTGGATGGCGACGCGCCATTCCTGGCGGCCCGGAGGCGGATCGCCCGCGGCGATGTCGCCGGCAGCCCCGCACAGGCACTGCCCCAGCCCACGCTTGGCCAGCAGTTTGATCACCTGATCGGATGTGTACCCTTTGGCGATGCCGCCGACATCGAACTGCATCCCGGCGTGCAGCAACTGCACGGTGTGATGGCGCTCGTCCATTTTGATGTAGCGCCATCCGACGCATTCCATGGCCTCTTTGAGCTTTTGCGGATCGGGGAGTTTTGCTTCGTTTCGGGTCTTGCGCTGGAGGTGCGTGAGCGGCCCGACGGTGATATCGAAAGTGCCATCCGAGCGTTTGGCGGCATCGATCGCGTAAAGCAGCACCGCCCACATGTCATCGCTGACGGGGACGCCCTGGGCCATCGGCCCTTTGTCAGTCATGCGGGAAAGATGATTCAGCTCGCTGTCAGGATCGTAATCGCTGAAGATCTTGTTGAGCTGATCCACCCGTTGCCAGGCAGCGTCGGCTGCATCGTCGGCAGTCGTCTGGTCCGGCGACCAGATGATCAGGTCGAAGACCGTCCCCATCTTCGGGGCCGAGTACTCGAATCGTTGAAGGTCCGCCCGCGCGGCCGAGCCAGAGAGAAACGCCGCACAGATCGCGAAAATGAGTCGCCAGTTTGATACCGCCATGATCTATCCAGAAGCCAAGTCGCTGGAAAGCCTAGGAAAGTTACACCGCCCGGCTGACGACTTTACCGTCACGAGCGTTGGTTTGCGTCAACATTCACCTACCACTAGGATATCCCGCCTAGAAGGGTAGAACATTCCCCGCTGGAAGAAAGTCGAGGATTTCGCGTGTCGTTGAGCACCCTTATGCCGCGTCGTCGCAACATTTTTCGCTGCTTTCTGGTTCTTGCCGGCGCGGTTGCGATCGTCGGCACGGGCAACATGGCCTGCGCCGGGCAGGATCCGGACAAGCCCTTCGAGCAGAAGCTCGATGGAACCAGCGTCAGTTTCAAGATGGTCCCGATTCCGGGCGGCTCGTTCATGATGGGCAGCGCCTCGGGCAAGGCCGAGGAGCAGCCGCAGCACGAGATCAAGGTCGAGCCGTTCTTCATGGAAGAGCATGAAGTCACCTGGGACGAGTACAACCTGTTCCTCAACAATTACAGCCGGCTCTCGGGCAAGGCGCTGGTAGACGTTCCAAAAGACAAGCTGGCGGATGCTGTTACCTATCCGACGCCAATGTACGATGTGGAAGCCGGTCCGGCTCTTCAGCGGATGGGCGGACGGCAGGGTGCGTTCCCGGCGGTGATCATGTCGCAGTTTGCCGCCCGGCAGTACACCAAGTGGCTCAGCAAGAAGACCGGGCGTTTCTACCGTCTGCCGACCGAAGCCGAGTGGGAATACGCGGCCCGCGCCGGCACGAAGACGGCGTACTTCTTCGGTGATGACCCGGCGCAGCTCGGCGACTATGCCTGGTTCAAAAACAACTCCAACGAATCCGATGGCGACACGGGCTACCACAAAGTGATGAGCAAAAAGCCCAGCCCGTGGGGCTTGTACGACATTTACGGGAACGTCGCCGAGTGGTGCATCGATCAGTACGACGCCAACTGGTACAAGCAGTTTGCCGGCAAAGTGACCGACGCCAGGGACGCCGTCAACTGGCCCAAGACGCAATACCCGCGCGTGCTTCGCGGCGGTGGCTTCGACTCCGAAGCCGCCGAGTGCCGGTCCGCGGCGCGCCTGGGTTCCAACCGGCTGATGAACAACACCGACCCGCAGATTCCCAAGAGCCCGCACTGGCTCAGCGACGGATTCTTCGTCGGCTTCCGCGTGATTTCTCCCGTGACCGAACCGGCCGCCGACGAGGAAAAGAACAAGTGGTGGAACGCCGACGACGACACCACCAAAAGGACGATCGACCGCGACCGCGAACGCCGCGAGCTGGTGAAATCCGGACCGGTCGAGAAATGACGCAGCGGGCTCACTGTGGCACGGGCTTCCCCTTCGGGTCTGACTCCGAGGCTCAGCCTCAGGGTCGAAGACAGCCCGTGTAGAGTGATGTCCCGCGCCGATTAACGTGCATTTGCAACAGAGTCCCGTTCGCACGGGCTAAGAAGTCCGTGCCACAGGGCATCCGAACCAGGAGCGAGCGATGACGAAGATCACAGTTCCGTCCCGTCGTGACTTTCTGAAGACGTCCGGCGTCGCAGCGGGCGCGGCACTTGCCGGCACGTTGGTCGTGCCTACCGGTGTATTCGCCAAGGGGGATGACACGATCAAGATCGGGCTGATCGGCTGCGGCGGCCGCGGTACGGGCGCCGCCGATCAGGCGCTGAGCACGACCGGCCAGGTGAAGTTGGTCGCGGTCGCCGATGCCTTCGAAGATCAGGCCCAGAAGGCCGTCGCAGGTCTCAAGGCCCAGCACGGCGACCGGGTCGACGTCAAGAGCGACAACGTGTTCGTCGGCTTTGACGCATACAAGCAGGCGATCGATTCCGGCATCGACCTGATCGTGATCGCCACCTCTCCGGGCTTCCGGCCGATCCATTTCGAGTATGCCGTTCAGCAGGGCAAGAACATCTTCATGGAGAAGCCGGTTGCGACTGACGGGCCCGGCATCCGCCGTGTGATGGCCGCCAATCAGGAAGCCAAGAAGAAGAATCTCAAGGTCGCCGTCGGCCTCCAGCGGCACCATCAGGCCGGATACATCGAGACCATCAAGCGCATCCACGACGGCGCCCTCGGCGGGATCGACAATGGCGAGATCGAGTTGATTCGCGTTTACTGGAACGGGACCACGCCCTGGGTCCGCCAGCGCCGGCCGGGCCAGACCGAGATGGAGTACCAGATGCGCAACTGGTATTTCTTCACCTGGCTGTGCGGCGATCACATCGTCGAACAGCACATTCACAACCTCGACGTCGCCAACTGGATCAAGAACGCCCATCCGGTCTCGGCCCGCGGCATAGGCGGCCGCACGCTGCGAAACGGTCCCGACCACGGCCAGATCTTCGACCACCACTACGTCGAATACACCTATGCCGACGGAACCAAGATGGCCAGCCAATGCCGTCACTGGGACCGATCCAAGGGCGACGTCTCCGAGCACGTCCACGGTATCAAAGGGTATTGCGACGTCTCCGGCTATCGCATGCAACTCCGGGACGGCACCGTCTGGTCGCAGCGTCGCCGCGGCGAACGCAATGCCTACCAGGTCGAGCACGATGATTTCTTCCTGGCCATCCGAAACAACGAGCCCTACAACGAAGCCGACAACGGCGCCAGCAGCACAATGACGGCCATTCTCGGGCGAATGGCGACTTATTCCGGCGAGGAAGTTACCTGGGACCAGGGCATCAACTCCGACCTCGACCTCCATCCGGCAATTTATGATTTCAAGGCCGATCCCGAAGTGCTCTGGCCGGATCCCACCGTGCGTCCGGTCAGGGGCAGCGACGGCCAATATCCGATCGCCAAACCCGGCTTCACGCGGGCGTTTTAGCCGCCAGCCGGGGTCGAGTTGATCACTGCCGCCGTGCCGATTGCCGGCGCGATCGCAAGTCTGTCGGATCGACCGCCGCGAATTCTTTTCCGCTGCACGGGACCAGCGTCTTTTGCGCATCGAGCCAGGGCAGCAGTGGCCCATGGGCGGCGATCAGCTCGTCGCACATTTCCACGATCTGATCGAGCGTCAACGTCGCCGCCGTCAGCGGATCGAGCATGCACGCCTGGTAGACGTGATCGCGTCGTCCCTCGATGGCCGCGCGGATGAACAACTCGTGCTGCATGACGTGCGGCATCATGTATCCCAGAAGCTGCGGCGGTAGCTCACCGACGGTCGTGAACCGCAAGCCGGTCCGATCGACCAGCGTCGGCGCTTCAGCGATCGCGTCGGCCGGAAGATTGGCAATCGCGCCGCGATTGGGCATGTTCCCGTACACGACACGCGGCGTGCCGGTGACAACCGAGTGGATGATCGAACTTCCGTACTCGTGGCTGCGATGCACTTCGATCGGCTCCTCCGACCGCGCCAGCCGCTTGAGACCCTCGAACTGGTCGATCATGGAGTCGCAGCGCCGCAGGTACTCGTCGATTGGCACGTTGAAGCGAGCGATCTGATCTTTGCCGTGCGGGATGAAAAACGGGTTGTACTCGGCGTTGTGCTCGCTGGATTCGGTGACGAAATAGCCGAGCCGTTTCATCAGCTCGAAGCGCACGCGGTTGGAGTCATAGACGTCGGGCCGGCACATGGCCTCGAACAGCCGCGGGTAAAGGTCCTGCCCGTTTTTTTCCAGGCGCAGGTAGAACGCCATGTGGTTGATGCCGGCGCAGACGAACGCCACGTCCGCCGGGTTTTCTCCCAGATAGCCCATGAGCTGATCGAGCGTTCCCTGCACGCTGTGGCAGAGCCCAACCGCCCGCACGTCGCTGGTGCGACTGATGGTCTGCATGTTCTTGCTCATCGGATTGGAATAGTTGAGCAGGATCGCTTTGGGGCAGACCGCCTGCATGTCCTGGCACAGGCCGCGGAGGATTGGGAACGTGCGCAGCGCCCGGAACAGGCCGCCGGGTCCGGTTGTGTCGGCGATGGTGAACTGGAGCCCGTACTTTCGCGGGATCTCAAAGTCGACCAGCGTCGAATCGAAGCCGCCGACCTGCACCATGTTGATGACGAAGTCCGCGCCGCGCAGCGCCTCGCGGCGGTCGAGGGTCGCGTGAATTTGCGGATTTGCTCCCAGCGACGCGGCGGCCCTGCGGCCAGCGCCGCGCCCACTTCCAGCCGCTCGGCGTCAATGTCCATGTAGCTGAAGCTCGCGCCGCGAAATTCCGAGAAGCTCAGGATGTCCCCGGTGAGGTTCTTGCCGAACACGACGCTTCCCGCGCCGATTATCGCCACCTTGATCACAAACAACTCCAGTCCGAATGATTAAATGGGCACCCTCTTGCTCCCTCTCCCGGACGGAGAGGGGGCAAGAGACGTCGCGCGCCTAGGACAGCCTGGCGAAGTAAGCTCGCGTGTCGTAATCGAGTCTCACGCGCCCGGCCTTCTGGTGCCTGTCGAAGGCCTCACGCAGCGCAACCATCATCGGCTCAAAATCCGCCGAGCCTTCCATCGGCATGTAGGACGCGGAGAGCAGCCGGCCGCGAAGTCCTTCCCAATCCAGTTCCTGGGCGTTGTCGAAACTGTGCTGACGAAGTGCCGGTCCGAAAAGCTCTCCCAGCTTTTCGAACTGGAACTCTACTTCCGGACCAAATTGGCGGACGATCCGCTCGTATTCCGCCATGAAGGCTGAAGCGTTCCTGCGGACGTTCCAGATCAGCGCCAGCGTCGCACCGGGCCTGGCGATGCGCCCAAACTCGCGAATTGCCTTTTGGTGATCGAACCAGTGAAACGCCTGCGCCGCCAGGACGGCATCCACACTCGCGTCGGCCAGCGTCGTCGCCTCGGCGGTCCCGTTGACGCTGTGGAAGTTGGGAAAACCCGGCGACAACGACTTCTCCGCCTCTTCGCGCATTTCCCGGTTGGGCTCCACGGCCATCACCGGCAGGGACCGTTCCAGAAGCAGCCGCGAGAGAATTCCCGTACCCGAGCCGATGTCGGCGACGACCGAGCCCGCCACAAGCCCCAGCTCCGTCACGAGAAAATCGATCAGGGACGCGGGATAGCTGGGCCGATATCTGGCGTAATGCCCGGCCCGCGCGGAAAACCGCCGGGTTGGCGCGAGATTGTCAGGCAGTTCCGACAAGTGGTATGGAATCCTCCGCGGTTATCGAGTACCGCCCGGTAGTATTGCCGACGAACCCTGAACTTCAACAGGCCACCCACAGGAAGCGAATGGTGCCGCCGCGAAGACGCCTTCACATCGAGATAACCTTTTGAAAACAAAAAACTTGGGATTGGGCGGCGAAACTACGTCTCCGCCCAAAACGGATGGCGAATGTCTTGTCTCTGGTCCGCATTCCGCACTCCTAGGCGGCGTGGGAACCGCATGTGGGCGGGATTCCGCAGGGCGCCAATAGATCTACTCAGAGGAAAACATGCTTGGCCATAGATCATCGAATTCTCCTTCGTCTCAATCCCGCTCCGCCGCAGCGTCCGGCGCCAAACGGCGAGCGACGAGCCGGAGCAGCACTCGCACTCCCCAGTGCGAGCAACTCGAAGGCCGCACGCTGATGACCGTTCTCACCATCAACGGAACCGCGGGCAATGATTACATCTCGATCAGCGGCAGCGGCGGGTCTCTGATGCACATCGACGTCAACGCCGTCATTACTCCTTACAACCCGTTCGACTACACCGGTGTCGTCCTCAACGGCGTCGGCGGAAACGATATCTTCAACATCATCTCCACCGAATTACCAGTGACCGTCAGCGGCGCCGGGCAGGACACCGTCACCGTGGGCGACACCAATGGGGTGCAGGACATTACCTCTCCCCTGACCATCACCGATCCCCCTGGCGGCGACTACGCCGACGTGACCATCGACGATTCGGAAGATGGGGTCGGCCGCAATGCCACGATTTCCGATACCTCCATCACAAACCTCGCCCCCGCGGCAATCAACTACCACCCCTCGGACCTTAGAAGCCTCACCGTCAACGGCGGCTCGGGCGGCAACACCTTTACCGTCGCCAGCATTCCGGAGGGGCTCGGCAACACTCCCACGAACCTCAACTCCGGCACCGGCGCCGACCAGGTCAACATCCAGGCCGTCGCCGGTGGCACCACGCTCAACCTCCAGGGTCAGCAGGGCAACGACTCCGTCAACATCACCAACGCCGGCAGCGTCCAGGGCGTTGTCGGCACCGTGAACATCGAGAATGACGACTCGTTTGACACCCTCACGATCGACGACTCCGCCGACGCCACGCCCCGGACGGCAACGCTCGTCGCGTTCACACCGGTGGGCGACACCGCCTGGGAAAGCGTCGAAGGCCTGGCGCCGGGAACGATTAATTACGAGGCCGAGGACGTCAGCTCGACGACCGTCAACGGCGGCGGCGGGGGCAATACCTTTAACGTTGACAGCATCGCGCCCGGCCTTCTCGGCCCTGTGACCAACCTCAACACCGGCACCGGCGCCGATCTGGTGAACGTCCTGACCACCGCCCCCGGCACTGTGCTGAATGTTCAAGGCCAGGATGGCTTTGACACCGTCAACGTGACCGACGGCGGCAGCGTTCAGAATATCCAGGGAACGGTGAACATCGAGAATACGGTTCTTCTCGATACGCTCACCATCGATGATTCCGCCGACGCCACGCCGCGCACTGCGACGCTGGACACCTTCACGCCCGTCGGCGACTCCGCCTGGGAGAGCCTCACCGGCCTCGCTCCCGGCACGATCAATTGGGAGCTGGCCGACATTTCAACCGCGACGATCAACGGCGGCGGCGTGGGTAACACGTTCAACGTCAACAACATCGGCGCCGGGGGCGACATCGACCTCAATTCCGGTAACGGCGCCGATCAGGTGAACATCCTCGCCAGCGCCGGCGGCACCGTCCTCAATCTCCAGGGCCAGAACGGCGCCGATGTCGTTGACGTCTCAAACGCAGGGAGCGTCCAGGGCGTCCTGGGTACCGTGAATATCCAGAACACCCTCTATTTCTCCACGGTGACCATCGACGACTCCCAGGACACCTCCCCACGTACCGCCACACTCAGCACCGTTACGATGAGCGGCAGCACCTGGGGCAGCCTCACCGGCCTGGCGCCCGGAACCATCAATTTCAAAGGGGCGGATGTCGCCAATCCTGTCACCATCGATGGCGGCTCAGGTGGAAACACCTTCAACGTGACCGGCATCGTCAACACCACCGACCTGAATTCCGGCATCGGCACCGATCATGTGAACATCATGGACACCCCGGCCGGCAGCACCCTCAATCTACAGGGACAGAGCAGCGATGACACGGTCAACGTCGGCAACGCCGGCAGCGTCCAGGGCATCCAGGGAACCGTCAACATCAGAAACGCCCTGTCCTATGACGTGCTGACCATCGACGATTCGGCCGATCCCACCGCGCAAAACGCAGTCCTCAGCAGCTTTGTCCCATTTGGAGATTCTGTCTTCGAAAGCCTGACCGGCCTGACCCCCGTCGGCAGCGCCATCAACTTCAGGACAGCGGATATGTTCTCCGTCACCATCAACGCCGGCAGCGGCGCCAATACCTTCACCATCGACACCCTCGCCGCCGGCGGCTTTGATAACTACATCCTCAACACC
>Ga0210396_10005725_pt1 | contig 11960 bp, 12 predicted proteins | sample IncBWH17OmetaG_FD_155466 | JGI IMG/M metagenome (GOLD analysis project Ga0210396, IMG submission 155466) | Forest soil microbial communities from Barre Woods Harvard Forest LTER site, Petersham, Massachusetts, United States - Inc-BW-H-17-O ...
TATCGACATGTCGGCATACGCTTGGACACGCCGCACGGGCCGGTGTACAACTGCCGGCTAGGAGGTTGCCTCGATGATCCTGTTCACGTTGCGCTGTGCTCATGGCCACGAGTTCGAAGGGTGGTTTCGTGACGGAGACGGGTTCGAGGCGCAACAGAAGTCCGGCGAGATCGCCTGCCCCGAATGCGGTCAAACCGCGGTCGAGAAAGCGGTGATGGCGCCGCGCCTCGGCCGCTCGCGCGAGAGTTCTCCGCCGATCTCCCCGGCACAGTTTCGCGCGGCGCTGCTCGAAATGCGGCGGCAGGTCGAGACCCACTGCGATTACGTCGGCGAGCGCTTTGCCGAAGAAGCCCGGCGCATCCACTATGGCGAGATCGATCCCCACGGCATCTACGGCGAGGCCAGCGAAGAGGAATCGCGAGAACTCAAAGATGAGGGGATCAGCTTTGGCCGGATCCCCTGGGTCCCGCATACCGATAGCTGAGCGGGACAGCTCACTGCCGCACCGCCGTCACCATGTAATTGATTTCCAGGTCCCGCGAAAGCGACCATTCCCCACGCATCCAATCGTAGCTGACACCGCTCACCTCGGTCGGGTTCAGGCCGTTGCGGCGCAGTCCGAGGACGAGCTCGGAAGGGCGCACGAATTTGCGCCAATCATGCGTGCCGCGAGGCAGCCAACCGAGCAGATATTCGGCGCCGATGACCGCCGCGCCAAAAGACCGTGGGGTGCGGTTCAGGGTGGCGCCGATAAAAGCTCCCCCGTGCCGGACCAGCGCGCCGACGGATCCCAGAAAAACAGCGGGATCGGCGACATGCTCGATAATTTCGAGCGCCAGGACTGCATCGAAGCGTTGCCCGGCGGCGGCCATCGATTCGGCGGTGGTGACGCGGTAGTCGATCGATAGCCCGGTTGCTTCGGCGTGGGCGCGGGCGACGGCGATTGCGTGGTCTTCCGCGTCGACCGCCGTAACGGCAAAGCCGAGACGAGACATCGGTTCGGCGACGAGCCCTCCGCCGCAGCCGATATCCAGCAGCGTGAGGCCTTCGAACGGTCGCAACGAGGAAATGCTGCGACCGAAATGCGCCGTCAGGTGTTGACGAATATAGTCGAGCCGAACGGGGTTGAGCCGATGCAGGGGGCGGAAGCTCCCCTCCGGATCCCACCACGCCGCGGCGTGCGCGGCAAAGCGTTCGACCTCCTGCGGGTCGACCGTAGCGCTGGTGGCGCGCACTTTCGATCCTTCTCGGTTGAATGGTTCGCTCAATGACCAGATAACCGGACAAGAGTATGTGTTGTCACCCGGCCCCGGCAATAAGACCGTTGGGCTGTCATCGACAGATTTGACGAATAGGTCCGCAAAACAGCATGGCGCGCATTGTTCAGAAATTCGGCGGCACGTCGGTCGCCGATATCGCCCGGATCAAGAATGTCGCGCGGCGCGTCAAGAGCGAAGTCGACGGCGGCAATGAAGTAGCCGTCGTCGTATCGGCGATGGCGGGAACCACCAACCAACTGGTCGATTGGACGCGCGATACGAGCCGCCTGCACGACGCGCGCGAATACGACGTCGTAGTCGCGTCGGGCGAGCAGGTGACCGCGGGTCTGCTTTCGCTGGCTCTGCACGATCTCGGCATCGATGCGCGCTCCTGGCTCGGCTGGCAGATCCCGATTCGCACGGACGGGGTGCACGGCAAGGCGCGGATCGAGGCGATCGACGTCACCGAGCTTCGCCGCCGCCTCGCCCAGGGCCAAGTCGCCGTCGTCGCGGGGTTTCAGGGAGTGGGGCCGCGCGGGCGGATAACGACGCTCGGCCGTGGCGGGTCCGACACCTCTGCCGTGGCACTCGCAGCCGCGCTGGAAGCCGATCGTTGCGACATTTTCACCGATGTCGACGGCGTCTACACGACCGATCCGCGCATCGTTGCGAAAGCCCGCAAGCTAAGTAAAATAACTTACGAGGAAATGCTGGAAATGGCGTCGCAGGGCGCCAAGGTGCTGCAGACGCGTTCGGTCGAGTTGGCGATGAACCACCGAGTGCGCGTGCAGGTGCTGTCGAGCTTTACCGACACTCCCGGAACCCTGGTGGTCGACGAAGACGAGATCGTGGAAAAGCAAGTTGTGAGCGGCATCGCGTACAGCCGCGACGAAGCCAAGATCACCGTGCAGAAGGTGGCTGACCGGCCGGGTGTCGCAGCTGCCATCTTCGGTCCGCTCGCCGACCATGCGATCAATGTCGACATGATCGTACAGAGCGCTTCCGAGGACGGGCGCACCGCCGATCTCACCTTCACGGTGGCGCGCGCCGAGCTCGACCGGGCTGTGGCAGTGCTGGAGGAGGGGAAAAACTCGATCGGCTTCGCGGCACTCAAGCCCGATCCGAATGTCGTCAAGGTCTCGGTCATCGGTGTCGGGATGCGCAGCCATGCCGGCGTCGCCAAGCAGATGTTTCAAACGCTGGCCGACAAGGGCATCAACATCCAGGTGATTTCGACATCCGAGATCAAGGTCAGCGTGCTGATAGCGGCCGAATATACCGAGCTCGCCCTGCGGGCGTTGCACACTGCCTACGGGCTCGACACGGCCGGATGACCGAGGGGATCGGCGCAGCGGAGCTTCCAACGGCCGAAGCGCGGCCAGTCAGCGAGCGGGAAACCGAACGTCAGTACCTCCGCGCCGAACTGGACCGATTGTGGGCCCGCGGCCGAGATGTTCTCGGCTGCGATCTCGCCATCATGGGCGGCGCGATGACCTGGGTATCCGAGTGCAACCTGGTCGCCGCCATTTCGAATGCCGGTGGGTTCGGGGTCATCGCCTCGGGATCGATGTCGCCGCAGCTGCTTTCGGCGGAGATCGATGCGACCACCGCGCTGACCCGGCGGCCGTTCGGCGTCAATCTGATCACTTTGCACCCGCAGCTCCTCGAATTGATTGAGGCATGCGCAGAGCATCGGGTCGGCCACGTCGTGCTGGCCGGCGGTCTGCCGAGCAGCGCCGCGGTGCACGCAATCAAGCGGGGCGGCGCTCGGGTCGTGTGTTTCGCACCGTCCCTCGGCTTTGCGCGCAAGCTCGTGCGCATGGGCGCCGATGCGATCGTCATAGAAGGCAGCGAGGCGGGCGGGCATATCGGACCGGTCTCGACCGGCGTGCTGGCGCAGGAGATCCTGCCGCATTTTACCGACGTTCCAGTTTTCGTAGCGGGCGGCATTGGCCGCGGGGAAGCGATGCTGGCGTATCTCGAGATGGGCGCTTCCGGCGTCCAACTCGGCACCCGCTTTGTCTGCGCGCATGAATCGATCGCTCACCCCCGCTTCAAGCAAGCCTTCATCCGGGCCGCGGCGCGCGATGCGGTCGCTTCGGTCCAGCTCGATCCGCGCTTTCCGGTGATCCCGGTTCGCGCGCTTGCCAATCCGGCAACCGAGCGGTTTGTCGCCATGCAGCGCCGAATCGTCGAACGATGCGCGCTGGGTGAGCTCTCGCAAGGGGAAGCGCAGCTCGAAATCGAGCACTTTTGGGCCGGGGCTCTGCGTCGTTCGGTGATCGACGGCGATATCGAGGGGGGATCCTTGATGGCCGGCCAAAGCGTCGGCTTCGTCACGCGCGAGCAGAGCACCGCCGAAATCATCGAGGAGCTGGTCAGCCAGGCGCTCGCCGTTCTCGCGGCCCGCAGCCAGGGCATGCGGCAGCGGCCGCTCGTGTCCCGCGGGACTTTACCGGGGAGCCAGGCGCCTGCGGATGTCTGAGGCCGGAGGCAGCGTCAGCGCAACCCGCCGCCTCCTGCGCCGACTTCGCGACATAATGGCGGGCTCGGGCACGGCGCAGGAGCGGCTCGAACAAATTGTGCGGGTGGTTGCCGCCGAGATGGTCGCCGAGGTCTGCTCGGCTTACATCCTGCGGGCCGGCGAGGTTCTGGAGCTGTTCGCCACCGAGGGGCTGCGGCCCGAAGCCGTCCACCGGACGCGGTTGCGGGTCGGTGAGGGTCTGGTCGGGGTAATCGCGGCGACGGCGCGGCCTCTCGCCCTGGCGGACGCGCAATCCCATCTGGATTTTGCCTATCGGCCCGAAACGGGCGAGGAAGTCTATCATTCGCTGATGGGTGCGCCGATCCTGCGCGGCAACCGGGTTCTCGGCGTCCTTGTCGTGCAGAACCGGACATTGCGCCATTACAGCGAAGACGAAATCGAGGTTCTGCAGACGATCGCAATGATCGTCGCCGAGCTCGCGGCGAGCGGCAATCTCGTCAACCCGCTCGAAATCGCCCAGAGTCACGGCGGGGTAGCGCTCCCGGCGAGGATTGTCGGGGTTCGGCTAAATGCCGGATTGGCGATCGGACCGGCGGTGCTGCACGAGCCGAGGGTCATCATCCGCCAAGTCGTCGCCGAGGACGCCGATGCGGAGCTGGGACGTCTGCGAGGCGCTGTCAGGGCAATGCGCGAGGCGATCGACGAGCTGGTCGCGGCGAGCCGCGAGTTCGGCGACGGCGAGCATCACGACGTCATCGAAACCTATCGCATGTTTGCCGCCGACCGGGGCTGGGTGACGCGTATCGCCGACGCGATCCGCAGCGGGCTAACTGCAGAGGCAGCCGTACAGAAGGTCGCGGACGACACGCGTACCCGAATGATGCAGGTCAGCGATCCCTATCTCCGAGAGCGTCTGTTCGACCTCGAGGATCTCGCCAATCGGCTGCAGCAGCACCTGGCCGGACGCCCGCTGAGTGCGGCCTGGGCCGAATTGCCTCACGAATTCATCCTCGTGGCCCGCGCGATGGGACCGGCGGAGCTCCTCGACTACGCGCGCCGGCGGATCATGGGCCTAGTGCTCGAGGAAGGCTCGCCGACTGCCCATGTCGCAATTGTGGCGCGCGCCTTCGATATCCCGGTCGTCGGGCGGGTCGACGATGCGACGAGCCGGATCGAGGCGGGCGACATCGTGGTCGTCGACGGCGATCACGCCAATGTGCTGATCCGGCCCAGTGCCGATATCCAGCAATCCGTGACCACCGCGGTGGAGGCGCGCAGCCGTCGCCGCGCCTATTACGAGACGTTGCGCTCGTCGCCGGCGATTACCCGGGACGGCATCGCAATCAAGCTGATGCTGAACGCCGGGCTGCTGCTCGATCTCGCACAGCTCGCAACGACCGGCGCCGAGGGCGTCGGCCTTTTTCGCACCGAGTTCCCGCTGATGGTGCGGGACAGTTTCCCGGACGTCGAGGACCTCACCGAGTATTACGAGCGTGTATTCGACCAGGCAGAGCAGCGTCCCGTTTTCTTCCGCACGTTCGATATCGGAGGCGACAAAGTCCTGCCCTATCTGCCACACGCGGCAGAGGATAACCCGGCAATGGGCTGGCGGGCGATCCGCATCGGGCTCGATCGCCCGGCGATGCTCCGGCAGCAACTGCGTGCTTTGATCCGTGCGGCCCGGGGCCGGACATTACACATCAAATTTCCGATGGTCGCGGAGGTGGCCGAGCTCGAACGCGCTCGTGCCTTGGTCGACATGGAGCTGAAGCGGGCCGCCCGGGAGGGACGCGAGCTGCCGGAAGCGGTCAAAATCGGCGTCATGCTCGAAGTGCCGTCATTGCTGTGGCAATTGCCGGCATTATGCGAGCGTATCGATTTTCTATCGGTCGGCACCAACGATTTGCTGCAATTTCTGTTTGCCTGCGATCGCGGCAATCCGCGCCTCGCCGATCGCTACGATCCGCTCTCGGCGCCGATGCTGGCGCTGTTTCGCGAGATCGTTGCATGCAGCCGCGCAGCCGGCACCTCGCTGAGCATGTGCGGCGACATGGCCGGCAACCCGCTAGAGGCAATGGTGCTGATCGCGCTCGGCTTCACGACATTGTCGGTCGCGGCAACTGCAATCGGCCCCGTCAAGACTATGATCCGCACTCTCGATGCCGGCGCAGTCGCCGCCTACCTCGACGCGATCGGCAGCCGTCCGGATCATTCGCTGCGGCCCAAACTCGAAGCCTACGCGCGCGATCACGAGATCGCGTTGTAATCGTGTTTTCTGAACAGCAATCCTTGTCCACGGATTCATTCAGTTGATGCAGCTCGACGTCCCCTCCGCGCTTTCCCGGCGAAGGCCGGGATCCACTTTTGCCGTGGGCGCCGGCTTTCGCCGGTGTAGCGGGATTTGATATGAGCGATGGTGCGTCATTGCCTGATGAATCGTGTGAATGACTCGGAGCACTCGCTCGGTGGCATCGAATTCGCGCCCGCCATCGGGTCATCGTTCATATCGTCCTCAGGGTGGCGAGCGTATTCTTGGGCCTCACAGTTTTCTCTCAGTATAAATCTGCCAACGCTCTTGCCAACGGAACCGGGGTGTCGGCGCCTGCCGATCGCGGTTGCCTTTTAGTGTGGGCCATCTACGGCAATGGCGCTGTGATGCCCGGTAAGGTCAATTTCGAGATGCACGCGCGTGGCCACCAGCGCCGGCACGCGGGCACGGCGCGGCCCGTCTTCAAAGGCTACAATGCCGAGCAGCGCAAAACGCTTCAGGGTGCGGGATAGGCTTGCTTCCTTCCGGCCCGTGAGTGTCGCCAGTTCGCGCATGGATGTCGGCTTATGACGCCTTATGGCGTCAAGCACGGCGAGATTCCCAGGCGATAGCAGCTTGACCATCGCCTCGGCCGAAACTTGATCGGCGGCAGCGTGGGCCGCCGTCGCCTCGCTATCGAACCACTTTTTTGGGATATCGCGCGTTGCCTGCGGATCGCAGATCACACGCTTCGTCCACGCGGCAAATTCGCCGATGGAACCCACTTTATAGGTCGTTGGGGATGCCTTTTTCATTGAGTGTCCGTTTTACCTCCTGCCAAAAATCATCGAGCAACTTGAGTAACGTAGTGAATGCATAGGGACGGCCCTCGTCCCTTGTTGTCCGGTGCCAGTGGTCATAGACAACACGCTTGTGCCTCCTGCCGCCTCGTTCGATTGGATGCGCGTTATCGAACCTAACCCACGGAGCACCCCCGCCTTCCGCCGGAGCACGAGCGCGTAGCTGATGCCATTGGGGGCGCTGCGGGGTTGTCTTCGTACGTCGAACAGCAAACCCTATGATCACCCCCGGAGCCATCTCATACTCGGCACCGTCCAAGCTGAGCAGCAACTCTAGCTCTTCATCCGTATGTTAACATAACACGTTAAATCATGTCTGCGGTATATATGTGATAATGTCGTTCATCTGATACCCTAGTAGGGTGTCCCTGCGGGCGGCGCGACGAGGGGGAGGGGAGTGGCTGAGAGTATCGAAATCCGGGAGGCTGAACCCGCCGACGCGCGCGCGATTGCGGAAATCCACCTGGCGGCGCGCCGCGAAGCGATGCCCTACTTGCGGCGGCCCCACACCGATGACGAAGCGCGGGATTGGTTTGCTCGCATCGTCGGCGATCGGCGCGCCGCGTGGTGGATCGCTCGGGCCGGACACGAGGTTGTCGCCTACATGCTGATCGACGGGGAAAACCTCGATTACCTGTATGTGCGGCCAGGCTGGCAGGGGCGCGGTGTCGGTTTTTCCTTGCTCAATAAGGCCAAGGCGCTGAGCCCACGGCGGCTAGAGCTTTGGACTTTTCAGCGCAACGCCAATGCCAGGGCCTTCTACGAAGCACAGGGGTTCCGCGCTGCGGAGTGCACAGATGGGCGCAACGAAGAAACCGAGCCCGACGTGAAATACGAGTGGGGACCGGCTCGATGAACCAGCTTGTGCCGATCAGCGCGCCCACGCTGCCGGCGCTCGTCGCCGCCGCCGGCGAGCTCGCATCGATGCGCTTTCTCGAATTCTTCGCGGCCAACATCCGCAACCCGCACACACGCCGGGCCTATGCTCGGGCGGCGGAGGAATTCCTGGCCTGGTGCGCGAGCGTCGGCGTGCCGTCGATCGCGGCCGTCCAGCCGGTGCACGTCGCTACGGTGGATCGAGGTGGTAACGCGCGAGCTGGCCGCGCCGAGCGTCAAGCAACGGCTGGCCGCGATCCGTCATCTGTTCGATTGGCTCGTTACCGGTCAGGTCGTGCCATTAAACCCGGCCGGGTCGGTGCGCGGGCCTCGCCACGTCGTCACCTCAGGGCAAACGCCGGTGCTCGATCCCGCCGAAGCGCGCGCTGCTCGATAGCATCGATACGTCGACGCATGCCGGTCTGCGCGACCGTGCCCTGATCGGGCTCATGGTCTATTCCTTCGCGCGGGTCGGCGCGGCGCTCGGCATGGCGGTCGAGGATGTCTATACGCAGAACCGCCGGCTCCGGGTGCGGCTGCGCGAAAAAGGCGGCAAGCGGCACGCGATGCCGTGCCACCACAATCTTGACGAATACCTTGTCGCCTATCTCGACGGCGCCGGCCTGCGCGACGATCCCAAGGGGCCGCTGTTCCGCACGATCGGCCGCGGCACCGGCCGGCTCACCCGCACCGTGCTACCGCAAGCGAACGCCTAGCGATGATCCGTCGGCGCGCCGCTGCGGCCGGCATTGCGACGAAGCTCGGCAACCACAGCTTCCGGGCGACCGGTATAACCGCGTATCTCAAGAATGGCGGCACGCTGGAAAAGGCCGCGACGATGGCGCACGACGCAGCTCTACGACCGCCGACGCGATGAAGTCAGTCTCGATGAAGTTGAGCGGATTGTGATTTGAGAATAAAGGAGTGTGCCGCGATGCGTATTCACAATGTGTACGAGGATGCCAATGGCGAGTCGCATTTCCGCGACATCGAGATCGACTGGGCCGAGGAGACGCCGACCGGCAGGCTATCGAAACGCCTGCCGGCGACCGGCATCATGCTCCGCGAAACCACCGCGGACTTTGAAAACAGCTGGCACCGGGCGCCCCGCCGGCAATACGTAGTCAGTCTGGCGGGTGGGGTCGAGATCACCGTTAGCGACGGCGAGACCCGCAATATCGGCGCCGGTGAGATCGTCTTGGTGGAAGACACCACCGGCAAGGGCCACATCACCAAATCATCGGGCGGGATACCGCGCTACACGATCTTTGTGCCAATCGATTGACCGGCCGGCTCGCGCTACCGCCCGCCGCCGCTGGTAGACCCAAATTGCCGCGACTGCCGACTGGCTACGCGGTAAACCGGATTATCACGTAGAGAAAGCCGGGTCGAAATGGCGCGCTGCACCAAGCGATGGGGCAGCGCGGTTTCTGAGCTCTGAAGGGCCGGCATCTCGGCGTCGGTTATCCTCGCCATGCCCGACCGAGGGTGTGCACGTCATCGCCGGACATCGCGAGGAGACGGCGCTGATCGGCCGGGCGCACCAGAAACGCGCGGTGCCGGTGTCGGCTCCTTGCGTCTTCGTTCACCCCTGTTCGAGGCCTTTTGTCTTCATGACAGCAGCGGCAGCGGGTGAGGAGAGGAATCGGATCAGCGCCGTGCCGGCCTCCTGCTGTTTGCTGCCGGCAACGATCCCCGCCGCAAACACAGTATAGTTCTGGATCTCCGCGGGCAACGGACCGGCGAGATCGACGCCGGGCGCAGCGATGATTTCGGTGGTTTGTCCGAATTGGAGCTCGACTTCGCCTTTGGCAAGCACTTCGAAAGCAGTCCCGCCAGACGTGATCGTGATCAGTTTGACCTTGGGTTTTAGCTGCGCAGCGATCCCGAGGCGGTCGAGCAGGCCGGCCACGTGTGTGCCGCTGGCGGCGCCGCTAGAGGGATCGAAATAGGCGATCGATTTCGCGTCGAGCAGCGCGCGCTTCAACGCCTCCACCGAGCTGAGATCGGGTTTGGCCGCGCCCTTGCGGACGGCCACCCCGACACCGACCTTGGCGAGATCGATCCGGCTGCCTTCGACGATCTTACCCTCCTTCCGAAGGTCTTCGATCTGCTGCCGCGACACGATCGCGACATCGGCGGCCTCACCATTCCGAATGCGATCCGCGACGGCGCCTACCGGACCGAAAGCGATCATCACCTTATGCCCTGACGACTTCTCGAACTCGGGGACGAGTTCGTCCATCGCGGTCCGCATACTAGCGGGGGAAAGAAACCTGATCTCCGCGGCGCCTGCGACAGTGCCCGTAGCCCAGAGCAACAAGCATGAAGCCGCGGCGATAATCGCAGTGGCGAGGTTGGCTCCGCAGGATGTCCTCATCGTCGGTCTTCCCCGAACGCTTTGTGAAGTTGGACAGGTCGCATTCGTCATAACCCCAGAAGGCGAACTATAGCGGAATAATTGCACTCTGAGTCGCGGCTCTCTTACAGTTCGTTGCTGGGCGCTGTCCGTAGGTGCTGACGCGAGCATAGCCAAGGCGGCAGTTTTGCGGGCGAGTTTCCGGTCATATCTTATAGGAAGGATAACCCTTTGATCAGGCTGGGGCGACGGAACTTCCCCAAAGTCTTGACTTTCGCACCTTCGAATGTGGAGAACGACTCTGGGATCTCCCAAGGCGCCTCTGGAATATCAGCCCGCTTCTTTCAGGCGAAATGACAGGCTTCGACGGAGTGGGGAAGGGGAACCATATTTTCGGGTATGGTGCCTTACCGGTATCGCTCACATGGGCGCGCCAAGGGAAGAGAGAGATGGCGACGGAACACGAGGGATCAGCGCCGGAGCAGCCGACGACCGAACCTAAGGAGCCCGCTCAGGATCAGGTCACTCGAATGATTCAGGATCTTGAGAGGCGCATGGCAACGCTCTCAGACGCCGTTGTGGAACAATCGACAGAGCGCGCGCAACTTAGCAGGGTGTTTCTGAGTTGGAGCGAGTTTGCGGCGACCGCCGCCGCCGCCGGTTTTCGGCGCAACCCAGAGATAGAGCGGTACCTCTTTGTGGCTAGCAGGTCGGGGCGAAGCCTCGTCCGGAGAATCAACTCTCGTACAGGGCGACGTGAGCGTCACACCGTCATCAGATGAGATCAACGCTCTGCTCGAACGGCTTGATCACGACATCGCCGCTGAGCGTGTGGCTATGGACGACTTGCTAAAACGAATTCGAGAACCACGCGATAGCAGCCCCGGCAGGTGAGAATCCTGAGTTTCCCAGCGGCATTATGGTCGCTGGGGCGTAAGGTTGAGGAGCTGCTCGCCCTACAGCGTACGACCAGGGAAGCGCTCGAAGTCGTGAGCAGTCGCCTGCGCGCGCTGGAGGACTGAATGGTCTATCTCGAAGCGAACCAGGATAAGCTTGTCGGAGAAGCTCGCTCGGCGGCAAGCGCGGCCTCAACGGTGGTCGCGGGAGCGGTGATCTCTGACGTCGTGACGCGGTTGACGCGCCTTGAGATGCATACTGAGGAAATAGGGAAACGCCTTCCGGCCCCGGAGTAGGACAGAACCCATGGAGACTTTTTCGGCCGCCCGGCACGGACGACGAAAACTATTGGGCTGCACCCCGCTCACGGGTCGCCCATCCGAGCGGTTCGAGAAACCGTTCGGTACGTCTTGCTGCCTTCGGAGGCTCATGCGACAACAACAAATTGCCATAATAACATGGTATCAGCCTCCAGAGGGCATCCGGCGGCGGGCGCCAAGATGACCGATCGAGGGTGGAGCGATGACTGATATTTCTCTGCAGGAAACAGCAACGACAGTAAAAAGGAGTCGAGGTCGACCTTTTACGAAGGGGCGGTCCGGAAATCCCGGCGGTCGGCCTCGCGGCTCGATCAACCGGTCTACTCGGGCGGCACAGCTGTTGTTCGATGGCGAAGCCACGGCGCTGAGCCGCAAGGCGGTCGAACTCGCTCTCGCCGGCGATCCGACGGCTTTGCGGCTCTGCCTCGACCGCACCGTCGCGCCGCGCCGCGACCGCTCGGTCGAACTCTCTCTGCCGCCGATCGACAGCGAGGCGGAGCTCGCCGAGGCGGCGCGCGCGATTCCGCTCGGCCGCATGGCCCGTCCGGAGGAAATCGCGCGCGCCGCGGTTTTTCTGGCCTCCGACGACGCCGGGTTTGTGACCGGCCAGACCTTGCATGTAAACGGCGGCTCCTACTTCGGGTGACTCTGGTCCG
>Ga0210396_10005727_pt1 | contig 11954 bp, 14 predicted proteins | sample IncBWH17OmetaG_FD_155466 | JGI IMG/M metagenome (GOLD analysis project Ga0210396, IMG submission 155466) | Forest soil microbial communities from Barre Woods Harvard Forest LTER site, Petersham, Massachusetts, United States - Inc-BW-H-17-O ...
AGAACCAGCTCGGTCGTGCCGAGATCCGCGCGCTGTTCCGGTCGTCGAAGGTCGGTCTCATCGCGGGATGTCTGGTTACCTCCGGCATCGTGCGGCGCAACGCCAAGGCCCGGCTGCTGCGGGACAACATCGTGGTGGCCGAAAACCTCACGGTCTCCTCGCTGCGACGGGAGAAGGACGACGTCACCGAGGTCCGCGACGGATACGAATGTGGTCTGACGCTGACCTACTCCGACCTCAAGGAGGGCGACATCGTCGAGACCTACGAGCTGGTTGAGAAGGAACGCACCTGAAGATGATTCCCGACAAGCTGAACCCGCGGCATGGCTGACCCGGCCCGGGGCCGCCGACTGGCTAAGCGGATCTCCGAGATCGTCGCATCGGCCATCGAGTACGAGATCAAGGACCCGGGACTGGCCGGGGTGACCATCCTCGAGGCCAAGTTGTCCGGTGACCTACACGACGCGACGCTGTACTACACGGTGATGGGCTCGACACTGGACGCCGAGCCCGATTACGTCGGCGCCGCGGAAGCGCTCGAACGTGCAAAGGGTATGCTACGCACCAAAGTTGGGGCTGGCACCGGCGTGCGGTTCACTCCTACACTGACATTCACCCGGGACACGGTGTCCGACTCCGTGCAGCGGATGGAGGAGTTGCTGGCACAAGCGCGTGCCGCCGACGCCGATGTGGCTCGAGTCCGCGAGGGAGCCAAACCGGCCGGCGACGCCGATCCCTACCGGGCGTCCGGCGATGACGTGGGGGCACCACCTGCTAGCGGGGAAGGCTCCGGTGACGACGATCAACTCGAAGACTGAATCAACCAAGACAGCGGGACGCGTCGACGCCGTCGGCGCCGCCGAGGTGGTAGCCGCCGCCGCGACGGTCGGAGTGGTCTGCCATGTCCATCCCGATGCCGACACGATCGGGGCCGGGCTGGCGCTGGCGTTGGTGCTGGACCGGTGCGGCAAGGCCGTCCAGGTAAGCTTCGCTGCGCCGGCAGCGCTTCCGGAGTCGTTGCGGTCGCTGCCCGGCGGCCGGCTTCTGGTTGATCCCGTTACCATGCGTCGTGATGTCGATCTGGTTGTGACCGTTGACATTCCGAGCATCAACCGGCTCGGAGACCTGCGTGATATGGCTGGCGCCGGTCAGGACGTGCTGGTGATCGACCATCACGCGTCGAATCAGCTATTCGGCACAGCCAATTTCGTCGAGCCGTCGGCGGATTCCACCACGATGCTGGTCGCCGAGCTGCTCGACGCTTGGGGCAAGCCGATCGACGCCGACGTGGCGTACTGCCTGTACGCGGGGCTGACCACCGATACCGGGTCATTCCGGTGGGCCAGCGCGCGCGCATATCGGTTGGCCGCGCGGCTGGTCGAACTCGGCATCGACAACGCCGCGATCACCAGGTCGCTGATGGACACCCATCCCTTCGCCTGGCTGGCGTTGCTGTCTAGGGTGTTGGGTTCGGCGCAGCTGTTGCCCGACGCCGTTGGCGGTCGGGGTCTGGTGTATGCCGTTGTCAGAAACCAGGAGTGGACCAGCGCGCGCCCGGAAGAAGTGGAGAGCATCGTCGACATCGTCCGCACCACCCAGCAAGCCGAGGTGGCAGCGGTGTTCAAAGAGATCGAGCCGCAGCAGTGGTCGGTGTCGATGCGGGCGAAGGCCGCAGTGGATCTCGCTGCTGTGGCCTCGACGTTCGGTGGCGGCGGTCACAAGCTGGCCGCGGGTTATTCGACCACCGGTCCGATCGACGACGTGGTGGCGACGCTGCGCGCCGCCCTGGGGTGAGCAAACCGGGCCAACTGCAGCCGGGTGGCCGCTCCCCCGCAAGCGGGAGGTACCGCCAGATCGCGCAGCTGGCTCTGCCGGCACTGGGTGTGCTCGCGGTCGAGCCGCTCTACTTGCTGTTCGACACCGCGATTGTCGGCAGGCTGGGCGCGTTGAGCCTGGCCGGGCTGGCTATCGGGGGATTGGTCCTCGGCATGGTCGGTTCCGACCTGACGTTCCTGTCCTACGGCACGACGGCACGCTCGGCGCGGTATTTCGGTGCCGGCGATCGGAATTCGGCGGTGGCCGAGGGCGTGCAGGCGACCTGGCTGGCGTTGGGGCTGGGTGCGCTGATCGTCGTCGTGGTGCAGACCGCGGCGGTGCCGGTGGTGTCGGTGATCGCGGGTTCGGCCGATATCGGCAATGCGGCGCTGTCCTGGCTGCGCATTGCGATCCTGGGCGCGCCGGCGATCCTCGTGTCGCTGGCCGGCAATGGGTGGCTGCGCGGCGTGCAGGACACCGTTCGCCCGCTGCGCTATGTGGTTGTCGGCTTCGGGCTGTCGGCGCTGCTCTGCCCGGTGCTGGTGTACGGCTGGCTCGGGTTGCCTCGTTTGGGATTGGCCGGGTCGGCCGTGGCCAACCTGGCCGGTCAATGGCTGGCCGCCCTGCTGTTCGGGCGCGCGTTGCTGGCCGAACGGGTTCCGCTGCGCCTCGACCGTACTGCGCTGCGAGCCCAAGTCGTACTGGGCCGCGACCTGTTGGTGCGAACTCTGGCTTTTCAGGCCTGCTTCGTTTCGGCCGCCGCGGTGGCCGCCCGGTTCGGTGCGGCCGCGCTGGGCGCGCACCAGGTGGTACTGCAGTTGTGGGAGTTCCTTGCGCTGGTTCTTGATTCGCTGGCCATCGCCGCGCAGGCGCTGGTCGGTACGGCGCTGGGCGCCGGTGATGCCTCACTCGCGAAAACGGTCGCCCGGCGGGTGACGGTGTCTTCGACGATCGCGGCCGGTGCGCTGGCTGTCGTGTTTGCCGCTGGTGCCTCCGTGCTGCCCGAACTGTTTACCGACGACAGTTCGGTGCTGGCCGCGATCGGGGTGCCATGGTGGTTTCTGGTGGCCCAATTGCCTTTTGCAGGAATCGTTTTCGCGCTCGACGGCGTACTGCTGGGCGCCAGCGACGCCGCGTTCATGCGCACCGCCACCGTGGTCAGCGCACTGGTCGGCTTTCTGCCGTTGACCTGGCTGTCGCTGGTGTTCGGCTGGGGGCTGGCCGGGATCTGGTCGGGGCTGAGCATGTTCATTGTGCTGCGACTGGTCTTCGTCGGCTGGCGGGCAGTATCTGGCCGGTGGGCAGTGACGGGGGCTTAGCGGTTGCACTGCAACTGAGCCGGATGCGGTCACAATAGTGATCTGACGGCCACGTTGACCCGAAAGGCTGACAGTGCGATGTGGAACGCAGGTCTCGAGTTTGGTGTGCTGGGACCACTGCAGATGATCGCCGACCGCGGCCCGGTGCCGTTGGGCCCCCCGAAGCAGCGGGCGGTGTTGGCCATGCTGGTGCTCAACCGCAACCGGCCGGTGTCGGTCGACTCGTTGATCAATGCGGTGTGGGACCAGCTGCCCGTGCCGGCGGCACGCACAAGCATCCATTCCTACGTGTCCCGGCTGCGCGGACTGATCGGCGCTGCCGGGCTTGACGCCAACCAGATGCTGGCCAGCGCGCCGCCGGGGTATCAACTCAGCGTCGACGACTCCGACTGCGATCTTGGGCGTTTCATCAGCGAGAAGACCGCGGGGGTCCACGCCGCCGCCGCGGGGCGGTTCGAACAAGCCAGCAGCCACCTGTCGGCAGCGTTGGCCGAATGGCGCGGACCGGTCCTCGATGACCTTCGCGACTTCGCCTTCGTCGACACTTTTGCCACCGCGCTGTTGGAGGTCAAAGTGGTGGCCCACACCGCGCTCGCTGAAGCCGAGATCGCGTGCGGACGGGCCGACGTCGTGATCGGTGACCTCGAGGCGCTTACCGCCGAACATCCCTATCGGGAACGGCTGTGGGCCCAGCTGATCACCGCCTACTACGTCGCCGAGCGCCAGTCCGACGCCCTCGACGCCTACCGGCGACTGAAGGCGAACCTGGCCGAGAATCTCGGCATCGATCCCGGACCCACCGTGAGTGCCCTATACGAGCGAATCCTGCGCCAGGAGCCGCTGGACACCCAACGCACTGCCCAGACCACCGCCCAGCACAGCGCCGCCGATCTCGGCCCGCACACCGGCACGCTGGCCAGCCGATCGGCCGTCGCCGAGCTGCGGGGAAAGGACGGACAGCGCTATCAGCTGGACGCGTCGACCCGGATCGGCCGCCGACCTGACAACGACATCGTTCTCGACGATGACGACGTCAGTCGGTATCACGCCGTCATCATCGACACCGGAGGCAGTTTCGTGATCAGCGACCTGAAGTCGACAAACGGCATCTTGGTGCACGGCCGGCGAATCCGAACCAGCGCCACGCTGACCGACGGCGACCACATCCGCATCGGCGGCCACGAGTTCATCTTCGAAATCGTCCCGCGCTGAGCCCGGCATCGGCGGGCCAACAGCGGACGCAAGAATTCGGCAAGAATCTGTCCAGATTCCGCCAAGGCGTCGCCTGCAAGCTTGTGTTGTCGGGAAAACGCAACCGACCCCAGCGAAGGATCCACATTCGGACCTGGGACACAACTGCCAGGTAAGGAACCACAACCATGAATGCCAACATCGCCCAGGCAGACACGAAGACCAAGAAAGCTTCCAAGCTGCGCGTCACAGCAGCCGCCGTATTGGGCGCCGTCGGTCTGTCCATTCTTGCGTCGCTGGCGCCGGCTGTGGCGTCCGCTGACCCGTGGGTGCCGTTCACCGGACCCTTCCACCCGATGCGCCATTACGCCGCGGACGTGCTGCACCCCGTTTGGGCGGTCACACACCCCATCCGCGCCACCATGCCCTGACCTTGCGGACCAGCCAACAACGCGTTCTGCCCCGTTTCTTCCTCCTCGGAGAAACGGGGCAGAATGCCGTCGCCGGGCTGTTAACGCACCTGGGCTCGCCCGCGCTGGAGCACGGCCTCCCGGTTGGCGGCGATGTCGTCGCCGGAGGTCCGGAATTGCCTGGCTGCCATCGCCTCTAGCCACAGCCCCGCGTTGGTCTGCGACTCGTCGATGCGGTGGTAGGAAGCCAGCAGCGCCCGCACCGCGTTCTGGTTGTTGCCGACGATGGCCGACGCCACTGCGCGGGCAGCGGCCAGCAGCCGTTCGTGCGGCACCACCTCGGTGACCAGGCCGGCCCGCAGCGCGTCGTCGGCGGACAGGTAGTCACCGGTCAAGCTCATGCGGCGGGCCAGGCCGAGGCCCACTTTCTGTGGCAGCCGCACGCTGAGCCCCCACGTCGGCAGCAGACCCACCCGCGCATGGGTGTCGGCGAATCGCGCGTGCTCCGAGGCGATCAGGATGTCGCAGTACAACGCCAGCTCGAGGCCGCCGGTGACGGCGGCGCCGTTGATTGCGCCGATCACCGGCTTGCTCATCGGTGGCCAGCGCGGCGAGATGTCCGGTAGCGCCGACTGCCCGCCCAGCTCTTTGAGATCGAGCCCCGCGCAGAACACCGGATCGCTGCCGGTGAGGATGACGACGTCGACGGCGTCGTCGGCTTCGGCCTCGGCCAGGGCCGCGAAAAACTGATCCCGCAGTGCGGTCGACAACGCGTTGCGGGATTCCGGTCGGTTCAGGGTCAGGGTGCGTACCCGCTCATCGGTGTGGGTCAGCAGGATGTCGTCGCTGGTCATTGCATCACCGTAACCAGCCCGATTCTCCGCGGCGCGACCGCCTTATCGTTGAGGGATGTGCAGGAACATCACCGAATTGCGCGGACTCGAGCCGCCGGCGACCGCCGAGGAGATTGCGGCGGCGGCGCGTCAATATGTGCGCAAGATCAGTGGCATCACCCACCCGTCGTTGGCCAACGTCGCTGCCTTCGAGCAGGCGGTAGCCGAGGTCGCGGCGACTACGACACGGCTGTTGGACGCCCTGCCGCCGCGCCGCCAGCCCCCGAAGACCTCCCCGCCGTTGCGTCGGCCGGCGACGGCCCGATGACACAGGGCCCGATGACGCGAGCCGCCACGATGCCCGCGCTCAAGGAGTGGAGCGCGGCGGTGCACGCGCTGCTGGACGGCCGGCAGTGGGTGCTGTTGCGTAAAGGCGGAATTGGCGAAAAGCGTTTCGACGTTGCCGCCCGCGAGTTCATGTTGTTTCCGACGGTCGAGCACAGTCACACCGATCGGGTGCGACCCGAGTTTCGGGACCTACTCACTGCTGCGGCTCCAGATAGCGTCGAGGATCACCTTGTGGTGCGGGCAGCGGCGAAAGTCGTTGCGGCGCTGCCGGTCAACCGGCCGGGCAACATCGACGCGATCGAGGACTTGCATATCTGGACAGCCGAGTCGGTGCGCCGCGACCGGCTGGACTTTCGCCCGAAGCATCGGTTGGCTGTGCTGGTCGTGCAGGCCATCCCCTTGGTCGCGCCGGTGGAACTGCCCCGGACTCCCGACTACGCCGGCTGCACTAGCTGGGTGCACCTGCCCGTGACGGTCCCGCCGTCGCTGGGCGCACCGGTGCACGACGAAGCGTCACTGCGCGCGGTCGTGGCGCGCGTCCGTGACGCGGTTGAATGAATTTGGGCTGAAGCGGTTTCACGGAGTCTGGTCGACGAGCACCGCGCTGTCGGGCCGGTCGTCGAGGGTGCGCAGCGACGTCGGCTCGGCGGCCGCCGTGAGTCGCACAACTTGCGCCAGCTGTGCTGGAGCATCGCATTGCAGATAGTGATCGGCGGTTGGCAGTATCCAGTAGCGGTTTCGTCCGGGCTTGTCCCTGAGGAATTCTTGCCACACGTAGTTTGCGACCCGGACGGGGGAGACGTCGTCATGCAGGCCCCAGACTATGGTTGTGTTCACCTCGTTGGTCGAAAGCGCTTGAAGCCAATTGGTTTCGTCGGCGGCGCGTTCATTGAGGTACTGAATCGTGTCCGGCAACACCGCGATCCCATTGTTGTGTGCGAAGCATTTTGCTAGAGCGGCGATCTCGGGATCAGTAGCATCTCGCCGCGGCATAAAGGTCGTCGCGCCCATCCCCGCGGCCAGCAACTCCGGCGTGGTTGCGCGCGCGGTGCTTCGTGCCACGGTCGGGTCGAGAAGTGCTTTCTGAAACCCCGTCAGGTTGGCTAGCGGCAAATAGATGTTGGCATTCGTCAAGATGACTTCGGTTGGCGGGCTTGCCTCATGTTGCGTGGCGAACATGGACAGCGCGATCATGCCGACGCTGGTGCCACGGTCATGGGTCAGCATTGTGTATCGGTCGAGCTGCCACACGTCCGTGATCGCGTGGATCAGCAGGCGCGCATCGTCGTAGAGCGAATATACGTAAGGCGCGGGCGGCTTATCGGAGAGTCCGTAGCCGGGGAAGTCCAGCAGGAAAATGTCGAACTCGGCGCCGAGCTCGCGGGTCAGCGCGAAGTAGTCAATGCTCGCCGTCGGGAAACCGTGCACGCAGACCAACGCCGGTGCCTCCGGTGTGCCGCACCGGCGGGTGAAGACTTTGACTTCCGCTCGGTCGTTGTCGGCGGTCGATGACTGCCAGCGGATTGCTGTTCCGCCGCTTCGCCATTCATCGAAGATATCCATTAGGAGCCCACCGGAAGCAGCACCCGGGAGGCGCCGAAGTGCACCTCGTGGGTGGACGGCGTGAGCTGGCTGCCTGTCACCGTCGCCTCGCCGGTCCCAAGATTGCGGGCGTAGCGGGGATGACTGCCCCCGGCGATCAGCACGCGGATACGTGAACCGGCGCGGAACCGGTGAGCGATCGCGTCGAGCTCGAGGCTGACCGTGTTGCCGTCCTGGGGAGTGCCATCCAGTCGCCGGTAGCCGTCGCTGACGTTTCGGGAGCGGCCCTTGGGGTCGACCTCGCTGATCCGGACGAACACGTCGACGTGCGGGTTGTCGGAGCTGTGGGCCAATTGGGCGACCGGGTTGCCGTGCACGTGCAGATCGTCGGTGAGTACGTCGCTGGTAAAGCTGAGCACGTCACGGCGGGCCGCCAGCGCGGTGTCGTCACGGTAGCCACCATCGGGGGATAGCAATCGGCCCCCGATGGTCGGTGTCGGATCGGCCGGGTCATAGCGAAAGCTCGCCGAGGAGGACACCGCCGGTGACGGCGGCGTCTCGACCAGGCCACCGCCGGGCTGAAGGTAGAGCGCTCGCTCGGTGGTCGTGGGTGGCCAATCGGGCAGTTCGCGCCAGCCCTCACCCTTGACGAAGATCCGGACCCTGCTAGAGCGCGCCTGGGTCGGGCGACCGCCGAGGTGGGTGTCCAGCCAGTCCTGGGTTTCGGTGGCGATGGTGCGCAGGCCTCCGAAGAGCAGCTGGGTATGGTTCCACGGCCCCATGGTCAGCGCGACGTCGACGCCCCGGTCGCTAAGACGCCGATACTGCTGGAGCGTCTGTGGCAGGAACAGGTCTTGCCAGCCGCTGAGCAGCAGCACCGGGACGCCTACCCGCTCGAGCGCGTCGCCGAACCGCAGCGAGTCCCAGAACGGATCGCCGTTATCGGGAGGTTCCAGCCACGATTCCCACCACGGCGCGCGGTTGCCCAGCAGCGCCCGGCCCGCCGCACCCAGCGGCACTTCACCGGCCGTGCGTGCCACGCTCTTCTGTGCCCGCAGCTGCCGGATGCCGGCACGGAGCCGTCCCGGATCTTCCTGGTGGGCAACCAGATGGCTCCAGCCGAGGAAGTCGTTGACGGTGAACGAGCCGGTGCCCCAGGCCGACGCGCTGAAATCGTGAGGACCGGCGGTGATCACGGCCGCGGCCAATTCCGGCGGCGGATCCTGCAGCAGTGCCCACTGGGTGAACCCGAGATAGGAGATCCCGATGGTGGCAAAGCGACCCGTGAACCACGGCTGCTGCCGCAGCCACGCGACCGTGTCGGCGCCGTCGGCCGCTTCGTGGATCATCGGCGTGAAAACCCCGCCCGAGCCGAATGTGCCGCGCACACTCTGCATCAGCACGCGGTAGCCGCGGGCGGCGTACAGCGCGCCGAACAGCAGCGAGAACGGAAACCCGCGGCCGTAGGGTCCGCGCAGCAGCAGGGTACCGACGGGTTCGGTGTCTCCGGTGGGCTCGTAGTGGTCGGCCACCAGTTCGACACCATCGCGCATGGGGATCTGGACGGTGCTGACCGTGTAACCGGTGGTCGGCGCGGGCAGCCGCAGCATCCGGCCGAGGGCGCGGCCGGCGAATCGTCCGGGAAGTGTGCGCAGCGTAGAACCTGCGGGCCCGGCGGATGTGGTTGTCACGGCATCAGGTTATGCCGCGACCTGAACACGCAGACCGAAAGGACAGACCTAGAACACGTAGTAAGGCGAAAGCTCGTTAGCCCGCTGCAGGTTGGTGGACGGGCAGTCGACCTCCGGGCTGGAGTAGACCGTCGAGTAGTACAGCGACTGCTGGATAACCCCATAGGTTGTCTTGAAGGCAACCATGCAGGAGAAGTACCAATAGCTCAATAGCTGTTGTGATAGGTGGGCTTGAGGTTCCACCACTGTGCGGCGCGGTGGCCGTTGATCGTGGTCTCGACGGCGTCGGCCGGCAGCGATTGCTCGTAATTACGCCAGATGATCGGCTCGACGGCGAACTGGTAGTTGCCCGCGTCGTAGTGGCAGCGCAGCCCTTCCTCGTGTGCCGGCGGAGTGAAGGACAGGCCCAGCCGAGAAATGACGTCGAACGGAATCTGCTGACAAGGGTCGAAAGGGCTCGGGTCGGTGGTCGCCACGATCGGGCTTTTCATCGTCGTGGGCGGGTCCATCGGTGCGGCGGTGGACCGCAGTTGCACATTCGGGACGCCGACGCTGACCGGCGGTGCACTCGGCCACACCAGGACCACCGCCGTGACCAGGGCACCCAGCGCCGCGAACAGACGGAGCTTGGTGACCATCAAACCCGTTGACGCAGCGGCCTTTGCGGGGAGTCTACAAGTCCTATCTGGGCCGTCACAGCGGAAACGAGAACCTGTTCTAGTCCCGCGGCGAGTCGTGCACTGACGGACTCGTTAGGCTGGGGAGCCGTGGCTTGGCAGGAACATGGGCATGAGCCCACGAGTGCCCGGCAGCCGACGCTGTGGGCGGTTTCCGATATGCACACCGGTCACGTGGGCAATAAGCCGGTCGCCGAATCGCTGCACCCGTCGTCGCCGGACGACTGGCTGATTGTCGCCGGTGACGTCGCCGAGCGCACCGACGAGATTCGGTGGGCGCTGGATCTGCTGCGACGCCGGTTCGCCAAGGTGATCTGGGTGCCCGGCAACCACGAGCTGTGGACCACCAACAAGGACCCGATGCAGATCTTCGGGCGGGCGCGCTATGACTACTTGGTCAACATGTGCGACGAACTGGGCGTCGTGACCCCGGAGCACCCGTTTCCGGTGTGGACCGAGCGGGGCGGCCCGGCCACCATCGTGCCGTTGTTTCTGCTCTACGACTACACGTTCTTGCCGGAGGGCGCGGCCACCAAAGCCGAGGGCCTGGCGATTGCGCGGGAACGCAACGTCGTGTGCACCGACGAGTTCCTGCTCTCACCCGAGCCGTACCCCACGCGCGAGGCGTGGTGCCGCGATCGCGTCGGCGCCACTCGCGAGCGACTTGAAGATCTCGACTGGATGACGCCGACGGTGCTGGTCAATCATTTCCCGATGGTGCGTGAGCCCTGCGATGCGCTGTTTCTCCCGGAGTTCTCGTTGTGGTGCGGAACCACCGAGACCGCCGACTGGCACACCCGCTACAACGCGATCTGCTCGGTTTACGGTCATCTGCACATTCCCCGCACCACCTGGTACGACGAGGTCCGCTTCGAAGAGGTGTCGGTGGGCTATCCGCGGGAGTGGCGTCGCCGCAAACCGTACAGCTGGCTGCGCCAAGTGCTGCCCGATCCGCAGTACGCGCCCGGCTATCTCAACGACTTCGGCGGTCATTTCGTCATCACCCCGGAGATGCGGGCGCAGGTACAACGGTTCCGCGAGCGGCTGCGCCAGCGGCAGCGGTGATGACGGTGACCCCACTGATGTCGTGGGTGCTGCCCAGCACCGGACCGGCCGGCGGGAACCTGGCGTGTTCGGAGCTCTACTCCGACCCACCCGGGCTGGCGCCGATGCCCGAAGAAGAGCCGTTGATCGCGCGGTCGGTGGCCAAGCGCCGCAGCGAATTCATCACCGTCCGCCACTGCGCTCGTATCGCGCTGGGCGAACTCGGGTTTCCGCCGGTACCGATCCTCAAAGGGGACAAGGGCGAACCATGTTGGCCCGACGGTGTGGTGGGCAGCCTCACCCACTGCGCGGGCTACCGCGGTGCGGTGGTCGGTCGCGACGGCGTTGTGCGCTCGGTGGGTGTGGACGCCGAACCGCACGATGTGTTGCCGGACGGTGTGCTTGACGCGATCAGCCTAGCAGCGGAGCGCCGTGAAATAGAAGCGTTAGCCTCCCTGGCCGCCGGCGTGCACTGGGACCGAATCCTGTTCTGCGCCAAAGAAGCAACGTACAAGGCGTGGTTTCCGCTGACAAAGCGCTGGCTTGGGTTCGAAGACGCCCACATCACCTTCGACGTCGAGAGTTCCGGCTTCACCGGCTCTTTCGAATCGACGATTCTGGTGGACGGCGCCGCGCTCTCCGGTCCGCCGCTGAGCTCACTGGCCGGACGGTGGTCGGTGCAACGGGAGTTGGTGCTGACGGCGATCACGCTATGAACGCGGGCCTCGTCATCGTCGACAAGCCGGCCGGAATGACGAGCCACGACGTGGTCGGACGTTGCCGACGCATCTTCGGCACCCGGCGGGTGGGTCATGCCGGGACGCTGGATCCGATGGCCACCGGCGTCCTGGTGATCGGGATCGACCGCGCCACCAAGATTTTGGGCCTGCTGACCGAGACCTCAAAGTCCTACGCCGCCACAATCCGGCTGGGCCAATCCACGTCCAGCGAAGACGCTGAAGGGCAACTGCTGCAAAAGGTCTCGGCGGAGCACCTGACCGAGGCAGCCATTGCTACGGCGATCGCCGGGTTCTGCGGGGCCATCATGCAGGTCCCGTCGGCGGTCAGCGCGATCAAGGTCGAC
>Ga0210396_10005728_pt1 | contig 11950 bp, 9 predicted proteins | sample IncBWH17OmetaG_FD_155466 | JGI IMG/M metagenome (GOLD analysis project Ga0210396, IMG submission 155466) | Forest soil microbial communities from Barre Woods Harvard Forest LTER site, Petersham, Massachusetts, United States - Inc-BW-H-17-O ...
CGGACCCTCGGGAAACGTGGTCGTGAGCAGCGACATGCTGGCCGGAGCGGTGAACGCCGCCGCGGCGCCCTTGACGAACCGGGCCGCGATCAGCAGACCCGGGCTGCTGACCAGGCCGCCGAACACGGACACCAGCGCGAACACGGCCAGGGCGACGAGGAAGACACGCCGTCGGCCGAGCAGGTCGGCGGCCCGGCCGCCGAGCAGCAACAGCCCGCCGTAACCAAGTACGTAGCCGCTGACAATCCATTGCAGCGAGGACGTGCTCAGCCCGAGCGAGGACCGGATCGAAGGGAGGGCGACGCCAACCATCGACACGTCCAGAGCATCGAGGCACAGGGCGCCGCCGAGAACGAAGAGGATCCCCCATAGTTGCGGCGTCCAGCCGCGGTCGTCACCGGAAAGTACGTCATCGCGAAGTACACGTGATGAAGTCATGGGCCCGACTATATGCATGCGCAAGCACTAGATGCAAGAACAATTAATGCGCTTGCAAATATCGGGCTTCGGCGCTAGGATACGCCTGTGAGCGGGACACAAGACAATGTGGTGTCTGCCTGGCGGGAGATGGCGGCCTGCCACGCGGCGGCGTGCGCGGCGCTTGAGCGCGAACTTGGCGAGCGGCACGGACTCGGCGTCAGCGACTTCGAGGTCCTCGAGCGGCTCGCCGAGAGCGAGCAGGGTAAATTCCGCGCCCAGGACCTGGCCGAAGCCGTCCACCTGAGCCAGAGCGCGCTGTCCCGCCTGGTCGACCGGTTGGCCCGGCACGGCCTGGTCGAGCGGTGCGGCTGCGAAGGCGACCGGCGCGGAGTCTACGTGGTGCTGACCGAGGCCGGGGAGCGGCGCCACACCGAGGCGGTCCCGACCCACCGCGGCATCCTCGCTCGTATGTTGCCGCCCTCGATGCTGACCACGGCAAACAACCGATTGGGATAGTGCTCACCTGCGGCTTTCGGGATAAGGTTAGTGCGTCCGGAGTGCGACGACGTGCGGCAAAGTGCCCACGCCATGCGGTGGGGGAGCGAGATGAGTCATGCCTGAGCGGCCGGCCACCCTGCGAGATGTGGCTGCTGCGGCCCGTGTCCATCCGGCCACCGCGTCCCGCGCGCTCAATCCGGAAACCCGCATCCTGGTCAGCGAGGACACCGCCCGCCGGGTCACGGCCGCCGCCGCCAAGCTCGGCTACCGGCCCAATCCGGTTGCGCGCAGCCTGCGGACCCGCCGCTCGCACACGATTGGGGTGCTGATCCCGGACCTCAACAACCCGCTCTTCCCGCCGATCGTCCGCGGTCTAGAAGACAAGCTCGCCGCGGCGGGCTACGTGGCGCTGATCGGCAACACCGACGCCGACGCCAGCCGGGAGCGCCTGATCTTCGAGCAAATGCGCGCCCGTCACGTCGACGGTTTCGTGCTCGCCACCGCCACCCTGCACGATCGCTTGCTCGCCGAGGCAGCGGCGGCCGACCTGCCGGTGGTGCTGATGAACCGGCTCTCGCAGGACTACAGCTTTCCCTCGGTTTCGGTTGACAACGAGCAGGGCACCCGGATGGCCATCAGCCACCTGGCCCGGTTCGGGCACACCCGCATCGCGCACATCGCGGGCCCCCAGGAGGCGTCCACCGGCGTGAGCCGGCTCCGCGGGTTCCGGGAGGGCATGGCGGCGCACGGGCTGGCGGTCCGCGAGGACCTGCTTACCTACGCCGCCCGGTACACGGTCGAGGAGGGCACCCGCTGTGCCCGCGAGCTGCTGGCCGTGGGGGGCGGCTTCACCGCAGTGGCCGCGGCCAACGACATGCTGGCCGTGGGGTGCTACGCCGCGTTGGACGAAGTCGGCCTGCAGTGCCCCGACGACATCTCAGTGATCGGCTTCAACGACATGCCGTTCATCGACCGGCTGCGACCGCCGCTTACCACCGTGCGGTTCCCGCACTATCAGCTGGGTACCGAGGCAGCCCAGCTGCTGCTCGAGCGGATCGGCCACCGCGAGGCCCCGGTGAAGATCCTCTACCTCGCGCCCGAACTGGTCGTCCGCAAGTCGGTGGCGGCGCCCGCCGGGTCGGCCGCGCAATCTGCCGCCCCAGATGCGGGCGGGACCGCCCATCTGACGCCGGTCCCGCTGCGCCGGGCCCCGTCCCGCCGGGCCAGCGGCGCGTCCCAGGGCTAAGGCCGCCGCGGTCGGCCCACACGATTCCGAAGCTGGCGCAATCGATTGCTGTATGATGCTCGGGACTTAATAACCCTCACGGAGCGATTCGACGCCGGCCAGACCCGGTCCGCCTTGATGGCGAAGCATGATATACCCGGCCACCGGCCAGCCGCGAATTGGTCTGGTGAAATGGCATGATTGGGCGGCTGGTCCGACTGAGAACCATTTGGTAGGGCTTTGGTAACAGGTTGGGCATCCGGCATTGACAAAAGGCGTGATACGAGGCCAGTCTCAGGTGCAAACGATTGTTACCAGAGGCGGGAGGGATCTGGCGGCATGGTCGGACACGAGAATGCGCACCGGCTTGGCTGGCTGGGTACCGGGCGCATGGGTGTGGAGATGGCTCGCCGGCTGCTCGGGGCCGGCTGTGACCTCGCTGTCTATAACCGCTCGTCAGCCAAGGCGGATCCGCTGGTACGGCTGGGCGCCAAGCCCGTCAGTACCGCTGCGGAACTCGCCGCCAGGGACATCGTGTTCATCACGGTCGGGTCGTCGGACGACCTTATCTCCGCGGTGCTCGGGCGGGACGGGCTGATGTCCGGCGCTAACGGAGCCGCGCCGAGGGTGCTGGTCGATTGCTCCACGGTATCGACGGAGGCCTCCGCCCGGATCCGGGCCGAGATCGCCGACCGGGGTACCGCCTTGCTCGCCGCGCCGGTGATGGGGAACCCGAAGGTGGTGCGGGCCGGGAAGATGACGGCCGCGGTTTCCGGACCCCGGGACGCGTTCGTCATGGCGGAGCCGTACCTGACCATGCTCGGCCGCGGCGTGACCTATGTCGGCGAGGGCGAGGTAGCTAGGACCGTTAAGCTGTGCCACAACCTGTTCCTCGGCGTGGTGGCACAATCACTGGCCGAGATAACTGTTCTGGCAGAAAAGAGCGGCATTAGCCGGCAGGCGTTCCTTGCCTGCCTTAACAAGAGCGTGATGGGTTCGCTGTTCACCGGATACAAGACGCCTGCATACGTGAACCTGGACTTCGAGCCCACGTTCACTGCCGCGTTGCTGCGAAAGGACTTCGACCTTGGTCTCGCCGCAGCGCGCGAACACGAGGTGCCGATGCCGGTGGCCGCGATCGTCCATCAGCTCATCCAGGGCCTGGTCGGACGTGGATACGGCGATGCCGACTTCGCTGCGCTCTTGCAGCAGCAGGCGGAGTCGGCGGGGCTGGCACTCGTCAGCGAACACGCGGAAGTGCCCGACGGGCTCGACGTCACCGAGTAACGCAGACATCAACCCGAATGACGGAACATGGAGGAAGGAGGAACCAGGCGTGAGACCCACTCTTCCCTGGCTCTCCAAGCGTGCCTTCGCTCTGAGCGGGGCAGCAGTGCTGTCGGTGAGCGTTCTGGCGGCCTGCAGCAGCAGCACCAGCAGCAGCAGCAGCACCAGCACGAGTACCAGTTCTAGCTCCAGCCCGAGTTCCAGCACGCCCATCACCATCGGCACTTCACTATCGCTCACCGGGGACTTCTCCACGGACGGGCAGTTCTACAAGCAGGGCTACGAGCTGTGGGCCAGTGACGTGAACGCGCACGGCGGTCTCCTGGGCCACCAGGTGGTGCTCAAGATCCTCAACGACGCCAGCTCGCCCACCCAGGTGGTCACGAACTACCAGACCCTGTTCGCCACCGATCACGTCACCCTGGCGTTCGGGCCGTTCTCATCGCTGCTGACCACCCCGGCGTCCTCCGTGGCCGCCCGGTACGGTTACGCGTTCGTAGAGGGTGCCGGCGGCGCGCCGACGGTCTTCAACAGCCCGGCGAACCAGGCCGATCACAACGTATTCGACGTCAGCCTGCCGATCGCCGACGAGATGGTCCCGTTCGTCAATTACATCGCGGGGCTGCCGCCCAGCGAGCGGCCGAAGACCGCCGCCTACCCGAGCGCCGACGACCCGTTCGCCACCCCGCCGGTCGCGATCGCGCAGCAGATGCTGCAGAAGCTCGGGGTGAAGACCGTGTACTCCAAGATCTTCCCGGAGGAAGCGGCGGACTACAAGGCGCCGGCCGACCAGGTGGCCGCCTCCGGCGCGCAGATCGTGGTGCTGGGCTCCACCGACGTGCCGACCGTGTCGGCCTTCATGCAGGCGTTCGAGCAGCAGCACTACACGCCGAAGCTGTTCATCGCGGCGGCCGGTCCCGACCAGGGTTCGGCCTTCATCTCCGCGGTAGGCAAAGGCAACGCAGCCGGGATGATGGTGCCGAACGGCTGGTACCCGGCGTACGCGAACGCGGCGAGCCAGGCCATGGTGCAGGCGTACGTGGCCAAGTACGGCGGCAACGCGTCGGGCGTAAGCGCTGACATCGCGGAGGCCTACTCCGTGGGCCAGGTCATGGCGCAGGCGGTCGCCGCGACCGGCGGCACCGACAACGCCAAGATCATCGCCTACCTGCATGCGGGCCACATTCTCACTAGCGTGCAGGGTCCGGTGAAGTTCGACACGCTGGGCGAGAACGGCGAGGCCGCGGCGTTCGTCTCCCAGTGGCAGAGCGGCGGGACCGCGTTCAACCAGGTCCTTCCGGTCGGCACGGCTGGATCGGTGGCGATCCTCGCGACCAAGCCGGCCTGGACCAGCTGACCAAGAAGGAGAATGAGTGGCGCGGGAGATCTATCAGGCGATCGTCGACGGGATCCTAGTCGGCGGTGTTTATGCCCTGATGGCGGTCGGTCTGACGCTGATCTTCGGCGTGCTCGACATCATCAACATCGCCCAGGGGGTCATGGTCATCCTGGGCGCCTATCTCAGTTACGAACTGGCGGCACGGCTGCACATCGACCTGTTCCTCGGGTTGCTGGTCACCGTGCCCGCCATGTTCGTGATCGGCGTCGTCATCCAGTGGGCGTTTATCCGGCCGCTGCGCGGCCGGGAACGAACGTCGATGACGCTGCTGGTCAGCTACGCGGTCGCGCTGATCATCGAGGGGCTCCTCTACGAATTCTTCGGGGCCAATTCTCGTCAGCTGAACGCGTCGTACGTAACCTCGAGCGTTCACGTGTTCGGCTTCTACCTGTCCTACATCTACCTGTACGGCTTCGTGCTCGCGCTGGTCCTGGTCGCGGCCCTGTTCACGCTGCTGTACCGGACCAAGTTCGGCCGCAGCGTGCGCGCGACGATGCAGGATGCGACGGCGGCGCGGCTGATAGGCATCAACATCAGCCGGGTCGCCGCCATCACCTACGGCATCGGCGTGGCCGTGACCGCGGCCGGGGGCATGGTGTTCGGGGCGACCAACGCCTTCAACCCCAACAGCGGCTACGACCTGATCTCGCGGCTGCTCGCGATCATCGTCCTCGGTGGCCTGGGTAGCATCGGCGGCGCTCTGGCCGCGTCGATCTTCATGATCACCCTCGAGTCCGTCGTGGATATCTGGCAGCCGACCTGGGCAATCGTGGTCTTCTACGCCGCCCTCGTGCTCGTCCTGCTCATCCGCCCGACTGGCCTGTTCGGTCGTAAGGCGGTGCGGGCGCAGTGAGCGAGGATCTCATCGAAGGCCGCAGCGGCCTGTCGCGCCTGCGCGGGCTAGGCGGCCTGCAGCTCGCCTTCGTAGTCGCGTTGCTTGCCGTCGCGGTGGCTTTCCCGGTGCTCTTCCCGAGCCCCGTGGCCACGAACTACGGCGTGTTCGCGCTGATCTTCGTCGCGGTCGCGTCGGCCTGGAATTTGTTCTCCGGTTTCTCCGGCTACATCTCGCTCGGCAACGCCGTATTCTTCGGCAGCGGTGCCTACGCCCTCGGCATTGCCGCCCGGGACTGGCACGTCACCGGGACCGCCGTGTTCGCCCTGCTGCCGCTGTCGGCGGCGGTCGGGGCGCTGATCGCGGTGCCGTTCGGCCTGATCGCGCTGCGGGTCAGGCGGCACACCTTCATCGTGATCACGATCGCGGTGTTCTTCATCTTCCAGCTGATGGCCTACAACTTCTCCTTCACCGGCGGCACCACCGGCCTGGACGCGCCGTTCCTGCCCTGGGCGCCGCAGACCTACAACAACCCCTTCTACTACATCGCGCTGGGCTGCGCGGTAGGGGCGATCGCGCTGTCCTGGCTGATCCGCCGCTCCCGGTTCGGCCTGCAGCTCCGCGCGATCAGGGACGACGAGGACCGGGCCCGCGGTCTCGGCGTGCACGCCATGCGGGTCAAGCTGAGCGCGTTCGTCGTGGCCGGCGCGGTCACCGGGCTGGTCGGCGGGGTCTGGTTCTTCTACCTCGGCCAGGTCGAGCCGTCCTCCGGCTTTGACCCGCTGTTCGACCTGTCCGTGGTGCTGATGTCGTTCCTCGGCGGTCTGGGCACCGTTTCCGGGCCGGTCCTGGGTGCGCTGATCATCGAGCCGGGCCAGCTCTACCTGACCGCCAATACCAACGGCTACATCAGCGAGATCCTGCTCGGCTCGCTGTTCCTGGTGGCGGTGCTGCTCGTGCCGCGGGGCATCATCCCGACCGGCGGCGAGTACATCCGCCGTCTGACCAGAAGGGGCCGCGCCGCCATCCCGGCCGCGGTGCCCTCGGTGCCGCAGGCACCGGACACGGCGCCCGTGCAGGAGGCGCAGAGGTGACCGCCCTGTTGCGAACCGAGGGCGTGCTCAAGTCCTACGGCGGCGTCCGGGCCTTGGACACGTGCACGATCGAGGTCGACGAGGGTACGGTGACCGGGCTGATCGGCCCGAACGGATCCGGCAAGACGACCCTGTTCAACGTCATCACCGGCTATGCCAAAGCCGACGCGGGAGAGGTGTACCTGGCCGACCGGCGGATCACCAACATCGCCCCGGACAAGGTGTTCGCGCTGGGCATCGGCCGGACCTTCCAGCTGACCAGGATCTTCCCCAGCCTCACCGTGATGGAGAACATGCTGGTCGCCTCGCAGCACCACCGGGCCGGAGCGCGCAAGCGAGCGATAGAGCAGCTCGACTTCGTCGGCATCGCGGGCTATCACGCCTCGCTGGCCGGAACGCTGTCCTACGGGCAGCGCAAGCTGCTCGAGCTCGCCTACGTACTGGTGGCGGACCCGGCCATCGTCCTGCTCGACGAGCCGGCCGGCGGTGTCAACCTGTCGCTGGTCAATCACATCGCGGTCCGCATCCGTGAGCTGAACGCGACAGGCACGACCTTCCTCATCGTCGAGCACAACATGGAGTTCGTGATGGGGCTGTGCCACCAGATCACCGTGCTCGACTCGGGCTCCGTGGTAGCCGCCGGGCCGCCCGATATCGTCCGCACCGACCGCCGGGTTCTCGACGCCTACCTTGGCGAGGACATCGAGGACATCGAGGACACCGACGAGGACCCGGACCCTGCGGAGGGCACATGACGGAACAAGCCATGGAACCGGGGACAAGCACCACGGCCCGTTCGGTACTAAAGATCGACGGCCTGGTAGCGGGGTACGGCGGTGGAGACGTGCTACAGGGGGTGTCCCTGGAGGTGTCCGAGGGCGGGATTACCTGCGTCGTGGGCCCGAACGGCGCCGGCAAGTCCACGTTGATGGCGACGATCAGCGGGCTGCTGCGGCCGCGGCGGGGGTCGATGATGCTGGACGGCCAGGATCTCGTCGGCCGATCGCCACGTCAGGTCCTCGAGCTGGGCGTGGTGCAGGTGCCGCAGAACCACAGCCTGTTCCGCGACATGACGGTCCGCGAGAACGTCGAGCTCGGCGGTTACATCCTGCCTGACCGGGCGTTGACGGCGCGTAGGCTCGCGGCCGTCTTCGAGGTATTCCCGCAGATCGCCGGCTGGGCCGGGCAGAAGGCTGGCAGCCTGTCCGGCGGTCAGCAGCGGCTGGTCGAGTTCGCCCGGGCGCTGATGCTCGAGCCCCGGCTGCTGATGCTCGACGAGCCGTCGATGGGCCTGGCGCCGAAGATCCTGCGGACCGTGTTCGACGCGATCAGGCGGATGAACGCGGCGGGCACCACGATCCTGCTCGTCGAGCAGAACGCGCGGGCCGGACTGCGGCTGTCCACCGACGGCGTGGTGATGGAGAACGGCCGCGTGCGGCTGTCCGGGACCGGGCGCGAAGTCCTGGAGAACCCCGAGATCGGCGCGCTCTACCTCGGCGGTGCGGTCAGCCCCGGCTGATCAGCGGACGGATCATGCCGCCGAGCTACCGCGGCATGATGCAGGGTGGCTTTGCGGGCCGCGGACGCCGGGTGCTTGCTGGCTGGTGTCGTGCAATGATCGGGCCATGGGGCCTGCCGAGGGATCGGGCGCCGTCGCCGGCCGCGTTGCCCGCCCCGGGGCGGGAGGTGTCGTGTCCCGTCCCGGGCTGTTCGACCGGCTCGCGGCGTCGGCGCGGGTGACCGTGGTGTCGGCGCCGCCGGGCAGCGGGAAGACGGTGCTGCTGCGGTCGTGGATCAATGAGGCAGGTCTCGAGGACAGCGCGGCGTGGGTGCCGGTGGGGCCCGACGAGCGTGACCCGCAGCGGTTCTGGCTGTCGGTGCTCGGCGCGCTGCGCCGGACTTCTGCGGGGTCGGCGCTGGTGCGGGCGGTGACGGCGGCGCCGGATCTGGACGGGTGGGCGATCACCGAGCGGCTGCTGAAGGATCTGGCGCCGCTGGCGGACCGGACCTGGCTGGTGCTCGACGACGTGCACGAGCTGGGCTCCGATGAGGCGCGACGCCAGCTGGAGCTGCTGGTGATGCGCGCTCCTGACGCCCTGCGGTTCGTGCTGGCGACCCGTCATGACCTGCGGCTGGGACTGCACCGGCTGCGACTGGAGGGGGAGCTGACCGAGCTCCGCGCGGCCGACCTGCGGTTCAGCCTGGCCGAGGCGCGGGAGCTGCTGGCGGCGGCGGGGGTGGACCTGCCCGGGCCGGCGCTGAGGATGTTGTACGAGCGGGCCGAGGGGTGGGCGGCGGGGCTGCGGCTGGCGGCGCTGTCGCTGGCCGGGCACCCGGACCCGGAGCGGTTTGCGGCCGAGTTCTCCGGCTGCGAGCGGACGGTGGCCGAGTACCTGCTGGCTGAGGTGCTGGAGCGGCAGGGCGAGGAGGTGCGCCGGCTGCTGTTGCACACCTGTGTGGTGGAGCGGGTCAGCGGCGAGCTGGCCGACGCGCTGACGGGGGGTTCGGGCGGGGATCGGATCTTGCAGGACCTGGAGGCCGCGAACGCGTTTGTGGTGGCGCTGGATTCGGCCCGGTCGTGGTTCCGCTACCACCGGCTGTTCGCTGGGCTGCTGCAGCTGGAGTTGCGGCGCACTGCCCCGGGTGAGGTGACCGGGCTGCACGCGGTCGCAGCCGGGTGGTTTGCCGGGCATGGGTTCGCGGTGGAGGCGGTCCGCCACGCCCAGGCGGCGCGGGACTGGGGGCTGGCCGCCCGGCTGCTGGCCGATTACTGGCCCGGCCTGTACCTGGGCGGGCAGGTCGCCACCGTCCACGAGCTGCTGGCCGGGTTCCCGGCCGAGGCGCGTGCGGCCGATGTGGAGCTGGCCGCGTTGACCGCGGCCGATGAGCTGGCCCAGGGGTCGCTAGAGGAGGCCGGGCGGTACCTGGCGCTCGCGGCGCAGGGTCCGGTGTCGGTGCCGGCAGGGCGCCGCGGCCGGGTGCGGGTGCTGCTCGGGGTGGTCGGGCTGTTGTTGGCCCGGCAGCGCGGCGACCCGCCGGCGGTGATCGAGGAGGCGCGGCGGCTGCAGGCCGCGGCCGAGGCCCCGGACGCTGCGCGGTACGACCTGGCGCCTGCGGCGCGGGTCGGCCTAGGCGAGGACCTGCGCGCGCTGGCGCTGATCAACCTCGGCATCGCCGAGTACGGGACGGCTCGGTTCGAGGAGGCCGAGCCGCACCTGGAGCAGGGCGTCGCGCTGGCCCGCCGGATCGGGCGGCCCTATCTGGAGTTCACCGGCCTGACGTACCAAGCGGCGATTGAGGTCTCGCGGTCGTATACGCGGGGGGCGGAGCGCGGCGGCCAGGCGGTCGAGCTGGCCGAACGGCACGGCTGGACCGACGAGCCGGCCGCCAGCATCGCCTACCAGACACTCGGAGGCGCGCTGACCGGGCAAGGGCGACCGGAGGAGGCAGAGCCCTGGGTCCAGCGCGCCGAGCGCACCGTCCGACCGGACGCCGATCCCGCGGCAGGGGTGAGGGTCCACTCGGTCCGCGGGCTGCTGGAGCTGGCGCGCGGCCGTGACGCCGACGCGCTGGCCGCCTTCCGGGCCGTCGAGCGGCTGAGCGGCCTTCTCGCCGTACCGCACTACCTCGTGACGGCGGCGCGAGCGTGGCTGCTGCTGGCCCTGGTGCGCCTCGGCGAGACCGAGCAGGCCGAGCAGGCCCTCGCCGACCTCGGCGAACAGGACCGCGACCGCAGGGAAATCCGCACTGCCATGGCGGCGCTGCGACTCGCCCAAGACGACCCGCGCGCGGCAACCACCGCGCTCGCGCCGGCCCTGGACGGCTCCACTCCGGTAACCTCTCCCACCTTGCACGTTCAGTCGTACCTGCTGGAGGCGATCGCCCGGGACGCGCTCGGTGACCCCGGCGCCGCCGAGCGCGCGCTGGAGCGCGCGCTCGATCTGGCCGAGCCCGACGGCATGCTCTTGGCGTTCTTGCTGCACCCCGCCCCGGGGCTGCTCGAGCGTCAGGCCCGGCACGGCACCGGGCACGCCGCCCTGATCGCCGAGATCCGCAGCCTGCTGGCCGGAAGGACGCCTGCGCCGCCGGCCGCAACGCAGCCGCCGCTCGAGCCGCTCAGCGATAGCGAGATCCGGGTGCTGCGCTACTTGCCGACTAACCTGTCGGCGCGGGAAATCGCGAACGAGCTGTACGTCTCAACGAACACCGTCAAGACGCACATGCACCACCTCTACGCAAAGCTCGGCACGCACCGCCGCGGCGAGGCCGTCGAGCGCGCCCGCGCGCTTGGCCTGCTCGCACCCTCCGCACGCCCGCGCTGACCGCTACTTGATGACTATGCCGGCGTCGACCGGCAGTGCCGCGCCCGTGACGTACCGGGCCTCGTCAGAGGCCAGCCACAGCACCGCGTTGCTGACGTCCACCGGCTCCACCCAGGGGATCGGCAGCGCGTTCAGCGCGGCCGCCGGCCCGGCCAAGTCATCGGCCGTCGGGTTCTCCAGGTCCGGGCGGAGCAGCCGGTAGGTCGCAGAATTCATGACCATCGGAGTGTCGACTGCGGTCGGCGCCAGCGCGTTGACCCGGATGAAGTCCGCCGCGAGCTCCAGCGCCAGGGTGCGCATCAGCCCTATGACACCGTGACTAGCCGCCACGTAGTGGGCCTGGTTCGCAGCAGCCTTCAGCCCGAGATCGGAACTAGTTACGATGATCGACCCGCCGCGCCTGCCGGCCCGCAGGTGCGGGATCGCGGCCTTGACGGCGTGCCACACCCCGGTCAGGTCGACATCGATCACGTCCTGCCAGGTCTGTTCGGCCAGGTCCTCGGCCCGGCCATAGCTGGTGATGCCGGCGTTGGCGGACACGATGTCCAGCCGGCCGAGCTGGGCCACCCCGTCGTTGAGCGCCTCTTTCAGCGCGTCGTAGTCCCGCACGTCGGCGACGATGGCCACGATGCGCCGGCCGGCCGCCTCGACCTCCTTGACCGTCTGGGTCAGGTCCTCCGGCGTGGCCATCGGGTAGGGCACCGTGCCGACCTGGGCGCACAGATCGACCGCGATGATGTCCGCGCCCTCCCGGGCCAGCGTGATCGCGTGGCTGCGGCCCTGGCCGCGCGCGGCCCCGGTGATGAAGGCGACCTTGCCTTCGACTCGTCCAGTCATTGTGCTGTCATCCCTTTCGTTGTAGGTGTGCTGCGT
>Ga0210396_10005730_pt1 | contig 11945 bp, 10 predicted proteins | sample IncBWH17OmetaG_FD_155466 | JGI IMG/M metagenome (GOLD analysis project Ga0210396, IMG submission 155466) | Forest soil microbial communities from Barre Woods Harvard Forest LTER site, Petersham, Massachusetts, United States - Inc-BW-H-17-O ...
CAAATCCTGGCTCAAAGTCACGTTGTAAGGCGCGCCGGAAGTGGCAATCAGGAAGGGGCTGAGGCGCAGCCCCCACGGCAGCGCGACGGATCCGCCCAGAAAGAAACGATTGCGGATGTCGAACGACGCCCGGCCATAGTCCTGCATAAAATTCGCAGGATTCGAAGGAAAACTATTCGTGCCGGAGGTGTCGCTGTTCGCATAATTCAGCACGTAGTACGCAAACAGCGTCAGCTTCTGCCCGGCCTGCACCCGGCTTTGCACGAACAATTGATTCTGCCGAAAGATTGCCCCCGATTCGTACTGATAGATATTTTCGAACTGAGTCGGACGCGTAGCGGTGCCCGGATTCAGATAATAAGGAAAGACGGCGGAAATATTGTCCGGCGCGTTGATATTGTTCGTGAGCAATTGGTCATTGCCCACCGAGTTCAAGTACGAAACGCTCAGGTTCGTAACCTTGTTGATTTGCCTTTCCAGGCTAACGGCCGTCTGCGCCACGTAAGGCGCGTGCAGATTCGAATTCGGCTGATACGAAGTAAACAACTCTGTCGGACCGGGCGTCAGCAGCGGCGGCGGCCCAGGATTCTGGTTGAAGAAACCCGGGCTAGGCACTACGAATTCCGCCAGGGAGGTGCCGTTCAAGCGGTCCTCTTGCAGAATGTCAGCCGATGTAAAGCGGTCGTAGAAGATTCCGAATCCGGCGCGCAGCACAGTCTTGGGTGCGGTCTTTCCCCCGCCACCAATTCCCCAGGCGAATCCCAGCCGCGGCGCCCAGTCGGCGTGATTGCTGATATTGTTCTGCGATTCAAAGCGCAGTCCGTAGCTCAGAGTAATGTTGGGCCGTATGCGCCAGTCGTCTTCCACGTACAATCCCACGTCCACGTACCCTACGCGCACGAACGGATTGGCCGCGAGTGTTGTGTTCGTTGGGTTCGCTGTCACCATGAATTGGTTGGCCGATGGCGTACCTTGCAGGCTGCTCACATAGGCTGCGATCGACGGAAACACAAACGTTCCGTTGAAGCCGCCTGTCGACGTATTGGAATCGGTGGAGCCGCGCAGGCGCGCGCCAAATTTCAGGAAATGCTTGGTGTACTGCACGGAAGTGTAGTTCTGAAATTCGTAGCTGTTGGTTGTGTCATTGATCGTGCCGCCGCTCGACCCGCCTCCATTGAATCCCAAGGGGACGATGATGCTCGGCGCGGTACTCAGCGGGTTCTGGCTGCTTTGCTCGCGCAAGTACTGAAAGCGAGTTTCGTTCACCACTTTCGTTCCGATGATTTGCGTGTCGCCCACCTGCAGCGTCTGCTCGGTGCTCAACGAATTGAAGCCCTGCGACGGCAAGGTAAAACCGCTGACGCCGTCGTTGTCCTCGCTGTTCCGGTAATATTGATAGCGCACGGTCAGCGTGTTGTTCTTGGTCAACGCGTAATCCAGGCGCGGGCCGATGTTGTAGCGCTTTTTCGGATTTTGCACCGCGGCGCTGAACGGACTAACCACGAAAGTCGTCGGATCCACCGTCTGCGCGTTCACGATGCCCAGATCGTGAATGTCGCGAATATCCTCCGTGAAAAAAAAAGACGCCTTCTTGCTGAGCGGCCCGCCGATGTTCCCGCTGTATTGCACCGAATAATAGCTGGGATATGCCGTGCCCGACGACGCCGAGTTGAAAAACGGATTTCGCGTGTTGAACGCCGAATCGTTCCCGCTCACCGAAAATCCGCCGTGCCATTTGTCCGTGCCAGGCTTGGTGAAAATCTCGATGCGGCCGTAGCCCACTTTGTCGTACTGCGCCGAGAACGGATTCTGATTGATGCGGATTTCGCGAATGGCGGATTTCGGCGGCAGCTGCCCCGCCGTAAATCCATCAATATAAAATTGCCCGCCGTTCGGTCCAGCGGAAGGTCCCGCCAGCGCGGTCAAGTCCGTCTGCAACTCATCCGGATCGTCCGGCAATGCATCCAGCGCGGCTCCATTGATCACAATCGCGCCGGCATTATTCGTCGGGCTTACGTCCACTGCGCCGGAGTCCCCAGTCACCGTCACCTGTTGCTGCGCCACTTCAATCGTGAGCGACACGTTGAGTTGCTGAATCTGACCTGCCGCCGCCTGCACCGCGTCATTCTTGTACAGCGCGAAACCTTTCGCGATTACTTCCACCGTGTATTTTCCCGGCGCCACGTTCTTCAATTCGAAAATTCCATCACGATTCGTAGTCGCTGCCAGGCTGGTTCCATCCGGCGCCGTCGCAATGATGGACGCGCCCACTACAGCGGCCGCCGAAGGGTCCGTCACCTGACCGCGAATTGTTCCGGTGCCCGCCTGCGCGGTGGTTTGTGCGGCAGCCTGTGCGGAGGTTTCTGAAAAAGTGGCGCCGGCGCAGGAAAAAATCAGAATGATGGTCATTGCAATAAACGACGAAAGAAAAAAGACCCGGGCTTTCATTCCGACTCCTGAGAGACTAAGAATGCGTGAGCTGATTATGATTTATTGATTTCCGCCTGAGACGTCACCCGTCGGTGCGCCACCGCCCAGGCTCCACGGCGAGAGCAGCATCGCTTGCGCTGCGTTGCCGGCAGGCGTTGCCGCTAGTATCGGCTCGACGCCTCCCAGCACGGTGATCGCAGTGACGCCGCCCGCATCGGTGCCCTGCGTGGACACCACCATCACGGCGTCGCCCTTCTGAAAATCGGCGAGCGTGCTGGCCGGCAAACGGTTCACAATTTGTTGGAAGTCGCCACGCCCGCCGCCTGCTGCGCCATTCCCGGACGCGCCGTTTCCCGCTGCGCCAGCGCCGCCCGACCGCTGCCCGCCACTCGGAGGTCCGCTACCAGCAGCGGTCGCGTCACCCTGCCCAGATGCTCCGCCTGCACCCGCGGAGCTACCGCCCTGCGCCCCAGCTCCTGCTCCCTTCAGCCGGAAAGCAATCATCTGCGCTATCTGCGCCGGAATCTTGCGCAGTTGCGACTGCTGCGTGATTTTCACAACCACCGTCTTCTTGCTGATCAAATCCGTCAAAGTGATCGTTTGTACGCTCGCGTCAATCGCAGTAATAATTCCGGCGAGGTTGCGGAAAGTTCCGGAAACTAGTTCGTCCGCTGCAAATTCCGAACCGTCGGCGCTCTTGGTGCCGCGCGCGCGAACTTGATCGCCCGGCTTGATCTGATCCAGCGCAGCGGGCTTCGCGTCATCGAATTGCACCGAATCCGGCGCATAGCGGCGCAGCACGGTATCTTTCGCGGTGTGAATCGCCACGGTTTTCGCGGTTGCCCCGGTACCCGTGGAAATTGTGATCGTGCCCGTCGCCGGATCCACGGCGCTCACCAGGCCACCGATGCCGCGCTTCTGCCAATCGTCGCGGTCCTGCGCCTTTTTCGCTTCCAGATCCGTGCGCTTCATCGCGATGATGCCCACCGCCGCCATCGTCTTTGCGTCATCCGACGCTCGCCCGCGCACCAAAACACGATCGCCAACCTGTAGATCCGTCAATGCGATCGGCGCCGCTGACTTCAGATCTTTTTCTCCCGGCGCGACCTGCACGATTTTTGCGTTGCTCGCCACCGTCACGCTCACATCCGTCCCGCCATCCACTGTAAGCACCAGAGCATTGCCGTTAATCGATTTCACCGCACCAACTTTTTGCGTCAGAGGAGTGTGACCCGGCGTCTGACTCGAGGTCTGCTGTGGCGCCGTCGCTTCTGCGAACAATCCCGCCCGCACGCGAGCGCTGCACGGAATTGCCACCAGCGCCGCACCCGCCATCACGATCAGTGCCGTCCTTGCGGCCACAGCCAAAACCCTCTTCATCGAGCGCATCGAACGATCCCCCAAGAGCCTCGCCAATTTCACATCAACTCCATAACAGCAATGCTCGGGCCCATCGCAACCATTGTAAACGCACACCACCCCCACGCATTCCTCGCATTTTAGACGTACCGTCCCCCGGACAACGTTTCCTCTTCCTGCCAAAAGAATCCCGCCCGAAAGCACCACCCCAATTCCCACAGCCGAACGAAAATCCACGAACACACGGATGCCGTTGCAGCGCCCTTCAGATGGTGTAAACTAATCGAATCCACGGTGGTGAGCGTAGCTCAGCTGGTAGAGCATCGGTCTGTGGCACCGAGGGTCGCGGGTTCAAACCCCGTCGCTCACCCCAATCTTTTCAGTCAATTACTTGGGTTGGCTTCGTCATCAGTTGCACACGGGTTGCACATTGATTCCAGCAATTTCATGGCTTTTAGCGTACTTTCAGGTACATCTTTGATGTAATGGCGCTCTGTGGTGCTGACGCTGGAATGCCTCAGAAGCCCCTTTGCCGCGAGTGAATCCGAAATATCAGCAACACTTGTGGCGATTCCCCTCCGCAACGAGTACCAGCCGTGCCATTTGGGGATTGATGTATCTAGTTCAAAAACGTGCCCGTCGTCTGCCTTGTGTTCAAAAGCTGGTCTGAGGCATATCAAACATCGTTTCAGTGTTGGGATAACCACCCGACCGGCGAGATTGTGCAAATCCAATGGTTTTCCAGACGGCCCTCGCAAGATCGGTCCAGAGGCGGGATTGCCGTCAGCCTCGCGGAGCGCGGCAAGGATACTGCGAAGAGGCTCTATCACTGGCACTGGCTTGACGCTGTTTGGAGTTTTGGGGTCAGTCGTAAATGTATGCCAAACCGATTGACGAACCATCAAATTCTTGCCATCGAAATCCTCCCAACGGATTCCCCGAGCCTCGCCGGGCCGCAATCCAGCAAAGAACATCAATGCGACTGCCGCCCGAGCTTGCATTTCTCCCGCGATCTCCAAAACACCCATGATTGCTAGCACTTCGTTGACCGTCGCTGCATGGGTTTCCTTTGGCGCGGCAGCTTTCCTTGGTGTCATGGCGTCACGCACCGGATTCAAACCGTCCAAGATTCCCTGATTCTTGGCATATTTGAAGACACTGGTCAGAAATGCTTTGATGTGTTTGAGGGTGGTTCGTCCAAGGCCATGCGCCTTGTGTATCTCGACCAGGAGATTTGCGGCATCAACGGTACGAAAATCTAGGAGCGCGGTTTGATCGAGACGCGATGCGAGATATGCCTCCCACAAGTATTTGTAACCCGCCGCAGTTGAAGGCCGAAGGTTCTCCTCGACAAATGGTAGATAATAATTCTCGACGAACTTGGCAATTGCCATTGTACTTTCGGCCCGAACCCTTCCTTCGTTAAGCGGTCGTAATATCGCGTCGAGCAGGGGCTTTACGTCACTCCTTGTGCGATAACGGTCGCAGTATGGCGCTAGCTTGCACGCTTTCTGTTTCCGTACTACTTGATCTCCTTCCAGAACGTCCTGCCACCAACGACCGTACCAATTACCACCCTTGCGCCAGATGTAGCCGTCCTGGTGCTTATGCATTTTCCTTTCCTCCCTGTCGTCGCTCAAGCCACCGCTCAACCGCTGGCCAATAGAAACGGAGATATTTCCCCATGCGAATGCACGGTACAGGGTCCGCATTGCGCTGGTTGGCCCGATTTCTGGTTTGTTCATAGACCCAACTAACTTCCACGTTCAGAAAGCCAGCCAGTTGCTCTGGCGTGAGGAGGTTCGTGGGATTCAGCTTCCCAGGTTCGATTGGTGCATCGGCAATTACGAAATTGCTGCTTGCCGCCTTGTTGTGAGTTGCAGTTTGGTCTGACATGGTGGTTGTGCTTCCTCCATTACGTCACCCGAGGCTTCGGCACCAATCCTTGCCTTCACCTTCGAGCAGAAAAAGTCTTAACTTGGTCTTTCAGTCGCGCTAACAGGTCAGCGAAAAGACTTCTGACCGGAAGGACATAGATGGACTGGTTGCCTAATTCGCTCAATTTCTCTTGGGCGTCGGGGAGATCAGCGCCTTGAGCAACTTGCGGTGTCCTTTGCTGTTTATTGCCCGCGAGGCGGAGATCGCGTGTGACCGTTAAGCAATCGACCCCGGATTTCACCAGCAATTTCGCGGCGAGATTTGCGTCATCTTTATTAGATTTGCCGACCTCCCGCAGAACACGCTTTATCACTTCTGTTCGCAGCCCACCTTCAAACAACCACCACACCAAAGCGATTCCAAGAACATCGTCCAAGCTGAACCACCTGCGGCTTCCTCTACCTTCCCCCGAGCGGAAGGAAGGCTCAATGCCATAAAGTCGGCGCTCAACGAACTTATTAAGGTAGATTGGCCTGATCCCCACGACTTCAACGACATCGCTCGACTCAAATGGGTTGTCCATACTAGCACCTCCTTTCTTTGTTGACATACAACGGGTATTATAATACTATTCGGGAGGTTGGCTTGTCAATGGCAAATACGGAGAGCCGACAAAATCACTCGCTGTTTTTAATTCCCGGGAGGAACGCGATGAAAGACGTGAATCGGGCGATTGCAACCAGTAGTCAAGAACCGCAAGCCGGGGGTCAGGACAGCACGAATCAACACGCCGATCCGGCCAAAGCGGCATCTAGGGGGGGATTCCAATTCCCCGCGGACTACGACAAGGAGCGCGAGGCTGAAATGATAGCAGAGGCCGCGGCCCATGATCGTGAAGAGTACGACCTGTACTTAAATTCCCTGGCGTCACAAAAGCCCGACCTCCTCACCCGGTCCAAGATTGCGGAGGTTGCTGGTCGTTTTCACACGATTAAAGAGCTGTCTGCCGGGGCGTATGAACCAAACGGTTGGATTGTGAACCGCCTTATTCCTTCGGACAGCATCGTCACGCTCCAAGGACAAGCAAAAAGCGGCAAGAGCACCTTCATACTTCATATGATTAAAGAACTTATTTCTGGCGGCGAGTTCCTGGGTGAAAGGCTTGAGCCGATCAAGGTAGTGTACGTGACGGAGCAAAATCGAAAGTCATTCTTATCTCAACTTGAGAGTGCAAATATCGACCCCGCCGCCACCAACCTGACCGCCCTCACGGTCGAGGGAACACTTGGCTTGACCGGATGGAAACATTTGTTCCAGGCGTGCGAGAGGCAAATCCTAGAGACTGGCGCAAAGTTACTCGTAATTGATTCGTGGGGTCGCTTCACGGGCATCACAGAACAGGAAGAGAACAAGACCGCTCCGGTCCAAGAGCGCATCACGGAGCTTCGCAAGATCGTCACCAATACAGGGGCAACCGTGCTGATTCTCCATCACGTCCGCAAGAGTGGGGGCGGCATGATCGAGGCTGGCATGGGTTCCAGTGCTCTGGCGCAACAGGTAGATGTCCTTCTCAGCCTAAGCGGAGAACCTACACAGGAAGACGTTCCGCCTAAAAAAGTTAGCGGTCCAGATTGCCGTATGATTCAGTCGAAGGGGCGTTTTTCTGATGTGCTCAACGGCGTGCAGGTGAAATGGGAGAAGGAGAAATATCATTACGTTCTGCTTGGGACGGCTCGGAAGGAGGAGAATACGGTAGAGCGGCTCTTCAATCTTCTTACTGCGGATTCCGACGACGCGATGAATGCCGTAGCACTCGCAACCATGTACAAGGCGAAATACAGTAAGGAGATAGAGCTTCGCACGGTCGAGAACTTATTGCCGAAGTTGAAAAAACATCCTTCGGTCCGGCAGCTAGATGGCACGGGGAAAAAAGGCATTTCGGCAAAGTTCTATAAAGCGGGATGATCCGATTTCTCCCCTTTTAGGATTTCCGTCACCGTGCGCGTACGTCGATCTCTGACGATATATGGCTGCTCCAAGAGAGCACCATATATTTAAGAGCTTTCTCCCTCCCTTCCAGAAATCCTTATAAGGAAGGGGAGAAGGGGGCAATAAGTGCCGGGACGGTTCTGGATGCCGGACGCCTCAGCCGAATGCCGACCTCACGCTCCACCTCACAATGGGTCGTTCACCCAGTGGCCAATGCATTGTTTCCGCTGAACTATGAGGTGGCGAATTATCGCAGCGCACTCCATCGTCTTGACCCTAAAAAGACCTAAGTCCTCTGTTTCAAGTTATTTGATAAACCAACGTGTTAAGTAACCTATAATGTGCTGCTTACGCAACACTCCGATGCCCGGAATCACTACCATCAAGTCGAACGATTTCGACAAGCCAATCACAGGATGGCGAATGGGGTGGTCGGGTACATTTTCGAGGCCGTTCCGTGAGCTAAAGGTATGAAAAAAAGTCATTTACATCATGAAATGTCGCCGAATCCCGATCTCGGTTCTCAAAAAAACGCCAGAGCGGCGAGGCCGAAGGGAAGTCTGGGCCGAGGCGTTATGCAACCATCTGCTCCTTGCGTGGTCTTAAAGGTAGGATAAAATCGGCACGAAATGCCGGGGGTGGTTAATGGGCGGTTGGTTTGCGGACGTCATCGTCGGCTACTTTGTCACGCTGTTCAGGATTGTCGCCCGAATCCTGCGATCGCGCAGGAGCAAAGGTTGGCGCGAAATAACGGCGACTGTCTCAGGCGCAAGCAGTCAAACATCATCCTACATGCCGCGCCCTGTCGCTGAAATCGTGTACACATATCACATTGATGGCGGCTTCTATGGCGGCGTGGAAGACAAACCCTTCTTCCTCGAAAGTTCGGCCAAGCAGTACGCCAACCAGTTTGCCAGAGGAGACAATCTGGTAGTGCGCGTAAAGGCGGGAGCGCCAGAAGAATCAGTTGTGCGCGATGAGGATCAGGTCCGACCCGCCCCATCAGCGACCATCGCGGGAGTATCTGATTGAGTCAGATTGGACCTTTACGATCCTGCGCGGCTTGGTTCAAGTCGCGTCACCAGACATCTTCGCGGCTAGGACTTCACTTCGACGGTAAGGGCGCTTATCGGGCACTGGAGATTGAGTCATAGTGGTCGCTGGGTCGTATCATGTGTGCGTGTTATAACAGACTATAACTGGACGCGCCTGGAGGCTTATGCTGAAGCGGTTTGGAGCCTTGTTGACTGCGGCCCTCGTTGCGGTGGTCGTTTATTTTGCTTGGGCGCAAAATAGTCGTGCTTTCCAACAACGTACAATGGGTCTTGAAATGTCGTGGAAGCGCGGTGATAACCACTATGGTCCCAATTTCATTCAGCTAGAATCTCCTTGCGTCAGCAATCCGGAGCCGGGCTGTTTTTGCGCCGTTAATTTCATGAGGACCAATTCCAAGGAGTTTGCGGACTATGTTGAATCGTTCGGGAACAAGAAGGTCCCGGTGAAATATGATGTTAGCTACGATCGCGACCGCCAAGTGGTCGGGGCCGGTTTGATCAGCGTCGGTGTTTGGCCAGCGGAGCGATTCGATATCACCGAGAGGTCGCTGACTTCAGTAACGCGCTTGGTTCGAAACCAACCTGGAAGTGGCGTTCTCCATTTCAAGGTCCCGGCTGATTGTTTTCCGAAGTCTGAGAAGTGAAGGTCTTCCGTCGAATCGGCAGGACTAATCGAACAAGCGAAATCCATTTCTCCGATAACTCCCGATGGCTCGCGTCACCGGACATCTTCGCGGCTAGGACTTCACTTCGACGCTAAGGGCATCTGGATTATGAATGGAGAGCACTCGGCTTCGTACCGCAGGATCGCTTTACTTCCGAGGTTCTGAGTTTCGAGCGCGGAGGCGAGCTTTGAATTCATCGAACTCCGGCGTCGAGACAACCGCATCCGGCTGAGGCGGCAATATCGTGGAGATTTCCTTTCGGAGAGCCGCGAGCCGTTCGTCCACCGGGGGAAATGAACGGAGCGGTTCAAAGACTTCCCGGTCTGGTGAGGAACTGGCATTACCGATCCGCTGGACCAGGTTCATTAAGCCCTTCGGATCGTAGCCCGCTTTGTACATGTACTGCACGCCGAAATAGTCCGCATCCATTTCATCTTCCCGTCGCATCAACGCAATCTGCACTAAAACCGCTTGGGAGGCAGCGGTCCCAGTCGAATCACCAGTAGCCACCTTTGCGGCTGGCGTGATAGCCATATTTGTGATTCCACCCTTGGTTGCGAGCATCGTGGCGGAGCGCAGCGCCGTGTGAGCGATGCCGCGTGCGATCACACTTGCCAGTTCCGCGTCACCTTCCAACTCAAGAAGTAACCCACGACTGACGTACTGGTAGCCTCCCGGAAGAGTGAAAGCGTTTACGTCATCGCTATCAATCACCGCGACGGTAATCGGCATTTGCGCGTCCGAATTTTTGGCGAGATTCTGAGCCACGCGCTCGATGTACTCGATGATCGCGGGATCGTTTACAAATTTGTAAGACCGTTCCGTTTCCTCCGCAAGCATTTTGCCTATCTCCTTTTCCCTTTCGGAAGAGTAGAGGTTCGGGCCATGCTCGATGCGCCGATGTCCGATGGCATTGATATCGGCGTCCGATTTGGAGCGATGGATGTGCGGAGGGGGCGATGCCGGTGCGCTATATCCAGTCGAGGAAACAGCAAAAGCTAAAACCATCAGCAAACTCAGTCGTCGGACGCTCATGTAAGTCCCGGACCCAATCCTAACAGCCGTTTTAGTTTCTAAATGTAGCACCAAATCGCAAGCCGTCGCCAAACCTTGCACCTTACGCACATACCATTGGTGTACTTACGGAGATTCAGTCTGGTCCGAACGGGATGTATCAACCTCTTTGTCGCGGCACAAGAAAGCAACCACTCCGGGTATTCCGATAAGCAGCACGCCCGCCTGGTGGTCCCAGTCTGCCGAAGCGAATCTCGGGTTGATTTCACTTCTGCGGGAAGAGCGTTTATCGGGAGCGAGCACGAAGACCCCAAGCGTAAACGCTCGCGCATCTCATCCATGTTGTTGAATTGTGGCCACCCGGACCGAAGTCCCGTGGACCGCGAAATGTTGCAGGTTTACGATTCATAGGGTAGTCCATTTCATCGCCACGGCTCGTTCCCCGGAGGAGGCATGATGAGTGTTAAGTTGTACATGCGTTTTGCTCTTAGTTTGGCCTTGGCATTTCTTCCGGCAATGGCAACTGCGCAGACCAAAGTGGAAAAGGAGGACCCGCACAGTCGAGTCATACGCTGTGTGATTGATACCGAGAGAAGCGATTGGAACGCAAATGAAGCGGCGATTGTAACAGGGCAAGTCGAAAGCCTATCTGACGGCCCCCTTGACGTTAAGGTCGTGCCGATCCTGTACCTCTCATCCGCGACGTCCGATGCTCTCGGCGCCACGTTGTGGTCACCAGTTGACGTATTTCACGATACCGCTCTAGGCACAGACCGACAAGTAATCAACCCAGGCGCGAGCGCGAAAACAATCTCAATCAAGAGTCGCCCGGTTCTGCTCCAATTCAAGAAAAAGGGCGACTCAATCAATTTCAAGATTGATGCGCGACACAGCCTTTGGGCTAAAACAGTCAGTTCCGTCTGGCCGTCAGAGCCACTCTTTTCTGTGATTGAACCTGGAACTTACAACGTGCAGTTGGTGTTAGAGACGGATGGAGGGAACAGCGAATCACAAAAGTTGAGAATCCAAATTGATTCACTCAAATCGCAGAAGAAGTGAGCGAGGCGGGCCGTGCCATAACGACTTGCCCGACCACTCACGTCACCGGACATCTTCGCGGCTAGGACTTCACTTCGACGGTAACGGTGTTAATCGGGACTTTAGACTGCGATTTCATTTAGACTCGTTTTAATGACCCGCACAGCAAAAGACTCACCCTATCGTAAACAGCGTTTTCTCGACGTGGTCAAAAAGGCTGACGGGTCATACGACTTGTTCTTGGACGACTCTCCGATCAGAACGAATATCCCCGAAGAGTGGCTTGAGACTGAGGTATGCAGGTTCGGATTTTGCGGCGAAGAATATCGCTCGATTCTGCGCGAGGTCAGTCTCCACGGGCGGACCAGACTCAGCTTATCTATGCAGTGGCCACCTAACTCCTGACAAGTCGCGCAACCGGAAATCTTCGCGGCTAGGACTTCACTTCTCCGGTGAGGCGTTAATCAGATGGGATTAGCGATTAAGACATCTTTGCGCGTAGTTCCAAAGGCGAGTT
>Ga0210396_10005731_pt1 | contig 11943 bp, 11 predicted proteins | sample IncBWH17OmetaG_FD_155466 | JGI IMG/M metagenome (GOLD analysis project Ga0210396, IMG submission 155466) | Forest soil microbial communities from Barre Woods Harvard Forest LTER site, Petersham, Massachusetts, United States - Inc-BW-H-17-O ...
AAGCGCTCAGGTAGCCGTCCGCACGGGGAGAAATATTTTGGCCGAACGGGCCATGGTGACCAGCTCCTCGAAACCCCTCGCGCCCGCCTGGCGCACTACAAGTGCCCGACCGGGGTCAGCTTCGCTGCCACCCTGGCCCGCACCGCCTCCGCAAGCTCCAGAAGCAGGCCATCCGGCCCAGTCTCGGCTCGCTCCCCGCCCCGTAACTGGCCCGCGGTCCATGACGAGTGCGTCCCACGCTCCGCGACCCTGTATGCTATCTCCGTTCCAGCCGCCAGCCAGCGTCCCGCTGCTGGCCGCCCAGGGGCTTTAGCTCAGTTGGTAGAGCGCTTGCATGGCATGCAAGAGGTCAGGGGTTCGAATCCCCTAAGCTCCACGAGGTGACGAAGAGGTGATCGGCCTGGGCGTCGGTGTCGAGCGCACGGAAAGTGGGCGCCTCACTAACGTGGCAGCGGGGGTTTCATCGAGCCACCTGGCGTTGTCATGCGTGAGACGGCTGCCGCACGGCTGCTAACCCCGAATTTGCGGTAGATGTGCTCGAGGTGCTTTGCTACGGTGCGAGGGCTCACCTCCAGCGCGTGGGCGATGGAGACGTTTGTGCGGCCATCAGCGACTAGCCGCAGGATCTGGATCTCTCGTTCAGTGAGATCGGCAAGCTCGGTGTAGCCCATGGCGGTGTAAATCTGCCGGGCCTGTCGGCGTCTGCGAGCGCGGAGCAGGGCGGCCATCAGCGGGGCCCGGAGCACGCTGAGCAGGGCGCGATCCTCGTCGCAGAAGTCGTGGCGGGCCCGGCTCATGGCAACGCCGATGACCTGCTGATCGGGGCCCGGCAGGCTGAGGGCTACCTGGTGTTCCACGGGTATGCCGCGGAAGAACTCGGCGTACAGGCCGAGGCGGTGGAATCGCTGCTGAGTGAGAAAGTCGCTGATCATCACCGGCTCCCCGCTGCCGGTGGCACGGTAGTGGTTGACCAGCGGGTGCTCGTACACATACGCCGCGAACACCGGCTGGGTCGCCGGGTCCAGGGCACCAGCCGGGTAGTCCGCGTAGCGCGTCTGGCCGAGGGCTGGCTCGATCTCGTTGTAGGTAATGACGTCGCAACCCACCAGCGTGGCTAGGCCGGGGAGCACGATACCGGCGAAGCCAGCAGGGTCGTCGAGTTCGGCGAGGCTGTCCACGAGCCCGACCGCCCGCTTCAGGGTTTCCAGCGACACATACATAGCCGCACCCCCCGGCTACCGCGCCAAGTGCGCAATGTACGTATAGACACTTCCCTGATCAGCCAGTTTAGTCAAGCAAAAGCGCAAGTGACGACGCAGCCGGACGGGGTGGCCAACCTGCTGGGCGCGCTGTTCTATCCGGCATCGACCATGATCTGCACCTCGTCTCGCTGTCCCAGGAGGCCGGTGCGGCAGCCTCGATGGGATCTAGCCGTTTCCGGGGTTGTCTGCAGTTGGCGTGTGTCTTGGCTTCGAGGGCGCTCGGCGACCGGAACGGTGTCGGGGTGCGTCTGAGGTCGAAGCGGAGCGGGAGGCTCGCGCGGCCAGCGGCGGGCTTTAGCGAGGACTTAGAGAACGCAGGGAGAAACGAACATGACAGACGCAAGGGTCGAGGGGCCGACAAGGGGACTCAACGTCGGGCACCTGCGCGACCAGGTACGAGGCCGTGTGATAACCGCTGACGACGTGGGTTACGACGAGGCGCGCGCCGTACACAACGGCATGTTCGACAGGCGCCCGCTAGCCGTGCTTCGCGCGGAGCAGGTCGCTGACGTCATCGCCGGCGTCAACTTCGCTCGGGACAACGGGCTGGACCTCTCCATCCGGGATGGCGGGCACAGCGCACCCGGGTTCGGCACGAACGACGACGGCCTGGTCATCGACATGACGCCTATGCGCACGGTGCGTGTCGACCCGGGGAGCAAGACCGCGCACGCCGGCGCCGGAGCCACGTGGGGCGACTTCAACCACGCGACGCACGCCTTCGGCTTGGCGACGACTGGCGGCATCATCTCGACCACAGGCGTCACGGGCCTAACACTGGGTGGTGGGATCGGTTACCTCGCACGTGGCTGCGGGCTGTCGATCGACAACCTGATCTCAGCCGACGTTGTCACAGCGGATGGGAGATTCGTCACCGCCAGCGAGCGTGAGAACGAGGATCTCTTTTGGGGACTTCGGGGCGGGGGCGGCAACTTCGGCGTGGTGACGTCCCTCGAATTCCGCCTGCACGAGGTCGGCCAGGTGTTTGCGGGACCGATCCTCTACAACCTCGAGGATGCCGCGTCGCTGTTCGGTATGTTCGACGAATTCATACGGGATGCGCCCGAGCAATTCGGCGGTTTCCCAGGGTTTCAGATCGCGCCGCCGCTGCCGTTCATCCCCGAGAACCGGCACGGGGACACCCTCGCGCTCGCCGTGGTGCACTGGACGGGGCCGCTCGACCAGGCCGAGAAGGTCCTCAAGCCGTTCATGGACGTCGCCCCGATCGTGGCCAACGGGACGGGCCCGCTGCCGTATCCCGCGCTGAACAGTGCGTTCGACGGCCTCTATCCCAAGGGGATCCGGGCCTACTGGAAGGGCGCCTTCGTCAAGGAACTGCCCGAGGCCGCGATCGCGGCTCATGTCGAACATGGGTCCAGGGTTCCCGAGGTGAGCGCGACAATGCACCTCTACCCCATCAACGGCGCCTGCCATCGTGTCGGCCCCGGCGACACGGCCTTCGCCTACCGGGAGGCCACCTACGGGATGGTGTTCCTCGCCTCGTGGAACGACCCCTCGAAGGATGCAGAGCGGATCGGGTGGGTGCGCGACTACTACCAGGCGATGGCTCCGTATTCGGAGCCGGGCGGATACATCAACTTCATGCAGGACGACGATTACGGCAAGATCCAGGCCAACTACCGCCAGAACTATGATCGGCTGGTTCAAGTCAAGCGAAAGTACGATCCCGATAACCTCTTCCACATCAACCAGAACATCGCGCCATAAGAGCCTCCGTCGGCGCGGATCTCCGGCCAGCAGGCTCGTGCAGCGAGGTAGTGCTTGGACGGCGAGCAGCTGCGATCGCTCAAGAGTCCACTCAAGGCCCTATCGAACGGAGTCGGCGGTGACGCTGTACGCCGAAGGCAAGCTTGGATCGGAGGAAGTCTCTTGCTCAGTGCAGACCGGCCATACCCTTACCCGGGCCTGGCCTGTACGCCGCCGGTGGAGGAGATGGAGGCCTTGCATGCTCGGGCGACGTGCTGCTTCAGGCGCGTACCGAGGTGGATCTCGACTTCCGCGGCGTTATAGAGCATCGACAGTGCAGCTTTCGCCGGTTTTTCGGCGATCCGGCTTCGCTTCGATAGCCAGAGTGATGCCACGCCCGAAGACCTTGATGCCCTCATAGCCGCCACCGAGCGCTACAGCACCGTGTATCAGACATTGAGCCGCCCACCCGCGCTGAGCATGCACCTCGCAGGGGTCGACTCCACCGAACGCGAACCACTGGCCTTCCCGAGATCCGGAAGGCCAGTGACAAACCAAGTGACAACGACCCCAGGCAACACCAGACGGCGTGCGACCCCCTCAGACACCGATTGCGGTCGGTAATGCCTTAGAAGCTGATCATCTGAGACGGCAGATGAGGTCGATCTGGCGCGATCTCCTGCGAGTTTTGGGGCCGGTCCCTTATCGGCTTCGTATGAGTCGCGTTTGGGAGCGTAACTGCGGTTAGTCCGGTGCTGCCGGGGCGGTGTCGGGGCGCCGTCGGCGACGGCGAGCATCGTGTATCAGCCGCCTGGCTCCCCTCTCCGTATGTCACGAGATGTCCAGGGCGAGTGAACGGAAGCCGTGATGATGCCCGAGCCATTAGCCGACGCCTTGCGATGCCGGAGTCTTTGTCCACTCTGGCTCCGTAGCGGTCGCGCTCGACGTCGGTCGTTTGCGCGGTTGTGGAGCAACAATGCCTGACCAGGATAAAAACCTGTTGGATGCCCAGCCTGGTGCGCGCAGTGATGATGTGATCCAGAGCCCGGAAAGGTCAGGGCTGGCCGGTCCCGGTCAAGGAGGTCAGCGGCAGCGCACGGCCAGCTACCTGCGCCTGGCCTGCTGGGGCATCGGCCGCCTTCTGCTGGTGGCTCTGCTGGGCTGGGATGCCTGGATTGTCAGGTCCAGCGCTGCCGCTGTTGTACCGGCAGTTCTTGCCGCCATACTCCTGGCCAGTGGCGTCGCTCGGCTCGGTCGCCTGATCACGGCGGTGCGGGGAAACGATGAAGTGACCGCCCGGTTGCGGAGCTCAGGCCGGATAGTCCTGGCCGATAACGTCGTGGACGGCCAGAGTCTGGAGTGGCGAGTGCTGCGCGGGCAGCCACGGGTGGCAGGTGTGGTGCGTGTCTACGGCCCTGTCGGCTTGGGCCGCTGGCTGGTCGTGCGGAGCCCCAGCGGCCGACTGGTCTGGCCGCGGTCCAGGGCGCAGCCCGTCATCGGGACAGGGACACCGCAGATGCCCGCAGTCATCGTCGGCGACGAGGGCCCGCTGGCTGCGGTGCATAAGTTGCTCGCTGGCTACGTTCAGGCGATCAGGCTCCTGGCCGCCCTGCCGGTGATGGTCCAGCGGCCGCCGGGACCGAGCATGCGCTGGTGGCGGGTCGGCGTGCCTCGCCCGTTCATACAAGCCCTTGTGGTCATTCAGATGCGACGGCGGCTCACGGCGCTGGCCAGTGCGCTCGTCCACCAGGCGATGCAGACGGGCGACGGCGACGGAAGGAACGCACGTGCCAGCCTGCTAGAGGCCAGCACGGAATGCCGAGCACTGGCAGGCAGCCTGCCCAGATCTGGCTGGCTTGCCGCTGCGGCTACCATCACCACCACCGCCCTGGCCGTTTACGGCCAGTTCGTATCCTTGCTGCCGAAACTATTCCTCCATCATGTTTGGCCGGCTGTGCTGGTCGGCCTTGCTCTCGGCGTGGTGCCCTTTTTGATGTTCTTCCGCGCAGTGAACTGTAAACGGGCGCTGCTCAGCCCAGCCACTGCCATGCCCAAGTGGGCGCCGCCGCACCAGGCGACCTGGCTCTGCGCGGAATGGGACGTATACCAGTTGGAAAATGATGCGTTCGCCTCGGTGAGACCGGGCGAGCTGCGCGAGTGGGAGTCACGGAGATGGATTCCCTGGCTAGTCATCGCTGTTTACTGCATGGCTGCCGGGATTCTCTTGAGGGGAGCCATCCACATTTCCGGGAATGCCCGGATCGCTTCGTACGTATTCAGTGAGATCATTATTATTCCCTCCGTCGTAACGCTGTATGCACTGAACCGATGGCATCGCGTACGAGCAGCACGCAAACGGCTGAAAGCCCAGTCGAGGCCATCTGAAGCGCAGCCCAACCGCGCGGCCCAGCTAGCCAAGTAACAACTAGTACTCCAGCCGTAGATCGTTATGTTGCATGGTCTTGGGTTATTTGCCGCTGGTAGTGGCAGGTCCGGGCGCGGTGCTGGTGGCGGCGTCGCCAGTGTGACCAGCGGAGGCGGTGCCCGGCGTCGCGGCCCGGTGGGGCAGTCACTGCGGCGAGGAGGTGGGCGATCTCGTTGCGAGTCAGAGGGATCTGCCCGGCCGCGGCCGGGCCGCGGGCGGATTCGATGGCGGCGGCGATGGTGAGGACTGCGGCGCTGGGCATGGCCAGGGTGACCCACCGGTACCAGGAGGTCCAGCGGCGCACCTGGTGCTCATCCAGGCCGGTCAGGCCCTTGCCGGCCTGGAAGTTCTCCTCGATCGTCCAGCGAAGCCCGGCGACCTTGACCAGGGCGGCCAGCGTGACCCGCTGCGGGGAGTAGCAGTGGTAGAAGGCCAGTTCCCCGGTGCTTGGGTTCCGGCGGATTAGCAGGTACCGGTGTCCGGGGCCGGGGTTGCTGATGGTGACCCAGGCCCAGTCGTACCACCGGTGTCCCTTGGCGCCATCACCTGCCGATAGCCGCTGCCAGGCACGCCTGGGCAGCCGCGCGGCGAGCTCATCGGCGCGGACGGTGCGGCCGACCCCGGCGGGGACACGGTGATCGCGCGCGACGGCCAGCACATAGGCGATGTGCTGCTGCTCCAGCCAGGTGCGCAGCGGCCCGTTATCCCCATAGGCCTCGTCGGCGGCCACCCAGGCGAACGGCACCCGCGCGCTGACGGCCCGCTCGATCATCAGCCTGGCCAACTCCGGCCTGGTCGCGAACGCCGCGTGTCCAGGAATCCCGGCCGCTTCGCAGCGGGCCGGGTCACCGGTCCAGGACTTCGGCAGGTACAGCTCCCGGTCAATCAGCGCGTGCCCGCGCGGGGCAGCATAGCCAAGGTAGACCGCGACCTGGGCGTTCTCGATCCGGCCCGCGGTGCCGGTGTACTGCCGCTGCACCCCCGGCGTGGCGGTGCCTTTCTTCACGTCCCCCCGTCTCATCCACCACCAGCACCGCGCCGGGATCACCCAGCTGCTCCACGACGTAACTGCGCACGTCGTCGCGGACCCCGTCGGCGTCCCAGCGGGCCCGGGACAGCAGGTGCTGCATCCCGTCCGGAGTCCGGTCCCCGGCATGCTCGGCGATCGTCCAGCAGTTCTTGCGCGGCAGCTCGGCCAGCAGGCCCAGCACGAACGCCCGGGCCCGGCGCCGCGGCTCCACCCGGCTGAACCGGGCACCGGCCCGGGTCATCAGCTCATCGAATGTCCCCAGCCAGCGGCCAGGGTCTACGCTGGGGCCAGCGGCCGCCAGAAGATCATCGCGAGTCGTCACAACCCGGATGATCAGACAGCGGCCGCCCCGTCTCCAGTACCGGCACCCAAGATCTACGGCCCGGGCGGCAGGCAGGGCTGCATCACGTCCACCCGCGGCCGGGGTAGTATCCGCCTGCCATCTCACACCCGGGAGCACACATGCGACGAGGCGAGATCTGGTGGGTCTATTTCGACGAGCGACGGCCTGTCGTGCTGCTGTCGGAAGACGAGCCATCCGGGTTCCGGGCGATGCAGGTCGTCGCTCCAGCGGATACCGACATCTCCGGCCTGGGAATCGAGGTGGCAGTCGGCGCCCCGGAAGGACTGCCCTTTGAAGGCGTGCTGCGGTTCGCGTTCCCGTGGCCGGGCTTTACCCCGTGCACCTGGCTGACCACCCTGAGCCGGGACGACCTGATCGAGCGGGCAGGCGCAGTGTCCACCGCCAAGCTCAGCGAGATCGACGACGCACTGCGTGCCAGCGAACAAAGGACGGAGTGGACCCCGGCCGCGGCAGCCAGGCTCAGCGAGATTAAGGATTCCCTCCGTCGGCGGACTCAGGCAGACGGAGAAGGAACGGACGCCCACGCTGCCGAAGGTCGATCTCGTCCGCACGACCGACGGTCCGCGGCGCCTCAGCAACAAGATCACGATCTACGGCTGGAGTACTAGATAAGCCTCTGATCTGCACTAACGACCGGAAACGACCTCCATGCCACTCGTTCACACCGAGGAGGTCACTTGACCTATCGGACAAGCCACGTGGCGCAGGATGTCATAAGCAAACCATCACAGACGGCAACTTTCGAGCACTGGTCATTAGTCGTCATGGGGAGGTGCGCCTATCGCCAGCGGGTGATCCTCGCCGGTCAAGGCGGCTAGGGCGGTTGCTACCTCGGGGAGGCCCGCGCGGACATAGGTTGCCAGGGCTTTTCCTCCCCGGCCGTGGTCTTCGTGGCCGGCGTAGGCCTGAGCGGTGGCGAAGCCGAAGTGGCGTTAACTGGTAGGGAGCGGTTTACCAACCATGCTGAATGGGTCAGCCCGGCTACCGGCTGGTGGTGGCATCTTCCCTCGTCGCTGCGCTTTTTCGTTGTTTTCGCCGCATCATGCTTGCATCTGATGCAACCAGAGTGGTCGCAACATCCTGGCATCCGATGCAACGCTGTCCTGTCACGACCGCCCTGGCCTGCGGGCTCGCCCTGTGGCCGTGGTCGCCGCCGCGCTGTACTCGGAGCGCAATCCCTTACGGCGCCGTCCTCACGCCAGGCCCGGAATGTTGCATCTGATGCAACTCCGCGCCCTTCGACCCACGTCAAGGTCGTGTGACGGATCCAGTGGCTGCTGATCTGCTGAGTGCGCACCCAGGGCAGCTGCCGACCCAAGCGGGTCCACAGGTGGTCATACCGCCGGGACGTGATCGGTCGCCCGTTCGCGTACCGCAGCAACTGCCCGCCCGGCGGGGCATGCCGCTCCCGGGCATGCTCGACGAGCCGCCCCATCAAGGTGGGCGAGACCGGCTGCCAGCGGACCGTCTCGCCCTTCTCCCGCAGCAGGATCAGGCACTGGTCAGCGTCGAGATCCTGGGGACGCAGGGCCAGCGCGCCGCCGCGCCGACAGGCCGTCTCGGTGTGCAGCCGCAGGATCAGCGTGTCCAGTTCCGGGTCATCGCCTGTGGCCGCGGCGGCGGCGTTGATCTCCGCCAGCCGGGTGTCCGGCAGTGCCCGCCGCGTGGTCGGCAGGCGGCGCGGCTTGGCCACCTTGCGCGCCGGGTTGTCCGCCTCGGCGATCAGCCCGTCATCTACCGCCTGCTGGTACAGGCAGCGCAGCGCCGCCACCAGGTGCTCCTCGGCGCTGCGGCCGCCCCGGGCGTTGCGGCGGGCCACCACGTGGGTCTTGACGTAGGCCATCAGCTGCCGGATCTCCGACGGGGTGAGCTCGTCCAGGCGGCGGCTGGCCCAGTGCTCGATGACCCGGTTCCAGTACGAGCCATAGGCCCGGCGGGTCCCGGCACTGACCGCCGCCGACACGACTGGGACGTAGTCGGCGAAGGTCGGCACCTTCGGGCGGCCCTGCGGGTGCGGGACGGCGGCAAGGTCCGCCGCGCTCAGGCCCATCCGCTCCAGTAGCACCAGCGCGGCCTCCACCACCGCCTGCCGGGAGGCCTCCGGGTGCATCGCGGTCATGGCCGCCTCCGCTCGCCCGGGACCGGAGCATGCGCCCGCAGCGCCTGGTCCACCACCGCGAACGAATACGCCGTCAGCATGTCCTCGCCGGGCGAGGCGGCCAGCAGCACATGATCACCGGTCCGCAGCCCGCAGCGGTGCCGCAGCGCGGCCGGGATCACCAGGTACGGCTTCGCCGGCATGGTGACCAGGCCGTCCGGATCGCGGCGGGCGATGACCACGCCCGCAGCGGCGGTGAAGGTCAGCCGGTCTCCGGCCTGCCAGCCCAGCACGGCGGTCATGGCCCGGTCACCGACCCGGCCCGACTCGTCGATCCGGCCAGTCCCGTACACCAGGTCACTGGGGACCGCCGGGACCTGGGCCGCCGCGGCCATAGGCAGGCGACGGGCCGTGCCCGGCCTCCCGTGCTCCCGTACGTCTGGCCGGGACCGCGGCGGGATGAGCGGAGCGATAAGCGGGGCGGTCATGGCCGCCTCCCCGCATGGGAGCGGCCGGGGCGGCCCACTGCCAAGCCAATCCGCGTGTTCAAGCAGTGTCTGTTTTGCGGGAAATTTCCCCTGTTTGGGTGTCCGAGGGGGGACTTGAACCCCCATGCCCTTTACGGGCACTAGCACCTCAAGCTAGCGCGTCTGCCTATTCCGCCACCCGGACCTGCGACGCGCGGTACGCGTCGGCTGGCTTAGGTTAGCAAATCGACAGGCCTCAAGCGAAGTGCTCAACTCGCTCAATCTGCCCGCGCGAGCCCCGCGCGAGCCCCGCCGGGCTGCGGTAGCACCCTGGGCGGGCCGCGCCGAGGGCTCGCCCCGGGGTGCGACCGAACACCCACACCACCGAGTGGCACGATGAAACGATGACAGCGAACCCGGCCACCGCGCAGGACGAGGTCGTCGACATCTGCCGCGACCTGCTCCGCATCGACACCTCGAACCCCGGCGACCACTCCGGCCCCGGCGAGCGAGCCGCCGCCGAGTACGTCGCCGCCCTCCTCGCCGAAGCCGGCCTCGAGCCCCAGCTCCTCGAATCCCACCCCAAGCGCACCTCCGTAGTAGCCCGCATCGACGGCGCCGACGCGACCAGACCCGCGCTCCTCATTCACGGCCACTTGGACGTGGTCCCCGCCCACGCCCCCGACTGGCAGCACGCACCCTTCTCGGGCGAGCTTGCCGACGGCTGCCTGTGGGGCCGCGGCGCGATCGACATGAAGGACATGGACGCGATGATGCTGGCCGTCGTCCGCCAGCGGCTGCGCGAGCAACGCCCGCCCGCCCGCGACGTGGTGCTCGCGTTCACCGCGGACGAGGAGGCGGGCGGCCGCTGGGGCGCTCGCTGGCTGGTCGAGAACCACGCGGACCTGTTCGAGGGGGTCACCGAGGCGGTCGGCGAGGTCGGCGGGTTCAGCCTGACCCTCGGCCGCCAGCGCCTCTATCTCCTGCAGGTCGCGGAGAAGGGCATCGTCTGGATGCGGCTGACCGCGCGCGGCACGGCCGGCCACGGCTCGATGATCAACCACGACAACGCGGTCACCGAACTGGCCGAGGCGATCGGCCGGCTGGGCCGCCACGAATGGCCGGTCCGCCTGCTCCCGTCCGTCGGGGCCTTCCTGGAAGGTGCCGCCGGGGCTCTGGGCATCGAATTTTCGCCGAACGACCCGGGCCTCCTGCTCAGCAAAATTGGTGCAATTTCGCGTATCACCGGCGCCACCCTGCGCAACACGGCGAATCCGACCGTTCTGAACGCCGGATATAAGGTCAACGTCATCCCGCAGACCGCGACCGCCGAAGTCGACGGCCGCTTCCTGCCCGGCTACGAAGACGAGTTCTACGCCGAACTCGACCGGGTCCTCGGGCCCGCCCTCACCCGCGAGCTCATCCATACCGACATCGCCCTGGAGACCACCCCCGACGGTGCCCTCTACGAGGCCATGACCAGTGCGCTTACCGCAGAAGACCCCGAGGCCACGGTGATTCCGTACTGCATGTCGGGAGGCACCGACGCCAAGTCGTTCAGCCGGCTGGGCATGCGCTGCTTCGGCTTCGCGCCGCTGCGCCTCGCACCCGACCTGGACTTCTCCGGAATGTTCCACGGTATCGACGAACGGGTCCCGGTCGACGGACTGCGGTTCGGAACTCGCGTCCTGGACCGTTTCCTGGACTGCTGTTAATTCCTGGACTGCGGCCAGCGCTTAACCCCGCAGACCCGCCGTCGCCGCAACGGCGAGGTCTAGCAGCCCTCGCCGCACAGTCATATCTATGGTGGCCTGCCTCGCCTGGTCGCAGGCCAGGGAATCCGCCCTGTCGCGGGATGAGTTCAGAATGTGCGGACTGGGCGTATGATTCGCCTTCGGAGGGTAGCCTTCCTGCTGCCGTCGGCGTTGAGCCGGAGCCTGGACAGTTCCCAGTCCCCGTATTCGGCGTAGTCGGCCAGGATCCGCCGGGCGGAGTCGCGAGCATCTCGGGACGTTCCGCGCGGCAGGTACACGACGAGGTAGGCGTACTCGGCCATCGGTCCTATTGTGCTTAAGTTCACCGGTGATTCAACCTGCGGTGGCAGAATCTCCGCCCCGGACGGGTGATCCCTCGGGAACACACCGAACCGGGCCGGCGGTTACAGCTGAAGGGCGGCGCGTGACCATAGGGACTTCCAGACGGTCACGACGCAGATTACAGGACGGGAAGAGCGTGCCAGCAAGGAAAGCGACGGCGAAGGCGAAGGCGGGAACGGCCTCAAAAGTTAAGAGCAACGGGGGTACCAAGCTCGTCATCGTCGAGTCCCCCTCCAAGGCCAGGACCATCGCCGGGTACCTGGGCAACGGCTACGTGGTCGAGTCCAGCGTGGGCCACATCCGGGACATGCCCGACCGCGCCGCGGAGATCCCGGCCAAGTACCGCGCTGAGCCGTGGGCCCGGCTAGGCGTCAACGTGGACGACAACTTCGAGCCGCTCTACGTCGTGCACAGCGACAAGAAGCAGCAGGTGGCCAAGCTCAAGAGCCTGCTCAAGGACGCCGACGAACTCCTGCTCGCCACCGATGAAGACC
>Ga0210396_10005733_pt1 | contig 11942 bp, 15 predicted proteins | sample IncBWH17OmetaG_FD_155466 | JGI IMG/M metagenome (GOLD analysis project Ga0210396, IMG submission 155466) | Forest soil microbial communities from Barre Woods Harvard Forest LTER site, Petersham, Massachusetts, United States - Inc-BW-H-17-O ...
GTTATCGGACGAGCAGATTCGCGCTACTGCATTGTTCAGTGCTTTCACTCTCGCGCTCCTCGTGGTTATCGAGCATTTTTTTTCCGAGAAGCGTCGGGAGCCTAACTGATCGCCCGAAAGCTTCCGCATTGCAGACGTCTTTTTCATTTTACCTGAGACAAGGCCAGCGCGTTCGCCTTTCCGCCAGGCAAGGAACGCTGCAAATTTAAGACCAGCACTGGCGTCGTATCTGGTAGAACCAGGATGCCGTCCGGGTACTGATTGATGATCGCAAACAACGGCAAACATTGCATCGGAGTTACATAGAGGTTGAGTAAGCCCCTTGCGGCTTTCGTCCGCCTCAAGACTGGACTTGGGCCCCTTGAGACCGGGGCTGACGAACGTTATTCAGTTGCTAGGTTGGAATACGCCCAGCTAGACTTTTGTGTCCGACGGGAGCCGTCGTAGACCCCGGTAGCGCCCGCGAAACATGCCGACGGCGCCATTGGAACGGCGTGCAGCTCGATCAGACTTCGCGTCTGCATGAATCCGGTTTTGGACTGCGTTATCGAAAGCCGCCAATGGTCGTTCCCCTTGAACTCTCGCCCAACACTGCGTTGGCTTTCGCTAGAGAAATGCAGGCGGCGAGTTATTCACTTTCGAAATTCACGCTCGAGATCGACGGAAAACCCACTCTGGTTCTTCAGGCGAAATGGCAAGTTGTTGCTGATGAGCTGTGCCGCGATTGGCTACAATCTCATTGGGACCAGGTGGTATGCAAAGGACCGCGAGGGGAGGACGTGCGACCCGTTGTGCGAATCCGCCTAGCGCGATCGGCGGAAAAAGCCGCATACCAAGCCTGCAGCGATAGTGCCGAGTTTTATAGGGGAGTGAAGATTGTCGAGCTGGTCGACGCCGCCGCGCAAGAAGATTCGCAAGGCAGCTGTGATCGATCTAATTTAGGTCACGATCAGGAACCGACTGATGACGGCAATCGCGTCGTGAGAAGCGATGATCCGCACGACGCCTGAGCGTCAGCCATCCACCGCCTCTCGCCTTTGCGGCTTATTTGCCGAACGGAAGGACTAGCGAGGAACTCGGGACCAGCAAATTCGCGTCCTCATGCGGATTCGCTCTCACGGGTCAGCAAAGTTGGGGACGATTCCCGGCTTGCCCTGTCCTTTGATCTTGAAAAAGGCAATGCTCAGTCCCTTCAAGCGGAAGTGCGTGCAGTGCGGAAAGAACTTGCAATCGTGGCCGTTGAGGCCGGATGATCCTTTAAGTGAGTCGGTCTTGGTCGCAGGTCGCGGCACTTCGGGGCAGTCGACGGGGGGTCCCGCAACACATGGGGGCGACAATGAAAAGCACGATTCTGAGAGCGGCAGCCGCGCTCGCTGCGCTCGCCGCAGGTCCGCAGGCCTTCGCCTCTACGCTGCTCATCAACGGGGGTTTCGACGATGTCTCCGTTGCGGCGGTCGCTGCCGCAAATCCCGGTCTCGTATTCCCGTACGTTAATTCTCCAAATTATGTCTATCCAGCTGGACCGGGCGGCCCCGGCGCGGTCGGTGGATGGACGTTCACCAATGGCCCCACCCAGCCATCTGGTTCTCCAGATGGTGGTGCCGGTCTGGTGGGCACTCCCCCGTCCGGGAGCCCTTTTTTTCAAGGCCCAGCCGCGTTATCGGGAAATCAATATGCATTCGTGCAGGATCAGGGAGCGGTATCTCAAACTTTTTATTCCACGCTGGCAGGAGCGACAACGATCACCTTTGACGTTGCAGGTCGCGGCTCGAGTGGTCACGGCAGCGAATCCCTTGAAGCCATTCTAAACGGCGTCGTGATCGGCAGCGGTGCAACAACGGATTTCCAGGGCTTTCAGCTTGTGACTCTGAGCGGGACCTTGAACGCCGGTTCCAACACTTTGGAATTCCTAGGTCTAACTCAGCTAACCGACCAGACCGCATTCATCGAAAACGTCAGCGTTGCACCCGTACCCGAGCCCTCAACGTGGGCGATGATAATCTTGGGTTTCGCTACGTTGGGCTTTATCGGCTACCGCCGCAAAAACAAGCTAGTTCTCGGCGCCGAATAACCTCTCAGCTAATTCCGATCGAAAGGCCGCCTTGGGCGGCCTTTCTTTTGTGTCCCGCACTCAAGAGATCGATCCGAATTTAAAACCCCGCCGGATTGCGGGCCGAAATTCTCGACTTGCAGGTTAAATCGACTGGTTTGCGCGCACCCATTTTGACGTATCCTTAGAGTTAAATCGTCCACTATGCGCGACCACAAATAGAATAATCGGGCCCAAAGGCGGCCGTTTAGCGCGATTTCGACAAATGGTCACCGAAACGCAGGCAGACCGCCTCCGGTCAGCCATTATTTTGTTCCGTTTTGGAACTGATTTAATACCCGAAAATGGTTGTGGCCTGGCGATTTATGAAGGGTGCAATCGCCATTCACAGCCCGCGGGACAAATCAAATCGAGGCGCTATGGGGATCAAAGTGAAGAACCAATTGAAAGCGAAGAAGTCGCCGAGCCATGGCTCTATTATCGACATCGACCAACAAGAGGTTCCTATCGTAGCCCGCGCTCCTCACGAAGAGGGGCAGGATTGGGAGACCATGTCCGTTGACGACCTGTGGAGGCTTCACGAGAGCATCGTCAAAGTCATCACGAGGAAAATTCGCGCAGAAACGCAAAGGCTGGAAAATCGGCTCCGTTTGCTCGGTCCCGCAGAGACTTCTCGCGAACGCTCTCACGAGAAATCACCTAGGGCCCGGAGGTTACGAAAGCCCAATCAGAGGCCCTATCCGGAGGTCAAGCCAAAATATCGAGATCACGCAAACCCATCGGTGACATGGTCGGGACGCGGCAGGTTGCCGCGCTGGCTAAGCGCGCAAATCAGTTCGGGAAGACAACTCGACGACTTTAAGATCGGTTGACTGGGGTAAGACGATCCAAAGGGCCCTCGGGCGCCACCCGCGGCCGGCATCTGTCTGCGTCCGGCGCGTTTCAATTCTGCCGGTTACCGCCTCACGCTAGCGGCGCAAGTGATCAATAGGCGTTTCGCTTCCGCAAGACTTCAAAAAATGTCTTGATCAGGATCTGGACATCAAGCCAAAGGCTCCAATTGTTAATGTACCAAAGATCCATTTCGACCCGTCGCGCGATCAGGTCCAGCGAGGGTGTTGCGCCACGCAAGCCATTGACTTGCGCCCACCCAGTCATCCCTGGTTTGACGTGATGGCGAAATGCGTAGTCCTGCAACAGGTTCTCAAAATAATTATCATGAGCCAGTGCATGAGGCCGAGGGCCGATCAGTGACATTTCGCCCCGGATCACATTGATGAGTTGCGGCAACTCATCAATACTGGCTGAGCGAAGCAATCGGCCAATTTTGGTCACACGCGGGTCACTGCGTGTGACTTGCGTGACGACATCGCCATTTTCCTGCACCGTCATGGTTCGGAACTTGAACATCACAAATTGACGGCCATTAAACCCTTTTCGCTTCTGCAGGAAGAAGATGGGGCCCTCCCCGTCGAGCTTAATTGCAAGCGCCGTCAGCGCCATGATGGGCGTAAAGAAGATTAGCGCCAAAATGCTGGCAAATAAGTCGATGGCGCGCTTGACCATGCGCTCAGTTGCGCTGAGCGGTGCACGTTGAATCTCGAGCGAAGTGATGCGCTGGTAGCCGGACAAGGCGTAGTTGGTGAGTTTTCGAATTTGCTCGTCGGGCAACAGTTTCGCAGAAACCGGCAGCGTTTTGATTTTATCGCGGACAAATTCGATACGCGCAGTGCCGCTCCAAGGAAGCGCCAATAAGATTTCGGCACTGTTATTCTTGCGAATAAAATCCGCTACAAGGTCTAATGTTTTGATGTCGTCGGATTCTTGGCGTAAGAGATCGGTGTCTGCGCTCAGCATAAAGCGATTGACTTCAACTGCGCCGAAGAACGCCAGCAAATCCCTCGGCTCCAGTGCTTCCAATTCGGTTCTATCACCAAGCAAAACGATATTGCGTCGGCCAATCGTACCCTGTGCTACCGCTCGACCGACGATAAACTTCGTGGTCTTTCGTGCGACCAGTAGCCCGATCGGGGCGACCGCCCAAAATATCAGAAACGATCCGCGCGAAAACGCATCGCCGATTTTCAACAGGAACGCGAAAAAAGCGAGCATCAGTCCGGTGGTGAACCACGAGACAAGAACCTCAACGATCTCAACTGTCGGCTTGGCCGCACTTTCGAATTCGTAATAGCTGGCTCCGCTTAGCCTGACGATGTGCGCCAAACTGGCGATTAGGCCTACGGCAAAATAAGCGGAAGGATCCTTGACCGGAATGCCGGTAAGCCATTGATAGACAAAGGCTCCGAATAGACTGGACAGCAGTATGACCAGAGCATCCGCAGTCGACAGCAGATATGGAAGAGCTTCACTAGGAAATGTTACTCGAGGGCCTTCAGGCGGCGCCGCTGCAGCGCGCTCGCGGCCACTAACTTCAGACCCGATTGGCATTTCTGACTTCCGCAATAAGGCCACGCTAGCACGTGCGTTAGGAAGCACAGTTGAACGCCCGAGCCAACCGCTGGAATAACTTTTCGTTAACGATCAGCAGACTAGACTTGGGTACACCGCATTGCAACAAAATCTGGTTGCGAGCAGCGGAAAGGGAATCGCCCATGGTATTGCTGATCGCGGCCTGCCTAGCAGGTATCTGCACCGGTTTGCGCTATAACTTTCTTGTCTTAGTACCGCTAACCCTTGCTGCGATCATGGCTTCTGGTTTCGCCTCGATTTGGCACGGGCAAACCATCTCTGGCGCGCTGCTCGCCCTTGTAATTCCTGCTGTGGGCCTTCAAGGCGGCTATATGATAGGGCTAACCAGCCGCGAACTCCTCAACCAGTTTCTGTCCCGCTTTCGGCCTGTACCCTCTAAGGGCATCTAGGGCCACGAACGTCGGACTTGGTTTCGCTTCGGCAAATCTTCCGGCCGGCGAAACAGTCCACCGAGCGTTAAAGTCTGAAAAGCCCAATCGGCTCAAGCAAGCGCGAGGGACTTTAGCCTATCGCCCGGCCCCAATCTTTCCGCGGGCAGCTCTCGCGATTTCGAAATCTTCGATCTTGCCGCCGGATTTCAGGGCTGAAACCAGCCACAGCGGCCTTTTCCCTCGCCCCGACCAAGTTTCGAAGGGCGGCGTCGTACTTTGATATTTGGGAAGAACTTTGGGGTATTTGCGCCGTGGGCTTTTATCCTTTGCTTTATCCGAAGCTAGCCCGTTGCCAATGGATCTGCGCGTCCCTGTTCCGCGATTAAGCTGCAGGAGCCGGGCTTCGAGTTGTTGCTTTTCCGCAATAATCCGTTCAGCCAGTAGTTTGCTAATCGCCTCATGAAGAGTCCAAAGATCGTCCAGAGGCATCGCCTCAAGGTCCAATTCTTTCATCGGGCTTTTCAATCAGACTGTTGATTCTGTTCAGTTAAACATATCATATTGCCGTCTTATCTCGTCAATTCGTGTCAACCCCACTTGGCGAGTTGCACACAGGTCGCTGGCTCTGGGGCCAACCGGCGGTTGACCACCGATTGCTACGCAGAGCTTGGCCATGTTTCACAAGTTGATAGTTGCTGCAGCTTGGGCGTGCCTCGCTTTTATCGCCTATGCGACATTGTACTCGATCGGCTCACGGCCCGTGTTAGCTGGCGGTTTTTTTAACGTAATTGAGCGCTTCGGGGCATACACGGTTCTAGGTCTTTTCTTTCACTTGGCCTACCCGCGGCATCTTACGTTTGTTTGCATTATGGTGTTCGGGAGCGCAGTCACCCTGGCGGTGTTTCAGAATTTGGTCCCGGATCGTGACCCGCGGACCTTGGATGCAATAGAAAAACTGCTGGGCGGCACCGCTGGCATTGTGTTGGGGCTGATCACTGAAACGGGTCGACCGCGGCGCGATTAGCTCGTGCGTTGCCACGGATGCCGGCCAGCACCGTCGAATGCCGCGGCCGTCATTCTTGATCGCTCGATTATCTCGTCTTAGGTTGACCGCTGGCCGCTTTCTCGATCTGGTGAATACTTGTTGCGATAAGCGAGGACGCCAACTTATTAAATCAACTTGATTACCCAAAGAGCTGTCTTCGTCAGAAAGTACAGCCAACCACCCATCGAAATGAGAATAAGCGTGACGAGAGCAGTCTTGCCAAAAGCATGACCCAACATTCTCTTAGTGACTCCGAAAAATACGCCGGAACAACTTTCAGTTGCTCGTCAACGGTAATCGGATTCCGCTTAGTTGGCAATTACCGGCGGGATCTTTAATCGGTCCATCCTAGCCGCCGTCATGCCCGCACGAGCGCAAATCAAGGCCACCGCCAGCGGCGCCACATTAACCGTATTTTTCGACTGTTCGCCGAAATTTTTCGGAGTTTACGGTGTCCGAAACTCGACGAGATCGCACCAAAAAAACGGCCATCTCATTAACGATACTCGGTAAGCCTTAGATCCAACGGTTTTGCCCGATCATCCGATTATCGGGAACTCCCATGCAAGTCGTGAGGCCATCTGTCACAGCAACCGCACCAAACGAAACGGCCTTCACAGTTTTAGTAGACGTTTGCAGAACGAACCCATTCGGGCGCCCCGGTTGGAAATGGTTTTTGCGTGCCTTGAAACCCGCCAGGTTGAGCCGGGGGCTCACTTTCGGTCCGCTGTATGAGTTTCGGACGTCCGCGATTGGCAAAGGCCAAGCCGGCGTAGTTAAAGAAGCCTTCATATCGGCCCTGGCCGTTCGTGTGATTTCAGCCGCGGCGGATTATGCCTCGCTGCGACCGATGCGGCAGCCGTTCAAGATCCACGCCCCAACTGATCAGCAGTCAGCAGTCACCGTCTCGAAAATTGAGTCATTTGGCAACCGCAGGGCAATTTGGTGGCGACATTGTCGCACATCTCCAGCGGCAGCGAAGCTGCTTGCCTGCGTCGTTCTTATGTGGAAATTATTTAAAACTTAAAATATTGCACTCACTCGTTTGAGGCGCTCTAACGACGCAATTACGCGGGCAATGTGCACGACGTTGCCAACTCTTTCCTAAATCAAGCCGCCTGCAGGGTCATTACTGAATGCCGTCTTCCGCCAATAAGCTCGCAATATTTATCGATGGAGCCGCCTTGTACGCAGCATCCAAGGCAGTTGGCTTCGACATCGACTTCCAGCGCCTATTGAAGGCATACGAGAAGCGCGGCACCTTGTTGCGCGCACTCTATTACACAGTGTTCATCGAGGATCAGGAATTTTCGCCGATCCGCCGCTTGACCGATTGGCTGGATTACAACGGATATACGGTTGTTTCAAAGCCGGCAAAGGAGTTTGACGATGGCGAAGGCCGACGCAAGTTCAAACGCAACGTAAGTATGGAGCTGATTGTCGATGCATTGGAGCTGTCAAACCACATCGATCACATCATACTATTTTCCGGCGACGGCGATTTCCGCCGCCTCGTGGCAGCAGTGCAGAAGCGCGGCGTCCATGTTACTGTGGTCTCGCCCGTATCGATGGTCGCCGACGAACTCCGACGCCAGGCCGACGTTTTTACCGACCTTGTAGATTTGAAGTCCGAGATCGGACGCGATCCATCCGAGCATCTAGCAACCCGCGAACGGCGCTGACTTTACAAGAGAACAAGCGTATCCGGTGACGAACTCACCAAGCTCAAAGCGAGGGAGCCAACCCGGACATCATATTCTGCGCGCGTTCCTAGCAGGATGTTGGAGTGTTGCGCCTCACCTGGTCTTACTTGATTTCTCGGGATTATCGGGAATGCCTACGCAAGTCGTGGAACCATCCGTCTCTCTGGCAACCGTATCGCACGGAACGGCCTTAACTGTTTTGGTAGAAACTCCATCATCACCTACTTTGTCGAGGCCCGTGGTGGTACTCGGAAGCAACGAAGTACCGGGCGCAGGCGCTACGCCGGCGAGCCCCGGCGGGGTGGTTACCGCTGGAGGCGAAGCGGCAGATGCGCCCGTCCCCTGCTGTGCAAATGCCGACAACGACGATAGAGCTAGGACTGCTGCAGCGGAAAAGGTGATTTTGGCTGACCGCATCGGAACCTCCTTCGAATGACTGCAATAGAAAATAAACACGATCCCGTGAAAATTCCACGGGGCCGGGATGGCAATTTTGCTAGGTACAATTATTGCAATTCCAGCGCCGTCGCTTCTTGTTAGAAGGATAGTTGGTTTTTTGCTCAGCGGATTCAGCCAAGGATCCCACTGCGAACACGCGACGGAGCCCTACTCGACATACCGAAGTTTGGGGATTCCCAATCTCTTCGTTATCCGGCGGAGGCTCGAAAATCGAGTCTGTCTGATCGGAATGTCTGAGAGTGTCTCACTGCTGCGGATGAACCGGCATCCTGACAAAAGACCAGTGTCGCGACCAATGGTTGAACCGCGTTTTTTTCGCAGGGTTACGATCTGCTGAGCCAATTTTGCGGCATCGGCAGCGTCTTTACGACTTGCATAGGCATTCCCCGACAATCGCGGTAGATCGCGCAAGAACAGATAAGACGCAAACAAAAAAACCGCCAGAAGATCAGTCCACGACCCCCTTCATCTCTTGCAACACTTTCGTCACATCCGATAGCCTGAACTTTTTTTCTCGCGCGGTCACCGGTATCGCTGAAGAAACTAAGCTAATGCGCGGCAATGGCGTCTCGGCTGATCTTATCTTCAGTGAAATAGTTCCTCATCGTCCGGCTCGCGGCCGAGGGGGATTCACCGATCCTTTCGGCCCTTGTCCGGAATGCCAATGCAGGTCGTGACGCCATCAGTTTCACGAGCGACTCTTCCGCAGGGAGCCGCTTTAACAGTCTTCGTCGAACCGTCAGGTTCAACGATGGTCCGACCCGTTCCTGTATCAACCTCCGGCAATGGACCACTGTAGTACGGGGTCGCCGGACCCGGTGGGCCATATGCACCGGTGTATCCTTGGGGCTTAGACGTATCGGTCTGAGCAAAAGCAATCGACGCAAAGACTCCGAATATTGCCATCGTGGGGAAAGTTATCACCCTCATGAGAGCCTCCTCACTTCGACCGTATGGGCCAACCAGAATAGCCTGCGGAGAGTATGGACCTTATCGTTTCTTGCTGAAACCCGCTCTAGATTTGCAGTGGGGTGACGTCGCTGCTGCGATTGCGACAATCGCCATCGCGTATAGCGCTCGGTGACTCAAACCGGGCCACTTTGCCTCGCCTTTAGGCAAATCACTACACGCTCGCACCCATCCGGGCCGGCGCGCTGCTCTTTTGGCGCGTTAACCCGAAATTTTTGCTGAAGGTTCGTGACGACCGTTGCCAGAGTTTCGTTTGCGATCTTTCTATCAGCTTTGCCGAACCTCACTCCGTGAACTTCCCAATTTGGTTCGAGATGCGATTTCGGTGTCGTAGGCTGGACGAAAACTTCAATGAGATTTTCGCAATCGGGTGTAGCCTTCACGGCTTCCAAAATCGCCAATTGGAGTTCCTCAGAAGTAATTGAGCGTCGGTTGTCCTTGCGCCAAATCATGTGCCTCATGTGCCACCACCTTGTTCGTCCTGTCTACGTAGCACTATATGCCGAGCAACATCTCATAGTGGCGCCCAGATGTCATCGCCAGATCGGTTATTGCGTCGCGGCGCTGGGTTTTCCGCGCTGCAACAAGATCGCAGCTTATGCGTTTTTCCTCATTTTTAAGAACATCGCCCTGACATCCGACAACCTCAACGCTTTCTCTCGCTGGCCTTGGTACTCACTCAGCACGATGATCCGCTGGGCAAAGTGCAAGGAGCATCCAACGTTTGCTGGATGAGAGGCTGAATACAGTGACGTCCTGACAATCCAATCCATCGGCGTGCCCCCAAGCACGAGGATAGACGCTCATGCTGACGCCCACCTCACGGCGGCCGACTCTTCTATCGACGTTTCGGGGCGGGACTGGTCGTCCTCTTTGATATGATGGGGAAATACAGACCGGTCAATTCGGCCAGTGACTGACACTCCTCCCGAACCGCCCTCGGGGGTCTTCACTTAGCCGACGTTGCAAACCTAGTCTGGAAGTGAAATAGCTTGGACTCTTGGCATGCCAAAGGCCCAAGACGTCGATTAAAGGTGTTTCGCAATCTGTCCCACATGACGACATCGAATTTGCAAGACCTTGTGAAGCGGATTGGCGTCGAGCACGTTGAGCGCCGGCTTCGAGTTGAGGCCGATCACGAGGCCCAACTTTTTGGCCAGGGACTGATCTTCTTTAATCTTGAAAATTGGTTCTCCGCCCCGTGGGTCATCAGCCGTGCGCTAAAGTTGATCGGCCTATATAGCCGCGCACTACGAAACGCGGATCAAATCATAATTAAACGAAACGTCCTTCAATTCTCGAACCTGCCTCGAGCATTCGATAACTTCACAATTTTACATCTAAGTGATTTACACGTGGACATAAGTGAAGGTGCGATGCGGCGTTTAATCAGCATTATCGGAGACCTTCAGTACGATATATGCGTCTTAACCGGTGACTATCGCGGAAAAACGTATGGACCATTCCAAGAGAGCCTCAAAGGCATCAACGAGGTAAGAGCGAAACTAAAAGGGCCGTTGTACGGGGTACTTGGGAATCATGACAGCATTCACATGACTCCGTCGCTGGAAGGGATGGGCATACGGATGCTATTTAATGAGTGCGAAATCATTTCTCGTGACGACGCCCAGATTTATTTGGCTGGCGTCGACGACGCTCACTTTTATCGGGCCGACGATATTCAGAAAGCCGCGGCGCGAATTCCGTCTGGTACTTTTTCAATCCTATTGTCGCATACGCCCGAGATTTATGACGTAGCGACAAAAGCTAATTTCGATTTAATGCTCAGCGGACACACCCATGGAGGGCAGCTTTGCCTTCCTGGTGGACTCCCGATCAAACTGGAAGCTCGCTTGCCGCGAAAGATGGGCGCTGGGCTGTGGCACCACCGTGGCATGGCCGGTTACACTTCGGTAGGGGCTGGAACGAGTCTATTGCCCGTTCGACTTAACTGCCCTCCAGAAATAACTCTTCATACGCTTCGGAGGCGTCAGTAGCTTTTGGCGTTCCCGCTATATTGAGAGCAGCGCCGTTTTCGGACTGCACTTCTCGGAGATGATCCGATTTCCGTTGTAGGTCGTTTTCTGAAATCGGCTTGCGCCTAACCCCCAACAGCCGACGTCATCGGTTGGATCAGCGATGTCCGTTTCGTGCCATAAACTGAAGATTAAATCGTCTTACTGCATCTCATCACATGAAGTTCTACCCCGGCGGCAATCGCATGCGCTGGTGAGACGTCGATTGTGCTCAGCAAGAGATCCTCAAAGTCAAAAGTGAAAAGCCTAACTATTCCACCCGGCAAGTCCTCTCGCCAACCCACGACCCGATGCATGCTCGTAAAGTCGCGCTTTATCTCCCAAACACTCTTGCCGTGCTCTGTTCGATAGGCAGGTCGATCGGGATCTTTGATTATTTTGAGAGTTCGTTTATCGGCGACCTGAAGCCTGTAGCGTATCAATGGCGTATCGGGATTGCCGCCGTCGATCACGATTTCCTTTGTGGGAAGTTCTGGTAATGACGCCTTTGCGGCAAACGATTGGTAGCAATCAACCGTCACTGGAGGAAGCGTTTCGGGGGAGCGTTGCGCGTGGGCGCTTGATAACGTGATGATAGCCAGTAATAATCCAAGACTGAGCGCTTTCATGCCGCACACCTACATTTGACAACTCGCGCTGTTTAACCGCCGCGCAATCAACTCAGAACCCATTTCATAGCCGATTTCTATGCACATAACCCCTCCCGCCCACACCTTCTCAACCCGCGAGGGAGCAGATCGCGGTTCAGACCAGGTACAAGGCAGGAATCCCACCAATGTCCGAGAAGGGACATAAACGGAAGTCGAGAAGCGCCCTGCC